>Ga0247841_10000213_pt1 | contig 157690 bp, 137 predicted proteins | sample LaCruzMarch2015__2_FD_192410 | JGI IMG/M metagenome (GOLD analysis project Ga0247841, IMG submission 192410) | Freshwater microbial communities from meromictic Lake La Cruz, Castile-La Mancha, Spain - LaCruzMarch2015_18m | ecosystem: Environmental > Aquatic > Freshwater > Lake | place: Spain... | reverse complement strand
CCGCAAGAACTATTCCGTATGGACTTTTCCTTGGCATACGCAACCTCCTTGGCTGCATTTATGCCATATATTTTATCATGAATCAAGGTATTTTACGTAACCGTAATTATGAATAAGAGTACTTAGTCGGTCGGCATCAATAAGACAGCTAAACAGAAACCGCAGCGTCAGGCCGCATTTAAAAAGCAGTGTTTCTTTAGAATCTTCGGCAGTTTTCAAAGCCTTAAATCTGTCTATAAGATTTTGTGAAAATGCTTTTGATTGCAGCTGGCTTGTTATACGCTCTTTCACTAAATCGCTTAATTTCCCGATCACCTCATCAGCATGAGCTTTTTCTTCCTTTTTGTTCATACGTTTTGAGTAGATGTCTATGCCTCCAGAGGAAATACAATCTATCAATCCGGAATGATGTGATGCCAAGCACAATGATAAAACTTGCGCAACAAACAACTCTTCAGCCCCTTTGCCTGCAATGTTTCGATAAATCAATTGTGCGCCTGCCGTCGAATGATCAACCTTTCCTTTTAAGCCTATGGCATCAACATAATCATCTTCATCAGGGTCAATAAGGCCAACAGCCGATTTAATGTACTGCTCGAATTCATGACTTGCTTTCCCGATATCATGTAAAAGTCCTATCATATCGCCATGCTCTTTTAATCCGATCTTAGAAGCGAACTCACCTGCTTTCTTTGAAACTTCCTCAAGGTGGACGACCAGCTTTTGCGTATCTCCATCAGTATCTCTGCGATGGGCAATATAATCAGCGTTTCGAAACATATTTAAAGTCCTTTCATCGTAATTTTGAACTCTTCGGCGAAAGCACGGGCCAACTCGGCCACCTGCGTCTGATGATTCACCAGCTGCCGCCAGCGCTCCGGCGGCTCCCCGTCTTTGGAATGTGCATAAAAAAGTTCAGTCATTGTCCAATCTTCCCCTATGGTTCACCTGAAATCCAGCTACGCTCCTTCCCCTCGAAGCCGATCTTCCGCCGGGACTTGGCCGGCGGGGCCATCAGCTCGCGGATAGTGTCGAAAACGATTCTGAATTGCTGATCGTATTGCTTTTCCAGTTCGTCAAGCCTGCGGGCCAGAACCTTGTGGGAAGCGATCGTTTCGCGCAGTTTCACAAAGGCCCGCATAATGGCGATATTGACCTGGACTGCGCGTTTGCTGTTGAGAACGCTTGAAAGCATCGCCACACCCTGTTCCGTAAAGGCATGGGGAAGGTATCTTCTACCGCCTCTCCCCGATGCCTTTGACATTCCAATCTGGAATCTCAAAGAATCCGCCTCTTCTTTTGTAAGCTGATACATAAAATCTTCGGGAAATCGATCCGGATTTCGTTTGACCGCCTTGTTTAGATTGGAGGTCTCGACTCCATAAAGTTCAGCCAGGTCGGCATCGAGCATGACCTTCTGCCCTCGGATGAAAAAGATGCGGCTTACAATATCCGTGACGGAGACGATCAAATTGTATTCAGCCATGTCGAACCTCTCTTTACGCTTTCAGCTTCAGTATAGGCAGTATGACGGTGAGGACTTTACGGTCCGTATTACTCCGCGGTGCCGTTAATCCGCCGCATGGTAAAAAGCGATTTTCCCCAGTATATCTCCTGTTCATCCCCCCGTCATCTTCAGCCAGATTTTGGCCGTCATCCGGGCATCGTCGAGGGCGCGGTGGTTCTGCCGGTGGAGGCCGGCCTCGGGGAAGAGGTGCAAATAAACAGTCTCCAGCGTGCGGTCGATCAGGCGGGGGAAGCGGAGGCGGCACATCTCCAGCGTGCAGACGTGGCGGTTGGGGAGGCCCATCTTCAGCCGGGCGAACTCGTGGCGGAGAAAGCGGATGTCGAAGGCGGCATTGTGCGCCACGAGGATGCTTCCCGCGATGAAGTCGCTGAAGCGGGGGAATACCTCCTCCGGTAACGGCTGGCCCGCGAGCATCTCGTCGGTGATGCCGTGGATCGCTTGGACGACGGCCGGGACCGGGACCCCGGCATCGATCAGGGTCGTGAATTCCCCGACGATGGCGCCGTTTTCGACGGCCACCGCGCCGATTTCGATGACCCGGTGGCCCTGCCGCGGTGAAAGCCCGGTTGTTTCGAGATCGACGACCACATGGCGGTGAATCATGCTCATCCTATCCTTCCGTAACGGTTGCGGCGTCATGCGGGACGCCGCAGGTGAATGGCGCAGGGAATCGATCGCTGGGAACCTTGGAAATCAGAGCTCCTCTGTCCAAGGGGTTGGGGGCAGTGCTTATGGGAATTGGATTGGAAATCGGAGCGGCATCTTTTCCCCCAATCTTTTTTCGACAGGGCCGAAGAACGCGATCCGGAACGGTATGTTGGCGAACCCTAACGCCGATCGTCGATTTTGTCAATGGCTGAATATGAAAACAGAAAAGGCGTTGAAATCGTCTACGGCTTCGCATAGAATGCCGTTGGTGTTCCGTTCTCCATGGACCACGGCAACGTGGAAAAACCCGGAAGGAGGAAGCGAGCAATGATGCGGTACGACTATCTTAGCCCCGAATGGGCCGCGGAGGTCCAGAAGAAGCTACAGGCGGACCTCCCTGCGGACAAGATGAAATTCATCACCACCTCCATGTCCAACATCTACACGAACTGTCCCGGCGGGAAGGTGAAGTACCTCTTCTTCAAAGTCGAGAAGGGGGTTTTCACCGAGGTGCGGGTGGGCGAGGGGGAGCCCCCTGCGGCCGATTTCCGGATCACCGGCGACCATGAGCTTTTTTCCCTGATCTCCCAGGCCAAGATGAAATCGCAGCGGGCGCTGATGACCGGGAAGCTCAAACTTCGGGGAAACATGGTCAAGGCGCTGAAGCTCGCATCACTCGCGGACCGCATGAATGCGGTGATCGCGACGGTTCCCACGAATTTCGGATAGGAGGTTCGCCATGGTGACGAAGAAAAGCACGGAAAAACATGATCCCTATTTCATCGATTTTCCCGGGCGGGTCGCGCAGGTCCAGAAGGCGATGGCCAAAGCAAAGATTGACGTCTACCTGGGGTCGCGGCTGCGCACCGCCTCCTGGCTCACCGACGCCTTCTGCCCCTGGCGGACCTACGTCGTGGTCCCGAAGAAGGGGCTGCCCACGGTCTTCACCTTTGTGATCGACGCGGCGCGGGTCGCGGACGACTCCTGGCTGGACGAGGACCACGTCCTCGGCTACGCCCCGATGGGCGGCATGGACCAGATCCCCCTGATCGCCGATTTCATCCAAGAGGAGCTGGGGGTCAAAAAGGGGCGGATCGGCGTGGAAAACGGCCTCTCCAACTACCTGCCCGAGGGGGTTCTCACCCATTTCGAATATCAGCAGTTCGAGGCCGCGCTCACGGGGTCAAACCTGGTGGATGCCTACGACATCATCGACAGGCTCTCGCTGATCAAGGATGAAGGGACCATCAACCGGTTTCGCAAGGCTTCCGAGATCGTGGATATCGGCCACCAGATCGTTCACGACTCCCTCGTGGACGGCGGCTGGAAGGGGATGACCGAGACGGAGATCGCGGGGATTGCGGCCCATGCCATGCGCATCGCGGGCAGCGAGTGGGAATGGTCCTTCACGGGCGGCAACGAGATCGCCTCCGGCTACCGCACGGGGCTGGCCGGCGGGGCCTGCACGCCCGCCTCCCGGCGCCGCATCCACAAGGGCGAACCGCTCATGGTGGACATCCATGCGATGTTTAAGCTGGGCCAGGGCGACCACTCGCACAATTACCTCATCGGGAAGGCCACCAAAAGGCAGAAATGGCACGCGCAGAACTTCGTCGATATCGTGAGCCTGACGCTCAAGACCTACCGGGCGGGGATTTCGCCGGCAGGGCTTGCCGAGGAGATGATGACCTTCGCCGAGGAGCGGGGTTTCGCCGAGTACATGGTCCCCGGCTTCGAGCACGGAATCGGCATGACCGGGGACGAGTGGCGGATCGGGATGAACGACGGCCCCTTCCCCTTCTGGACGAATCCCGACCACATCTACCTGGAGAATGAGGTGATCATCTGCGCGATGCAGTATGCCTGCCCGGATGAGAACATCGGTTTCCGGTATGAGAATCCCATCCTGATCCGAAAGAAGGACTGCGAGCCCCTCTCCCGCTATCCGCTCGGCGTGGAGGAGATCGCATAAAGATTGGGCGCCTTGGTGCTGCTGAAGGTAATATTGAATGGTCTTCAAGTCGATTGTAAAACTATATCAGGATGTTCATGGTTCGGGATTAAAAGAAGAGGTTGTTTTGGATTATCTTCATTCTGTTGCGACTATTCAAGATGACGGTATCCAGAAGAGGCTGTTGGAAGAATTAATCCGGGAGTATGTCGTTCTGGAGAAAAGAGTGGATGGCTTGTTGAAGAATACCCTTCCTGAAACGGTTGCAAATGAAATCAAGTATGCAGGTAAATTCCTGCCTCATCCTTATGAGTGCACAATTCTGTTTTCTGATATTGTCGGATTTACACAACTGGCGGAAAGAATGTCCGGTGAAGTGCTTATTGAGCTTCTTGACCGCCTTTTCAGGGGCATGGACGATCTGGTGGTCAGCTTCAAAGGGACAAAAGTTAAAACGATCGGAGATGCCTATATGGCGGTTTTCGGGGCGCCCATCGAATATGATGACCATGCGGTGATGGCCGTAAGAACGGGAATGGCACTCTTGAAAATGATTGATTCCTTCAGCAGGCAAAATGATCAGAGCATTCAGATCCGCGTTGGTATTCACACGGGCCGGGTCATGGCCGGCGTCGTCGGGAAGGAACGCATGCAGTTTGATATTTTTGGCGATCATGTCAATATCGCTTCCAGATTTGAGTCTTCAGGGGCAAAAGGGAGGGTGAATGTATCTCATGCGACATACATGAACGCCCGTGATCTCTTCGAATTTGAGGAAAGAGGCGAAATAGTCCTGAAGAATAAAGGCAATATGAAAGCCTATTTTGTTGTGAGGGAACGGTAATGGGTCCGATAAACCATCAGGAAGATTATGACCGGCCGATAGAAATCGCAGATAATATTTTCTGGACGGGATTTCATGAAAAGATATCCAATTTCCACTGCAATCCATACCTCGTGGTTGAAGGGGACCAGGCGGTTTTGATCGATGCGGGAAGTCGTCCCGATTTTGCCATTGTCATGATGAAAATATTGCAGACAGGGATCGCCCCGGAACAGATAGCAGCTTTGATTTATCATCACATTGATCCTGATCTATGCGGCTCAATGTCCAATATGGTTGATATCTGTAAAAACCCCGGACTGATGGTCCTTTCCGACCCGGACAACAACATATTTCTCAGTTATTACATCGAGAGAGAAAAGCGTGCCTTGCTTCAATCGATCGATGATTATGGCATGAAATTCACTTTCGCTGGACGGACCTTGCAGTTTTTCAAAACACCTTACGCCCACAGCACCGGCAGCTTTGTTACCTATGACAAAAAAACAAAAACCCTCTTCAGCAGCGATCTGTTCGGAAGTGTTTCGAGACAATGGGAACTTTTTCTGAACCTGGAGGAAGACTGCTATGGATGCGATGATTATGATCGCTGCATAAGACAGAAAAAGTATTGTCCCCTTCCGGATATCCTGGAGTTTCACAAAAAAGTCATGACTTCCGAAAAAGCCTTGCATTATTCGATGGATGTCATCGGAAATCTTGATTTAGAGATGATCGCTCCTCAGCATGGAAGTATCTTGAGCAAGAAGAAGGACATCAATTTTCTCATTGAGAAGCTGGGTTCCTTGAAAAAGGTGGGAATCGATGCCTTTTAGACTTTTCTTTTTAGGGCATCAATTTTTTCCTGGATGATCTTTTTGTGTTCATAGGTCTGGGAGAGGATACCCTTCATCAGTGTTTGATACTCAAGATCCGCCGTCTTTACAATCTCAGTGTAATGTGACTCCAAGATAGATTGTTCAATATCTCTGGCCATAATAAGCGTCTTCTCAAAGGAAAACGCCCCCGAAGTCAAGCGTCTGGTGTTATCTTTTAACCCTGTCATTGCCGTATTGAGAGCAATGGGGTTGAATGGCCGGCCTAATTCAAATCTTTCCTGTTTTTTCGAGATGATTTCCATAATTTTTTGAATATTTTCAGAATGTTCTGCCTCAGCATGGGCCAAATTCCGCCAGAACACTTGATCTTCTGTCCAGATAGCAGCGCACTGCTTATAAAAATCAGACAGTGTCAATTCGTATTGATTCATCGTTTCCAACACCTTGATGATTTTTTCGATGTCGGCAGTAATCATGATGACTTCTATCCTCGATGTGGCGAACGCTAAGATCAGTCCGTTACCGTGTGAAAGACAGGTATGGATTGTTACGATAACGTTAATAAATCAGGGGGAAACTCTTTGTGAAATAGCTATAGAAAAGAAGATGTCTTCATGTCAAGCGTAATTTGCAATAGGCTACGGAATGATATGAATCACGCATCGACCTCGGTTGCGAGTGGGGCGGCTACGAAATTTTTGTCCATTCCCCCCCGAGACGCCGGCCAGGGTGAATGCTATCGTTATGGAAAATCGCCGGATTGTGCGGAGGGAGAGGTTCTGAAGGGTGAATCGTCACAATAAAATTGTCAATCGCCCCGAAAAAGTGTAGATTTTGATCATGGCGAAACTGACCCTGGAGGAGTGGCTCGCGAGGGCCGAAAAGAACCGGCGGTTCATGGAAAACGTCCGGGCGATCCGGCGGATTCCGGCCCGGCCCGGCGTCTTCGCGCCGCACCCGGCGTGGGTTCATCCCTCCCTGAAGAAGGTCCTCACGGACCGCGGGATCGACAGGTTATACAGCCACCAGGCCAAGGCCGTGGAGCTGGTCCGGCAGGGTGAGAGCGTCGTTCTCGTGACGCCGACGGCAAGCGGCAAGACCCTCTGCTACAACCTCCCGGTGCTCCAGAAGATCCTCGAAGAGCCGGAGACCCGCGCCCTCTACCTCTTTCCGACCAAGGCGCTCGCGCAGGATCAGATGCACGAGATCCACGGCCTGATCGGCGAAATGAAGGCCGACATCAAGACCTACACCTACGACGGGGACACCCCCGACGACGCAAGGCAGGCGATCCGCCGGCAAGGCCACGTCGTGGTCACGAACCCCGACATGCTCCACGCCGGGATTCTGCCCCACCATACGAAGTGGCAGAAGCTCTTCGCGAACCTCCAGTACGTCGTCATCGACGAGCTCCACGTCTATCGCGGCGTTTTCGGCTCCCACCTGACGAACGTGCTGCGGCGCCTGGTCCGGATCTGCCGCTTCTACGGCAGGGACCCGGTCTTCGTCTGCTGCTCGGCCACGGTTGCGAATCCAAAGGAGCACGCGGAGCGGCTCCTGGAGCGGCCCATGGCGCTCATCGACGAGAGCGGGGCGCCCACGGCGGCCAAGACCTTCATCCTCTACAACCCGCCCATCGTCAACCGGGAGCTCGGCATCCGCCAGTCCGCGATGACGCCGGTCCGGAAGATGGCCGCGGAGCTGATCGAGAACGACATCCAGACGATCGTCTTTGCCACCAGCCGCCTCAATGTCGAGGTGCTGACGAAATACCTGAAAGACCAGTTCGCCAAGGGAAAACCGGTTGACACCCAGTTCGTCACGGGTTACCGCGGGGGATACCTGCCGAATCTCCGCCGGCAGATCGAGGCGGGACTGCGCCGCCGCGAGGTGATGGGGGTCGTGACGACGAACGCCTTGGAGCTCGGGATCGACATCGGCGATCTGGAGGCGGCGATCCTCTGCGGTTACCCGGGCTCCATTGCGAGCACCTGGCAGCAGGCCGGCCGGGCCGGACGGCGCACGGGACAGAGCCTCGCGCTGCTGATCGCCCGCAGCTCGCCGCTCGACCAGTTCATCGTGGAGAATCCCGACTACTTCTTCTCCCGGTCGCCTGAGTTCTGCCGGGTCAACCCGGACAACCTGCTGATCCTGCTGCACCATATCAAGAGCGCCGCCTTCGAACTGCCCTTCGAGAAGGGGGAGAAATTCGGCGGCGAGAACCTGGAAGAGCTGCTCGATTATCTCGAGGGCAAGGGGGTGCTCCACCGGGTCGGCGCCCGCTGGCACTGGTCGGCCGAGAGCTACCCGGCCGACGAGGTGAGCCTGCGGAGCATCAACCCGGAGAACGTGGTGATCGTCGATGCGACGGACGCCGGGAACCACCGGGTGATCGCCGAGGTGGACTGGGACAGCGCCTTCACCACCGCCCACACCGACGCGATCTACATGATGGAATCCCAGCAGTACTACGTGGACAAGCTCGATCTGGAGCGCAAGACCGCCTATGTCCGCAAGGTCGCCGTGGAGTACTACACCGACGCCATGACCTACACCAACGTCCGGGTGATCGATGCCTTTGCGAAGAAACCGGGGCAGGGGATCCTCGTCGAGCACGGCGAGGTTCAGGTGGTGAGCAAGGTGGTCGGCTACAAGAAGATCAAGTTCTACACCTCGGAAAACCTGGGCTACGGCGATGTGAACCTGCCGGAGAAGGACATGCACACCACGAGCTACTGGTTCACGATTCCCCGGGACCGCCTCGCCGGCCTTGCCTACAACCAGGAGGAGATCATCGACGGCCTGGCAGGGCTCGCATACAGCCTCCACCACCTGGCCGCGATGATGCTGATGGCGGATCTGCACGACATCGACCGCGCCATCGGAGACAAGAGCGGCGAGTGGTTCGTGCGGAAGGACCGGAACTGGCGGACGATCACCGCCACGCCCGGGGCTCAGGAGAGTCCCGTTCCCACGACGGACGCCTTCGATCCGACGATCTTTCTGTTCGACGCCTACCCCGGGGGGATCGGTTTTTCGGATCTGCTCTTCGAACGCCACGACCAGCTTATCGCCTCGGCCCGGCAGCTCATCATGAACTGCCCCTGCGCCTGCGGCTGCCCTTCCTGCGTGGGACCGACGCTGGAGGTCGGTCCCCGGGCCAAGGGGGCGGCCCTGGCGATCCTGGATCTGATCCGGGTCAGGTAGCCCCGGCCCGCTCGCGTTGAAACCCGTTTTCTCGCGAGCTTGTTCGAGATGCGCCCCCTCAAGGCGTTGGACTTCACCTGCCTGCTCCACGACATAGATATTACGGTTCAATCAATGAATGCCCATCGTACGGCTGCCGTTCATCTCAAGGATTAATCAGAAAAATCAGTAATATTTGCGGTATCTTCCGGGGGAGATCCCGTCAAGAAAGGGAAGGGCTGAAATTGGGCTTGACTTTCATGTATACGTGATATATACATAATGTGTACGTATGATGCAAAATGTTCATCATTGCTCCCCAAGGCAAATATTGAGGGTGTCATTCGGGATTATTGAAGCTGGAGGTGAGAAAAATGGCGGTTTTGTTGAAGAGAGAGACTGCGGCGGAGAAAGAAGCTCCTGATCTGCGTGAATCGATCTACAGCAAAATTAAGCAGGCCATACTTGACGGCGACGTCATGCCCGGGTCGTGGCTTCAGGAGGATCAGATTTGCAGGATGTTATCCGCCAGCCGGACACCGGTGAGGGAGGCGTTCAATCGACTCAGAGGTGAAGGATTGCTGGAGATCTTGCCGCGCAAGGGGGCACGGATCATCGACATGTCAGGAGCCCAGCTCGATGCTCTCTATGAGACGCGGGCCCTCATCGAGTTGGCCTACTTTGAAAAATCCGCAACGGCCTTTACGTCGAAAGACTACGAGCAATTTCTAAATGAATTACGTCATTTTGAAGAGCAATTGTCGGATACGCCGGCTTACACAGAAGAATGGGAAGAACTCCGAAAGGGTTTTGTTCGGTGGGATCGGACTTTTCATGACAAATTGCTGATGGCCTGTGGAAACGAATATTGGATAAAAGTTTACTTTCAAATCAGAGACCTGATCATTATCAGTGCTAACGTGCGAAGTTTCACCATAGAAACGGTTAAGAGCGCCATGCACGAGCACCATCAGATCCTCGATGTGCTTTGTGACGGACGTCATGCCGAGGCACGGAAGCTTCTTGCAGAACATATTCTAAATACAAGACGCTATGATGACATGCATTCCCGGCGACAGAGGGTACAGTCCATGTTTGGCAAGGCTGATGAAAGTTTGTAGCCTTGTTGCATCCGGGAATCCCACAGGATCTCTAATACGGGCAATACGTAGAAGTAGCGGAATTACAGGGTGTTTCATTCCAATTGGACAAAGGAGACTGCATATGAAAAAAATAATGGTTGTTTTAGGTTCCCTCGCTGCGTTCATCCTTGTTTCTCTCGCGCCCGGCCTGTCACCAACGGCTATCGGCGCGGAAAAGACATGGACCCTGCGGTATTCGAGCGGCTTTTCGGCGAGTTCCCATTTTGGGAAGGAATCGAGATGGTATTTCGACAAGATCGCCGAGAATAGCGGCGGGCGCATCAAGATCCAGTACAACTACAGCGGCGCTTTGGTCAAGCTGGGCGAAGAGCTCAACGCCATGCGGGCGCGCAGCATCGACGTCGCCTGCGTGACCCCGCACTACTTCGTGCCCCTGATTCCCCTCATCGAAGGCCTGAACATGAACTATGTCACCACTTCGGTGGAAGGCCACATGAAGGCCGTCCAGGAGGTGTACGAAACCTTCGCCCCGCTGCGCACCCAGTTGGACAAGAACAACGCCATGATGCTCTGGAACCTGCCGGTGACCAACAATACGCTCTGGACCAGCTTCCCTGTTCCCAACATCGATGCCCTGAAGGGGAAGAAGATCCGCGCCCCGGGGCGGACAGGTGAGAGCATCGCCGCTTTCGGCGGCGCTCCGGTCGGCCTCGTCTGGGGGGACATTTACGATTCGGCCTCCAAGGGGATCATTCAGGGGGCGTACGGCACCCCGTTGAGCCTTGGCTGGGACTCGAAGTTCTTCGAAGTGATGAAGCATGTGACCCAGACCGGATCAGGGGTCTTCGGCACCCAGACGATGATCATCCGGAAGGACCTGTACGACGAACTCCCGAAAGACTTGCAGAAACTCTTCCACGATTGGGCGCGCAAGGCGGAGACCCAGAGTCTGGCCATTGTCGACGAGGAAAACCGGGCCGCCGTGGACGACATGGAATCCAAAGGCATCAAGCTGACGATCTGGTCCCCCGCGGAGCTGGCCAAGGCGAAATCTCTCGTGCAACCGGCGCAATACGACGGGTGGGTCAAGAAGATGGGTGAGCGCGGCCTCGGCAAAGAGGCTCAGGAAATCAAAGACCTGTACATGAAAGCGGTGGTGAAGCACGAAAAGGGATCGAAGTATGAAGAATCCTTCGATTACTGGAACAAGAAGTACAAGAAGGGATTCTGATCCCTCATCCACCCAACCCGATCGAGATCGATCATCCCCTTGGCGGCCCCGCAGGCGGGGCCGCCAGGGGAGATTACGAGGAAAGGCATCTATGGAAAACACTCCCCGCGGAATCAGAATCTTGGACGGATTGGCCCTGGCGCTCTCACGCGTCGGCCTGGTGGTCAGTCTGGCAATCCTGGTCGTCATGCTCGCCGGCACGGGCTACGATGTCTTCTCAAGGTTTTTATTCGACAAGCCCATTGTCGGCGTCATCGAGTTCAGCGGGGCCTACCTGCCGGCGTTCACCTTCCTGGGGCTGGCCATGACGGAACGGCTCAAGGGTAACATCAACGTCACCTTCGGCCTGCAACTGCTGTCGCCCAGGCGACGGAAAGTGTCGGAGTTCTTCGGGGTCCTGTTGTCCCTGCTGTTCGCGGCCGCGATGGCCTGGCAAGCGTCGGCCGGGGCATGGTTTTCCTATGACATCGGCGAGTACCATTGGGGCGTCGTGGGGCTCGGGCTCACCATCTGGATCTGGCCCGCCAAGGTCGCGGTGGCCGTCGGCCTCTGGATGCTCTGTCTGGAGTATGTGGTGAAACTCCTGCGCATGCTGGCTCAACTCACCGGGCGCCTGGCGATCGAAACCACGATGGTGGAAGCGAAGTCGCATGTATAGAGAAGCCTGTCTGAAATCGGGAAAGGAAAATTAGATTATGATCCTGTCACCAACGATTCTTGCGAGCCTCAGTGTGTTCGCCCTACTTCTGCTCCTGGCGGCCGGCGTGCCCATCTTCGTGAGTCTGGGCGTGGTCGGGTTGGTCGGCATCGGCCTGCTGTCCGGCTTTTCGACGGCCTTCGGCATGTTGCGGGAGGTTCCCTATGCCGCCAACGCCGAATACCTCTACCTGGTCATCCCGCTCTTCGTTCTCATGGGGCATTTTGCCTTCTATGCCGGCATTACGAATCAGGCGTTCGATATCGGGCGGAAATGGTTCTCCAAGATGCCTGCGGGGCTGGCCCTGGCGACGATCTGCGCCTGCGCGTTCATGGGAGCGGCCTGCGGCTCGAGTGTGGCCGCCTCGGCGACGATGGGCAAGATCGCCCTGCCGGAGATGCTGAAAAAAGGCTACAATCGGCAGTTTGCCGCAGGCTGCGTCGCGGCCGGAGGGCTCCTGGCGATCATCATTCCCCCCAGCGTCATCCTGGTCCTCTATGCGGTCATCACGAACACCTCCGTGGGGGCCTGCCTCGTGGGAGGATTCATCCCGGGCATCATCACCACCATCGTCTTCATGATCGGCATCTCCACGATGCTGCACTTCAATCCGAGCCTGGCGCCTCCCACCGAGTCCTTCACCTGGAAGGAGCGCTTCGTCTCCCTCAAAGGGGTGTGGGGGATTGTCCTCCTGTTCGCCATTGTCATCGGCGGCATGGGCTTCGGCGTCTTCACGCCCGTGGAAGCCGCCGCGGGCGGCGTGGTCTGCGCCCTCCTGATGCTGCTCTTCAAGCCGGGCCGGAAAGGGATAGCGGGAGAAATCGCGGGAGAAATCAAGGAGTCGATGATCGACACCGTCCGGACCAGCGTGTTCATCTTTATCATCATGATCTGCGCCGGCCTGTACTCCAACTTCCTCGTTCGCGCCGGTGCGGGCGAGGCGATCTCCATGGTGATTACGAATCTCCAAATACCGCCGATTTTCGTCGTCATCGCCGCCCTTCTCGTTTATCTTCCCTTGGGATGTTTCCTGGATCCGGCCTCCTGCCTGCTGATCACGCTGCCGATCCTCTATCCGATCATCGTGACGCATCTGGGATTCAACCCGATCTGGTTCGGTATTCTCGTGACGAAGATGATCGAGATCGGCCTGCTCACGCCTCCGGTGGGTCTCAACGTCTTCACCATTGCCGGGGTGGCTCCGGAGATCCCCGTCGAAGAGGTTTTTCGGGGGGCCGGGATCTTCATCTTGTTCGAGTCGGTCACGATTGTCCTGCTCCTGGCCTTCCCCATCCTGACCACGTGGCTCCCAACGCTCATCATGAAATAGCGGGAGGTCGGGCCGCACAGAGGAGGCGAGGGGCTAAGAGCGAGCATGGACGAGGTCCAGTGACCGGTCCGCAAGATGAATCATTTGGAGAGGAAAACAGAGCGTGTCGAAAAGAACCCTGATCCGCAGAAATGAATACCGGGATTCGGTCCAGCTCATGCTTGCCGCGGGGCAACTCCTGAAGCGGCCGGCAATTTTCCAGGCCATCCTGATGATGGGGACCCCGAGCAACAAGGAGTTTCTCTGCAATCAGGCCCTGCTGTCTCCGGAAGGGGAGGCGGCAACGGCGAACGACCTCATCATCACCCTTGAGGCGGACACTGTAGATGCACTCGACCAGGCCGAGCGCGACCTGGAAGGCCTCTTTCGGGCCCGGCCGGTGGCCCCCGGCTCTCAGGAGGCGCCGCGGACAATCGAAGCGGCGCTGCGCCAACTGCCCGGCGCCAATCTCTGCCTCGTCTCGGTTCCCGGTTGCTATGCCGCCGCCGAGGCGCGCAAGGCCTTGCGCGCGGGCCTGCACGTCCTGCTCTTCAGCGACAACGTCCCTCTGGATCAGGAACGGGAGGTGAAGGAGCTGGCCCGCTCGTGCGGACTTTTGTGCATGGGGCCCGATTGCGGGGTGGTCAACCTGAACGGCGCCGCGCTGGCGCTGGCCAGTATCGTGCGCCGCGGACCCGTCGGAATTGCCGGGGCGTCGGGAACCGGAATCCAGCAGGTGGCCGTCCTCGTTGAGCGGTGGGGGCTGGGCGTGTCGCAGGCCATTGGTCTCGGGGGACGGGACCTGCGCGACGCCGTCGGCGGTCTGGCCATGGAGACGGCGCTCGACGCCCTCGATGCCGACCCGGCGACCAAGGTCATCGTGCTCGTGTCCGGCGCTCCCGGCGCCGCGACCCTGGAGAAGCTCCTTCCCAGAATCCGGAAATGCCGGAAACCGGTGGTGGCACGTTTGAGCGGAACCGACCCGGCCTTCCTGCGGGCCGCCGGCGTCCACCCGGCCGCCGACCTCGAGGAAGCCGCCGCGCTGGCCGTGGCCCTGGTCCCGGGCCGGGAATCCGGCGGACTCCAGCGCAACCGTTCTTCCGCCGTGGACGAGGCGTTGCTGCAGCGGGAGACCCGGGGGCTGAAGCCGACGCAACGGTTCGTTCGCGGCCTGTTTTGCGGCGGCACCTTTATGGATGAAGCCCTCCGCATTCTCACCGCGGCTTTGGGCCCGATCCATTCCAACGCCCCGCTCAGTCCCGAACTTGCCCTGGCCGGCCGGGCGCCAAGTTGTAAACACACGGTGGTGGATTACGGGGAGGAAGAGTTCACGCTCGGCCGTCCCCATCCGGTCATCGACCCGCAACTGCGGCGGGAGCGTCTGGAGCAGGAGGGAGACGATCCCGAGGTGGCCGTCATCCTTCTGGACATCATCCTGGGTCCGGCCATACACCCGGATCCCGCAGGCGCCGTGGCCGACACGATCGCAGTAGTGAAGCGCAAAGCGGTCGAGCAGGGACGCTACCTCTCCGTCGTGGCGTCCGTTTGCGGGACCGAAGGCGATCCGCAGCGCCTGTCCGTACAGGAGGAGATTCTGCGGGCCGCCGGGGTTGCCGTGCTGCCCTCCAATGCTCAGGCAGCCCGGTTCGCGGCGCGGATTGTGCAACGCGCGGCAGGGCCGCTTCCTGCGGAGGGCTCCGTTCCCGATGTCGAGCCTTCGCGGGCGGCGTCGGCGACACCCGACCCGGAGGTCGAGACGCGCGCGAAACGCGTCACGGAGCTCTTCGGACAAGAACTCCAGGTTGTCAACGTGGGATTGACGCTCTTCGCCGAAGCCCTGCAGCGGCAAGGGATCAAGCTGGTGTCTCTGGATTGGCGTCCTCCCGCCGGAGGCAATGCCGAATTGGCGGCATTGTTGGAGAAGCTGGGCGGGGCATGATCGGTGCGGTCCCACGATTGATCAATGATATACCCATACAGAGGAGAGATTCGTGCCAGAAAACAACGCAGGCAAGACCATCAGCGAGCGGATTGAGGATGCAAACCATCGTGCCGCAGACCTTCTGACCAAGGCGCAACCGACCTGGGTTGACGTCATGCCCGCGCGGGACTTTATTCCGGGCTTCAAGGAGAATCTGGTGCTCTTCGCCGGTCCGCCGCTCGATCCCCATCATGCCTTGAAGCCGGTCAAGAATGTCATCGCCGCAGCGTCAGTGCAGGAGGGTCTCGCGAAAACCGTCGAGGAGGCATGGGAGATGGTGCTGCGCGATGAGATTATCCTCGGCTCGGCGCTGGACTTCAAATCCGCGGGGGGCGGCCTCAGCCCCATCACCGCCTCCACTCCCGTTCTGGTGGTGGAAGATATGGCCACGGGCTCGCGCGGCTGTTGTACGATCTATGAGGGAGGCGAGGCGGAGTTGCTCCGCTGGGGCTTCTACACGCCGAAGATCGCCGATCGGCTCACGTGGTTCCAGGAAGAACTCGGTCCGGTTCTCGGGGAGATGGTTCGGGCCATGGGCGGCCTGAATCTCCGCAGCATCCTTGCCCGGGCCACGGGCATGGGCGATGAGAACCACTACCGCAATGCGGCCTCCAACGCCCTGCTGATGTTTCAGATGTTGCCCGCCCTGGTCGAACTCCCCCTCAAGCAGGAGGCGTTGAAGCGGGTCACGCGCTTTCTGGGAGGCTATGAGCGCTTCTTCCTGCACCTTCTTTTGGGGGGCGCCGTTGCCGTCACGAATGCCGTCAAGGGTATCGAGTGCTGCACCCTCATGGTCGCCATCGGCGGAAACGGGTACGAGTTCGGGATGAAATTTGCCGACACGGGGGACCAGTGGTTCCGCGTCAAAGCCCCCAGGATCACGGGCATCTATCTCAACCCAAAATGGACCGACGAGGATGTGTGTCCGTTCATCGGAGACAGCTGCATGGTTGAGGCCTACGGGTTCGGCGGACTCGCGGCGGCAGCAGGTGCGGCGGTGGTCCGCATGACCGGGGGTGACTTCCGGGATGCCCTGCGGCGAACCGAGGAGGCGCGTCAAGTGTGTGTCTCTTCCCACGATTGGGCGCCGATCCCGTGGCTCGATTTCCAGGGGCCGCCCTGCGGCATCGATATGCGGAAAGTGGTCGGCACGGGAATCGCTCCGGTCGTCCACGGGGGAGTGGCACACGTCAACGGAGGCCAGGGAGGCGGGGGGTATTGCCGCCTGCCGATGGACTGCTTTATCCAGGGGATTCAAGCCTTCGCTGCGAAACGCGGGCTTTGAGATTGAGAGGACAGACCGGTGATCGCCGGCCCCTCCTGGGGTTCCGGCGGGCAATTGGGGGAGGCAACGCGTGAAAATCCTCGTATGCAATGTGGGCAGCACATCCCTCAAGTATCAGGTCTTCGAGATGCCAGGTGAGCGCCAGCTCGCACAGGGCGGAATGGAGCGCATCGGCAGCCGGACGGCGCACATCCGCCATCGGGTTGCGTCGAAACCGGAGGTGGATGCCGCAGAGCCCCTTCCGGATCAGCGCACCGCGATCCAGCGCATGATTGCTCTCCTGTGCGATGCACGGGTGGGCACACTGTCGGATCTCCGGGAACTGAGCGGTATCGGGTTCAAGGTGGTCGGGGGTCGGGGGGTGACGGGCGCGACTATCCTCAGCGACCAGGTGCTCGCGGCCATGGAGGAGTACGTGCCGCTTCTGCCGGCCCACAATCCTCCCTATATCGCCGCCGTGCGGCTGTTTCGCGATCTCCTGCCCGGTGTCCCTCTGGTCGGGTTGTTCGAAACCGCCTTTCACGACGGCATCCCACCCCGGGCCTATCTCTATCCGGTTCCATACGAATGGTACGAGCGCTACGGCGTCCGCCGTCTCGGCTATCATGGGGCGTCCTTTCGTTACGTCTCAGGACGGGTGCCGGAACTTCTGGGCCGGCCGCCGGAGTCCCTCCGTCTGGTGGCCTGTCATCTGGGAGGGAGCTCGTCGGTCTGCGCCATCCTGGGCGGACGGTCCGTGGACACGAGCATGGGCATGTCGGCCCAGGCGGGCATTCCCATGGCGAATCGCTGTGGAGACATTGACCCCTTCATTCTTCCCTATGTCATGGACCGGGCGGGGCTCTCTGCGGAGGAGATCCGGCAGGCGCTCATCACGAATGGCGGTTTGCACGGGATCTCCGGCGTGAGCGGCGACGTGCGGGACCTGGAGCTTGCCGCTGCCAAGGGCGAGGCCCGGGCTCGCCTGGCACTGGACGTCTTTGCCTATGCCGTGAAGAAATACATCGGCGCTTACGCCGCGGCGATGGGCGGGCTTGACGCCATCGCCTTTTCCGGCGGGATCGGTGAGAACGGGATCGAAATGCGGCGCGAGATCTGCCGTGGTCTCGAGTTTCTGGGCGTGGAGATCGACGAACAGCGAAATCAGGTCCGCAAGACAGAGGCGATTATCTCCAAGGAAGGGACTAGAGTGGCCGTGTTGGTTGTTCCTACAAATGAGGAAATTGTGGTGGCGCGGGAAACAGCACGGATCATTAACGAGATCCGTCCGTGACGCAAGCTTGCCCGCCGTTGACGTTGCAAGGAGCTCCCCTTTCTCCATGCTCTGCAACGCAGATAGGCTCGAAGGCCAGGGACCTGCTTGTCTTGCCGGAGTGCGCGGGGAAAGTCCTGGCCGTTCTTTCCGATACGATATACCTTTCTGTCGGGAATGGAGAGGTTTTTTGGATCTGCTCCGAAAGATTCCCTCTCCACCGCCGCTGTATCATGGTTCGCTCTCTGCCTGCCGTGGTTCCAGGAGAAACGTGCTTCTGGCAATTCCCCCAGTTGACCTTCAGCGGCGGCTCCTGCATTGACATCAGCACGGCAAGGGTATGGAATCCCGCCGGGTCGGAGGCCCGAGGATCGGTCTCCCTGGCGGAATTTTGGGCCTGTTTCCGCCGCTTGCTTGGAGTGCTCGACCTGCTGGAAGTTCCGGAAGGCATGGGAAGGGCCTTTTCCCTGAGCCGCGCTCTGGCGGAAGGCAGTGCCATTCCGGCTTTTCTCCCAACCTCCATCATGGGGCGATTCCAGGACCTGGCCCTGGATCTGGCACAGGCCTGTCTGGATCAAGATCTCCGCTTCGTTACGCGCATGGGAAAAGAGATGATCGGGTTGGGACCTGGCCTGACTCCCTCGGGAGATGATTTCCTGGGGGGACTGTTCTTTGCCGCACGATCTTTACATCAAGTTTACCCGGGAGATTTTTTTTGGGATGAAGATGCGGTTATTGATCTTCTGGATTGGGCCAAAAGCCAAACCCATCCCATCAGTCATACTGTTTTCAGCGACCTTGCCCTCGGCCATGGACCGGAACCTCTGCATGACCTGGTTGGCGGACTGCTGGAGGGGAGAGGTTTCAATTCAAACCTGGAGTCAGCTTTGCGGGTTGCCGCCATTGGTCATTCTTCCGGGTGGGACATGCTGGCGGGAGCAGTGACGGGAATGCTGATGGTGAAATGTAAGGCATAGAAGAGAGAGATAAAATCTCCCTCAAAGAGGCTTGACAGGTTATTGGGGCTACGACTTGGTTTACCCAAATAGCACCATTTGAGCGACCGGTAAAAGGTTTCCCAGGGGAAACGCCCGAACGCCCTCGGTGACGACGATGAGAGAAATAGCGGGTCTCAGGGTTTGAGCGCCGCGATCTGATTCTCCGTGCAGTGGAGCAGGTCTCGCAGGATCGCCTCTCCGTCCTGGCCGAGGCGCGGGGCCGGGGCGAACTTCTCCGTTTCGATCTCGGACATCTTGATGGGATTTCCGATAATCTTGAGTTTTTTACCGTTCCCGTAATCGATCTCGGGCACCATGTTGCGGCTGAGAATCTGCGGGTCTGCCAGGGCCTTGTCCACGGTGTTGATCGGGGCGATGGGGATCCGATCCTCCATCAATTCCAGCCACTCCTCGCCGGTCCGGGTCAAAAACAGCTTTTCCAGCCGTTCGTACAGCTCTTCGCGGTTGTCGAAGCGGTTATCCCGCGAGCTGAATTTCGGGTCTTTGGCCATTTCCGGGATCCCCGCGAGGGTACAGAATTCATCGAAAATCCTCTGCATGTTGCAGTCGAGGACGATATCGAAGCTCTTCGTCTTGAAACCCCGTGAGGGATGGACGGAGGCGTGGCCCGTCCCGAGCGGCTGTGCGATTTCGTTTCCGGAGAGGTAATACTGTCCGCGATAGGAGAGAAGTGCAATCTGGCAATCCAGCATGCTGATGTCGATCTTCTGTCCCCGGCCGGTCTGTTCCCTCTGGTAGAGGGCGGCCAGGATGCCATGGGCGGCGAACATGCCGCCCGCGAGATCCCCCATTGGGACGCCCATCCGGACAGGCGGCCTGCCGGGCTCCCCGGTAAAACTCAAAATCCCCCCCCTGGCCTGAACGGCAATGTCAAATGCAGGCCGGTCCTTGAAGGGGCCCGTTGCCCCGTATCCGGTGATCGAACAGCAGATGATCCGGGGATTTACCGATTTGAGCGTCTCGTAGTCGATCCCGAGTTTCTCGACGACCCCGGGCCGGTAGTTGTCGACCACGATGTCCGATTCCTTTATCAGGTCAAAAAAGGCCTTTTTGCCCTTTGCACTGGTCAGATTCAGCACGATGCTCTTCTTGTTCCGGTTGAAGGAGATGAAATAGACGCTTTCACCCTCGAAATAATGGGGAGGCATCCCCCGGGCGCCGTCGCCGGTTCCCGGCTTTTCGATCTTGATCACCTCCGCCCCGAGGTCCGCCAGGAGCAGTGTGCTGTAAGGTCCGGCGATAATGGCCGAAAGGTCGAGGATCCTCACGCCGGATAAAGGCAATCCCATTTCAAAACCTACCGAGTTTCTCCCCGTATCTTCCGACAGGGTAGATACCGTGAGACCTTTAATTTCTGTCCTTCCCGTCATTGCGAGGAGCGGAGCGACGAAGCAATCTCATGGTTTATCGAATGGTTATGGGATTTCTTTGTCGGCCCTTGGCCTCCTCGCAATGACCAACGGCGCGTTTTTCAAAGGTCTCACCGTGGGGTTAGAGACACCACTGATCCCCCGCTCGGCGGGTGGTTTGGGTGTCGTTTCCCATCCAGTTTGCGGATCCCATGTGGTCTACAACTGCTTTGGAAGATAGGAGAAGTGCTTTTATGTGTCAAGGAGATTTAAAGGGGATTTTTCCCCACCGGCAGAAGAAAATAGCGGTTGAATTGGCTTGGCAGGATGGTATCATGGGCGCATGAGCGTGTTGAACCGTTTACAGCGCCTGACCGGCGAAAAGAAAGTTGAGAGCGGAACGGTCCGTCCCGGCGACGGGTCGCGGGCCGAGGAGATCCGCGCACTGCGGGAACGGATCGACGCCGTTCTTTCCCGGAGGCCGGAGGGACGGAAGACGGCGCCGCCGCCGCCGCCGGGGCGGGGCCGCGGCATCCCGCTGGAGGAACTGGTCCCGGGGGCGGAGACGGCCAACGAGGCGGGGGCCTTCTTCAGCGTGCACCACGTGGCTGCGGGCTCTGCCCGGCACGGGGAACGGTACGTCCGGGATCTCGCCCCCCTCGACATGGGCCGTCTGGCCGTTTTAGGCAATGACCAGGCCCTGCGGGGTTTGGACTACCGTCAGGCCCTCTTCCTCGATACGGAAACGACGGGGCTGGCCGGCGGCACGGGGACGGTTGCCTTTCTGATCGGCCTCGGGTGGTTCGAGGGGGGCGGTTTCGTCACAAGGCAACTCTTTGCCCGGGATTATGCCGAGGAGCGGGCGACGCTCTTCTCCCTTCGGGAACTGCTCCGGGGAAGGGAGTTCCTTGTGAGCTTCAACGGCAAGGCCTTTGATGCCGGCCTGCTCGCAACCCGCTTCATCATGAACCGCCTGCCGAATCCCCTCGCCGGGCTTCCCCATCTCGATCTCCTCCATCCCGCCCGCCGCCTGCTGAGCCATCGCCTTGCCGACCGTCGCCTGGGCGCGCTGGAGGCGTCGATCCTCGGATTCGAACGGGAAGGGGACATTCCGGGGAGCGAGATCCCCCAGCGCTACTTCGACTGGCTTCGGCGGCGCGATGGCCGTCTCATGGCCGACGTCTTTACGCACAACCGCCTGGACATTCTGTCGCTTGCGGCCCTGGCCGCCCACCTGACGGAGCTGATCGATCCGGAGGGTGAGACGTCCCGGCGCCACCCCGGGGATCTCCTTGCGGCTGCGAGGCTCTTTCTGGCCCGGGACTGCCCCGGCGAGGCCGTCCGTCTGCTCGAACCCCTGAGCGGGGGAGCCTGTCCGGAGACGGCGCGGGAGGCGGGCCGGGAACTCTCTCTTTTCTACAAGCGGCAGAACCGGTGGCCGGAGGCGGTCGCGATCTGGGAGGGGATGATGCGGCGGGAAGAGGGGAATCTCTTTGCCCTCGTGGAACTCGCCAAGTGCTGCGAACACCGGCGGCGCGACTTCCGGCAGGCCCTGGCGCTTACGATGTGCGCCTGTTCTTGCGCCGGCCGCCTGTCGTCGGAGGAGCGTGCCGATCTTGACCGCCGCCGGGAGCGGCTGGAGCGAAAGCTGGCATCCGGGAAGTCGGCGCCGGAGACCTGATCTCCCCAGCGGTTCTGTCGGAGGGCTTGGTATGAAGTTTGTAGCCAAGGCGTAACAGAACGCTTGCATTTCATCTGTGGTTATCATAAAATCATACAATCATATTTTACAGGAGGATGTGATGATTCAGACCATCACCGCCACGGATGCGGTCCGGAACTTCTCGGAACTGCTCAACGGTATCCGTTACCGGGGGGATCGCTACACGATCCTGAAGGGGGGAAAGCCGGCAGCGACCATCGGACCGGCGGCAGGTTTCGTGAAGGAACGAAAACTATCCGAGATTAAAGAGATCCTCCGCACACTTCCCCGTCTCGAGGACGATCGGGATGCCTTTGCGAGAGATATTGCGCAGGCCGTCGCGGTACAGCCGCCTGTCGGGGAGGGAAACCCATGGGCATAATTCTCGACACCTCGGCTATCATCGCTGTCGAACGCGGTCATGAAGCACTTGACACCCTCATTGCCGGGCGGGAGGAAGAGCCTTTCGGCATGAGCGTCGTCACGGCAACCGAACTGCTCCATGGCGTCGAACGGGCCGATACGGAGGAGCGAAAACTCAGGCGGCAGGCCTTTGTGGAAAAGGTGATCGAATCCTTTCCGATTTTTCCCTTCGATTTGATGGTCGGCCGGATCTATGCTCGCATCTGGGCTACCATCGCCAGGCAGGGGTGGACCGTGGGAGCCCATGATCTCATCATTGCCGCCACCGCCATTTCGCTGGATTACAGTGTTCTCACGGTCAACATTCGGGATTTCGAGAAGATCCCGGGAGTCAAGATGGAAAAACTGCAATACCGATGAACATGTTTCAGCTTCCGGGCATACGAGTTCATCTACTCCCGTCCTCAAAAATACATAAACGGAAACTGCGGAAAAGAAACGTTTTCTCCCGTTTTCCGGGAAAAGGATGAAGTCATGATCGAATTGCGAAATAACCAGGGCATCCTCCTGCTGAACGGCCGGGATGTGATCGATTACCGGGACGGGTTGACCCCGGCGGAAGTGCGGCAAATCGTCCCATCTTTCCGGGGCACGGAGGAGACGCTCCGGAAGGAGGAGGCGCAAAAGGCCACGATGGCCTATGGCATCCTCGCTGCGCATCAGCAGGGGCGGCAGGGTGAAGGGCTGAAAATACGCTTCGACGCGCTGGCTTCCCACGACATCACCTATGTCGGCATCATCCAGACGGCGAGGGCTGCCGGGCTGAAGAACTTTCCCGTTCCCTACGCGCTGACCAACTGCCACAACAGCCTCTGCGCGGTGGGCGGCACCATCAACGAGGATGATCACCTCTTCGGCCTCTCGGCGGCCCAGCGATACGGCGGGATCTATGTCCCGGCCCACCAGGCCGTCATTCATCAATATGTGCGGGAACAAATGGCCGGCTGCGGAAAGATGATCCTGGGTTCCGACAGCCACACCCGTTACGGCGCGCTCGGAACCATGGGGATCGGCGAGGGGGGGCCGGAGCTGGTGAAGCAGATTCTGGGCCGGACCTACGAGGCGGCCCGGCCGGAGGTGGTCGCCGTCTACCTGGAAGGGGAGATCGGCTACGGTGTGGGACCGCAGGATGTGGCGCTTGTGATCATCCGGGCCGTCTTCAAAAACGGCTTTGTGCAGAACAAGGTCATGGAGTTCGTCGGTCCGGGGATCGGAAACCTTTCCGTCGATTTCCGCAACGGCATCGACGTGATGACCACGGAGACGACCTGTCTCTCCTCGATCTGGCGCACCGATGAGAAGGTGGCTGATTTCTACCGGACGCACGGCCGGGCGGAGGGGTACCGGCGGCTCGAACCGGGGGACGTGGCCTATTACGATAGCCTGATCCGGGTCGATCTCTCCCGGATCGGGTCGATGATCGCGCTGCCCTTTCACCCGAGCAACGCGTTCTCGATCCGTGAACTGAAGGCGGACCTGCTTGACATCCTCCGCGAAACGGAAAAGGAGGCCGTCCGGCAATTGGAAAGCCCCGGCCTGGAATACCGGCTCACGGACAAGGTCGTCGCCGGCGAGCTGAAGGTGGATCAGGGGGTCATCGCCGGCTGCGCCGGTGGGACCTTCGAAAACATCGTTTACGCAGCGAAGCTTCTGAAGGGCCATTCCATCGGCCGGGATGAATTCTCCCTGAGCTTTTATCCCGCAAGCCAGCCGATCCTGATCGAGCTTGCGCGCAAGGGGCTGCTCGCGACTCTTCTTGCGAGCGGGGCGACGATGCGGACCGCCTTCTGCGGCCCCTGCTTCGGTGCGGGGGACGTCCCGCCCCACCAGGGTTTGAGCGTCCGGCATACAACGCGCAACTTCCCGAACCGCGAGGGAGCCCGGCCGCAGGACGGCCAGGTCGCCTCCGTGGCGCTGATGGACGCCCGCTCCATCGCGGCGACCGCCCTGAACCGGGGGATTCTGACCGGGGCGGATGAAATTCCTTTTTATCCCCGCCGCGTGCGCTACCATTTCGCCGCGGAGGTCTATGAAAACCGGATCTATCAGGGGTATGGCAAGCCCAGGCCCGAGGTCCTACTCCGCTTCGGGCCGAACATCGTGGACTGGCCCGCCATGTCCGCACTGCCGGATCATCTCTGCCTGCTGGTCGCATCCGTGATCACCGATCCGGTGACCACGACGGACGAACTGATCCCGTCGGGGGAGACCTCCTCCTACCGGTCCAACCCGCTGAAGCTCGCCTCCTTCACGCTATCGAGAAAGGACCCGCAGTACGTCAGGCGCGCCGGTGAGGCTCAGGAACTGGAGAAAAAGAGGCTCGCCTTCCTGAAAGGCGGCCGGGTGGACGACCTGCTTCTGGCCGTCGTGAAACCCTGGGCGGCCTCATTCTCCCCCGGCGCCACGGCCGAGGAGTTCCTCCGGAAGACGGGGCTCGGCAGCCTCATCTTTGCGCGGAAGCCGGGGGACGGTTCGGCGCGGGAGCAGGCGGCCGCCTGTCAGAAGGTGCTGGGGGGATGGGTGAACATCGCAAACGAGTACGCCACCAAAAGGTACCGGAGTAACCTGATCAACTGGGGGATGCTGCCGTTCACCACGGCGGAGAAGGGTGAGGAGAAGCTCGCGGTCGGGGATTGGGTCTTCCTGCCCTCCATCCGGAAGGCGGTTCGGAACGGGGATGAGACCCTCGAAGCCCTGATCCGCAAAGGCGACGGCCGGATCATCCCCCTGGGGCTGCAACTGAAAAAACTCTCCCCGGCGGAACGGGAGATTTTGCTTGCGGGCAGTTTGATCAACTTCTACGCGCTGGGTTAGCCGGCGGAAGCGCCCATTGGTCATTGCGAGGAGGCCAAAGGCCGACGAAGCAATCCCATAACCATTCGGAAAGCGAGGAGATTGCTTCGTCGCACCGCTCCTCGCAATGACAGAAAGATCAGAAATTCAAAATCTCTACCGGGTTGTATCAGCGGGTAATGAGGCGCAGCGGCTCGCCGACGGCCGTCCACCAGGGCAGCGCGACGAACATCACCACCAGATAGGCGGCCAGCGTCATCCACAGCCCGAAACGGAATATTTCCCCCGTGGTGAGGTGTCCCCGTTCGTAGACCACCAGGGACGAGGCGCTCTGCGCCGGGTAGTACAGGACCGCGTCACCGGCGATCATCACCGCAAGACCGCAGATGATGGGGTTTATCCCCGTGGCCGTGCCGATCGACATCGCGATCGGGATGGTCGTCGCCAGAAAGCCGGTGATGTTGGGGATGAGCAGACGGATCGGTGCGGCAGCCAGGAGCAGCACAATCACGACCAGGACGGGTTGCTGCGAAAAGGCCGGCATGCCGCGCACGATGATCTCCGCGATCCAGGCGCTGGCGCCGCTGCTGCTGAGCGCGCGGGCCAGCGACAGCGAGGAGGCGAGCACAAAAAAGTTCGCCCAGCCGAAACCCTTCTCGAACTCCTTCCAGGTGAGCACCCCGATGCCCGGCGTCAGCAGGCAGGCCCAGGCGAGGATCGCCGGCAGGGCCGGATTCCAGTGATGCCACGCATCCGTGAGCCACAAAAGCGATGCCCCGATCGTGATCACGAGTGTCCGGATCTCCTTTCCGGACAGGGGTTTCGGCTCTGCGACCGGCAGCGGGGACAGCGGCGTGTCGAACCCCTTGCGGTACAGCAGGTAAATCAGCGCGGCGCCGAGGGCGAGCAGGACCGCGTAGGGCACACACATGAGCATCAGCCACCGGCCCCAGGAGATTCCGCCGATCAGGGATGCGGCCAGGACCGGGGTGATTCCTCCCGTCAGCAGCACGGTGGAGGCGAGCCGGTTGATGGAGTTGAGCGCCAGCATGATCGCCTTGGCGAGCGGCGCGCCCCGGGGTACACAGCCCAGATCGAGCGCCTGTTCATAGACGAAAACGAGGATGCCCGTGCGGGTCGTCGCGGAGGGAAGCAGAAGCGTGAGCAGCGGAAATGAGAGCAGCATTTGCAGATAAAGGGCCCGCGAGCGTCCCCGGCAGTGCCGGAGAAAGAAACGGGCCACCCGTTCGGCGAGCCCGCTCCGCAATACCGCCAGGCCGATGGTCAGCACGCCGATGAGGAAGTAGGCCACCGGTTCGGCGAAACCGACCAGCGCTTCCGGGAACCCCGGTACCCCCCCGGATAGCACAAGCGCGATGACCAACAGGATCCCGGTCACCGCCGCCGGGATCGCATCGGTGCACCACAGGCCGATCGCCATGACGGCCACCGCCAGCACGCGCTGTCCCGCCGGAGAGAGACCGTCAGGCGTCGGCAAGGCCATCAGGGCCACGGATAATCCGGCCATAAAAACGGTGATCAGAAGCGCCCGCCACTCCCCCTTCACGGCGTTCGGTCCGTCATCCCCTGTTAAATGGTCTGCGTCTTTTTGCTTCGGTTCCATCTTCAATTCATAGCCGCCGCTTCGCCCCCGGAATAGGGCGTTTCCATCTTGATCCATTCTTCAGGCGACGGTGGGTATCAGGAGAGCATTACTCCTTCAGGCCCACCTTTTCCACTTTTTTGAGGTCTCTCACATAAAAGAACGACCCGATGAAAAACGCCGCCCCGCCAAACAGGGCAAACAGCGGCAGAAATTTGAAGGCCGTGAGCAGATCATAGCGGTCCGAGATGAACCCGATGAAAATGGGGCTGAGCGAATAGCCCAGGAGCATCATGAAAAACTGGGCCAGGCTGTACGATACCGCCCGGAGACCCGGGTGCACAACATCCTGTGTGACCGCGGAACCGCCGGCGGCGAACATCGGTCCGGTAAACCCGAAGCAAATCAAGAAGAGATACTGCGCGCTCCCCTCCAGAAAGGAGAATCCGATAAAGAGAAAAAGCGCCGTCAGGCATGAGGTGACTGCGGGAACGGTCATTCGGGCGTTGAGATACTTCTTCCTGATCTTGTCGGTGATGTAGCCGCCGATCGGCGCACCGAAGATCGCCAGCAGAAAAACGACGGATGTCTTCAGCCCTGCCTTGTCCATGGGCAGGCCGTCCATCCTGTGGTAGTAGGTGGGGAGCCAGGTCATCAGGCCCGTGGTGACAAAGGTGTTTCCCACGTATCCCAGATAAGTGAACAGCACCGACGGCGTGTGCAGGAATTCCCTGACGATATCGGTAAACTTCATCTTCACCTGGACGGCCTGGGCGCCGTCGTGGGTCGTTCTCACCATCTGCACTGTTTTGTAATCCTTCACCCAGAAAAAAAGAATGGCCACGATCAGGCCGGGGATGGCGAGGATACCGAAGGCGTAGCGCCAGCCGAGCGTTTCGGCGATTACACCGCCCAGAATAACGCCGAAGGCTGTGCCCATCGGAATGGCGGCCGTAAAAAGGCCGTTCATGGTGGCCCGCTTTTCTTCAGGGAAATAGGCGGCGATCATCGCATGGCCGCCGGAGGTATAAGCCGCCTCGCCCACCCCCAACAGGGCGCGCATCGTGAAGAGCTGGGTGAAGTTCCGGGTGAGCGCACAGAGGGCCGCGCCTATGCTCCAGAGAACGGCCATGATGCCGATGGCCTTTTTTCTGCTCCAACGGTCCACCAGCATGGAAACGGGAAAAACAAACACCGTCATCATCAGTGTCACGATGGAGGCGAACCAGCCGCACTGGGTGTCGGTCAATCCCCAGTCGATCTTCAGATAGGGGAAGATCGCCGCCACGACCATCCGGTCCACGTAATTGAACAGGTACAGGAGGAAGAGCAACAGGAAAACATAGTACGCGTAGCCTTTTGACACCTTGAAGTCTTGTGCGTCATGCTGATGTTTCGATGCATCCATAAATGGGCTCCTTCCTGGTTGGTTGCGACGACAGCGATGGTTGATATCTTACGAGTCCCTGCTGGGTGCGTTGAACGGCGAAGGATGAGGAAGACGCAGCAGACGGCGTTTTGTAAAACCTGCGGTTTTTTCCGGTAATGTACCAAAACAAATTAAACATTATTGCGCCTCCCGACGGGAGTGCGCCCCCGGTCAATGAGCTGCTATGCAGGCGAAGCGAACCGGGAGGCGATCCGGAGCGCGTCCACCATGCTCTCCGGGTTGGCGCGCCCCTCGCCGGCCTTGCCGAAGGCGGTTCCGTGGTCCACGGAAACCCGGATGATGGGGAGCCCGCAGGTGATGTTGACGCCGGAGATGCTTCCCCAGGTGTTGGTCCGGGCGTCGTACTGAAAACCGATGATTTTGGTGGGGATGTGTCCCTGGTCGTGGTACATGACCACCACCAGATCGTACTGGCCCCCCTGCATCTTGGAAAAGACCGTGTCGGGGGGGATGGGCCCCTCGACGTTGAGCCCCTCTGTACGCATCTGCCGGATGGCCGGTTCGATCTCCTCGATCTCCTCGCGGCCCATGAGGCCGGCCTCACCCGCGTGGGCGTTGAGTCCCGCCACGGCGATCCGCGGGTTTTCCACCCCTAACTTCCGCACGGCGTCGTATCCCAGCCGGATCACCCGGCAGACGCGGTCCTTCTTCACCCGGTCGCAGGCCTCGCGCATCGACACGTGGGTGGAGACATGGATCACCCGGAACCGGTCGTGGACCAGCATCATCGCATAGTCCTTCGTATGGGTGAAATCGGCGTAAATCTCCGTGTGTCCGGCATAATGGAAACCGGCCAGGTTGATCGCCTCCTTGCTGATGGGACCGGTCACGGTGGCGTCGATTACGCCTTCCATGGCCAGGTCGATCACCTTCTTCACGTACTCGAAGGAGGCGCGGCCCGTTTCGGCGGCGGCGATCTTGTGGCGGATCGCGGCCGGCTCGATATTCTTCAGATCCAGCACATCCAGGACGCCGCAGCGGTAGAGCCCCTCCCCGGGGGCGGACACGGCGCGGACCTCCAGATCCAGCCCGGAAAACCGGACGGCCTCCCGCATCATCCGCGCCTCCCCGATCACCAGGGGCCGGCACATCTCATAGATCTCCGGCATGGCCAGCGCCTTCGCCGTAATCTCCGGCCCGATCCCCGCCGGATCGCCCACACTGATTCCGATCAATGGCTTGTTCAAAATGACTCCTCCCGAAAATGAAACAAAGTAGTGCCCGCCGGCGATTATATCGAGATCCCTGCAAAACACACCATCCGTCATTGCGAGGAGGTCGAAGGCCGACGAAGCAATCCCATCACCATTCGATCAACCATGAGATTGCTTCGGGCTGAAGCCCTCGCAATGACAGGCAGGGCAGAATTCAATGTCTCATATCATGAACAGGATCTTTCCGGAAGCGGCCGATTCCGCGAGCGCAAAGGCCTGATCGTAATCGGCCAGATCGAACCGGTGCGTGATGACCGGGGAGATGTCCATCCTCCCCGTCAGCAGCATGCTCTGGGCCGTCCACCAGGTGTCCCACATGATTCTTCCGGTGACTCCGTAGACCGTGGCTTCCTTATAAATGACGTTGTTCACCAGGTCGATCTCCACGGGGCCGGAGTACAAACCCACGAGGACCATCTCGCCGCCCCGGCGCAGGGTTTTGGCGGCGTCGTTGACGACCCCCCGGTTTCCCGTCAGTTCCACCACGATGTCCATCCCCGCGCCATGGGTGATTCGATCCACCTCGTCCTGGACATTCGCTTCCTTGGGGTTGAGGACGACATCGGCCCCCATCTTCCGCGCCATGGCGAGCCTTTCGCCGGAGACATCGACCCCGATCACAACCTCCGCCCCGCTGAAGCGCGCGACCATCTGGGCATAGATCCCGATGGGGCCGCAACCGAAAACGATGACCTTCTTTCCCGCCGGTTTCGTCTTGGAGAGCGCATGCACCCCGATGCCGAAGGGCTCCATGGTGGCGCCGATCTCGGAGGAGATCGCGGGATCCAGTTTCCAGGCGCAGACCGCGGGCAGCACGGCGTATTCGGCAAAGGCGCCGTCCAGGTGCACGCCCAAAATCTTCATGTCCCGGCAGATATGCTGAAGGCCGGTCGTGCACTGGAAACAGCGGCCGCAGGGGACGTGCGTCTCCGCCGCCACCCGGTCCCCCGGCCGGAACTGCTTTACCCGCCGGCCCACCTCCACCACCTCGGCGGCATATTCGTGGCCGAAGAGCAAGGGAAGTCGGATGCGCGAAGCCGCATACTCATTCCACTGGTAGATGTGGATATCCGTGCCGCAGATGGCGGCCGCCTGAACCCGGACCAGAAGGTCCTCCTCGCCGATTTCCGGCAGGGGCAGGTCCGTCAGGGTCGCCCCCCGGACCGGTTTGTCCTTGATCAATGCCCTCATTGTCTATCTTCCCCTTACCTGTTTCGATTTTCTGGCATCCGATAGCTTATCGTGCCGCGTGTGATCCTTTCCCGCCTCGCCCGCCGCCGCTTCCAGTCTTTCCATGATTCTCACCAGGGCGTCCTCCTTCCCGAAGGCGCCGGCCTTGGTGACAATCGTGAGGCCGTCCCATGGCCCGCCCCGTAGCTTCCCCCGCACGATACCCTCGAGCAGTTCCCCTGCAAGTTCAATTCCTTCATAGTCCAGCAATTGCAGGACCCCCAGGGCCGTATCCCCGCCGGTCAGGATCAAGGCCAGGTCGCCCGCGTCGATCCGGGCCTCCTGCAGCGCCTCAAGGGTCACGCCGGCCAGCACTTCGATGATTCGCTGCGGGAGGGGCGAGCCCCCGTCGCTGTCGGCGGTCCAGCGTTCGGCAAAGGTCCGGAAGATGGCGTTTCCGCCCGCGAGGGCGCTGCCTACCAGGTGGGCGAGCTGCCGTCGACCCTCTACCTCCGTCCCTCCGTTTCCTGAAACAAGGCTTTTGGGGAGTTCGAAGCAGGGGAGACCTCCATCCCGGAGTCGCTGCGACTGCGCATGGGTCACGGCCGAGGCGCTGCCGCCGATGATCAGGACGTGCCGGAAGGTCCGTTGCCTCTCCGGGTCACTCTTGGCTTTCCCGGGAACCAGGATCCGCGCAACCTCCCCGGCCAGGCCGGCGGAGCCCGCGAGGAGAGGGGCCATTTCCATGGAAAGGGCAACCTCGGCAATCGTGGCCAAGTCCTGGCGGCTTACGGCATCAAAGATGATAATTCGGCGGCCCCTCTTCTGCTCCTTTTCCACAGCCTTCCGCAGGGCTTCCTTCCCGGAGGCCACATGGGTCAGGTCGATCGTCCCGATGGACAGAGAGGTCTGGTTTGCCAGCAGCTTGCAGACATGGGATTCCCGTACGGGGGAGGCGGCGTCCCGGGCCGCCTCCGTGAGCGCCAGGGGCTTGCCCCCGACCAGCATGATCCCCCCGACCAGCACCCGGTCCTGCTCCGGGTAGGACGGCGCCAGGAAGCAGGTGGGGAGATTCGTTTGCTGCAGGATGGCGGCGATCTCGCTGCCGATGTTGCCCCGGAGGGTGGAATCGATCTTCTTGTAGATGATCGGGAATCGTTTGGGGTCGAAGCCCTTCAGGAGACCGGACAGAATATCGAAGGCCTCCGCCGGGGAAAGGCCGCGGGTGATCGTGTTTATGGCCAGGACGTCCTGCGCCGGCCGGGCCGCAATGGGGCGGGAGCTCTCCCCGCGGAAGGGTACCAGAAGGGTTTTCAGGCCCCGCTGTGCAAACTGAACACCCGCATCGGCCCCACCGGTCAAGTCATCAGCGATAAGCAGGCAGCGTTGCTTTTCCAGTTTCCGGGCGGGCCCGGCCATCTTCGCATCGGGAGCGATCAGCGCCACAGGAACGGCGTTATTCGGTTCAACACCCACGGCATACCTCCTTTCCGAATCCGCAGCACAAACGATCGCTGCAGACCCGGCTCCCCCGGCGCGCTCCCTTTCGGGGGCATCCCCTTATAAAATCAATGGATCGCATTCCCGGATAACGGATTCCCGAAGCACGAACCAGGATGATTTTGGATTACCCTCCTTGAGAGGAGCCCGCTTTTGTAAGCCGAAGCATACGATGGGCGGCCCTGTGCGTCAATGAAATAATGGCTCATCCCGCCCTTGCGTACGTTTCTATCATTCATCTACCTGACAAATGATTTTTCGAATTCTGGATGTTGTTCATTATAGAAAGAAAGGGTGAATCGTTTCAAAATTCACCCTTTCCCCATAAGGATCGCTTGTTACATCCCCGGAAATGGCCGGGAACGGCTGCCATCGGATTTTTGATCACCATAAAAGTACATTTCAGGGGATCAATGGGTTCCGCTACAGCCCGGGCAGCCCGTCGAGCATCATTCCGTCCGAGGTGCCGTTGAGCTGAAACCCCACCACATTCCTGTCCGATGAAAAGGCAATGTAGGTGGCGCCGCTGATATCCTGCATGAAGATCGCCTCCGCGAGACTGACCACCTTGGCATGGCCGCCGACAGGGAGCACCTGGGTGGCCACCACAGCCCCATTGTCGTTATAGGCGGTCAGGGTCACGGACGCCGCCCCCTCCTCCGTGTTGACAAAGGCAATGCCGGTCCAGCCGCCGTTCTTCTCGATCTTGGCAAAAACCCCCGTCTTCGCACCGGTCCCGCCGTTTCCCGCATAGGCCGCAACCTGGTTGCCGTTGACGGTGCCGAAAAGCTCAAAGCCGCTGAGGGGTCTTGAGGAGTCTATCCTGAACCACGCCGTCTGAGCGGGAAGGCCGAGCCCCGCAACCACACCGACATATTTTCCCTTCCCCGCGATGGGAAGGGTCGAGGGGGTCAGGAGGGTCCCCTGGGCGCTGTAGGGGGTGATCGTGATCGTGCCTGCCGACTCCGAAGGATTATAGGCCACAATCCCGGTCCACCAGTCACCGCCGGCCACGTGGGGATAGTAGAGGGTCGATGCGGTTTTGTCGGTCAGCAGGATGCCGTCCATTTGGGTAGCGCTTCCGATGCTGCCGAACAGCTCCAGTCCGATCACGCCGCTTGCATTGGTGATCACCGCCGAGCGAATGTTCGGCTGGAGGGGTTCATTCAACAGCCCCCCGATCGTGAAGGCCTTGTGTTCATTGGCATTGAGTGTGTAGGGCACATTCTGGCCATCGTTAAAGGTAATGGTCAAGTCTTTCCTTGCCGAGGTTGTATTCACCAGGCTTGCCCCGGTCCACCACAGGGCGCTCGAGTCGATGTGCGAGACATAGATATCCGTGGTGTTCATCTCTTTGACCGCCGGGATTGCCGCCCGATAGACCCCTGTCTGGTAAAACTTCGTGTAGCCCTGGACCGCAGCAGAGTCTGTGTCAAAGATGATGTAGCCGATGTCGGTGTGGTCTGTAAACTCCTCGGCAACGATGATCTGTCTCCGGCCGTGGGCGGGAAGTGTGACATCCTTGGTCTCGATGAGCTCCCCTTCATTGCTTAGGGCCCTCAGGGTGCCGTTGACGGTTTGATCGCCCGTATTGATGACGGCGATCTCCGTTTGCCAGGGAAGGCTTGTGTCTATGTGGGGAAAATAGAGGGCTGCATTGAAGCTTGTCTGGGTAACGGTGAAGGTCTGTTCACCGATGGTTATGGTTCCTGTCCTGGTAACTCCCGCTGTATCGGCGGAAATGTTTCCTCTCATCTGACCTCCCGTTGGATTCGGGGCTACGGAAAAGGCAAGCGTTCCAGGCCCGGTACCCGTATTGCCCGAGCCAAATGTAACCCACAATGCATTGCTTGAGGCTGTCCAGGGACAGTTGCCCAGTGATGGGACGACGTTTATCGTGCCTCGGCCGCTGGCAGCGGAAAATCCGGCAGAGTAGGTGGAGAAGGTGTTGATGCAGGATGAGTTCCCCGTATGCGGCGGATCATGGAGATACTGGGGCCATGCAGAATTGGCAAGACCGGTGGAAGAGGAGTAAACGGCGTATAATTTGCCGTCATCCGACCCGAAGTAGAGTGTCCCGTCCGACCCGATCGTGGGAGAAGAATTGACCCCGCCCCCCGTGGTGTAGTACCACATAGGCGTGCCGCAGGTGCCGTAATTCGCATAGAATTTGCCGTCATTTGACCCGGCGTAGATTGTCCCGTCATTCCCGATCGCGGGAGAAGAGTTGAAATCGCCCATTCTGGGGAAAGACCACCTGTTCGTGCCATTGGGGTTGAGCGCATTGAGTATGTTGCCTGACCCGACATAGATCGTTCCGTCAGTGCCGATCGCGGGCGAAGAATAGATCTCGCCTCCCGTGGTATAGGACCACTTTTGCGTGCCATCGGGATTGAACGCATAGAGGTTTTTATCGTTTGACCCGACGTAGACTGTCCCGTCATTCCCGATCGCGGGGGAAGAATAGATCTTGCCCCCTGTGGTGTAATTCCACTTGAGTGACCCATTGGAGTAGAAAGCATAGATTTTATTGTCGCCTGACCCGACATAGACCGTCCCGTCAGACCCGACTGCGGGGGAAGAATAGATCTCGCCCCCTGTGGTGTAATTCCACTTTTGCGAACCATTGGGGTAGAGCGCATAGAGTTTATTGTCATATGAACCGACGTAGATCGTTCCGTCCCGCCCGATCGCGGGGGCGGAGTGGATTCTACCCCCCGTGGTATAGGACCACTTCCGCGAGCCATTGCGTTTGAGTGCATGGAGTTTGCCGTCGTATGATCCGCAGTAGATCGTTCCGTTAGGGCCGATGGCGGGAGTCGAGCTGAACGTGCTCCCCGTGGTATAGGACCACTTGTGCGTGCCGTTGGGGTTGACCGCATAGAATTTACCGTCACTTGAACCGACATAGACCGTCCCGTCATTCCCGATAGCAGGGGAAGAATTTCCCAGGGAACTCACCGTGTTATAGTTCCATTTCAGGGTGCCTGGCGATACAGCGCCAGCCACGGAGCTGAACAATATGACCATCATGATCCCTGCCGCTGTTCCAAAGATAGCCTTCTTCATACCTCACCTCCTGTCGGTATTCCTCGGATATTCTTTGCCTTGAGATGTTCCCGTAATAGCCGGCCTATCGCATCATGTGCGAATAAATTGCATCCATCCGTTCATAACTTGGGATCTCTTCGTAATTCGGGCTGTCCAGGAAGATAGAGGGGATGGTGGTCGGGTCCGCCCGCAGGGCCGAGGTATTCCGAGGCAGGTTGAGGTCCGGTTGCAGATCGGCCGGGGGCCTCTCGTACAGCCGATCGGGTATGAATGTTTCAGTTGTCACCATTGTTACCATAACGTTCTCCTTTCCGCTCAAGAGAAAAGATCAACGCCTGATGAACCAACCAAACTACGCGCTGCATATGCTTTGAATATACTGAAAATATACGAATTGTTCCGGATGTCAAGAAAAAACTGGACAACCGGAAAAAATGGAAAAATATGGAAAAAAAGCCTCAACAACACATTGAATAAATAAAAATTCTCTGCTATTTTGTCCGCGTTCCCTCACCACTGCGGCGTTCATCAGGAGATTGATTTTTCCGGAAACTTTCAGAAGGGAGATAAGCGATGTCGGATAATCTCGATGTAATTGTCCTGGATGACGATCCCCAAATGTGTTCATTGATCACAGATATCTTGCAGGGCTTCTACGTATGGGGGGAGGTTCACTCTTTCACAAAAATGAACGAAGCATTGGCATTTTGTAAAAAGAAAAAGCTGGGAGTGGCCGTATTTATCCTGGATGTTTATCTGGACAAGAAAACAGCCTTTGATTTTCTGGATCAAATTTCCGATCAGTGTGCCTGGGCATCCGAAGACACGGTGATGATCACCGGGAACGCCAGCGATGACATCGTGAATATGTGTATTGCCTCGAACATCAACTATTTGATCGAAAAACCCATGAGGGCCTATACGCTGAAATTGGCCGTCAGGGCTATCGTCGGCAAGTATCTCCGGTTCGCCAAAAGACTGCTCGGCGATTCCGATTATGCCGAGCGTGTTGCAAAAATCTGATTGCCCGCCCCCCGGTTTCGCTTTATCCATTGCCGGGAAAAAGGATCAGTCGAACCACTCCGGTTTCATCGTCACCGTGATTCCGTCGCCGCTTTCCGCAAGCCGGGCGGCAAGGCCCCGGATCTTCGGAAGTTCGTAGGCGAAGAAGTAGCGGCAGGTCCGGATCTTCCCCCGGTAGAAATCGGCGCCGGCCGCCTCCAAGGTACCGCTGAGGGCCTTTTCCGCCGTTACGGCCTGGAGCAGCCACTGCCAGGCGATGGCGATGATCCCGAAGAGTTCGAGATAAAGCGTCGCGTCGGCGAGGAAGAGCTCGATTTCGCCCTTCAGCGCGAGGCCCGTGAGCGACGTGGTGACCTCCTTGAGGATCTCCACCGCCTTTGCGAGTGCCTCCGCGCAGGGGGCGCATTCGGGGAGCGCCCGGCCGGCCGCGACGGCCTTTTCGATCTCGTCCAGGTATAGGAAGAGGGCCTTCCCGTTCTTCATGACCGCCTTGCGGCCCAGCAGGTCCATCCCCTGCATCCCCGTTGTCCCCTCATGGATCGGGTGGATCCGGACGTCGCGGTAATACTGTTCCAGCGGGAACTCGTCGCAGTAGCCGTAGCCTCCCAGGCACTGAAGCCCCTGGCTGACCGACAGAATCCCCATCTCCGACGGGTAGCTCTTGGCGATGGGCGTCAGCAGGTCCAGGAGCAGCTCGAATTTTTCCTTCTCCTCGCCTTCGGTCACGAGGGCGAGGTCCACGTACTGGGCGCATTGAAAAATGAGCGCGAGCGACCCCTCGACGACGGCGCGCTGGAAGAGGAGCATCCGTTTCACGTCCGCATGCCCGATGATCGGAACCTGAGGCGCCAGGGGGTCCTTCCCCGCAATGGGCCGCCCCTGCGGGCGCTGCCCGGCGTATTCGAGGGAGGCGTAGTAGGCGGCCGATGCGATCGCCGCCGCCCCCATCCCCACATCGACCCGCGCCTCGTTCATCATCTGGAACATGTAGCGGAGTCCCTTGTGCGGCTCGCCGACGAGCCAGCCCCGGCAGTCGTCGTTGTCGCCGAAGGCAAGCTGGGTGATCGGCGCCCCGCGGTATCCCAGCTTGTGATAGATCCCGATGCAGGCGACGTCGTTCCCGGCGAGGCCGCCCCGGCCGTCCGGGCGCTTCTTGGGCACGACGAAAAGGGAGATCCCCTTCACGCCGGGGGGCGCCCCCTCGATCCGTGCGATGAGGAGGTGGACGACATTTTCGGTCGATTCGTAGTCGGCGCAGGAGATGAAGATCTTCTGCCCCTTGATCCGGTAGTGCCCCTCCGCGGTCGGGAAGGCCGTCGTTGCGAGGTCGGTGAGCGACGAGCCCGCCTGGGGTTCCGTGAGGGCCATCGTCCCCTGCCAGACCCCGGCGAACATCTTGGGAACGTAGGTCTCGATGAGTTCCTTCGATCCATAGGAGAGGATCAGGTGGGCCGCGCCGGCGGTGAGGAAGGGGTAGACGGAAGCGGAGTAGTTCGCCGCCGAGAAGATCCCCCGGAAGGCGGTCATGATCGTGTTCGGGATCTGCTGGCCGCCATGCTCATAGGGGGCCTGGGCGCCGATCCAGCCCCCCTCGCCGCAGGCCTTCATCACCTGCGCCACGACCGGGTGGACGAAGACCTTGCCGTCCCGGAACTCCGGCGGTTTTTTGTCCATCTCTCCCAGGACGGGGAAAATGGTCTCCCGGCTCATCCGCATGGCCGTATCGAGGACCATGTCGAAGGTCTCTTTGTCGTGGTCGGCGAAACAGGGATACTTCGTCAGCCCTGCCGCGTCGAGCTGTTCGTAAAGCAGGAATTGCAGGTTCCGCAGACTGATGAATTTTTCCGCCATGATCCCCTCCTTATTTTTCTCTCCTCTTCAGTCTGGCAAGCACCATCTGTGCCGCCGTCCGGCCCGAGAGGATCGTCGATTCATAGCCTCCGCCCATCGCCGCCGCCCCTCCGACGAAATCGAGCCCCCGGATGAACCGCTCCTGGGGCATGGAAAGTGCCCGCGCCACGACGGAGTCCCAGGGGTCCTGCTCGTAGGCGTAGATCGTCCCTTTGAAAGCCCCCGTATAGCGGGCGAAGGTCGGCGGTGCGGCGATTTCGACCTCCTCGATGTGCTCCCAGAGCGAGCAGTTCAGCGCCCGGCCGAACTGGTCGATCATCGCCCGGGCGAAGGTTTCCTTGGCCTTGGCGTAATTCTCCGGTTTCACATCCTTCCAGGCGTCGGGGCCCGCGAGCGCCGTCAGCGAGAGGATCGTCGTGCCCAGGGGCGAGCAGCCGGGGTTTGCCTTGTTCAGGCAGATCGTAGCCTGCATCCGCGGCGGCTCGAAGGTATCGAAGCTTTCGTAGGCCCTCTGCGTATCCATGTCCGGGCCGATGAAGTAGCCGTAGCTCTCGATGCCCAGCGCCTCGGGCGGGCAGTCGAGTCCCAGATAGACGACGAAGGCGCTTGACCCCGTCTTCCGCGCGTTGGTCAGTTTGAAGGCCCCCTCGGGGACCGCCCCCGGCGGATCGATCAGGCGGCCGTAGACAAGGCTCGGCGAGGCATTGGAGAGGACGAAGCGTGTTTTGATCCGCTCGCCCGAGGCGGTTTCGACACCCGTCACATGCCCGTCCTCTGTGAGGATCTTCTCGACCTTGACGCCGTATTCGGTCTGGCCGCCCATTGCCCGGATCCGGGCGTCCACGGCGGCGGACATCCCGTGGGAGCGCTCCTTCGGGACATGGGCTCCCCGGAGCAGGTAGTCGTAGAGGACCAGCGCCCAGATCGTGAACGCGAGGCGGTTCACCGGGAGCCCGATGTAGCACCAGTAGGGGTAGATCAGATCGAGGGCAGCTTCGGGGAAGCCGAAGGTCCGCGTGACCTCCTCCACCGTGTAGCCCGCCGTCCCGAGGAAGGCGGGGTATTGTTCCACCAGGACCTGGCCGTCGGGTTTACCCTTCATCCGTCCGACATAGGAGATCCCGTCGAAGACCCCCTTGCAGACGTTGAGATATTTTTCCAGCGGTTCGCGGCTCCCCGGGACGGCCTGTGCCACGGTTTCGACGAAGTTTTCAAGCCCGAACGGAATCTTGAGGTTCACCCCCTTTTCCGTGAGGATCAGGTGGTAGGCCTCGGGGACGGGAACAAACTCGAAATCCGCCTCCCCCTCGCCGATGAGGTACTTCCGGACGAATCCCGGGTCCTCCGGCGCACCGACGTTGGATAGCTCGTGGAGCGAGGGCTCGAATTCGAAGCGTCCGCGGACGAAGCTTGTGGCGAAGCCGCCGGGGAGGTTGTGCTGTTCGATCAGCAACACGCGGACCCCCTCCTTGGCGAGCTTCAGGCCGGCGGCCAGTCCTCCGTTTCCCGCCCCGATGACGATGCAGTCGTACTCGGCATCGAAATGGGGGCCGCCCTTTGCGGCGGCGCCGGTTAGCGGGAGGCGGACCTCCAGGTCCGAGAGTGGATAGGTCGCGCAGGGGTGGATGAAGCCGAGTCGCCGGTCCGCCTCGCGGCGGCCGTCGTCCTCGGGCTTGATGAAGACCTCGCCGGAGACCAGGTGCGACCGGCAGAGGCCGCACTCGCCGGAGCGGCACTGCGAATCCGGGGCGAGCCCCGCCCGCTCCAGCGCGACCAGGATCGTCTCCTCGGCCGCGGCCCGGATGGTATTCACCGCCGTGCCCGTCCGGACGGTCAGGCAGAAGGTCTTGTCGAACGCCGCAAGCGGAAATCCCGGGCAGGCGGCAATGGCGGCCTCTTCCCCGAACACCTCCCGGCGGATCCGCCGCCGGGGAATCCCAAGCGTCGCCAGTTCCTGATCGAGGAAACGGTACATCCCGGCGGGGCCGCAGAGGAAGAAGGTTTTCCCCGCGGGGTCGCCCGCGTGGTCGCGGATGCAGGCGGCGGTCAGAAATCCGGTCGGGCCGCACCACTGTTCATCCGGTTCGCTGCAGACGAAGGCGACCCTGATCCTCTCCGGCAGGCGCGCCGCAAGATCGCGGAGCTCTTCCTCGAAAGGGATGTCATCGGGGCGGCTGGTTCCGTAGAGGAGTGCGATCCGCGCATCGAGTTTCCCCGCGGCGATCTCCCGGAGCATCGACCGGATGGGGGTGATCCCGCTTCCCCCGGCGATGGCCGTGATCTCCGGGCTGTCGCGGAGCGGTTCGTAATAGAAGGTTCCGTGGGGGCCGGAGGCGGATATTTCCGTGCCGGCACGCCAGGTTTCCCAGATCCGCCCGGTGAGGAAGCCGTCCTCCTTCCGGCGGATCGCGATCTCATAGAAACCGTCGGCGCCCAGGGCTTCATGCGGGGCGGAGGCGATGGAGTAGGGACGCGTGAGCCAGGAATCCCCGAGCGGAACCTTGATGCTCAGGTACTGGCCGGCGCGAAAGACGGGGAGCTCCGTGCCCGGCGCCGGCCGCAGGCGGAAGGTCCGTGTCGTGGCCGACACCTCCCGGACCTCCGCCACGACGAGGGCGATCCTTCCGGGGTGGAGTCTCTGCGCCAGGTCGTTGATCGGATCGTTCCGGACAGGCTCGGCGGAAGCCCCTGCGATCCGCTCCTGCCGCTCGGGGAGTAGCTTTCCGAACGCCTCCATGTCCTTCTGAATTCCGTAGATCTCCATCGTTCCCTCCTTCTTTCATGGGGTCAGGTCTTGGGATTTGAATTAGAAATTCAAATCCCAAGACCTGACCCCATTATCCGGAGACGTTCGTAGGTCCCGGCCTCCTCGTCATACAGGGCGCACTCCCCGTCGGCCGCCGAGCCGGCAACAAAGATGTACCGGGCGGTCCGCTCCATCTCCAGCGGACGCCCCGCGGGGACCGCCTCCCGCGTCACGCGCCCGTCCGACTTCCGGAAGAGGATCGGGAGATGCGAATGGCCGCAGAAGAGGATCCGGAAATCCGCCTCAGCGAAGAGTTCTTCCGCCCGCCGGGTGTTTCCCGTGTCGATCGGCTCATAAAAGGCGCGGAGCGTGTCGAAGGGGAGCGAATGGGCGAAACGGATGTCGCCCCGGACGCGGACAACGGGCGCGTCCCGTAAAAATGTCAATACGTTTACCCCTTCGGCATCGGGCAGCCGGCGGGCATCGGCCAGCATGTTCTCCACGAGAAAGTCGTTGTTCCCCTTGACGGCGAGGACGCCGTGTTCCAGAAGGAGGTCGATCATCGCCGCCGCCCGGTCGTGGCGGACGGAATCGCAGAAATCGCCGAGATGGACGAGAAGGTCGACGCCGTGTCCCTTCAGCAGGCGGATAGCCTCCCCTGTGGCCGTGAGGTTGCCGTGGCTGTCGGCGATGATGCCGATCCGTTTTGACTTAAGTTCCTTCAATTCTTTTCTGTGTCCGCGACGACAACACGGTTTCGCCCCTGTTTCTTGGCTTGGTAAAGGGCCGCGTCGGCCGCCTGAAGCAGGGCTTCGGCGTTCGTTTCCGGCGAGGGGACCCCCTGTGCCACCCCCATACTCAGGGTGACAAGCGGGTCAACTGCCGAATCGGCATGGCTGATCCCGAGCGTACGGACGGCCGTCCGGATCTGTTCGGCGATGTGATGCGCACCCTCCGCAGGGGTTCCGGGCAGCACCACGACGAACTCCTCCCCCCCGTAACGGGCGACGAAATCCCCCGGCCGCACCACACAATCGCGGAGGGCCTGTGCCACGCGTTGAAGGCAGACATCCCCCGCCTGATGGCCGTACCGGTCGTTGAAGGTTTTGAAGAAATCGATGTCGCACATGATCAGCGACAGAGGGGTTTTCTCGCGGAGCATCCGCTTCCACTCCCTTTCCATGTAGTGATCGAAGGATCGGCGGTTCGCGATCCCGGTCAGGGTATCCGTTGTGGCGAGATGGTGAAGTTCCGTGTTCGCCTTTTTCAGCAACTTCTCGGTCTTCCTGAGTTTATCGTACTTGCGGGCATTGTCGATGGGCAGCGCACAGACGTTGACGATGCTGAGCGCGAGATTGAGGTAGTGGTCCCGGTATTCCGGGAAGGCGATCTCCTCTACGGCGATCACCCCCTGTACCTCTCCCCGATGAACGATGCGCAACAGAAATCCCGTTCCCGATTCCGCCCAGGCGCTCTCCTGTCGGAAACCGGCCAGGGAAGTCCGGATGACTTCGCGACCCTCGGGTGTGGTTTCCTCCGGACGCAGGAAGAGTTTGTCCGGTCTGTCTCCCGTAAAGCTGAGGTATGAGACGCGCCCCGCGGCGAAGAGCATCGTAAAGACGTCGAGCATCGCCTCGACGGCTTCCTTTTCCTCCGTGGTCTGCGCCAGCCGCCCCAGAAGATCGACGGCCATGGCATAGTCGGCGGACTGTTTGCGCATCCCGCGGGCGGTCTCGGAGGATTCCCGTTTCTCCCTTTCCAGACGCCATGTCAGAATGATGCGTGTGAGCTGGAGACGCAGACAGGAGAGGCCGACAGGGAGGAGCTGACAGGGGCGATCGATGAATTCGGCAAAGTCCGTAAGATTTAAGCCGCTCATCGCATCGATCCCGGTATCGAGGAGGATGACCCGGGATGTGGTTTCGCGGAACATCTCCCGCGCCGTCTCCCGGTCGAGCCCCATCCGCTCGATGCAGGCCGCCCAGTTGGCGAGCCAGCCGGGCGTGACCAGGTAAACGCCCTCCCGGAGGCTCCGGTTGATGATGTCCTGATCGGCGATCAGGCTGAAGCACTGCGGGAGCCGGTGGATGCGGAGGTGGGGCGGCCGGTCGGGGGAATCCTGGATGTTGGCCAGACAGCAGGCCGCGCCGAAGAGCTCCACCCGCTCGCAGTCACCGAGGGAAAGAAGAGTTGCTTCCAGCTCCTCCGGCAGGAGGGGCGGCCGGTTGCACCGGGCCGGAAAGGCAACGATGAAGGCTTCCGAGAAGCCCTCCATCTCCAGTACGGTTTCCGCTTCCCGGCGGTAGTGGTCGCAGAGCAGGATGGCGATTCTACCGGCCATGGGATCCCGTCTCCTGCAGCGGGTAAATCCCCCAGCGGCGCGCCGCCTCGGCAATGGTGAAGAGCACCTCGTCGGGGACCTGATAGGGTATCTCGCCGTGGTTGTCCGCGAGGATGAATCCGCCCCCCGGCCCCGCCTGGGCGATGGCCTTCCGGACGACGGCCTCCGCCTTCGCGGAGCTCCAGCGGCGCATCTCGATGCCGTTCAAGTTTCCCAGAACGGTCAGCTTTCCCCGGCAGGCGGCTTTGATCTCCGCCAGGTCTTCGAGGGCGCTCACGCCGACGATGGCGGTCCCGGTTTGCGCGATGTCGCTAAGAATGGGGAGCGATCTGCCCGAGGCCATGTGGGTTGCCGTCGGTCCCTGGATCCTTGCCAGGGTTCGTTTCGCGATTGCGAAGCCCGTCAGGCGGTAGAGATCCGGCGGGATGATGGTCGAGGAGGAGACGGGGTCGAAATAGCAGATCGCCGTTGCCCCGGCCCGGAGCTGGGCGTTGGCCCAGGCCACGCAGAACTCCTCGTTCACCTGCATGAGGCGTTTGAAGAGCTCCGGCCGGTCCGCCATCAGATCGAGGTAGCGGTCGAAACCCATCTGCATGACCGGGAGGGAGAAGGGGGACATGGCGACGCCGATGATCGGGCAGTCATCCCCGACGCGGGCCTTCATGATCTCCGTGGCCCGGAGAACCTTGACCAGACAGGGGGTTTTTTCGATCTCCGGCGGCTTTAGTTGGAAGATCTGCTCCGGATTGCCGATGAACGGGGCGCCGGAATTGGGCGGCCCGTCGCTCCGGAAGATCACCTCGCCGCCCCAGGCCTCGATTTCAACCGGGCCGTAGAAGAAGTTGGAGAGACAGTCATGGCCGAATTTTAGCCGCAACCGGATCTGTCCCTCCGCCACGTTTTCCGCCCTGGTGAAGTAGTCCCGGATGGAGAGGCCCAATTCCTTCGCGCCGTGCAGGGTCGGCAGCAGGAAGAGGGGGACCCGGTCCGGCTCCTTGTGGCCGAGGGCGGTCAGCACCCGTTGCAGGGATGTCATCGTTGCCGAGGTCATGGGGCACCTCCCATGATCCGCTCGATGATGCCCGCGGCATCGGAGGCCGAACGACCCATCGCATCCGCATGGACCTCTCGCCAGAGCTCGGGGTCGAAGAGGAAGGGGGCGCCGCCGACAACAACCTTCACATCGGGACAGGCCGATTTGAGCCGCAGGACCAGATCCCGAACATGGAGGGCGGAGGGAAGCATCAGCGTGGAGATCAATAGGATCCGCAGGCGGTCTTCGCCGGCCCGCCGGACGGCCTCATCGACCGTCACCCGGCCGTAATCCTTCAGATCGAAGCCCTCCGCCCGCAGGACCGAATAGACGATCCGCTTTCCCAGCAGGTGGTAGTCTTCCAGCGTCGCGATCGCCATCGGCGGCCGATTTTTCCGGTCCGGGGCGCCGGGCGGGAGGAGATTGTCCATCAGCTCCTCGCAGACCCTCCCGCTCATGTAAACCTGCGAGAGGGCAACGTCCCCCCTTTGCCATCCTTCGCCGATCCGTTCGAGCGCCTGGACGATCATCCCCTCGGCGATCTCCAGGGGCGTCAGGGCGCCGGAGACCTCCGCCACGATCCGCTTTGCCGCCAGGCGGTTCAGCGTCAGAAGAGCCTGGACAAACCTTTCGTTGATCTCAGCCATGGTTCGATCCCCCTTTTCACGCCATTCCGCGTGAGGACCCTGTCCACAAAAGGTGTGATCTCTATGTTACCGCTTTTCCGGCTGCTTTGCAAAGGCCTGGATGAGCTTGAAGAACTCCCCGGAGAAGACCATCAACGCCTGATTGCGGTTCTCGAAGTCCACGGCCTCCGTCAGGGACTGTGCATCGATGTTCCGGTCGAGTGCCCGCTTGGTCAGCTTGAGCCCTCCGGGGCTTTTGGCGATCATCTGCCGGGCGCAGGCGAGGGCGGTTTCGATCAGAGCCTCCGCCTCAACCATCCGGCTGACCAGGCCGATCCGCTCCGCCTCCTCGGCATGGACCTTCCTGCCCGTGTAGAGAATCTCCGCCGCTCGGGAGAGGCCGACGAGGCGGGGAAGGAGGTAGGAGCTTCCCAGTTCGCCTGCGGAGAGGCCGATGTTGATGAACGAGGCGATGAAATAGGCCCCGGGCGAGGCGAACCGGACATCGGAGGCGAGCGCAAGACAGAGCCCGGCGCCCGCTGCCGGGCCGTTCACGGCCGCGATCACCGGCTGGGGAATGGCCCGGAGACCGAGGACCAGCCTTCCGTAGCGCTCCTGCCCGATCCGGAGGTAGCTTTCCGGATCGGCGAAGGCCTGCGTATCCTTGAAGTCCGTCACATCGGTCAGGTCGGCCCCGGAACAGAAGCCCCGCCCTTTGCCGGTGAGGATCAGCACGCGGATCGATTCGTCCTCGGCGAGGGCGGCAAAAAGCGCCTCGAAATCCGTAACCATGCCGGGGTTGACCGCGTTGAGCCGCTCCGGGCGGTTCAGGGTCAAGAGACCCACCCCGGGTTCCGGCTCTGCAAACGTCATCGTGGTGAATGTTTGTTCGGCGACACGCAAGATGCACCTCCTTGTTAAATAGGGACAGCGCCCTATTTAAATTATGTCAAACGGGATAATAGGGCGCTGTCCCTATTTAATTCTTCCCCGCTCGCTTTTTGCTGCCCAGCTCTTTGAGCTCACGCCGGAGCACCTTTCCCACCGCGCTCTTGGGCAACTCGTCGATGAACTCGATGATCTTCGGGACCTTGTAGGCGGCGAGCGTCTCCCGGCAGTGGGCGATGATCTCCTCGGCCCCGGCGCTTTCCCCGGTTTTCAGGACGATGTAGGACTTCACCGTCTCGCCGCGGTACTCGTCGGGGACGCCGATCGTGCAGGCCTCGATGACCTTCGGATGGGCGAAGAGGACCCCGTCCACCTCACTGGGGTAGACGTTGAAACCGCCGGCCACGATCATCTCCTTCTTGCGGTCCACGATCGTGAGGTAGCCGTCGGCATCGAGGAAGCCGATGTCCCCCGTGAAGAGCCAGCCGTCCTTGAGGACCGCCGCGGTCTCCTCCGGCTTCTTGTAATAGCCCTTCATCACCTGCGGCCCCTTGAAGCAGATCTCGCCCGCCTCGCCGGCCGGGAGCTCCCGCGTTCCCGTCTCCAGGTCCACAATCTTCAGGTCCGTGCCCGGGATGGGCACGCCCACGGTCCCCGGCTTCTCCTCGCGGCCCCAGGGGGTGGCCGTCCCCATCGGGCAGATCTCGGTGAGGCCGTAGACGTTGATCACGGGACAGTCCCTGACGGATTTCAGTTTTTGGATTACCTTGAGCGGGAGCGGCGCGGCCCCGGCCAGGAAGGCCTTGACGGAGGAGAGGTCCATTTTCCGGAACTCCTCGCCGGCCAGAAGGCCGACGTAGACCGTCGGCACCCCCGGCAGCAACGTCGGCTTTTGCTTCTTGAGGGTCGCGGCGATGACCGGCGCATCGGGACGGGGGACGAGGATATCGGTCCAGCCGGCGAGGATCGACAGGTTCTGTATCCCGGTCCAGCCGGCGGAATGGAAGAAGGGGAAGACGGCCATGATGCTCTCCTCCCCGTCCTTCGCCTCGGGGAACGAGGCCCGAAGCTGCTGGACGTTGCAGGAGATGTTCGCGTGGGTCATCATGACCCCCTTGCTGATCCCCGTTGTTCCTCCCGTATACATGAGCGCCCCCACCTCCTCCCAGCGCGCGGTGTTTTCGACCGGCGTATCAGGATGCTTGTTGAGCAGCGGGAGAAACTCGTACATCCCCGACTCCGGCAGGACCTTCTGGTAAAGGTTATAGTGGAAGAAGCGGAGGAGCTTGTTGCCGGGGAAGGGGAGGTAGTCGGTGATGTGGCAGGCGATGATCGATCGGATACCGGTTTTGCCCTTCAGCTCCTCGACCAGCGGGAGGCGGAGGTCCAGCGCGATCAGAACCGTCGAATCGGAGTCGTTGAAATGGTGGGCGAGTTCGCGCTCGGTGTAGAGCGGGTTGCACGGCACCGGCACGGCGCCGATCCGCATCGCCGCGTAATTGGCGATCACGAGCTGGGGCATATTGGGCAGGAGCATCGCCACCTTGTCGCCCGCCTTCACCCCGAGCCCCGTCAGCGCTCTCGCGAAACGGTTGACGAGCCCCTCCAGCTTCCGGTAGGTGATCTTCTTTCCCATGAAGATCAGCGCCGAGCGGTCGGGGAAACGCTGTGCCGTCCGGGTCAGAATCTCCGGCATGGTGATTTTTTCGAATGCCGGATCCCGGGGCACACCGGCGGCGTAGCTCTTATGCCAGCTTCTCTCGAAACTCATCGTTTTGACTCTCCTAACCCTCTTTAGCCTTTCAGGATCGCCAGGATTTCCGCCATGTCGGGAAGCTGCTTGACCGGATATACCTTGACGAACATCACCTTGCCCGCTTCATCGACGATGATGTTGGCCCGTTCCGAAGACCCTACGTCCCGTAGAATCCCCAGGGATTTGGCTACTCCTCCGTGGGGCCAGAAATCGCTCAGGAGCCGGGTGTTCTTGATTTTCAGGCTTTTGGCCCAGGCCGCCTTGCAGGGAACGGCGTCGACGCTCAGGCCGACGGCCACGGTATTGAGTTTGTCCAGCGCTTTCTTGTTCTTTTCCAGGGACTGCATCTGCAACGCGCAGACGGAGGTCCAGGCGAGTGGATGAAAGGAGAGCAATACCTTTTTCCCTTTGCAATCCGCCAGGATGAAATCCTTGCCGTTATGGTCCGTGAGTTTGAAATCTTTCAGTTTCTTTCCGACTCGAACGACTTTCTTTTCAGCCATGACGAACCTCCTTTTTTAGGTTTTGTCCTGTTTTGTCATTAGCTTCGCTTTGCTCCGCTGATTCTTCGAATTCCGTGCTTGACACGGAATCCAGTGCTTTCATTTGGTTATGGACCCCGGCGCCTGCCCCGGACTCCGATCCGGGGTTCGCCGGGGTGACGGCTTCTCCTACGCGGTCATTTCCGTGATTCTTGCCCTCGTTTCCCTGTTCAGGAATTCCCACAGGCCGATCCGTTTGAGCGTCTCGGGTGTCGGGATGCCTTCTTTGTTCCATCCCCGCACGCGGTAGTAGACCTGGACCAGTTCCCGCAACCGTTCTTTTCTTCCGCTCATGAGGAGTTCCCGCTTCCGGGCCGCGGGCATGCCCTGGACCTCCGCGAGCGGTTTCTCCAGTACCCCGGCCAGTTCCCGGTCATTCTCCTCTTTTTCCGCATCGTAGAGCTGATCGTCCGTGGGACCTACGGCCCGATCCGGAATCCGGTCGTGCCCGGCCGTTTCCGCTCCGTAGACCATGATGTTCATGACCCGCTGGAGGTTGATATCCCGGTCTGTCTGCGCGAAGATCTCCTGCCAGGTCATTTTGGTTCCCAGCATCCCGTTGTAGAAATCCGCGTAGATTTCCTGGGAAGCCGGATTGATGTAGATATCCGTATCCTTCATCTTGGCGGATTCGGGATTGAAGACGTCCACCCACGGGAGCTTGCACAGCCCCAGGTTGTCGTTGCCCAGGCGGACCCGCGGATACATGACCAGCGCCGTGGCCTTCTCCTCCATGGTGGGGAACGCGCCCAGCAGGTCGATCTTGATGAGCCACGCGGCCGCATGGTGCGCCCCGATATCGCTTGCGGCGGCATAGGAGCCCTGCATGGAAAGCGACCGGTGGGTCCGGTACAGGGAAAAGGGGAGCCCCTTGGTCTGCATCGCAAAGAGCATCAGCTCCTCCCGCGGGTCGGCCTTGCCGGTCCGCCAGGCATAGCGCTTGCAGACCCAGTCGACCAGCGCCAGCATCCCTTTCCCGGCCTGCCGGGAAAACTCCGTTTCACCCTCCGCGAGCCGGTGCATGAACTGCAGGACCGCCGCCTCGTTGCCCCAGGTCAGGTCCAGCCCGTCCGTATCCTCCCGGGTCAGGTAGCCCCGCTGGAAACATTCCATCAGAAAGGCCACTGTGACCGCCACGGTGATGGTGTCGATCCCGTAGTTGTCGCAATGCCAGTTGGCCTCCATGATGAATTCCGGATTCCAGATGCCCAGGTTGGAGCCGAAACCCGCGGCCGTCTCATACTCGGGACCGTCCACCCATACCTTGCGGCCCTGATCCGCGCCGGAGACCAGCGTGACCCAGCCGCCCTTGGTGCAGCGCAGATTGCAGCCGGGGAAACAGCCGTCCATGCCCCGATGGTCGAACAGGTTATCCGCGTAGAATTTGCCGCTGATCTTGTCCGCCTGGGGATCGGTCCCGAACTGGTAGTTCTTCACGGGAAGGGATTTGTACTCCTCCTTGTTCATGAAGTTGATCAGTCCCGCGGAGCCCTTGCGGTACATCTTGAGCGACTGCGGATCGACCACCCGGACCACTTCGCCGAGCTTCGCCCCGGCTTTCTTGCATTTTTCCCAGTCGGCGGCGCCGTAGGGGTTTTCGCCATGCGGATACTTTGCCAGCACGACGATGGCCCCGATCTTCTTGTCCTTCATGATGGTGCCCAGGCCCGTCCGTCCGGCCTGCTTGGTCCGGAAAAGACCCTTGCTTCCGTCCACGGGTTTGGCCGGATCGAAGTAATGGCTGTTGATGCAGCCGAAGGTGGTACGCAGCGCGCCGACGCCGGTCGTCAGGAAGACGATCTCCTTTTTGTCGCGGCCCTCGCGGACGAAGCGATCGACGATCTCCCGCTCCAGGTCGAAGACATGATCGATCGCGGGCGCATCCGTAATGGTGATTTCCCCGCGGAAACCGTCGATGACGATCATCACGTTCCGGTCGGATTTCCCCGTGACCGTAAGCGCATCGAAGCCGGCGTATTTGAGGTAGGCGCCGAAGTGGCCGCCGAAGTTCGAGACGCCCGGAATGCCCGTCAGCGGCGACAGGGATACGGCCATGCACTTGCTCGTTCCCGGGAATTGGGGGATGCCCGCGAGCGGCCCCGGGGCGAAGATCAGGGGATTTTCCGGATCAGTGGGGGTCGTTCCGGGTTTCATTCCCTTGTGGAGGAGATAGAGCCCGAGCGCCCGTCCGCCGATGAAATACTCCCTGACCGCGGGATCGATCGCGGGCGCCTGAATCTCCCCGTTTCCCAGATCGATGGTCAGAATCCGATTCGCATATCCGTGGTTGAGTTTTGTCTGTGTATACTTCATGCTTCCCCTTCCCGTGATCGCCTCCGTCGCCGGCAGCCGTTATTTTTATGGCAACATACATAGAATGAAGCGGTTTTTCTTGTCAATGAAATATCTTGCGAATGATTGAAAAATCATCGAAACGGGTTGGAATTGAATCCCACAAAAAGGGCAAACCGCCAAGCAGATGCAAGTTGACCCTTATGGAGAGCCCCCCGCCCCAAAAAGCGCATTTTAAAAATACGGATGAAGACCCGAAGGCTTTCGATAGGCTTTCGACGTGATTAAAACTTTATTCCCTATGCTACAATGTGCTACAATCCAACATTAAAAGGAGAAGTAAGGTATTGGTGTTCAGAAATAATGTCAGGTGCCGTAATTTTCGTCAGGAGGGTTATACGATGAAAGAAGCAAAATATTCCCTGAAGGTGACCACTCTCTTTCTCTATGCAGTCTTTTTAATCTTAACTCCTGCTGTTTTGTATGCAGGGGATAGGCTAAATCCGGGTGAAGTGCTGAGAGTAGAAGAGCATCTCACGTCGGACAATCATCAATACAGGCTCGTCATGCAAAGGGATGGAAATCTCGTTCTTTATGATAGAAGACGACATGCGCTATGGGCATCCAATACACAGGGTCAGCGGGTCGAGAAATGCATTATGCAGAGAGACGGCAATCTGGTGCTCTATCTTCGCAACGGTCAGCCGGTCTGGGATTCAAATACACAGGGCAAACCAGGATCATATTTATTGGTCCAGGATGACGGCAACATGGTCATTTACCGGCCTGAGGGCGTTTGGGCTTCGAACACCGCCCAATAATAAAAGGGGTGTATAAAGGGAAACATTTGCAGTGAGGCAGGTCGCTCAAGAATCCGGAAAGGGGATTTTTATGAAGATGAAATTGAGATTATCGGCATTGGCTCTTTTTTCTGTAATCGTGATAGCTGCCTGCGGAGGTGACGGTAGCAGCACCATAACGTTACCGCCCACCGGAACCTATCCCGCCTTTGTCACAGTGGCCCCCTCGGGAAGATTCGCCTATGTGGCAAACTGGAGTTCCAATGACGTCTCCGTTTATGGTATCAATGCGACCACCGGGGCGTTGACTGCCGGAACGCCCGTGGCTGCTGGAGCGCATCCTGTTTCCGTCGCAGTCGAGCCGTCCGGGAAATTCGCCTATGTGGCAAATTGGGGTTCCAATAGCATCTCGGTTTATACCATCAATACGACCACCGGCGCGTTGACTGTCGGAACGCCTGTGGCTGCAGGTATGAATCCTTATTCCGTGGCAGTCGATCCGGCCGGGAAATTCGCCTATGCGGCAAATTCGGGTTCCAACAGCATCTCGGTTTATACCATCAATTCAACCACCGGCGCGTTGAGCGCCGGAACGGCTGTGGCTGCGGGGACGAGTCCGAATTCTATCGCTGTTGACCCGTTCGGGAAATTCGCCTATGCGGCAAATTGGGGTTCCAACAACATCTCGGTTTATACCATCAATGCGACGACCGGGGCGTTGACCCCCGGAACGACCGTGGCTGCGGGGGTGAATCCTGCTTTTATCACGGTTGACCCGTTCGGGAAATTCGCCTATGCAGCAAATTTTGGTTCCAACAGCATCTCGGTTTATACCATCAATGCGACCACCGGCGCGTTGACCGCGGGAATGGCTGCGGCTGCGGGGACGAGTCCGAATTCCATCGCAGTTGACCCGTTCGGGAAATTCGCCTATGCGGCAAATTGGAATTCCAACAACGTCTCGGTTTATACCATCAATGCGACCACCGGCGCGTTGTCCGCCGGAACGGCCGTGGCTGCGGGGACGAATCCTGCTTCCGTTGCGGTTGACCCGTCCGGAAAATTCGTCTATGTTGCAAATGAGACGAGTAGCACAATCTCAGTCTATACGATCGATACGACCACGGGGGCTCTTCATTAATTAAAAGATCTTGGGGAGGGAAGTCCAAGTTTATCGTAAGATTGATAAGTTGTCCGACCCTCCTCAAAGCATCCCTCAATATATTGAGGTTCCACCAAATATTGAGGCCAAACGCATCATTTCAACCTTTTCTGCTGTTCCCTCCTGTTGATCTAATCAACTGTTATTAAGGGATGAATATAAATTTCTGATTTACTTTCGGCTATTGGCAGGCCATTTGCTTTTACATTTACCAAGAAAATTGGATAATTCAATATGACAATCGTCAAGACTTTCTTTTTGTTCTTCCTGCTCATATCCATCTTGAGCCTTGGCAATGCCTGTGCGACCTTGCCGAAGGTATCTGAAAAGATTGATGAGGCGCCGACTGCACAGAAACCTCGACCAATCGTTTCGTCCAAAGGACTGTTATCTCCCCAACAAAGCAAGGCTGTCATGGAGCGACTGAAGCGATCGGTTGCCCCGACGGACATCCTGGGACGCCACACCGCCGTGGTGGAATCGGTCACCGAAAGCCCGCTGACGAAAGGGAACAAAGTCACCCTGCTCGCCGATGGTCAGGCTACCTATGCCGCAATGTTCAAAGCGCTACGGAATGCCAAAGACCATATCAACCTTGAAAGCTATATCATTGAAGATGATGAAACAGGCCGCAAATTTTCCGATCTGTTGCTGCAAAAACAGGCGGGAGGTGTCCAGGTAAATCTTATTTATGACAGCGTGGGCAGTATGAATACTCCCGCTTCTTTTTTCCAGCGCCTGCGCGACGGCGGAATTCAGGTGGTCGGATTCAATCCGGTAAATCCACTAAAGGCCCGGGAGGAATGGGGACTGACACACCGGGACCACCGCAAGATTTTGATAGCCGACGGCAAAATCGCCATCATCGGGGGCATCAACATCAGCGAGGTTTATTCGAGCAGTCCTCTCAAACGGAAGCAAAGTGAAAAGGCGCCAATCCGTTGGCGTGACACGGACATTCAAATTGAAGGTCCGGCCGTGGCTGAATTCCAGAAGCTCTTCCTGGACACCTGGCGGAAGCAGAAGGGGCCGACACTTTCCGAACGGAACTATTTCCCTGCTCTGAAAGAAGCGGGTAATGCCCTGGTGCGAGTGGTAGGCAGCACCCCGGGAGAGACCAACAGGATCCCATTTATTGTGTATGTGTCGGCCATCATTTTTGCAGAGCATTCGATTCACGTGACGAATTCCTATTTTATCCCTGACGACCAGATCATAGAGGCCTTTACGGATGCTGCTGAGCGCGGAGTTGACGTAAAGATCATTCTTCCCGGGATCACCGATTCTCCGTTGGTATTGCATGCACAGAGGTATTTTTATTCCAGGCTTTTGAAATCGGGAGTGAAGTTATACGAGCACAGTACTTCCCTGCTGCACGCGAAAACCGCGGTGGTGGACAAGGTCTGGTCAACCGTCGGCTCAACCAACATGGACTACTTGAGCTTATTGAGCAATGACGAGGTGAATGCGGTTATCCTGAGCCAGGAGTTTGCCGTTGAAATGGAGAAGATGTTTGTCAGGGACCTTGCGGATTCCAGGCAGATTCAATTGGAGGAGTGGGGGGAAAGGCCTTTGTCCCAAAGGATCAGGGAGTGTTTTGCGCACCTGTTTTCCCGTTGGATGTAAGATAACCATAAGGAGTAACCCATGAAGCATACGATCGCGCTGGTTTTGGCAATGGTCGGGCTCTTTGTTGCATGTGCTGCGAAAGCTCCGGTTCCCGTGGCTTTCCAGATGCCGATGAGACCTATCGATTACCTGAAGGAGGTCAAACCCATACTCGACAAGCGCTGCGCAGTATGCCATTCCTGTTACAATTCCCCCTGCCAGCTCAAACTCGACTCTTTTGAGGGTACGGACCGCGGTGCCACGAAAAGGGCCGTTTACAATTCCAGCCGACTGAATTCCATGGATCCAACCCGCCTGTTCACGGATGCCCAATCGACCCAGGAGTGGCGTCAGAAAGAATTTATCAGCGTGACCGACAGCAAAGCATCAGGCGGGTTGAATGACTCTCTCATGATCGAAATGCTTTCCCAAAAGATGAAAAACCCGAAAAGTGTTGGGGAGTACCGATCCGAAGCCGACGATCTGACCTGTGCCGGAGACCAGAAAGAGCTTGGAGGATATCTGGAGAAACACCCGAACTGCGGCATGCCCTTCGGTTTTCCTCCGCTCAAGCAGGAAGAATTCGATATCGTAGCGGGCTGGCTGGTTCAAGGCGCGAAGGGGCCTGATGCCGCACAGCAGAAGATGCTGACCACACCGAAAGCAAGCGATGCTCTTGAAATAAAACAGTGGGAAGCGTTCTTGAACCAGGACGACGCCAAGCACGCCATGACCGCGCGCTATCTCTACGAGCATCTGTTCCTGGCCCATCTGAAATTAGGCACGCCGACCCATGAATACTATGAGATGGTCCGCTCGAAGACCGCGCCCGGCGAGCCCATTGACCTGATCGCCACCGTGCGCCCCTATGATGACCCCGGTGTTGAGCGGGTCTATTATCGTTTCAGAAAGATCCACTCCACGATCGTCCATAAGACCCATATGGTATTTGAACTTGATGCCGGCAAACTGCTGCGCTTCGAGGAGCTTTTTATTAAGCCCGAATGGCTGCAGCCCCCGCGTACGGTAGGGTATGACACGAAACTGAGCGCCAATCCCTTTGTGGCATTTGAACAGATTCCTCCTCGCTCGCGATATCAGTTCCTGTTGGACAACTCGCATTATATCATCATGACCTTCATCCATGGTCCGGTCTGTAAAGGTCAGATTGCCCTCAATGTAATCAATGATCATTTCTGGGTCATGTTCCTGGATCCGGATCACGATCTGAGCGCGGCGTATCCGGCCTTTCTGAAGCTGCACAGCGACAAACTGCGCATGCCCATCGAAGTCGGCAGCGACATGCGCGTCTTCAAGGCGCTGACGGACGAACACAAAAAGGCCGCCGTTGAGTTTTATAAAGTCCGGCAAGACTATTACACGACCCATCATTATGACGGTCTCGGCTATGAATCCATCTGGAAGGGATACAGGGCTTCGGATACGCCGTTGCTGACCATCTATCGCCATTTTGACAACGCATCCGTTCATAAAGGTGTACTGGGAAGTATGCCGAAAACGATGTGGGTTTTGGATTATCCACTGCTTGAACGTATCTATTATGCGCTTGTTGCCGGATTTGATGTGTACGGCACGGCCGGCCACCAGTTGGCACTCCGGCTCTACATGGACGCGCTCCGCGTGGAAGGCGAAAGCTATTTCCTGGATTTTCTGCCCGCGTCAACGCGACAGGAGATCATGCAGTCGTGGTATAAGGGGGTTAAGCTGGAGAAGATTCATTACTATTCTTCCACGCTGCCGACGAATATTTCCTTTGTGACGGACGAGCCGAAGCGTGAGTTCATCGAATATATTGTGAACCAACACATTTTGCCTGCAACCCATATCGCTTTTGATGCCGTGAACTATGAGCGGGCAGAAGTTGCCCATCCAGGCTTGCCGGAAAAATACGAAACGAAGGATGACTACCTCAAGGCTTTTCGTGCCGTTTCCAAACCCGGCACGCCATTTTTCTCATTGATCAATGACTACAATGCCAATGTCGCCTACATGAGGATCCGCCTGAAAGATGGAAAGGATCTTGCGATTTCCATCGTGATCAATCGTTGGCATAACAATGTTACCTATTTGTTCGGTGAAAAGGACACGCTTGATGCGTCAAAGGACAGTGCCGATTTTATTCACGGCCTCATCGGATCATATCCAAACTATTTTTTTGATGTCCGTGAAGAGGACCTGCCGGACTTTCTTGATCTCCTTGCCCATTTTGATAAAAGTCGAGATTATGAGCGACTGGCCAAGTACGGCGTCAACCGGGCGGAGGACAGGCTCTGGGATATGTATGACTGGTTTCAAAACCGATTCAATGAGGATGAACCCGTACACGCGGGACTGTTCGATTTGAACCGTTACTACTACCTGGCTCGGTAGTGTATGGTTCAATCGCCTCGCTCCCTAGACCCTGGAGAGCGGAGAGGAAGCATATTGTAAAATCAGTTTAAGACATCCTGCGGGAGGTAAATCATGTTTACAAATTTCTTACGATACTTTTCATTTTTAATGGTGAGCTTATTGCTTGTCAGTTGTGCGTCTCAAAAATCCGTAACCCCATTGAACGCCACAGACGTCCATTCAGAATTGAATTCAGGCCAGCCTATCCGGAAGGTTGATAAACTTAAAGACGAAACCCACGTTGAAACGAATGTATCCCTGAACAAGTTATACTCTTTTTGGGAAGATTCAGATCTTCCTAAAGGGGGATTTTCTATCGTAAATCAAGAAACAATCGATGCAAAGATTAAATCTTTTAAGGAAAAACAGGGAGTCGCATCCTATTCTTCAAAAATTGTTCAGGGGCCTACGCTGGAACTCTATGCGATGTGGAAGGGGATCTTTTCTCACTGTGCCATTCGCATCGAAACAGATCCACATGCATTTTATCAGCTTGAGTTACAGGCTTTGCCTGATTTAAAAAAAGCTGGCATCAAAGATTTTCATAAAATCGGGGCTGCAATTCATTTATTAGGTGTGACCCAGGATCAATTTGATATTGTGGAATTTACCGACAAAAATGAAAGAAATAAATTGGATCGCTTTGAACCCCATTATGCAACAGTGCCAATTTGTATTGACAAAAAAGCCACCAGGAAAACAACCCAATGGTATCAGGATTGCCTGAGTCGTTATGCCGGAAGCTACAATCCTGGAAATTCACGAAAAGCCGGGAAACGAACCAAGGTATTCGATTATAATCCGCCTATCCACAACTGCTGTAACTTTGCAGAGGATGCTTTGGAAGCTTGTGGACTGGCACATTGTTTTGATTTGGGCAAAAGCACCGGCCTGAACAGCAAAACAGGCCCGCTGGAGGAATAACTCCGGTGTTGATGCTATGATTTCTCCTTGAGATCCTCCATCGCCCGGAGCTCCCGCCGGAGGATCTTCCCCACGGCGCTTTTGGGCAGCGCCTCCAGGAACGTGATCTTCCGCGGCACCTTGTAGAGGGCCAACTTTTCCTTGCAGTATTCGATGATCTCCTCTTCCGTCAGAATTTCCCCGGACCGGAGGACGATAAAGGCCTTGACCGTTTCGCCCCGATATTCGTCGGGAACGCCGACGGCGCAGGCCTCGAGGATCTTCGGATGGCCGAAGAGAATCTCGTCGATCTCCTTGGGGTAGATGTTGTAGCCGCCGGCGACGATCATGTCCTTCTTGCGGTCGACGATGGTGAGATGCCCGTCTTCATCCAGGAAACCGATGTCCCCCGTGTAGAGCCAGCCGTCGCGGAGGGCGTTTTTCGTCTCCTCGGGTTTTTTGTAGTAGCCCGTCATGAGCTGAGGACCCTTAATGCAGATCTCGCCCGCAACACCTGCCGCCAGCTCCTTCGTTCCGGTTTCCAGATCGACGATCTTCAGATCCGTATTGGGCAGCGGCACGCCTACGGTCCCCGGCTTCGCCTTCCCATTCCAGGGGGTGCAGGTGGCCAGGGCCGTGTTTTCGGTGAGACCGTAAACGTCGTAGATCTGCTTGCCGGTGAGCTCGAAGAGCTGCCTGACCGTCTCCGGCGCAAGCGGCGCCGCGCCGCCGAAGAACCCCTTGATGAAGGAGAGATCCATCTTCCGGAACTCCTCCCGGTTCAGGAGTCCGACGAAGATCGTAGGCACCCCGGGGAGGAAGCCGGGACGGCAGGCCTTGAGCATCTCGATGATGATCCCCGGCTCGGGCCGCGGGATCATGATGCTTGTCCAGCCCGCCAAGATGGTGAGGTTCTGGCTCACCGAGTAGCCGGCGGAGTGGAAGATGGGATAGACCCCCATGAGGGTCTCCTCGCCATCCTTGAGATCCGGGAACCAAGCGAGGAACTGCTGGATGACGCCACAGATGTTGGCATGGGTCAGCATCGCCCCCTTGCTTGTCCCCGTCGTCCCGCCGGTGTAGATGAAGGCGGCGACATCCTCCCACCGGGCGGTGATGGGGACGGGGTCGTCGGGATACTTCGCGATGAGATCGAGAAAGGGGTGGACACCCGGCCCCGGGACGACCTTCCGGTACATCGCTTTCTTCACGAAGGGGTAGAGCTGTTTTTTCGGGAAGGGGAGGTAGTCGTTGATATGGCAGGGGATGATCGCCTCGATCTTCGTTGCGGGCTTGATCTTGAGCGCCCGGGGGAGCAGAAGGTCGAGCGTCACGAGGAAGCGCGCGTCGGAGTCGTTGAGCTGATGTTCCAACTCCCGTTCCGTGTAGAGGGGGTTGTTCATTACGGTAACCGCGCCCAGCCGGTAGCAGGCATGGTTGGCGATCACGAGCTGGGGGAGGTTCGGCATCAGCATCGCCACCTTGTCTCCCTCCCGGACGCCGAGAGCGGCCAGCGCCCGCGTGAAGCGGTTGACCAGGGATTCCAGTTCGGCAAAGGTGATTTTCCGGCCCATGAAGTAAAAGGCCGTCCGGTCGGGGAAGCGTCCGGCCGTTCGGCGGAGGACCTCCGCGATGGTGATCTTCTCCGGCTCGATCGCCGGCGGGACACCCGGTGCATAGGATTTGTGCCAGATTCTCTCAAAATCCATCGCTGACCTCCTTTGTCATTTCAGATTTGTAAAGTGGTTTCCGGTTACCTCCTGACAATTTTAAGAAGAGTTCATCTGCGGTGCTGTGCCGAGGCGGAGAGGGATATTCAGCGGATGAAAGCGATGGATTTCAAATGAATCAGCCTATGGCAACCATACAGATAAACGGGCAATATGGCAAACGAAAAAACGACAGAAAAACCGGGGAAACGCGATAATCTTCTTGACACTCGAGGCCCACCTTCGTACGCTTACATTGTGGAAAAGTATGTTCTTCAACGGTTGGTCTACTACGGTTGCATTGAAACCACGCGGCGAGAAGATGTTTTGACAACAGGAAAAGGAGAGACGTAATGGGCGACAAGGGCGGCAAGAAAGACAAGGAAAAGGGTCAGAAACAGAATGTCGAAAAACAGAAACAAAAGTCAGAAGATAAGCGTGATAAGCAGCCAAAAAGAAAGCCCTGATCGAGACAAGGCGCGGAGATCCGCACGATTATGGTGTCAGCGCGATGCCTTTGCGACCGTCCGCAACAGTATGACAAGAACGACGTTGGCCAGCGCCATGCCCATGACGATGGTCAGGGTCAGGTTTGCGTCGCCGTGCACCAGCAGGAAGCTTGCCAGCGAAGGGAAAAGGGCCTGAGCCAGCAGGCTCGGCATGGCCAGGCGGCCCATCAATGAGGCATATCCGAGTGGGCCGAATAGTCTCAGGGGCACGGTTCCCCGCGCAATGGAACCGAGGCCGACCCCGCCGCCGTAGACCACCAGGGCCACGGCCATGATCCGAAATGGGTCCTGCATCAGCATGAGGCCGGCGGCGACAAGGGTCGTGGAAGCGATCATGGTCCAGAGCGGGTGATAAAACCTTCCGAACGCCAGCTCAATCATGCGCGCCCCAACCTGCGCCGGTCCGATGAGAGCGCCCAGCGCGACCGCCGCCGCCAATCCCATGCCGCGGGTCTGCAGGATCGAAAGCAGGTGGACGGAGATCACTACAGTCAGGCCCGAGTTCAGTGTGACGATGGCCGTCAGCAGCGCGAACTCAACCATTTTCTTGCGGCTGGAGGAGCCGTCCCTTGGCAGGGTCGCCGACGGCGGCGCGGGAGCCGCCGCCGAAGATGGAGCGGGGTTCCCGCGCGGGAGCACGAGCAGGTTCAGCGGCAGGCAGACGACAAGGTGCAGTCCGGCATAAACGAGACAGGCCCCGCGCCAGCCGAGCTCTGCGGCCAGGAAGGCTGTCAGCGGCCAGCAAACGGTACTGGCAAACCCCCCGAACAGGGTCAGCATGGTGATCACGGAGCGCGCATTCCGGCCATAAATGCGCCCGAGCGTGGCAAAGGTCGCATCGTAGAGTCCGCTGCCCATGGCGAAACCGATGATGAGCCATGCGGCAAGGTACATGGGAAGGCTCACCGTCAGAGAGAGACAGCCGAGGCCGAGCGCAAAGAGTATCGAGCTGCACGACAGAACCAGACGGCCCCCATGATGCTCGATCGTGCGCCCTACATACGGGGATGCCACCCCTCCCGCGAGGAGTCCGAGCGAAATCCCGCCTACGACCCATGGCAGCGACCAGCCCGAATCTGCAACAATCGGCTTGGCCAAAACCGCCAAGAGGTAATACGACGACCCCCAGGAGAGGATCTGATTGAAGCCAAGCGCCGTTACAAGCGGACCGCGTCTTGGCGGCTCACCTGTGTTGATCGCTGTAGATGGCTGCGAAATCGAACCGCTCACGCGTCCACCCTGCAGCCGCACGTCCTTTCCTTCACGGTATTTTTCTTTTCCTCCCGATATCGAATATCACGTTTGATCATGCCCCAGTTGCCTCATGAATAAATGTTACCGAAGCGGGAGAGATTTTAGGTAACGTTGCCTCATAAAAAATGTTACCGAGGTTTGTTGTTTATGGAGAAGATTTTTTTCATTTTCTTATCTATGGTTTTTCTTAGCAGAAACGGGTTTAGTTTTTCAAGTTGTTTGGAGAGGGAGAGCTTGACCGATTCCTGGATATGAGGAGAATTCATGATTCTCTGGTACGGGGTTTTGGGCGGATCATGGCGTTTGATGGTCTTAGAGCCGATTCTTTCTTTGGCGATGAGTTTTACGGAAGGGCAGAAGAAGTTGTGAAAGAGTCTCCATTCCTTGGTATAGAGGTTGTTTAGGAGCGGGACGATTTTTTTCTTATCTAAGCGATCGTAACCGAGCCACTGCCTGATGTGAGTCCAGTTTTTCTGTTCGATGTGAGCTGAGGTAACATTTTATTTGATGCAATTCGGATGTCAAAACACGATTGACATATCAGTCAATTCCCCTTATGATTCGCCTCGCCCGAAAGGGAATTCCCATCAAAGAGAAGGCCGGCGTCGTCATCGAGAAAAGCACAGCCGAAATCCCGACGGCGGGTGCGGGAGATCCCGGTGAACCCACCTTGACGCCATTGTAGCAGGCATCGACGTTTGACGTGTTGGACGGCACCGAAAGAGGCATCACGGATATTCTTCATTGCGAGCGAGGTGTGTCATGTTTGACAAGGACAAGGAAGAGGCGATTGCCGGCGGATTCCAGAAGTGGAATGACCAGTTTCAGAAACAGCTTGCCAAGACGCCGGAAGCGAAGGCGCGGTTTGAAACCATTTCCGGGCTGCCGGTGAACCCGCTCTATACGCCGGCGGATGTCTCCGGTTTCGATTACCTGAGGGATCTGGGCTTCCCCGGCCAGTATCCCTTTACCAGGGGGGTCCAGACCGACATGTACCGGGGACGCTTCTGGACCATGCGCCAGTATGCCGGATTCGGCTCCGCCGAGGACACGAACCGGCGTTTCCGGTATCTGCTGGAACAGGGGCAGACGGGGCTGAGCGTGGCCTTCGATCTCCCCACCCAGATCGGGTATGATTCGGATCACCCCCTGTCCCTGGGCGAGGTGGGCAAGGTCGGCGTGGCCATCGATTCCGTCCGCGACCTCGGCGTCCTGTTCGAACGGATACCCCTGGACCAGGTCAGCACATCCATGACCATCAACTCCCCGGCGTCCATCCTCACGGCCATGTATCTTGCGATCGGGGGCCAAAACGGCATCGGTCCGGAGCAGCTCCGGGGAACCGTACAGAACGATATCCTCAAGGAGTACATCGCCCGCGGAACCTACATCTTTCCCATCCGTCCGGCCATGCGGATCGTCGCCGACATCATCGGTTTCTGCGCGAAGAATATGCCCCAGTGGAACAGCATCAGCATCAGCGGCTACCACATGCGGGAGGCGGGATGCACGGCCGTGCAGGAGGTGGCTTTTACCGTCGCGGACGGCATCACGTACGTGGAAACGGCACTGAAAGCGGGGCTCGGCGTGGATGACATTGCCCCTCGTCTTTCCTTTTTCTTCGCCGCCCACCAGGATTTCTTCGAGGAAGTCGCCAAGTTCCGTGCGGCGCGGCGGATCTGGGCCCGGATCATGAAAGAGCGTTTTCAGGCCAAGAACCCCCGTTCCTGGATGCTCCGCTATCACGTGCAGACGGCGGGGTGCTCCCTTACGGCCCAGCAGCCGTTCCTGAACATCCTCCGCACCGGTTATGAGGCGCTCTCCGCGGTCCTGGGCGGGTGCCAGTCCCTCCACACCAACTCCTACGATGAGGCGCTGGCCCTCCCTACCGAAGAGGCGGTTCAGATCGCGCTTAGGACCCAGCAGATCATCGCCTACGAGACGGGCGTCACGGGGACGATAGACCCCCTGGCCGGTTCCTTTTACGTGGAACACATGACGGATCGAATCGAGACCGAAGTCGAAGAGTACCTGAAACGAATCGAGCAGATGGGAGGCGTCATCCCGGCCATCGAAACGGGGTACATCCAGGGAGAGATTGCCAACAGTGCCTACGAGTACCAGAAGAAGGTCGAGACAAAAGACCGGATCGTGGTCGGCGTCAACCGGTTCCAGATCGAAGAGCCCCCGCCGGAGGGGCTGCTCAAGGTCCGCCAGACCGTGGGCGAACTCCAGACCGAAAAACTCCGGATCCTCCGCAACGAGAGGAGCGGTGGGGCCGTCCGTTCCTCCCTGGACGAGATCCGTCGCGTGGCCCGTTCAACGGACAATCTGATGCCGGCCATCATCGAAGCGGTCAAGGCGGAGGCCACGATCGGCGAAATCTGCGATGCCCTCCGCGAGGTGTTCGGGGAATATCGCGGCAACAAGTCCTTTTAGCTGCGCACTGTCGGATACAGGAGGGAGTTGTTTATGACAAAGGAAAAGAGAATCCGGGTACTGATCGCCAAACCGGGTCTGGACGGCCATGACCGCGGGGTGAAGGTCATCGCCCGCGCCCTCCGGGACGCCGGGATGGAGGTCATCTACACGGGACTCCGCCAGACGCCGGAGCAGGTGGTCGGCGCCGCGGAGCAGGAGGATGTGGATGTTCTGATGCTGAGCAGCCTCTCCGGCGCCCACAACCACCTTTTTCCCAGGATCATGGAAGGATTGCGCAAACGAAACATGGACGACATCCTCGTCCTCGGCGGGGGGATTATTCCCCAGGACGATATCCCCGCGCTCAAGACGGCGGGCATCCGGGAGATCTTCGGACCGGGCACGGACACACGTACGATCATCGATTTTGTGCGCGCGCACCTGGCGCAGACTTGATATTTCCAGAGGCAAGGTTTACACTGGGGTCGTTTCGGGGTTTCTTTCAGGTCGCATCAACCCGATGAACCTGTCTTTTGAATAAAAGGAGAAGCATCATGCCGGATCCGGACGACCTTCATCAAGAAAACAACATTCTCTTGCATGAAAATCAAAAGCTTCGACAGTTTATCGAGATTGGAAAGGTCATTGGATATGAGCACAATATCGATCGTTTGTTTCCCCTGATCATGACACAGATTTCCAAATTCCTGGATGCCGATCGAAGCACCCTTTTTTTGATCAACTCGGAAAGCGGAGACCTTTGGACAAAATATGCGGAAGGATTGTCGGGCAATGCCGTTACGATTGAACTGAAAGTCGGGATTGTCGGAATGTGCATTCTGACCGAGCAGGTTGTCAATATCGCCAATGCTTACGAATATTCCCGATTCAATCCGGGATTTGACCAAAAAACAGGGTTCAGGACGGAAAGCGTTGTTGCAGTCCCCATCCGCAGCGGCGATGGAGCGGTAACCGGCGCAATTCAGTTTTTGAATAAACGAACCGGGATGTTTTCCAAAGCGGACGAACAAATCATCGAGAAAAGGGTTGCAGATTTCGCCCGCGAAGAGGTGTTGGGGCCCGATATAGCGAAAGAAAGAGCCGCAGGTTTTGTTGGGGATCTCAGGCGCCTGTTGCAATGCGAACGGGGAACGCTTTATATCCTTGAAAAGAATCAAATACGGTCCATTGTAACCGAAGGGATTGAGGGCATGGATATCTGCCTCAATACCAACCTGGGGATTGCCGGAAGGGTCGCTGTCACCGGGATAGGGATGAATATCCCGGATGCCTATTCGGATTCGCATTTTGATCGACGGACGGATGAAAAAACCGGATACCATACCCGGTGCATCCTGTGCGTCCCGATTGTCAATCAGGCGGGAGAGGTACTGGGGATCATTCAGGCCATCAATAAAAAGACAGGGATATTTACGGATGCGGATATGGACTGGCTGAAAACCCTGTCCTCAATGGTCGCCATCTCCCTGGAAAATGCGCTGTTGCTGGCGGAACACGATCGTCAGTTTAACAGCATCCTGAAAGTCATGGCTGCCTCCATTGACGCCAAAGATTCGCTGACCGCGGGCCATTCGGAACAAGTTGAAAAATATGCACTCGGCATTGCCCGTGAGATGGGTTTCGGAGAAGGCGAATTGGACATTCTGTCTGTGGCTGCCCTGTTGCATGACTATGGCAAAATCGGCGTGGACGATGATGTTCTCAAAAAGCCCGGCAAGCTGACTGCAGAAGAATTTGCGAATATACGGCAACATGTTACATTTACCCGCAGCATTCTGAACAACATGCACCTGGCCCGCAAATACCAAAATGTACCGATGATTGCGGCCAGTCACCATGAACGACTGGATGGATCCGGATATGGTTGCGGGTTGAAAGGGCCGGATATCCCGTTTATGTCCAAAATCATTGCCGTGGCCGATGTATTCGAAGCCCTGACGGCGGACCGTCATTACCGAAAGGCCATGAGCGCGGAAGATGCTTTTGTGATCCTGGATAAAGAGGCTGACCTTCAGCGGCTGGATCAAAATATCATTTCGGCCCTCAAGGCCTACCGGATGAAAACGCAGGGATGAAACCATTTCGAAGTACAATCCGAGTTGGAAAACAACGGACAATGAAAGGGGGTAGCTCATCATGAAGAAGATATTATATGCCGTGCTCGTCGCGGTCATCGTCGGTTTCCCGGCGTGGGTTCCGGCGGCCGATGTCGACCTTCCCGTCTCGATCCAGCATTACGGGAACGTCTCCTACTACAGCGGGGGGGTGGGCGCCGATGAGCGCCGGCAACTGCCGCAGCTCTACCTGCTCAAGATGGTCTTCAAGACCGATGCCGGGCACCTGATCTCCGACGCGGATGTGACCATCAGCGCCGGCGGAAAGACCCTGTTCCGGGGCCGCGCCGACAACGGACCATGGTTGTTCGTCGATCTGCCGCCCGGCGCCTATGACATCGAGGCTGTTCTGAACGGCAAGGCGCGATCCGCCAAAGGCGTGCGTCTTGAGGCCGGAAAGCTGCGGACGGTCTATCTGATGTGGAAGACCACCGACGTGAACATGGGCTTGTAGATCAGCGAAAGGCAAGAGCCATGACACGCAAGGTTATCCTGGGAAAGACGGGAATCGAAATCAGGCGTCTCGGCTTCGGCGGTATCCCCATTCAGCGTGTCGATGAACGGCAGGCCGTAGAGACGGTCATCCATGCGATCGAAAGGGGGGTTGATTTCATCGACACCTCCCGTGTCTACACGACGAGCGAAGCGCGAATCGGCATGGCCCTCCGGGAAACCGGGCAAAGGGTGATCCTGGCCACGAAGTCTCTGGAGCAAAGCGCCGACAGGATCAGGAAGGATGTCGAGGTCAGCCTGAAAGAGCTCCGGCGGGACAAAATCGAGCTCTACCAGTGCCACTTCGTCAAGGACTTCGACGCCTATCACACGGTCACGTCGAAAGGGGGCGCGCTCGAGGGGCTGCTCAAGGCACGCGATGAAGGTCTGATCGAACATGTCGGGATCACCAGCCACAACTTAAGTGTGCTGGATCGTGTCATCGACGACGGCCTTTTCGAGACGATCATGGTCTGCTACAGCTTCCTGGAGTTCAAGGCGGAGAACACCGTGATTCCGAAGGCGCTCGCCAAAGGTATCGGTGTCATCGGCATGAAGGCCTTTTCCGGCGGGGTCATCGAAGATGCGCGGCTGGCCATCAAATACGCCCTTGCCCTTGATGGAACAGTGATCATCCCCGGGGTGGAAAGCAAAGAAAAATTCGATGAAAACTGGGGGGTCTTTCTGGGAGACCTGACCCTCGATCGGCAGGAACGGCAGCAGATCGAAGCGATCCGTTCCAAGTTCGACAAACAATTCTGCCGGCGCTGTGACTACTGCCAGCCCTGCCCGGAGGGAATCCCGATCCAGATCATCATCGGTATAAAATCGATGGTGAATCGGATGGGTCCGGAAGCCCTTCAAAGCGAGTGGATCAAAGGCGGCATCGACGCGGCGCGGAACTGTACCGCGTGCGGTGCATGCCTGGAACGGTGCCCCTACGAACTTCCCATACCCGAGCTAATCAAGGCAAACCTTGAATGGGTCGAAGCCCGGCTATAGTCATCTTCCTTTCCGGCTCGCGGCGCCGCAACGGGAACGGCCGCAGGCGAGCCGTCTTGTTGTATCCCCTGTCTTCTCGTCGGAGGCGCCAAAATCATGATCGAAAAAAAAGAGGGGACGGTCGAAGCCGTTTTTCAGGTCCGGGACCTCACCAAAATATACAAAATGGGAGAGGTGGAGGTGCATGCCCTGCGGGGCGTGGATATGGAACTATTTTCCGGCGAACTGGTTGTTCTTCTTGGGCCGTCGGGAAGCGGGAAATCCACGTTGTTGAATATCCTGGGCGGCCTGGATACGGCAACCCGCGGCTTTGTGTCGTACCGGGGCCGGGACCTGACAAAGGCCAATGAACAGGAGCTGACCGAATATCGCCGTTTCCATGTCGGATTTGTCTTTCAATTCTACAATCTGATTTCCAGTCTTACGGCAAGGGAGAATGTGGCGGTCGTAACGGAGATTGCCGGCAACCCGATGGTTCCGGAAGATGCGCTGGCTCTGGTCGGATTAACCGAGCGGCTGGACCATTTCCCTGCCCAGCTCTCCGGCGGCGAGCAGCAACGTGTGGCGATCGCCCGCGCCATCTCAAAAAATCCGGAAGTCCTGCTCTGTGATGAACCTACGGGAGCCCTGGATTCCAAAACAGGAATTGTGGTGCTCGAAGCCCTGGAACAGATCAATCGCACGCTGGGCACGGCAACGGCGATTATCACCCACAATGTGGACATTGCCGGCATGGCCGACCGGGTCGTTCATCTGAGCAACGGCAGAATCACGGAAGTGACGGCAAACAAGATGAAAAAATCCGCAAGCGAACTCCAGTGGTGAGCGTGTGAAGGCGCTGGACCGAAAACTCTGGCGGGATCTTTGGCGCATGAAGGGACAGGTCTTTGCCATTACGCTCGTGGTGATGAGCGGCGTGGCGACCTTTATCATGTTCATCAGCACCATGGATTCCCTGGATCTCACCCGGAACCGGTTTTACCGGGATTACAGTTTTGCCGATGTTTTTGTTCACCTGAAGCGGGCGCCGGAAAGTTTGAAGGAGAAGATCAAAAATGTCCCCGGCGTCCATCAGGTCGAAACCCGTGTTTCCGCCTATGTGAAGCTTTCGATCGACGGCTTTGACGAGCCGGTGAACGCCAGGATCATCTCCATCCCCGATGACGGCCGGCCGCTGCTGAATCGGCTCCACATCCGCAAGGGCCGGCTGGCCGATCCGGCGAAGGACAATGAGGTCGTCATCAATGAAAACTTTGCGCAGGCGCATGGTTTCAATCCCGGCGATGCGTTTGCGGCGATCATCAACGGCAAATGGAAGCGGCTGACGATCACCGGCATCGCGTTGTCGCCGGAGTTCGTTCTGCTGATGAAACCGGAGGCCATGAGTCCGGATTTCAAGCACTACGGCGTTCTGTGGATGAGCCGCAAGGCCCTCGGCAAGGCCTATGATATGGAGGGGGCGTTCAACAACGTGGCATTGACCCTCCATCGGGACGCCGGGCTAAGCGATGTCCTTCGTGATCTGGATCAGATTGTGGGGCGCTACGGCGGATACGGCGCCTACGGGCGGAAGGACCAGATATCGCACCGGCTGCTCAGCGAGGAATTCAAGCAACTCCAGACCAGTTCGAAAATATTCCCCACCATCTTCATCTGCGTTGCGGCCTTTCTGTTGAACGTGGTGATGAGCCGGACGATCAACACGCAGCGCGAACAGATCGCCGCCCTGAAGGCCTTCGGCTACCACAACCTCGATATCGGCCTCCACTACGGGAAGCTGGTGGTTCTGATGATCCTTCCCGGCCTGTTGCTCGGCACGGCCGGGGGGATCTGGTTCGGCCACCTGCTGGGCGACATTTACATGGCCGTCTATCGTTTCCCGTTCCTGATTTATACATTGCATTCCGGGGTGATCATTGCCGTTGTCCTGATCGCGATCGCCTCGGCCCTCGTCGGCACCCTGCACACCCTCTGGCGGGCGGCCGGGCAGCCCCCCGCCGAGGCGATGCGGCCCGAAGCCCCGGCCCAGTACCGGGTGTCGCTGATCGAAAGACTGGGCATCGGCCGCCGGCTTTCACAACCGTCGCGAATCATCGCCCGGAATATCGAACGCAAGCCGATCCGAACCTTTCTTTCGATTGTCGGAATCGCCGCCGCCTGCGCCACGATGATCTCCAGCGGTTTTTTCAAGGATTCGGTCACCCATATGGTGAATGTGCAATTTGTTCTTTCCCAGAAGGAGGATATGACCGTCGCTTTCACCGAACCCACCTCGCGCAGTGCCCTCTACGAACTCCAGGAACTCGCAGGGGTCCGATACGCCGAAACCTACCGGAACGTTCCGGTGAAAATGATCCATGGTCACCGCAGCTACAAAACGGCGATCAGGGGGATCGAACCGGAGAGCCGCCTCCATCTTCTGCTGGACACCCGTCTCAAACGGGTGGCGCTGCCGCCCGCGGGGATCATGCTGACCGATCATCTGGGCAAGATCCTCGATGTGCGGCCCGGGGACCTGCTGACGATCGAGCTCCTCGAAGGATCCAGATCGACCCGGCAGGTGCCGGTGGTCGCCCTGACAAAACAGTACCTGGGGGTCATGGGATACATGGATGTAAGGGCGCTGAACCGCCTGCTTGGCGAGGGCGATGCCATATCCGGCGCCCATCTGGTGACCGATTCGCTGTACCGGAAGCAGCTCTTTCGACGGTTTGTTCAAATGCCGCGTGTTTCCGGAACGGTCGTCCGAACCGATGAAATCCGCAATTTTCATGAGATTCAGGCCAAGGGGATGCTTTTTTTTACGTTTATTGCTACACTCATGGCATGCTTCATCTCCTTCGGCGTGGTCTACAACAATGCCCGGATCACCTTTTCGGAGCGGAGCCGGGAGCTCTCCAGCCTGCGGGTGCTGGGCTACACGCGGGGTGAAATATCGTACATCCTGCTGGGGGAACTGGGGCTGATCACGTTCATCGCCATTCCGCTGGGCTTTCTTCTGGGGTACTGGCTCTGCGGGTATATTGCGCAGGCGCTGGCATCCGACCTTTTCCGGGTGCCGCTCATCATAGAACCCAAGACATTTTCGCTGGCCGCGGCGGTTGTTCTGGCCTCGGCCTCGGTATCAGGGCTGATTGTGCGCCATAAGCTGGATCATCTGGATCTTGTGGAAGTATTGAAAACCAGGGAGTGACGGCTTCGTAAAAAGTCCGGATGCTGCGTTGCGCTTTACCCTTCGTCGTTGCAGCGTACGACAAAGTACGCCTCACTCCTCAGGGTTCGCGCGCCTTGCCTGCGGAACTTTTTACGACGCCGTCCTGGATTGAAGGCATTCGGGACTTTTACGAATTTGTCAGGGAGTAGATTCATGAACCATGCATTGCGCAGAAAATTGTGGATCACCGGCATCATCCTGGTCGTTGTGCTGGCAATCCTTTACGGCTTCCTTCCCCGAACCCAGGAGGTTGATCTCGTCCGGCTCACGCGGGGTCCGCTCCAGGTGACGATCGAGGAGGAGGGGCGCACCCGGCTCAAGGAGCGTTTTGTGATCTCGGCGCCCACCGCCGGATACATGCGGCGGCTGGAGGCCAAGGTGGGGGATCCGGTGAAGAAGGGGGAAGCCGTGGCTGTTCTGGAACCGCTCAGGTCACAGGCGCTGGATCCCCGGAGCCGGGCGGAGGCGGAGGCCGTCGTTTCCGCAGCGTCGGCATCGCTTGCCGCCGCAATGGAAAAGGAGCGTGCGGCCACGGCGGATGCCGATTACATTGAAAAAAGATTGGAAAGGATTTCAAATCTGTTCTCCAGAGGATCCGTGGCGAAGGATCAACTGGATCAGACGGATTCCGAGGCCAAAAAGGCGCGGGCCGTCCAGCGCTCCGCGAAAGCGGCGGCGGATGTCGCCCGTTCCGAACTGGAGCGGGCAAAGACCACCCTGCAGAACTTTGCCCCGGTTCGAAGAACCGGGAAAAATAATACCGTTGAAGTGACCTCGCCGGTGAGCGGCGCCGTCTTCAAAATCCATCGGGAAAGCGAGGGGGTCGTTCATGTCGGCGAACCCCTGATGGATATCGGCAACGCCGGGAATCTTGAAGTCCGGGTGGAGGTCCTCTCGTCCGACGCGGTCCGGATCAGGCAGGGGATGACGGTTCTGTTCAAACGCTGGGGCCGGGATGATCCGCTTGCCGGGCGCGTGCGGCGGGTCGAACCGGCCGGCTTTACGAAGCTCTCGAGCCTTGGCGTGGAGGAGCAGAGGGTCCTGGTGATTGTCGATATCACCTCACCGCCCGAGATGTGGCATGTGCTCGGGGATGGTTATCGCCTGGAAGCCCACTTTGTCGTCTGGGAGGGGCAGGATATTCTTCAGGTCCCCACCAGCGCCCTTTTCCGCTCGGGAAAGGAATGGTCCGTGTTTGTCGAAGAAAATGGAAAGGCGTGCCTGCGCGCCGTGGAGGTCGGTCAAAGAACCGGATGGACGGCCCAGATCCTTGCCGGATTGAAGGAAAACGAAAGGGTGGTGGCCTATCCCGACGACGCCATCCGCGACGGCGTCAGGATCCAGGGAAGAAAATAAAAAAGGGGGACAGCGCCCCTATTTTCCACCGAGAAAATAGGGGCGCTGTCCCCCTTTTTGCACGCCGGTTCGTCAGGTTGCAAAGGCCTCGTCGGGGATCTCCATCATGGAGACGTCCTCGCTCTTGATCGCCTTGGCCGCCGCATCCACCTCGGGCAGCACGTGCTTGATGAAGTACCGGGCCGAGGCGACCTTCCCCTCGTAGAATGCCCGATCGGCGCCGCCGCCATCCGGGGCGGCGAGCTTCTCCTTCGCCACGCCCGCCTGCCAGAGAAGCATCCACGCCATGACGACCTGCCCCATGAGCATCAGGAAGGGGGTCGCGTTTGCCACGGGGATCATGAATTTCCCCGCCTTTCCACTTGCGGCAAAGAGCATCGCGACCTCGGCCAGCGTGTTCATCGCGGCCTGGACATCGGGGGCCAGATCCGGCAGGGCCGCCTGATACTTGCCGATTGTCCCGCCCATCTCGGTAAGCAGGTTCATGAAGTACATCCCCTTTTTCAGGCCGAGTTTGCGGCCCACCAGGTCGAGCGCCTGGATGCCGTTGGCCCCCTCGTAGATGGAGCAGATCTTCTCGTCGCGGAGGAACTGCTCGACGGGATATTCGGAGCAGTAGCCGTATCCGCCGTAGACCTGGATCGCCGTCTCCGTCACCCTGAAGCCCACGTCGGAGCAGTAGGCCTTGCAGATCGGTGTGAGAACTTCCAGAAAGCCGTTCCATTTCTCCTGCTCCGCCGGGTCCGCGGCCGACCGGATCCGGTCCCCGCAGAGGGCGCAGAAATAGAGGAGCGCGCGGAATCCGTCCGTGTGGGCCTTCATCCAGAGGAGCATCCGCCGGACGTCGGGGTGCTGGATGATCGGCACCCGGGGGGCCTCGGGGTTTTTCATCTCCATGAGCGACGAGCCCTGGAGGCGATCCTTGGCGTACTTCAGCGCGTGGAGGTAGGCGATGGAGGCGCTGGAGAGGGACTGGAGCCCCACGCCGATCCGCGCCTCGTTCATCATCTGGAACATCACCTTCATCCCCTGGCGCTCCTCGCCCAGCAGCTCCGCGTAGCAGTCGCCCTGGTCGCCGAGGTTGATCACACAGGTGGCCGAGCCGTGGAGCCCCATCTTCTCCTCGATGGCGCCGATCGTGTAGTCGTTGCGTTTTCCAAGCGTTCCGTCATCGTTGACGAGGTACTTGGGAACGATGAAGATCGAGATGCCACCCGTTCCCGGAGGATCCCCCTCGATCCGGGCGAGGACCGGCTGGATGATGTTCTCCATCAGGTCGCTGTCCGCTGCGGTGATGAACTGTTTTGTCCCCTGGAGGCGGAATGTCCCGTCGGGCTGCCGGATCGCTTTTGTCTTCAGGTTTCCGACGTCGGTTCCGGCCCCGGGCTCGGTCAGGGCCATGGTCCCGCCCCACTCGGCCGTGTGCATCTTTGGGAGGTACTTCTTCTTCTGCGCCTCCGTCCCGTAGACCTCGATCAGGTGGGCGGCCCCTTCGGTCAGGCTGAAGTAGATGAAGAAGCCGGGGTTGTGGACGAACCACTCCTTGGCCGCCGCGGTCACGACATGGGGGAAGCCCTGGCCGCCCTCCTCCGGTTCGACGCTCATCGTTGCCCAGCCCCCCCCGCGGTAGAGCTCCGCGACGCGGTGATAGCATTTCGGGACGTGGACGTTCCCGTTCTCCAGGCGGCACCCCTCGCGGTCCCCTTCGGCGAGGCAGGGGAAGACGACGGCCGCGGAGAATTTCTCCGCCTCGTTCAGGGCCATGTCGAACATGTCCCGTGAAAAGTCGGCGTAGAGCGGCGATTTGCAGAGCGCCTCGACGTTGAGCATCTCATAAAGCACGAACTTCTGATCCCTCGGATCGATAATCAAGCTGGCCATAACCGTAACTCCTTTCAAGAGTGATGAACTCGTAAACAGTCACTGCACGCGCCGCCATCCGTTACTTTTTCGGACAGATCGGGTCCTTCATCAACTCCGTCTGCCGTCCGAAAGAGGCGGTATCCAGCCCCTTGAGGGGATGGTTCTTGGCGTACATCCCCTTGAGTTTCCGGGCCGGGATTTCGGGATAGAAGGTGTTGATCGCTGCCTGGCTCCGGTCCAGGGGCGCCTCTTCGATCGTGTATTCGTCCGAACCCATGCCGTTGGCCACGCCGCCCTGGACCTGGGCCTCGATGTCCTTTCCCTTGATGAGGTTGAGCTTCTTGGCGCCGCAGGCCAGGGCGCCGAACTCCTCCGCCTCGGAATTCAGGAGGCCCGGGGCGGCGTTCATCATGTCGATGCAGGCCATGTCGATGGCCACCGGATCGTAGGAGGCCAGGATTCCGATGCCGTTGACGATGGGGGTGTCGGTCCAGCCGTAGCAGTCGCAGTAGGGGGTGATGTCCATGGCGAAATTGAGGAAGAAGGACTTTCCCGGGTCCTTGGTCATCATGCAGGCCAGCGCCGAATCGGCGATGCGCCGGCCGAGGGTGGGCAGGTGGTCGAACCGCTGGATCGCCTTGATGCCCGCCATGTTGACGCAGAGGTTGGCGCAGGCGAAGCAGTAGACGCAGCTCTCGAGATCCACGGTGAGCCCCTCATCCGTCACCTTTATGGATCCTTCGGGGCAGCAGTCCTCACAGACCTGCCACCATTCGCACTTTCGGCCCGGGCACAGTTTGGCGTCGATCACGGGCTTGTCGCCGGCCAGGGCGCCGTGGAGGTTCATTTTCCCCCTTTTGCTCGCCCCGCCGACGCCGATGTTCTTGAGCGATCCCCCGTAGCCGCCGGCCGGGTGCCCCTTGAAATGGGCCACCGAGAGAAGCGCATCGGCATCGGCGATCGCGCGGGCCACAAACTGTTTTGTGAGGTAGTTTCCCCGGCCCTGCAGGTCCACGAGTACGTCGTCGGTCCCGAGCCAGCCGTCGGCGATCACGATCGGGCAGCCGACGGATCCCTGGTTGAAGCCGTTGTTGTTGGCCGTTTCGAGGTGATCCATGGCGAGGGTCCGGCTGATCCAGGGGTGGTAGGGCATGGTGGTCGTGTCGGTGACAAAGGGGCGCATTCCCCTTTCCTTGAGCAGGGTGACCAGGGTGCTGATGATCACGGGCCGCAGATAGCCGACGTTGTAGGCTTCGCCCATGTGGGTTTTCACGGCCACGATGTCGCCCCGTTTCAGGTTGTCCAGCCAGCCCGATTGTTCAAGGAGCTGGCGGGCCTTGATGGCCGTCGATTCCAGAAAGCGTCGCGCACGGGCATTCATGAACCAGATTTTCGATGGTGCCATAATCCCTCCTTTTCCATTTCTCCTCTGTGACCGCTTTGTGCAGACAACAGGGGAAATGAGCAATCTTTTAAACCTTCAAAAGCGGTACATTCGCCATTTTTGCAGCCTCCATCAACCGATTGTCCAACGTGGCGATGGGAAGTCCTCTCCTCAGCGAAAGATGGAGATAGGAAGCGTCATAGCTGGAAAGTTTGTTCGTCCGGGCCAAAGCCAATAAATCCATCATTATTTCCGGGCGCTCCTGCTCGACAACGATTGGGAGTTGAGACAGCAGGGTGATGAAACGAATACTGCCCGCTTCGTCAAGGCGTTTCTTCCGTTCGGCGACCAGCAATACATTCACCACCTCAAGGGGCCATATCGACGGGACATAGGCAGTCGCTTCGGCAAGACAATCCAACACCCCGTCGGCGTAGGAATGAGTTTCATCTCTAAAACACCAGGACATCACGACAGAATTGTCAACGACAAAGGATTCGCCCATTACCGCCTGCCCTCTTCGATCATTCCACGGATCGAGAATTTGCCAAGGGTGTGTTTGCTCCTGAATTTTCGAACCTCGGCGATCACGGATCTGGTGTCTGCGGTTGTTTGCATGGCAGGAGGTTGTAACACCGCTATGGGGACGCCATGTTTCGTGATGGTGATTCGTTCACCCTTCATGACGCGCTCAAGCAGCTTGGGCAGATGCGTTTTGGCTTGATATGCTCCGACTGTTTCCATCACGGCCTCCTCAGACTAGTATTTAGACCAGTCTAACAAGAGTGGACCCTTTTTTCAACAAGAATGTACGAACCTCCTACCGGCCCTTGAAGGTCGGCTTCCGCTTCTCCAGGAAGGCCCCTACCGCCTCCATCATATCCTCGTTGGGGATGAGCGCGGCGTTTTTCTGGGCGATGTAGGCGAGTCCCGGGTGGATGCCGTTGTCGCGGCCATGGAGGATCGTATCCTTCACCCCTTGGACCGCGAGCGGTGGGAGAGCGGCGATCTCGTCGGCCAGCTTCCGGGTTTCCCGGATGAGGGCCTCCCGATCCTCGCAGAGGTGGGTGATGAACCCCATGTTCAGCGCCTCCTCGGCCGTGAAGTCCCGGCCCGTGAGGGCAAGCTCGCGGGTCCAGCCGTGGCCGATGATCGTCGGCAGGCGCTGGAGGGTCCCGACGTCGGCGATGATCCCGAGCCGCGTCTCCCGGATCGAGAAGATCGCATCCCGGGCGGCCAGCCGGATGTCGCAGGCGGACAGCAGATCCACCCCGCCGCCGATGCAGGGACCGTGCACCGAGGCAATGACCGGCTTCCGGCAGCGCTCGATGGCGTTCATCCCCTCCTGGAGCCCGAGGATCTTCTTCCGCAGCCATTCCCGGTACGACGCCGAGCCGTCACCGAGGAGGGATGCCGCGGCGACCAGGTCGAGGCCCGCGGTGAACATCTTCCCCTCCGCCCGGATGACGATTGCCCGGACCTCCGGGTCGTCATCGAGGGCGCCGAAGAGCTCCGAGAGCTCCGCGAAGAACTCCCAGGTCATCGAGTTGCGCTTCTCCGGCCGGTTCAGGATCAGCCAGGTCACGTTTCCCTCTTTCTCGATCTTGAAGCTGCTTTCCATGAGTTCACCTCAAAAAAGGGGATAGATTTGTTCGCAAGTTGTGGGGTCAGGTCTTTAAATTTAGCGTTTTGCGTCTAAAACGCTAAATTTAAAGACCTGACCCCATCACTCTTCAGCGGAACAACCCCGTTTTTTCAAATTCGTCGATCTCGTTGCTGTCGTAGCCGAGGCCGAGGAGAACCTCCCGGGTATGCACCCCCGAGGCGACCCCTGTCTCCCGGTACTCCGGCGGCGTGGCCGAATAGCGGATCGGATGGCCGGGTTGCCGGACCGTCCCGCCCCCGGGCAGGTCCACCTCCACGATCATCCCCCGCGCCTTGACCTGTTCGTCGTTCAGCGCCTCCCCGAGGGAGAGCACCGGCTCCACGCAGGCGTCCACCTTTGTGAAGAGGGCCAGCCATTCGTTCCGCGTCTTTGTTTTTAACACCCGGCAGATCTCCTCTTTGACGCGGGGCAAATCCGGCGGGACGACGCCGCCGGCGATCAGGTCGGGACGGCCGATCGTCTCGCAGAAGGCGGCGAAGAACTGGGGCTCCAGGCCGCCGAAGCTGATGAATTTCCCATCCTTCGCCTCGTAGAAATCGTAGAGGGAGCCGCCGTTGAGGACCCCTTCCTCACAGCAGGTCTCGGTGCCGTCCACGAGGTAGGCGGCGGCGAACAGCGCATTGAAGGCCACCGCGCCGTCGGTCATCGAGACGTCGACCTGCTGCCCCTCACCGGTCGTCTGCCGGTGGACCACCGCGGCCAGGATGCCGATCACCGAGTTGTTCGACCCCGAGGCGACGTCGGCGATCTGGATCCCCGTGAGACAAGGGCCGGAGGCCTTCCGCCCCGAATAGGAGATGATCCCGGAGCGGGCGAGGTAGTTGATGTCGTGGCCCGCCCGGTTTTTCATCGGGCCGGTCTGGCCGTAGCCAGTGAGCGAGCAGTAGATCAACGCAGGGTTCGCCGTCTTCAGTGTCTCGTAGTCCAGGCCCAGCTTCGCCATGACCCCGGGGCGGAACTGCTCGATTACGATGTCGTAGTCGGCCACGAGACGACGGACGATGGCGATGGCCCGGGGATCCTTGAGGTTGAGCGCCATGCAGCGCTTCCCCCGGCCGAGGTAGGCGATCGCGCAGGAGAGGTCCGTGCCGGGGAGGAACGGGGGCAGGAAGGCGGCCAAATCCGGCCTTGTGCCGGAAACAATGCGCAGCACGTCCGCCCCCAGGTCCGCGAGCGTCATCGTTGCATACGGCCCCGGCAGCAGCGTCGTGAAATCGAGGATCTTCAAACCCTTCAGCGGTCCGGCCATCTTCTCCTCCTCCCTAACTACTCTACTTGGATGGGGTCAGGTCTTGAGACCTTTGAATTTCTGCCCTTCCTGTCATTGCGAGGCGCGGAGCGCCGTGGCAATCCGACGCAGTCGTTGCGAGGGCTTCAGCCCGAAGCAATCTCATCAATACAGGTTATGGGATTGCTTCGCTTCACTCGCAATGACAAATTACCTTCGGTCTTTTCGCAATGACAAATGGCTCGTTTTTCAAAGGTCTTGTCTTGGGATTTGAATTTCCGATTCAAATCCCAAGACAAGACCCCGTCTCCTCTCCGGATTTATTCCAGACGCCGAATGCGTCCCTCTTCCCTGGCCGAGATCACCCCGCTTCGCCGGATGGTATCGACAATCAACTCCCTGAGCGGCAGCCCTGTTTTGATCTGTGGTTTGCCTTTCAAGAAGGTATACCGGTCGCCGCCCGTGGCCAAAAAATCGGAGATGGCGACCCTGTACACGGTTCGGGGTTGCAGCGATTGCCGGTTAAGTCCTACGCGAATATTTGCCACGGAGCGACCGCGCACCTCGAAAGTCAGGCCGGAGACTTGAAGGAAGCCGCCGTCTTCATCCTCACGGGCGCCGCTGACAGCCCTTTGCAGTGCCTGTTCGATCTCGGCCCCGGTCAATTCCATCACCACCAGCTCATTGGCAAAGGGCACGGTTTTGAATACATCCTCGACCGTCACCGGTCCCTGCTGGATGCTGGTGCGCATCGCCCCGGAATTGATCAGCGCAATTTGGGCGCCGGTATGGTCCACCATGATGTCGGCCACAAAATTGCCAAGCGCCGTTTCCTCGTAGCGAATCCGTCCGCGTTCACCGTTCAGGAAGGTATCCGCACGCCCGATCACCTCCTTGAACCGGCCTCCCAACTGCTCTTGATAAGCGGCCACGATGGCGGCGACCTGCGGGTCCGGCACGATCTTGTCGGTAATCGGAATATAGGTGTAATCCACCAAAGCGGCCTTTTTGGAAACGGTGTCGATCCGCAGATCGATACGGCCCAGGTAGATCCCTCTTTCGAAGGTCTGAAATATCGGAACGGGTCCCACTTGCCGGTACGGCGACAAAAGAACATGGTCATGCCCGCCGATGATGGCGGTAAGGCCCGGCAGGGCCGCGGCGATCTCCCGGTCGACCCGGTGCCGGCTGTGGGAGAGCAGCACCACCGGCCCCCGGGAGCGGACCCGGTCATGGACCTGCTGCACCGAGGATACCGCGCCGATGACTCCCAGTGTGGCCACATCGGCGGGCAGGGCGGTGGTCAACAATTCCTCGGTGGTGACCCCGATGACGGTGACGGCCAGGTCATCCTGCAACGGAATGGTCAGGAAAGACCGGCAGAGCGGTCGGCCGCTCTGTTTCTCCACGATGTTGGCGCTCAGGAAGGGAAAGGCGGCCCGGCCCTGAAGCTTGTGAAAGTTTTCCATGCCAAAGTCAAACTCGTGGTTGCCGATGGTCACGGCATCAACGCCCATTGCGTTTAGGCATTCGACATCCGGTTCGCCGCGAAACACCGTGGACATGGGCGTTCCTTGCAGAATATCGCCGGCCACCAGAACCAGGGTGCGAACCTGCTTGCGGCTGTTTTCCGCGCGGATGTCGCGGATCAAGGCGGCCATGCGGGCAACGCCGCCCACTTCCAGCCGTTCCTCTCCGCTTTTGACTTCAAACGGCATCAAGTTACCGTGCAGGTCATTGAAAAAAAGAATCGTTACGGGAATCGGCGCCGGCTGCCCGCCTTTGGATAGATGCCCGGCGCAACCCGCCACCCAAACCAGCAGCAAAAAAGCCAGGAAAATTCTTACGGCGGTCAGAGACCGTTTCAAATGCATGGTATGGACTCCCGATCAGGGCTCACGGCTGTCCCCGGACTTACGGGGGATGTTAAATATTTGAGAACGGAAGACTTGACCTTTGCTTGTCTCTCCTGCCGTCCCTTCCATCCTACGGCTTTCGTACCGTCAATCCATCAATCCGTTTGAAGTCCTTTTCATCGTAGGTATAGGCGGTGGTGATCCCCTTGTCCATGCCCCAGGAAGCCATGACCGCATCGGCAAATTTGACGTTTTTCTCCTCATAGACCTTGAGGGCGTTCAGAAAAACACCCGCGAGATCAACCTTGAGTTGTGGGGTATTGATGATCGCTTCGGCAAGCTCGCGAACAGCCTTTTTCCGGTATTTGTAGACCTTCTCCAGAACCCAGACAATCTCCAGAATGGTGACCGGAATGACATGCAGCACAAGGCCCTTCTCCGGCGAGGTTCGTATCAGGTTCTCGACCGCTTTCGCCTTGAGATCGTCATCCTGCACCAACATACGAAGTATGGCGCTGGTATCAATAAAGGCCCTATTCATCGGCACCCACCCCACTTGCTATCCCTTTTTCCCGGATCTCGTCAATCGTCATTCCCCTACTGGGTAGAACCCCTTTGAAATCAAAGATGGTTTTGCCTTTCCTTAAAACAACTTGCTCCCCGTCCGCATCCATCAACAGCGTGTCACCCACCTGAATATGAAACTTCTGACGCACCTCTTTCGGCAATGTTATCTGCCCCTTGGGGAGAACTTTTACGGCGAGCATATATTATTCCTCCTGTTCAGTTAATTCCTACATGCCTATTATGGTAGGAATAACAGTGGATGTCAAGCAAACGGTTTACACCGGTGTGGGCAATTTTTGACAGGAACTTATTTCCGCACAGCACCGCTCCGAAGAGATAGAGGCCGATATCCTGTCCGCCGTAAAAGAAGTCAGAAAAGAGAAATATGGCGATTAAGGCCGTCATCGATACCAATATCTGGGTTTCGGCAATTCTTAGATATTCTTGTACCATTCTTTGTTTACTTCAACCTTTTCAATTACTTCTATCTTGAGGCCAAGCTGTAGTTCCCGAAGCTTTTCAACTAGTGCTTCTCCGTCAATCAAATCAATTGGGGGAGCGCCATCACGCGACGCTTCTTTCACAGCATCCCGAGTAAAATTGCTCGTGGTGATGAATAGCCCCTTGTCGGCTCTTCCCTGCAGGGCACCTCGAAAATCTCTTATGTCTGATGAGCCGATTGAATTCTCGCGATACCTTTTGCACTGAAACAATACATTGAAACTGATGAATCCAGCGATTCGGAATATTCCCTTTCCGTCGATGCCACCATCACCAGATTTTCCAGTAACTTCAACTTGATAGAAACCAGATTCTCTGAGAATTCTTTTTACCAGTCTTTCAAATGCTTCTGGTGAAATTGTGAGAAGTGTTTCTTTGAGAACGACTCTCCAATCCTGGATTTCCTCCGGAGCGGCAATATCGCCTGCATCAAGCTCTTCAACAACCGGAATTGTTTTATCCGTTGGCTTGGAGATTCCTCTTACGTAGGTAACGACTTCCTTGGGATTTACTTTTGTGATGCCAGACTTTTCTGCCACAATCGCCCAAACACCGCGTTTGGAGTTTTCTAGTATTCCGAAAGATTTCAGGTATGTTCTGGTCCAGGCAAGACGGTATTCGACTTCAGAGCTAGAACCTTGCTTTCCGTGTGGAATATCCAGAATTTCCTGAGGAATTTTTTGAAGTTCAAAGACCTTTTCATTGATTTCATCGATCGCACCAGATCCACCAAGCGAACGTAGTGCTTCAATCAATGGATTCATGAGTTGGTCAAATGTCGGGATTTTGTCTTTCACTTCTTCATCTCGCTTTCTCTATGAGATTCCGAATTGCTATGTCTTGAATTCCTTGTCCGCCTAACGAAAAGCTAACCGGTGTGCGGTTTTTTGTGCGTCCGGGTTGAACGCTTCGTTATACGTTTCTTTTTTGCTTGTTGGTTTTTGAAATATATTAAAAAATCATTGGGTGAAATGACTTTCGCGCCTTTGCACCGTTCAGCAGGGAAATGTTTTTGATTTCCTGTAACAAGACATACAGCTTGACTCGCGAGAGTGACTTCGAGAAAAGGATCATCATCTGGATCAGGAAGTGAATGGATCAAAGGTGTAGGCGCAACAGCCCGGCCTCGATACACAATATAGTCAAGAACTGCAGCAATCTTATCTTCTTCAAATCCAAACTTCGGTCGTCGCAGAACCTCGTTGTATTCTGATAGAATCCGAGCATCAAAGGATAGCGTCAGTTCGCCGGCTGAAACCATGCGTACGATTTCGCCACAAGCCCCGAACGGCGATAAAAGACCCGCAATGAGAACATTGGTATCAATGACGATGTCCATTAAGCACGCTTTTCACGAATAGATTTAATTTCGGCATTGATTTCATCCAGCGAAATCTTGTCCGTTCCTTTCTCAACAGATCTCCGCTGGAGAGAAACAACAGCCTCAACGGCACGTGCCCTGCGAAATGCCGATAAAGATTCCTCAAGATTCGCCTCGGTTATTGCAGCAAGAATGGCTATTGGCCGACCATTGTTGGTCACAACCATCTCTCTTTCATCTGGAAGCTCTTTCCAGATTTGTGCAGATTTGCCTCTTAAATCTCGGACGCTCAAGAATTTCATGATTGTACCCTCCATCTGTGTATCACATTATGTACACAGATGTCACACGTTTGTCAATTTCATTTTAAGTATTCTCTTTTCGAACGACAAGATAACCCGCCGGGCCAAAGACTTTGCTATTCGCCACCGCGCGTATTCCCGGTCGGGTTGATTGGTTCGGCCCTTTCTTCATCGGCATTTGATACCGACGATGATCCATGCAACCGCGAATAGAAGCGGTAAGACTACACCACCTGTGCGGCTGGAAAAGCCTACTCGGAACGGATTCTTAGACGGAAGTGCCCGATCCGTAAAAAGCTTTTCCAAATCTGGAATCCTCGACTCAAGATGAACCAATTTCTTTTCCCACCATCTGACCCAAGCGGAGAGTCTGAGCTGAAGACTAAGCCACACTAAGCAGAGTAGAACGCCAAATACAGACATGCCTAAAATGGGAATGACTGGTGAGTCGGATTTAATAAACGCCAGCATCGCGCCGTTTACAGCGCTCATTACGCCAAAAACTGTCCAGTACCGCGCCGACCTTCCACAGCAACTTTGTATTGGTCGTAAGAACTGCTCATGTGTCGATTTCCTCTTTTGCCGAACAATGATTATATGGATCGGTATAAAACCCCCAACACCGCAATATTTGCCTTATAAGACGCCAACAGAAATTATGATTATTCGATCATAAACATCACTGTATCAAATACTTGTTGCTGAACATTGTATTTATCATGGCGTTTTATGCGGATCGGTATAAAAATCCTCTGCGACCTCTTGATCTGGAATAAAAAACCCCGCTCTTTATAAGAAACGGGGTACTTATCAGCCAGTCCATATTTCCCTCCAGCATGGTTATATGGGATGGAGCTTTTTTTAACGGCCTTTCACATTTTGTGAAGCTGTTATCACGATTTTCATATAAAATAAACTATTTCAACGAATTCATGGTAGGAGGAAGTACATATCAATCGGGTGGTCTGTTGGGATTAATATCCCGGTAAAGATACGATACACCGACGTACCATAACCTTACAGCCCCATGAACCGGGCGGCGATTGTTTTCATGATCTCGTTGGTGCCGGCGAAGATCCGGGTGACCCGGATGTCCCGCCAGGCGCGGGCGATCGGATACTCCTCGCAGTAGCCGTATCCGCCGAAGAGCTGCATGCAGCGGTCGGCCACGCGCGATGCCATCTCCGTCGTCCAGTACTTCGCCATCGAGACTTCGACGACGATGTTCTTCCCCTCCATGTGGTCGGCGATCAGTTTGTCGATAAAGGTCCGTCCCAGTTTTATCTCGGTGGCCATCTCGACAATTTCGAACTGCGTGTTCTGGAACTTGCTCAGCGGCCGGCCGAAGGCGGTCCTCTCCTTGCAGTACTGGATCGTGATCTCCAGCATGTACTCGGCCGCCGCCACGGCGCCGATCGCACAAACGAGCCGCTCCTGTGCGAGCTTTATCATGAGCTTCAGGAAGCCCGTTCCCTTGTCGCCGAGGCGGTTCGCCTTCGGGATCCGGCAGTCGGTGAAGTAGAGCTCCGCTGTGTCCTGGCTGTGCCAGCCGATCTTCTTGATCTGTTTCCCCTTCTCGAAGCCGGGGGTTCCCGCCTCGACAAGGTAGAGGTCGACCGCGGCATGGGGGTTCTCCGCGCCGGGGTCGCGGGCGGCGATGACCAGCAGGTCGCAGTTGATCCCGTTGCTGATGAAGGTCTTCTGGCCGTTGAGCACGATCTCGTCGCCCTGTTCCACGGCCGTTGTTTTCATCCCGGCGAGGTCGCTCCCCGCGTTCGGCTCCGTCATGGCGATGGCCGTGATGATGTCGCCGGAGATGCAGCCCGGGAGGTACTTGTGCTTCTGCTCCTCGGAGGCGAAGGCGACGATGTAGGGGACGATGATGTCGCTGTGGAGCGGGGCGGCGAGGCCCGAAGAGTTCGTGCGGGTCATCTCCTCCGTCACGATGACGGAGTAGAGGAAGTCCGCCCCCAGGCCGCCGTATTCCTCGGGGACACTCATGGCGAGGAAGCCCTGCTCCCCCATCTTCCTCCAGGCCTCCCGAGGGACGATTCCCCCCTCCTCCCACTCCTCGATGTGGGGGACGACCTCCTTGGCGAGGTACCGCCGGAGTGCATCCCGGAACATCCGGTGTTCATCCGTATATTGCAGAATTTCCATGTTCCTCTCCTCTAATTCTCGTACCGCCCGACGATGGAGATCGCGCAGACGTTCTGGTGCGGGAAGCCGCCCAGGTTGTGCGTGAGGCCGTAGCGGGGGTTCTTGAGCTGCCGCTCCCCGGCCCTTCCCTGGAGCTGGAGGTACATCTCGTAGATCATCCGGAGGCCGGAGGCCCCGATCGGGTGACCGAAGCACTTGAGGCCGCCGTCCACCTGGGCGGGGACCTTGCCGTCCCGGTCGTAGAAGCCGTCGAGGGAGTCCTTCCAGGCGTGGCCGCGCTCCGAGATATGGAGATCCTCATAGGTCACGAGTTCCGTGATGGAGAAGCAGTCGTGGAGTTCCATCATGCTGATCTCCTCGCGCGGATTTTTGATCCCCGCCTCCTCGTAGGCCTTGGTGCTGCACTTGCTCGTGGTGTAGAAATGCTCCCCGTCCCACTCGTTGAAGCCGCCTTCGTAGCCGCTCGATACCGCAAGCTGAATCGCCTTGACGGAAACGATATCCTTTTTCCCGAGGGATTTGGCGATCTCCGGCGTGGTCACGATCGCGCAGGCCGAGCCGTCGCTGACCCCGCAGCAGTCGAAGAGCCCCAGCGGATGGGCGATGATCGGCGCGGCGAGGATCTGGTCCATGGTCACGGCCTTCCGCAGGTGGGCCTTGGGGTTGAGAACGCCGTTCGCGTGGCTCTTCATCGAGACGTGGGCGATCGCCCGTTTGAGGTCCTTGTCGGAGACCTTGAACTTTGCGGCGTAGGCCGAGGCGAGCTGGGCGAAGAGGCCCGGCGCCGAGCCGTTGGGGAACCACTGCCAGACCAGCGAACCGAAGCCGGAACCGGCGTTCGGCAGGCCGCCGTAGCCGGTATCCTTCAATTTTTCCACGCCGATCGCCAGCGCGATGTCGTAGGCCCCGGAGGCCACCGCGTAGACGGCCCCCCGGAAGGCCTCCGTCCCCGTGGCGCAGTAGTTTTCCGTCCGGGTGATCGGGATGTGCGGAAGCCGCAGGGCCACCCCGAGCGGCGTCGCCGATTTGCCCAGGCCGATCTCCTCGATGCAGTGGCCGAGCCATGCCGCCTGGATCTGATCCTTCTGAATCCCCGCGTCGGCGAGCCCCTCCTGGAAGGCCTCCACCAGAAGCTCCTCGGCCCCCATGTTCCAGCGTTCCCCGAAGCGGCTGCACCCCATCCCGAGAATCGCCACCTTATCCCTGATTCCAGAAGCCATTGTTCGTCCCTCCTTATGGATCATGCTGAGCGGTTTGTCTTCCCGCCCCGTCCGGTCCTGTCCCCCCTCCTTAATCGGGACAGAACCGGTGCGGGACGGGTAAACCGTCATTTCCCGAATTTAAAGAGCCTGCCGATGAGCTGGGATTTCATGATGTCGCCTTCCACCTGGAGCCTCCCCGAGGTGTAGGCCTTCATCCCGTCCAGCTTTCCGTCGATGAGCTCGATGAAGTCCCCGTCGGACATCTTGATCGTCGTCGTGGGTTTCTCCGTCTTTCCCGCCTCGACCTTGCAGGTTCCATCCTTCACGGCAACGACCCAGTCGCCCCCGCCGGAACCGGAGATGGAGAACTGGAAGACGACGTCCTTCCCTGCCGCCTTGTCCGGCTGGAAGGCCTCCGGCATCTTCGCGAAGATCCCCTTCACGTCGGCCGGACCTCCGCCGGCCGCACCCGCCGCCTCCGCCTGCGGGGCGGGCGGCGTCATGAAGGACATGATCGCGCTGTTGGCGTCGCCGATCTCCCGGGCCCCTTCGAGGCTGTTGATCTTCTCGAAGTTATCGCGGATCTCCTCGGGCGTCGGGATGGTCTTCCCGTCGCTGAGCACCGTGCCCGCGCCGGTCATGATCGCCGCGCGGCTGTAGAAGCCGGCCGCCGCGTTAAAGACGTCGCCGCTCTCCGCGCAGTTCTCGGAGCAGAGGTAGAGGACGATCCCGGCGACGAAGTCGGGCTGCATCCGCTCAAACATGTCGGGCGGCATGACGTCCTCGGTGAGCCTTGAGGCGGCGACCGGGGCGATCGTGTTCACCCGGATGTTGTACTTCGACCCTTCCAACTTCAGGGTGTTCATGAAGCCGATGAGGCCCATCTTTGCCGAGCTGTAGTTCGTCTGGCCGAAGTTCCCGTAGAGGCCGGCGGCGGAGGTCGTCATGACGATCCGGCCGTAGCCCTTCTCCCGCATCACGGCGAAGGCCGGCCGGGAGACGTTGTAGGCGCCGTTCAGATGGACCGCGAGCACCGCGTCCCAATTCTCCGGATCCATCTTGAGGAAGCTCTTGTCGCGGAGGATCCCGGCGTTGTTGATCAGGATGTCCACCTTGCCGAAGAAATCAACGGCGGTCTTGACGATCTTCTCGCCTCCCTCGGAAGTGGCGACGTTGTCATAGTTCGCGACCGCCTCGCCGCCCGCCGCGCGGATCTCCGCGACGACCTTGTCAGCGGGGCTGCTGGAGCCCACTCCGGCGCCGTCCCGGGCGCCGCCGAAGTCGTTCACGACGACCTTTGCGCCCCGTTTTGCAAGATCCAGCGCGTAGGTCCGGCCTAAGCCCGCCCCCGCGCCGGTGACGATCGCCACGCGGCCGTCGAACCGGATCTCCGGAAGGGCTTCGGGCTCAGCCGCGCCGGGCTGGGGCACCGCCTTCCAGAAGTATCCCGAGAAGCCCCGCTCGTCGTCGGTGAAACGCCGCCGGAAGACCATCTTCACGGGGAGGCCCACCTTGCAGTCGGCATGCTCGCAGTCGGTGAAATCCGCCATGAAGCGGCCGCCCCCCTCGAACTGGATCATCCCGTAGATCGCCGGCGGATCCACCGACACGGCCAGAAGATCGCCCGTGAAGGTTTTGATTTTGGCCGGAACGTCGGCGAACTCACAATCGTCCTGGGTATAGACGTGGTTGCATTTCGGGTTCACGCAGACGTCCATCAGCGGGAATTGGGCCGTCCCGCAGTCCCGGCACTTCCCGCCCACGAGGCCGGTGAGCATCTTGCGCTTCCGCCAGAGGACCGTCATCGCCGTCTGGGTCGGGGCCTCGGCCCGGATTCCCATCTCGGGGTGGATCAGGTTGCGGAATTTCAAAAACTTCATGTAATTGTCGATCGACTTCTTGTTTGTAAGCGACCCCTTGACGCCGGCCCGCGGGGCGAGTTTTGTGATCGCCTCGGTGACCTTGAAGTAGAGGGCGTCGCACCCCTGGCCGAATCCGGCGAGCAGGATGCCGTCGCCGGGCTTGGCCTGTTCGAGGGCCGCGACGAGCATCAAGAGCGGATGGGCCGCCCCGGTCTCCCCGCACACCTCGTGCATCGTGTCGATCACCTTCTCCGGCGTGGCCCCCAATTTTTTGGCGATCGCCTTGTGCTCCGCCTTGAAGAGACAGGGGAAGACGACCTTCTGCACGTCGTCCATCGTGATGCCGATCTTCTTGAACAGGCCGCCCACCGCCTCGGGGATGAACTTCGAGTAGCCCTCCTCACGGAGCCACCTCTCCTCCCACATGTAGTCGTAGCTCTTTTGGGCGCCCCGGTAGTGGTCGACGAAGTCATAGGAAACCGTGTAGGCCCCCTTGAACTCCGCGATCACATCCTGATCCCCCACGAGGACGGCGGCCGCGCCGTCGCCGAACCACATTTCGTAGAAGTAGGCGGGTTTCGTCTCCCTTTTGTCCGTGGCGGCGACGAGGATGTTCTTCCGGCTTCCCCCCTGCGCGACCTCGATGGCGGTCAGCAGCCCCGTGGTTCCGGCGCGGAGCGACGAGGTGATATCCGCGGTGATCATGTCGTCCTTAAGGTTCAGGGCCGTCTTCAGGATTCCCGCGTTCTGGCGGTCGGCGAAGGGCAGCGTCGTCGAACAGAGGTAGGTGCCGTCGATCGCCCGTTTGTCCTTTCCGGTCAGGCAGTCCCGGGCCGCGGCGACCGCCATCGTCAGGCTGTCCTCGTCGTGGTTGCACATGGAGCGCTCCCCCTGGGCCACCATGACGATGGCCGGGGCGAACCAGCCCATGGCCTGGAAGATCGCCATCCGGTCGAGCCGCAGGCGGGGGATGTAGGCGCCGTAGGAAGTGATTCCAATCATATCTTGTCCCTCCTCTTATATGGGTTACATTTTGAAGAGCTTTCCGATCAGTTGGGATTTCATGATGTCGCCTCCGATCTTGAGCTTTCCGGAGGTGTAGGCCTGCATTGCCGGGAGCTTCCCGTTCATCAGGTCGAGGAAATCGGCGGAGGTGATCGCGAGCGTGCAGGTGGGGCTTGCGTGCTTCCCCGGCTCCACCCGGCAGGCGCCCTCCTTGATCTCGGCGAACCACTCCCCGCCTTCCGTGCCGGAGATGGTGTACTGGAAGACGACACTCACGCCCGCGGCCTTGTCCGCCCGGAAGGCTGCCGGCATCTTCTCGAAGACGGTCTTCACGGAGGTCAATCCTCCGGCGGCCGCTGCTTCGGCAGGCGCAGCCGGGGCCGCTGGCGTGGTCTTTTCGGGCTTCCGTTCGAAGGCGGTCAGCATGTCGCCCATGAGGTCGTTGAGCTGCCCGAGTTCCTTGGCGCCCTGCAGGCTCCGGATCTTCTCCCAGGCCGCGCCGACCTCCTCGACCGAGGGGACCTTCTTCCCGTCGCCGATCACGGTTCCGGGGCTCGTCATCACGGCGGCGCGGTTGTAGAACCCGACCCCGGCGTTGTAGATCCGGCCGGTCACCGGGCACTTCTCCGATGCGAGGAAGAGGACCAGCGGCGCCACGAACTCCGGTTTCATCTTCTCGAGAATGTCCGGCGGGATCACATCGGCCATCAGACGCGAGGCGGCGACCGGCGCGACCGTGTTCACCTTGATGTCATACTTGGCCCCTTCGAGCTTGAGCGTGTTCATGAAGCCGACAAGGGCCATCTTCGCGGAGCTGTAGTTGGTCTGGCCGAAATTCCCGTAGAGGCCGGCGGCGGAGGTGGTCATGATGATCCGGCCGTAGCCCTTCTCCTTCATCACGGCGAAGGCCGGTTTCGTCACATGGTAGGCCCCCTGGAGGTGGACGTCGAGGACGGCCTTCCAGGTCTCCGGCTCCATCTTGAGGATGCTCTTGTCCCGGAGGATCCCCGCGTTGTTGATCAGGATATCGACCGTCCCGAAGGCGTCGAGGGCGGACTTCACGATCGCTTCTCCCCCCTCCGGGGTGGCGACGTTGTCGTAGTTCGCGACCGCCTCGCCGCCCGCGGCCTTGATCTCCTCCACGACCTTCTGGGCCGGGGTCGCCGAACCAACGCCCGCGCCGTCCCTTGCGCCGCCCAGGTCGTTCACGACGATCTTTGCGCCGCGCTTGGCGAGTTCCAACGCGTAGACGCGGCCCAGGCCGCCGCCCGCGCCGGTGATCAGGGCCACCCTTCCGTCGAACCGGATCTCGTCCTTCGGGACCTCGCCGTATTCGAAGACCCCGTTGTCGATGACCGTATCATTGGTCCGGGTGTTGATCGTCCGCCAGACGGCCTTGCCCTCCGCAACCTTCCAGATCAGGGTCCGGATCGGATCGCCGGGGTAGAGGGTCTTCGAGAAGCGGCAGGCCAGGCGACGCACCAGCTCCGGTTTTCCGGGCGTGAGGCTCGCCATGAGGGCGCGGCAGGAGAAGCCGTGGGTGCAGAGGCCGTGCATGATCGGCTTCTCGAAGCCGACCATCTTCGCAAACTCCGGATCGACGTGGAGCTGGAAGACGTCTCCGGAGAGCCGGTAGAGAAGCGGCTGGTTCGGCGAGGGGGCGGCATCCACGGAGAAGTCCGGCTCGCGCTCCGGGAATTCCACGATGTTCGCGGGGGCGTTTTCGCCGCCGAAGCCACCGTCCAGCCGGGCGAAGACCGTGATGATGTTCGTGAAGAGCTTTACCCCCTTGCCGTCGCAGGTTTCGCTCTCGCCCACGACGAGCGCCCCCTTCGGCCCCTTGTCATAGTAATGGGTGATCTTCCCTTCCGTGGAGAGCGTCCCCGAGGTGGGGATCGGGTTGTGGAAGATCAGCTCCTGCTCGCCGTGGAGGATTCCCGCCAGGTTCATGTTGGAGGCGACGCCGATTTCGCCGAGGAAGTCGAAGATCGACGCGATGGAGAAGCTGGGAATCACCTTGAGGTTCTTCTCGTAGGTGTAGTCCAACTCGTCAACCCCGGCCCCGACGCCGATCGCATAGAGGACCACATCCTTCCAGCCGTAGTCCTTCTTCATGGGACCGATCTTTTTGCCGATTGCATCCATGTTGAGTGCCATTGGTTCCCTCCTTATGAATACGGATTGAGACCTTTAAATTTCTGCTCTTCCTGTCATTGCGAGGCGCACAGCGCCGTGGCAATCCGACGCAGTCGTTGCGAGGGCTTCAGCCCTAAACAATCTCATCTTCCTGTCATTGCGAGGCGCACAGCGCCGGGGCAATCTCATCAATACAGTTTATGGGATTGCTTCGCTTCGCTCGCAATGACAAATGGCGCGTTTTTCAAAGCCCTCATATTATGAAAACGGCCGGACGGTCGCCGACCTTATTTCGCTTCGTTCTGCGTGAAGGCGGGGATGTGGATGAACTTCAGGGTCTCTTTCACCAGGGCGATGTACCGCTCCCGGTCCACCTTCACCATGGGACAAAAAAAGTTTTCACCCGAAATAAAGGCATGGATGGAGTTCATCACCCCGAGCACCTTCATCATGGTCTCGGGCGGGACGTTCTTCTTGTCCCGGGCGAGTCCCATGGAACGGGCGATGTCGGCGGTGAACTCGGGAACGCTGAAGTCGAGGTTCCCCTCGTAGCGGGTCTTGCCGAAGTAGCGGAACAGGATCATGTTGGAGATGTCGGGGTTCGCGAAAAGGTAGTCGGTCATCATGTCGATGGAGATGGCCAGCCGTTCGGCGAGCGGGAGACCGTGGATCGCCTTCTCCGCCTCGATGAGCCGCTGCCCCAGGTCCTTGTTGATATCGACGACGACGGACTCATAGAGGTCTTTCTTTCCGCCCCAGTGGTAGTGGAGCGTGGAGATGTCGATTCCCACCTCCTGGGCGATCATCCGGGTCGTCGTGCCGTGGAAGCCGTACTCGCCGAAGATCCGCCGGGCGACTGCCAGGATACGGGCCTTCATCGATTCGGGGTCCTTGCGGGCCTTTTCGAGGGGGGTGCTCATGGGCGTCTTCCAGCTTGTGATTCAATCATTTGATGGATAGACATTAATCGGGAAAAAAGGGATTGTCAAGAAAATATTTTATCCTCCCGCTCCGGGTGGCTCTTCTCGGGAGCAACCGCGATCAACGGTGACATCAACGGTGATTTATGTTGACACGCAGGCGGCATCCCCATAAACTCCACACATTTGAAAATAATCGAGGAGGCGCATCATGACCAAAATGGCAAGCGCAGTGCACGATATGGCGGCGTGGATTCGGGATTGCATCGTCCGGTATACGGCATCGGGGGAAAACAGTCTTTATCCTGAGGGCGGACGGGAACCGGCCTGGGAGGAGCCGCTCGTCGGCTTTTCCCGCGGCAACGACCCGCTGTACCCGTGGTTCAAGGAGGATATCGGTCCGTTTGTTCTGACCCCGCAGGAAATCTTCAACGGAACTTTTCCCGATGTACAGGCAGGACCGGACGAACTGACCGTGATCAGTTGGATCCTGCCGCAGACGGAAAAAACCCGGAGCGAACATAGCCGGGAAAAGCTTCTGCCCGCGGAGAGATGGGCCAGATCCCGCAATTTCGGGGAGGTTTTCAACATGAAGCTGCGCGATCACCTGGTGGGGGTTCTCCGGGAGGCCGGACACGAAGCGGTGGCGCCGATGAGATCGCCCCTCTGGCGGACGGAAAAATCCGCCCGCTACGATTTTGCATCCACCTGGTCGGAGAGACATGCGGCATATGCATCGGGCTTAGGCACCTTCGGCCTCTGTGACGGCCTGATCACGCCGCGGGGCAAGGCGATGCGCTGCGGCTCCGTGGTGGCCCGGATCGCCGTTCCCCCGACGGAGAGGCCCTACGACGATCACCATGCCTACTGTCTCTTTTATTTCAACGGCAGTTGCGGCAAATGCATCACACGGTGCCCGGCCGGCGCGATCACCCACGAGGGGCATAACAAACAGAAATGTTTCGATTACCTCCATGATGTGGCGATCCCGTTCGTTCAGTCCCGGTTCGGTTTTGAGGCCTCCGCCTGCGGTCTCTGCCAGACCGGCGTTCCCTGCGAAGCGAAAATCCCCGTGCCCGGGAGAAATGGGTGACGTCTGATACGAACACCATGAAAATAAATTCCTTTTTGAATCATATTCTGCCGACCCCGGACAGAGGCAAGGGGATATTTTTCATCCTGATGTCCCAGTTTGGATTGGCGTTCAGCTTCAACGTCGTGATGTCGTTCATGCCCTTTTATATCATCAAAATAAGCACCTACAACACGTACGATACGATGATCTGGATCGGTATGATCATGGGCCTGAACTCCTTTGTCGCCGCGGCGACGGCGCCCGTCTGGGGAAGCCTGACCGCGAAGTTCAGCCCCAAAGGTTTATTTGAATTGGCCTTCTTGGCCAATGGGATCGTTTTTTTATTCATGGGGTTCACCGACAGCCTGCCGATCCTGCTGTTTCTGCGCCTGATCCAGGGGGCGCTCGGCGGCGCCTCCACGACCGGTCTGTTCATGATTTCACAATTATCGTCCAAGGACCGCCTGGCCGGCAATCTGAGCCTGTATCAGAATTCCATGACCGCCGGAAGCCTGCTGGGACCGCCCGTCGGGGCCTATCTCGTTTTGCATCTGGGATACCGCTCACCCTTCATCATCTCCGTTGTGCTGATCGGCGTCTTCCTGCTGCTGTGCCAGATCTACGTGGCCGAGATTCAGAAGAAGGAGACGGACCGCGACCGGAAGATCTCCTTCGGCCGGGACGTTCTGTGGGGGTGGGTGCTGAGCTTCATCGCGACGATCCACCTGGTCTTTCTGCCGAGCATCCTGCCCCATGTGCTGGAGGGATTCGACCTGGCGGGGGAAAACGCGCTGAAAGCTGCGGGGTTCATCATGATGGGCTATACGGCGACCGCCATCATCGGCAGCTACGTCATCAGCCGCTGGACCCCCAGGGCGAAGCTCACCGGGGTGATCGGCGCGGCGTGCCTGGCCGCTTCGTTCTTTCAGGCCCTGCTGTTCTTTTCCCAGGGTGTCGTCAGCTTTACGGTGATCCGGATGCTCCAGACCGGGGTGGTGGCCGCCGTCATCCCGATGGTCATGGCCAATTTTGGTTCGAAATTGGGCGGAACGGGGATCGGCTTCCTCAATTCGGCGAGATTCGCCGGGATGGGCGTCGGCCCCCTGCTGGCGACCTTTGTATTGGCCGGTTCAAACCTGCTCACGCTCTATTTGATCATCGCCGCCGCAACCGTCGGTTCCGTACTGGCGTTTTGGATCACCAGCCGGAAGAGGTCCGGTGGCAATCCCCTCCGTTAAAAAATTTTTCAGCGCCTGTCCAGTTCGCTCCTCACCGCCCAGCCGATTTTTTCCAGGGTGTAGGGTTTCCGGACATAGGGACCGGCACCCAACTCCTGGGCCTTGTTGACACGGTCCGTCTCCGAAAAGCCGCTTGCGATGATCGCCTTTTGTCCCGGATGGATTTCGATGATCTTCCGATACGTATCCAGACCATCCATGCCCGGGTCCATGATCATGTCCAGGACCAGAAGGTCGGCCTTTTTCGTCTTGACGAAGAAAACGGCTTCTTCGCCGCTGGAAACGGATTCCACCTGATAACCGAGCCTGCGGAGCATTTCCGTGGCCAGTTTTCTTTGCGCCGCCACGTCGTCCACCACGAGAAGAAATTCGCCTCTGCCCATGTAATCGACGGGTGACAAGGGCTCCGGATGGGTGTTCCGTTCTTCCCGGATCACGGGGAAGAAAATCGTAAAAGTGCTCCCTTTTCCTTCCGTGCTCTGAACGTCGATATATCCGTGGTGATCCTTGACCGTACCCCAGACGACGGTCAGACCAAGCCCTGTTCCGCTTCGTCCCATGACTTTCCTCGTGTAGAAGGGCTCGAAGATCTTCTCCAGATCGTCGGGGGAGATCCCCTTGCCGTTGTCGGAAACCTCAAGAACGACATAATCCCCTTCCACCACCTCGTCGTAACCCCGGGCGGGTTTGTCGAGATAGCGGTTCTCCGTGCGGATCAGCACCGCTCCCGGGCCGGAAATAGCCTCCAGGGCATTGATGATGAGATTCATCACCGTTTTGCCCAGGTGTACGGGAGATCCTTTCATGTTGAGCAGACCCGGATCCAGTTCGGTCCGGAAAGTCACCTCCGGATGATTCAGCCTGAGCCGCTTGAACTCCGGGGTCTGAACATCGGCGGCAATGATTTCATTCAGGCCGACCACTTCCGAGATCGCCACACCCCTTCTTCCCAGCGTCAGCAGGTCCTGGATGATTGCGGCTGCGCTATGGCCGGATTGATGGATGTTCGAAAGATGTTCCCGATAGGGGCTCTCTTCTGGAAATTCCAGCAGGAGCAGCTCCGAGTAGCCCACGAGAACCCCAAGAACGTTGTTGAGATCATGAGCCACCCCCCCGGCAAGAAGACCCAGGGCCTCCATCTTCTCGGCCCTCCGGAGCAGCGTCTCCATTTCATTCCGTTCCTCTTCGGTCTTTTTCTGCTTTTGGATCACCTGCCTCAGATGTTCGTTGCTCTCCCGAAGTTCCCGGGTCTGCTCGGCGACCCTCGTCTCGAGTTCATCATGCGCCTGGAGCAGCTTTTCCTCGGCCCTGCAAACGGCGATGGTCAGCCGCAAAATAGCGATACAGCATATGGGTGCGATAATGGCGGGCGTAATCACCGATACGGTCATGCCGACCAGATTGAAACCGCCAAAGAGTCGGGTGATGAGCAGGTAAATCAGAACAGAAAAGATGACGGAAAAGGCGGTCAGAACCAGGGTGACCTTTGCCATACCCAGCCGCAAAACGAGATTGCTGATCTTCTGTATGTTCATTAAACGATGCATTATCCCTATGGAATTTCCCAAACCTCAAGCCCGGGAGCGCGCTTTCAAACGCGGCGCATACTAACAGCATCCCTCCCCTTTAGACAATACATTTCTGTGCCCTGAACGGATGAGGACCGGCCGACGGCGGATCTCCGTTTGCAATGTACCGATCTTTTTCCCCTTCGCCGCCGGCGGGAATTTATTTGGTGGCGGATATCGCCGTTCCGGGATATGATCAACGGCACCGAAAGATGAGAAGCGCCGGTTATGAACGCCGGGAAGAAAGGGGGGTAAAATGAGACCGGGACATTTTGGCCGGGGCGGCCGATATGGGGAGGCAGGTATGCAGATTCGACGCCCGTGGATCATTCTATTCATTCTCTTGATTTTTTTATCTCCGGTGAGCGCCCTGTGCGAGGAGAAACCGCTCTGGGAACTCGGCGTGGGATTGGGCGCACTGCAGATGCCCGATTACCGCGGCTCCGATCAAAACAGGCGCTATCTGCTTCCCTATCCCTACTTTGTCTACCGGGGGGATGTCCTGAAGGTCGAAAGGGAGCGCATTTCGGGACGCATCTTTGAAACCGACCGTCTTCTGCTGGACATCAGCTTCAACGGCAGCGTACCCGTGAAAAGTTCGGATAATCCGGACCGTCGGGGGATGCCCGATCTGGATCCGACCTTTGAGGTGGGCCCGTCCCTCAACATCACCCTGCTGGAAGACCGACAGGAACGTTACAAACTGAATCTCACCCTGCCGTTCCGGGCCGCTTTTTCGACGGATTTTTCTTCGGTCCGTCACGAGGGATGGGTATTTCATCCGCGGCTGAATTTTGAAAAAGCCGATATGATACCCGGCTCCGGGCTGAATGTGGGACTTTCGGCCGGTCCCATGTTTGCCGACCAGGGCTATCACCGTTACTATTATACCGTCGATCCGGCCTTTGCGACCTCATTGCGCGCCCCGTACGACGCCGGCGGCGGATACAGCGGGTCGACCTTTACCGTCGGCCTCAACAAGGCGCTGAGCCCTTTCATCCTGAATGGATTTGTCAGCCTGGATTACCTCAAGGGGGCCGTGTTTGAGGGGAGCCCCCTGGTCAAGACCCAAACCTCCTGGATGTGCGGGTTCACCGTCTCCTGGATTTTCCTGAAATCATCCGAACGGGTTAAAAAAAGAGGAGATTAAGGGCCGAGACCTTGAAAAACGCGCCAAAGGTCATTGCGAGGAGGCCAAGGGTAATTTGTCATTGCGAGCGAAGCGAAGCAATCCCATAACCTGTATTGATGAGATTGCTTCGGGCTGAAGCCCTCGCAATGACAGGTAGAGCAGAAATTCAAAGGTCTCGGGTCATTATGTGAGATTATGGGGGATACCCGATGGCGCCGAAGAGAATCCTTGTCGCCGACGATGAAGGGGATATCGTCGAACTCGTGGCCTACAACCTCGAAGGGGAAGGGTTTTCCGTACTGAAGGCCCATGACGGGAGGAAGGCCTGGGAGATGGTCCGGACGGAAAAACCGGACCTCGTCATCCTCGATCTGATGATGCCGGAATTGCCCGGAATGGAGGTGTGCCGGATGATCCGCGGCCACGCCGAAACGGCGGCCATCCCCATCATTCTGCTGACTGCAAAATCCGAACCCCTGGACAAGATTCTGGGGCTGGAGATCGGCGCGGATGACTATCTTACCAAGCCGTTCCATGTTCGGGAGCTCGTCGCCCGCGTCCGCGCGGTCCTGCGGCGTTCGGAACGGCGGCCGGACGACGACCTGCCGGAATCGTTCGATTTCAGAGGGCTCCATGTCGATTTCAAATCCTATCGGGTCACGGTCAACGGTCAACCGGTCGAACTGAGTTCCCGCGAATTCAAACTGCTGCAATTTTTCATCGGCCATCCCGGCCGGGTGTACAGTCGAGAGCAGTTGCTGGACCGTGTCTGGGGGGACGAGGCCTTTGTGGAGCCCCGGACCGTCGATGTCCATATCAGCCGCCTCCGGGGGGCGATCGAAGCGGACAGGGAGGGACCCCGGTACATCTTGACCGTGCGCGGCATCGGTTACAAATTTGCCGACGGGGAGGCGCCGTGACGGCCGGATGCGCACCCTCGTAAAATGATTTTTACACCTGCTTTAGGAGCCTGTTGAAAAAGGCTCGTTTACAGGCTGTTCAAAAATGCCCAGATGCAAGGCCCCCGAATTCGCAGAATCGTGGAGCGAAGCGGAACCAATCCTGAGCCGTGAGGCGTACTTTCTTGTACGTTGAACGGCACAGGATGAGGGAAACGCAGTAGATGGGCGTTTTTCAACAGCCTGTTAGGGATTTCACCGAATATTCACGAAGTCGTCATCATCCTGTAACAAAGGTTCTCTATACTCCCTCCAAAAATATAGAAGGAGGAAAGATATGAACCACTATTTAAAACCGTTGATCCTGATGATCTCGTTGCTGCTCGTTGGCGCCGGCGCGGCGTTTGCGGAAAATATCGTCATCAAGGGTTCGACGACGGTTCTGCCGATCGCCCAGGTAACCCTGGAGGCCTACATGAAGGCGAATCAGGGGGCGAACATTTCGCTCTCCGGGGGGGGATCGGGGGAGGGGATCAAGGCGCTGATCGATGGGTCGACGGATATCGCGAATTCATCGCGGGAGATCAAGAAGACGGAACTGGAACTGGCCAAGTCGAAGAATGTCGAACCGAAGGAGAACGTCGTCGCAATCGACGCGATCGTTCCGATCGTCAGTCCGAGGAACAAGGTCAGGGATCTGACCGTCGATCAGTTGAGCCAGATCTACCAGGGAAAGATTACGAACTGGAAAGAGGTGGGCGGGGAGAACCTGGAGATCGTGGTGATTTCCCGGGACAGCAGTTCCGGGACCTTCGAGGCCTGGGGCGAGCTGGTCCTGAAGGGCGCGAAGGTATCGCCGCGGGCGCAGTTGCAGGCCTCAAGCGGCGCGATCGTGCAGGCGGTCTCGAAGAACAGGTACGCCCTGGGCTACATCGGCCTGGGGTACATCGACAAGAGTGTGAAGGCTTTGACGGTGAACGGGGTTCAGGCTTCCGACAAAACGGCCCTTTCCAAGGAATTCCCCGTTTCCCGGTTCCTCTACATGTACACCAACGGGGAGCCGAAGGGCGAAACAGCGAACTACATCAAATTCGTCCTGAGCCCGGCCGGCCAAGCACTGGTAAAAAAAGAGGGCTTCGTCCCGCTGCCGAGGAAGAAATAGATGACAAGCCGGGTCAGAGAAATCATCATCCGGAATCTGTTTGCCTTTTTGGCCTTTATTTCTGTGATGCTGCTGGGGCTGATCGTCCTGTTCCTCTTTCGGGAGGGGCTCCCCCTGTTCAAGCAGATCTCCGTGAACCGGTTTCTCTTCGGCTCCGCCTGGTACCCCACCTACAATCCCCCGGAATACGGGATCTGGCCGCTGATCGTCGGATCGGTCATCGTGACGGCCTTCTCCTGCCTGATCGCCGTGCCGTTCGGGCTCCTGTCGGCGGTGTACATCTCGGAAATCGCCCCGGCATGGATCAAGGAGATCCTGAAATCGATCATCGAGCTTTTGGCGGGGCTTCCCTCAGTGGTCCTCGGCTTCTTCGGGATGGTGATCCTCGCGCCCTGGATGCAGGAGACCTTCGATCTGCCGACGGGGCTCAACATCGTCAACGCCTCCCTGATGCTCGCCGTCATGGCGATCCCCACGATATCGAGCATCTCGGAAGATGCCCTCTACGCCGTTCCCCGGGAGTACAAGGAGGCCTCCTACGCGCTGGGGGCGACAAAATATGAGACGATCGTCAAGGTCGCGATCCCGGCGGCCCTCTCCGGCATCTCCACGGCGGTAATCCTGGGGATGTCCCGGGCCATCGGTGAAACGATGGTGGTCCTCATGGTGGCCGGAGGGGCGGCGGCGATCCCGCGGGGGATCTTCGATTCGGTCCGCCCCATGCCGGCGAGCATCGCGGCGGAGATGGGCGAGGCGCCCTTCCAGAGCGGCCATTACCATGCCCTCTTCGCCACGGGAATCGTGCTGTTCATCATCACGCTCATCTTCAATCTGATTGCCGATCATATCTCCAACCGATTCAAGGAAGAGGGGTCCGGAACGCTGTGAGCACGGAAAATCAAGTCGCATTCATGAAATGGCGTTATCTCCGGCAGGGCTTGTTTTTCGGTGTGGTGCGCCTCTCGGCGCTCATCATCACCCTGGCCCTTATGGGGATCATTGTCTTTCTGCTGCTGAACGGATTCAGGGCCGTGACGTGGGATTTCCTGACGCTGCCCCCGACCGATTCCATGACGAAGGGCGGGATCATGCCGGCCATCGTCGGCACCTTTTATCTGACCGTCGGAGCGATTTCCGTTGCCCTGCCCCTGGGGGTGGTCTCGGCCATCTATCTGACGGAGTACGCCAAACAGGGACGCCTTATCCGGATCCTCCGCGTCGGCGTGAACTGTCTGGCCGGGGTGCCCTCCGTCGTCTTCGGCCTCTTCGGCCTCGGGTTCTTCGTCGTCTTTCTGAAATTCGGTTCGAGCATCCTTGCCGGCGCCCTGACGCTCGGCATCCTGATCCTGCCGACGATCATCGGGGCGGCGGAAGAGGCCCTCAAGGCGGTTCCCCAGACCTTCCGGGAGGCCTCTCTCGCCCTTGGCGTTTCCAAGTGGCGCACGATCTCCCGGATTGTCCTCCCTTCGGCCCTGCCCGGCATCCTGACCGGGGCGATTCTGGGGGTCGGCCGCGCCGCCGGAGAGACGGCGCCCATCATGTTCACGGCGGCCGCCTTCTTCACGGCGCTCCTGCCGAAATCGATCTTCGACGAGGTGATGGCGTTGCCGTATCATATCTATGTGCTGGCCACGGCCGGGACCCATATCGAGCAGACGAGGCCGCTGCAGTATGGAACGGCGCTGGTCCTGATTGCCCTGGTCCTCGGGATCGATCTGATCGCCATCGTCCTGCGTGGCATGGTCCGAAGAAAGAAAAGGTGGTAATGTGGAAAAAGAGATGATCATCCGGGCCCGGAACGTGGATTTCTTCTATGGCGCATTCAGGGCGTTGACGGAAGTGACGCTGGATTTCGAGAAGAACCGCGTTACCGCGCTGATCGGTCCGTCCGGATGCGGAAAATCGACGCTGCTTCGGCTCCTCAACCGGATGAACGACCTGATCGACGGCACCCGCGTGGAGGGGGAGATCCTCTTCGAAGGGCGGAACATCTATGCCCCCGAGGTGGATCCCGTGGAGATCCGCCAGCGGATCGGGATGGTGTTCCAGAAACCGAATCCCTTCCCGAAATCGATCTTCAACAACGTCACTTTCGCGCCGAGACTCTCCGGCATTCGGGACAACGGCGATCTGGAGGCGTTGGTGGAGGAGAGCCTGAAGCAGGCCGTCCTCTGGGACGAGGTGAAGGACATCCTGGGAAAGTCCGCCATGACCCTCTCCGGCGGCCAGCAGCAGCGCCTCTGCATCGCCCGGGCGCTCGCGATGAAGCCGGACGTCCTGTTGATGGACGAACCGACATCGGCCCTGGACCCGATCTCGACCGCGAAGATCGAGGAGCTGATCGATTCGCTCAAGAAGCGCTACACGATCATCATCGTGACCCACAACATGCAGCAGGCGGCCCGCGTCTCGGAATACACGGGTTTCTTCTATCTGGGAAAGCTGATCGAGTTCAACGTCACGGAGAAGATATTCACCAATCCGGACGTGAAACAGACGGAGGACTACATTACCGGACGTTTCGGTTAACGGGGGGGAATCCATGGAAGAGAAAAAACATACCAGCCGGGAATATGAGCGGGAGCTCCAGGAGATCCGGGAGGGGCTTCTGTATATCGGCGCGCTGACGGAAAGGGCGCTCGAACGGGGGGCGCAGGCGCTGGTGGAAAGGGACTCCGCCCTGGCGCGCGAGATCGTTCGCGAAGACGAACAGATCGACCGTCTCGACGTGGACCTGGAGGAGAAGTGCATCCGTCTGCTCGCGCTGCGACAGCCCGCCGCCCGGGACCTGCGCTTCATTACGACGGCCGTCAAGATCACCGGCCATCTGGAGCGCATCGGAGATATGGCGGCGAACATTGCCGAGAAGGTGCTCATCCTCAACGAGCTTCCCCAGATCAAGCCCTATGTCGATCTGCCCCGGATGGTTTCGATCAGCCGGGGGATGATCCGGAAGAGCCTGGATGCCATGGTGCAGGAGAATGTGGAACTGGCAAAACAGGTCCGGGAGGAAGACACCATCATCGACCAGCTCAACGACCAGGTATTCCGGGAGCTGCTCACGTTCATGATGGAGGATCCCCGGAAGATTCAGGTCTGTCTCTACGTCATGCAGATCTCCAAGAGCCTGGAGCGGATCGCGGATCATGCCGAGGGCATTGCGGACATGGTCATATACATGGTGACCGGAAAGAGCGTCCGGCACAAGCCCGCTTCAGTGGAGCAGGGATGAAGATTCGCCTTTTCCATAAGTTTTTTTTCGCCTTTCTTGCGATCGGCATCGCGGCCGTCGCAATCTCCGGTCTGCTGATCAAAAGGGAAATCAAGACCGATCTCTCGCACCGGATCGAGGACGAAATGGTGTCCGGGGCACGGATCATCGCCCTGATGCCGTCGGGAGAGATTGCCGGGCATGTCGGGGAACTGGCGGAGCGCGCCCGCGCCCGCCTGACCTTGATCGACGCCTCGGGACGGGTGGTTGCGGATTCGGAACCCGGCGGCGGGGAGTTGGACAACCACCTGAACCGGTCGGAACTTCAGGAGGCCCGCCTTCGGGGGAAGGGCGCCGCCGTCCGCTACAGCCGTACCCTGAAGAAGGAGATGCTCTATGTGGCCGTTCCCCTCCGGGATGGAGCGGGGACTACGGGATATGTCCGTCTCTCCCGTCCCCTCGCGGAAATCGCACCGGCCATCGACGGGATGGGACAGGCTGTTTTCAATATTGTTCTCGTGATGGTTGTCGCCCTCCTGCTGATCGCCCTGCTGTTTTCCTACAAGATGCTCTCCCCCATCCGCAGGCTGGCGGCGTTCACGGGGAAGATCCGCACGGGGAGCGTCTCCGGCTTGCTGCGGATCGAATCCAGGGATGAAATCGGAGAGCTGGCGGAAAACATCAACGGTGTGGTGGCGGTCCTGCGGGAAGAGATCCGGACGGCCGACGAGGAGAAACGAAAATTAGAGGCGGTATTTTCCGGCATGAGCGAAGGGGTCATGGTGCTCGACGCTGAAAATCGGATCGAGTCGGTCAATCGAGGAATGGAAGAGATGACCGGCCGTCCGCCCGGGGATATGATCGGCCGAACGATCATTGAGGCCTTGCGAAACGTCGAACTCCACGATGCGCTGGGGCGGTTCCGGGAGAGGGAAGAGACCCTCTGCGAGGAGATCGGCCTGGGAAATGACCGGCCGGTGATGATGGACGTGACGATCTCCGCCGTTCGGGGTGAGGCCGCCGGGGAGCGCAAAACCATGCTGGTTTTCCACGACGTGACGCGCCTGAAGAGGCTCGAACGGATCCGGACCGATTTTGTGGCCAATGTTACCCATGAAATCCGAACGCCACTGACGGCGATCATCGGATTTACGGAAACTCTCCAACAGGGCGCCTTCGAAAACCCGGAGACCGCCCGGAAGTTTCTGCGCACGATCCGGGAGAATGCCGAGCGCCTGAACCGACTCGTGGATGATCTCCTGACCCTGTCCGGTCTTGAACTGGGCGAAGCAAAACTCCATCCGGAGGGGCTGCGGATCGAAGAATCGATTGATCGGGTCCTGGCGATCGTCGAGGCAAGGGTCCGGGAAAAGGGGTTGGCGATCCGGAAAGAGATCTCCGGGGAGCTTCCGCTGATCAGGTCCGACCGGGACCGTCTGGTGCAGATTCTGCTGAACATCCTGGACAACGCCGTCAAATTCACACCGCCGGGGGGATCGATCGCCATCGCGGCGTCACCCGGGGAGGAAGACTGTCTGACCGTCCGGATTGCCGATACGGGCGTCGGCATCCCGAAAGGCGAGATCCCGAGGCTCGGCGAGCGGTTCTACCGGGCGGACAAGACACGCTCCCGGGATCTGGGCGGCACGGGACTGGGGCTTTCGATCGTCAAGCACCTGATGAAGGCCCACGGTGGGCGGATCAGCATCGACAGCACCCTGGGTCACGGCACGACGGTTTCCCTTTATTTTCCGCTGTATCGGGAGGATCAAGATGACATGGTTTGAAAAAATATGGAGGATAAACGACGGGGTCTGCCCCTGGTGGCTCTGTTACAGCTTCGACAACCCCTTGCGCCGCCTGATTCATGATCCGGAGCGTATCCTCAACCCTCATCTGAAGACCGGGATGACCGCCGTGGATATCGGCTGTGGGATGGGGTACTTCACCCTGGGGATGGCCAATCTGGTCGGTCCCGGCGGAAAGGTCATCGCCGTTGACCTCCAGGAACAAATGCTTGCGAACCTCGGAAAGAGGGCGTGCAAGGCTGGACTCGCCGACCGGATCATTCTGCACCGCTGCCGGCCGGACCATCTCGGGGTGGAGGAACCGGTCGATTTTGTCCTTGCCTTCTGGATGGTCCACGAGGTGAGGGACAAGCCTCGTTTCTTCGCTCAGACATCCGCCTTTCTCAAACCGGGTGGCCGGCTTCTCCTTGTCGAACCGAAGTTCCATGTGACCCGGAAGAGCTTCGGACGAACCGTGGAGGCGTGCCGGGCGGCCGGTTTCCGGATGCTTGGCGAACCCGCGGTTGCGCTGAGCCGCGCCGTTCGGATGGAGAAGGGCGGACCCGACTGATCCGGATTTCTTGACAGGCGGGAAGCCGCCCGTTATGATGCCCCATATCCCACCGCTGATTGTTCCCGTACGGACTGTGAACGTTCCGAGCGGAGGGACGTATTTGAATGGAGAGGAGAGAGGAACATGGAACCGAAGATTGCGAAGAAGGGGCCGTACATGATGGAGATGCAGCCGGGCAAGTATTACTGGTGCAGTTGCGGCCAGTCTGCGAGCCAGCCGTTTTGCGACGGCTCCCATGAACGGCTCAACACCGGCATGACGCCCGTGGAGGTGGAGATCAGGTATCCCAAGACGGTTGCCTGGTGCGGCTGCAAACACAGCAAAAAGCCGCCGTATTGCGACGGCGAGCACAACAAGTTGTAAACCGGGGATCGGAAGAGATCATCCGGGTGGTCGGTCCGGAAAATCACCGGAACCTTGGGAAGTGGCTTGTCGGCGGCTCCGCGGAGACGGGAATGAAGGTCAAATCGTTTGAATTCAACCTGCGGGAGCTGGCCGGATCGATGGGGGACTTCGGGACGCTCTTCCCGCTCGCGATCGGCTATATCGCCGTCTGCGGCCTCGACCCGGCGGGATTTCTCGTGATGATGGGCCTTGCGAACGTCGCGACCGGCCTGATCTACAAACTCCCGATGCCGATCGAGCCGATGAAGGTCCTGGCCGTCGTTGCGATCGCCCAGCACTGGAGCCCTTCGCTGATCTACGCCTCCGGCTTTGCGATGGGGATCGTCTGGCTCCTCTTCGCGGCGACGGGGATCATCGGCCGCATTGCAAAGATCACCCCCCGTTCCGTCGTCCGCGGGATCCAGGCGACGCTCGGGATCCTGCTTGCCGTGGAGGCCCTCAAGATGATTTCGGCCGGCTGGATCCTCGGCATCGTCGCGATCGCGATCGTCCTGGTTCTGCGGGAGAGCCGCTACGCCCCCGCTGCCGTCGTGCTGATGCTCCTCGGGATCGGCATCGTCGCCTTCCAGGGGCGGCTTCCGTCGGCGGAGCTGTTCCGCTTCACCCCGCCGCCGCTGACCGGATTCAGCCCGAAGGAGGTCTGGGATTCGCTGGTCCTCGCCGGTTTCGCCCAGATTCCGCTTACGATCACCAACGCGACGATCGCCACCTCCGCGCTGATCGGAACCTATTTCCCCGACCGGCCGGTCGACGTGGGAAAACTCTCCTGGAACCAGGGGATCATGAACCTCGTCCTTCCGTTCTTCGGCGGGATGCCGATGTGCCACGGCTCCGGCGGCCTCGCCGGCCAGTATTACTTCGGGGCGCGCACCGGCGGAACGAACCTGATCGAGGGGGGAATCGAGATCGCGCTCGGCCTCTTCTGCGCGGCGGCGATCGCCGGCCTCTTTGCCGCATTTCCCGTGGCGATCATCGGGGCGATGATGTTCCTCGTCGGGATCGAGCTGACGAAGTTCGTCCGGGACGTCCGTCCGGGCAGGGAGCTGATTCCGCTTGTCCTCACCGTTGCCGTTTCCCTTCTTGCAAACATGGCCGTCGGTTTTGCGGCCGGCCTCGCCGTCCATTACGGGATGGAGAAATGGTGGGGAAAGGCCGTGCAATAGCGGTGACACCGCCGGGAAACCAGGAGGGAACGGAGAAAACAAATCTCAAACAATGGGTATTCGGGGAATCAAATCTGCTCGACTCCAAGATGATATCCCTTGACAGTCCTTTGAATTGGATAGTATAAAACAACCGGATTTTAAACGTACAGGGACAACAAGGCAACAATAGGACTATATATCACTTCATGATCAAAAGGATCGTTTTACTATCGCTGTCCGGTTTTTTCCTGGCCATCCTGGCCGTTGCCTTCCATCATCATGACAACACGTTTTTGCTGCGCTCCTGTTCCATCTGCAAGGTCAAAACCTCCATCTCCGGAACCATGAGTAAAAACCAGATCGATTCCGCCCCGGCGGTAACGGTCGTCTCTCCTGGCATGGTGGCGGTTTTCCCTCTATTGGCTACTACCGTCCATCAAATAACACCCCTCTTCGTCTCTTCCCAAATAGCTTATATCTATCCCAATAAGGCCCCTCCGGTCAGGTCTTGATTCAGCAATCACATAGATTTTATTGTGATTGCCGCTGGCGTAACCCATTTCAGGTTTTGTGCGGACCGTCGGGTGTAACGCACAAAATTCGTCACAAAAAACATCTCATAACGATTAGAAGGAGGAAAGTATGTTATCGGGAAAGTGGGCAAAAAATGGATTGGTGATCTTCAGTCTGTTCTTTTTGTTGTTTTATGTCCTGGAGATTGACGCATTCGCCCGGGCGGGCAGCGGCAGGTCTTCCGGCAGCCGGGGCTCGCGCTCCTATTCGTCGCCAAGTTCGCCTTCGAAAAGCGCAACCGCTCCGTCACGGCAGGTCGGCCCCTCACCGTCACCGCCCATGAGTCAGCCACAGAGCGGCGGCTTCATGAGAAACATCGCCGGCGGACTGGCCGGAGGCCTCCTGGGCGGCATGCTCGGCGGAATGCTCTTCCGGGGGATGGGCAATGCCGGCGGCGCCGGCGGTGTAGGCGGCGGCGGGATCGGCCTGTTTGAAATCGCCCTGATCGGTTTGGTCCTCTATGGAATCTGGTGGTACATCAAAAAGAGGCGGCGGGAAGCGGCGGCAACGACAGGCCCGGCCTACTACCGGGAGGCATCGGAACCTCAGCAACCGACATCCTCCGGATCACTGCCCGCTGCGCCGGCCTATGGCGACCGGCAGCCTCTCCAGAATGATATGGATGCCGGTCTGGCCTACATCCGGCAGATGGATCCCGCTTTCGACGAGCAGCGATTCAAGGATCAGTGCATGGACAACTTCTTCAAGGTCCAGGGTGCCTGGGCGAACCGCGATCTGTCGACGATCCGCACTTCTCTCACCGACGAGATGTTTGGAATACTTCAGGGGGATGCCGACGATCTGAAACGGAAGAAGCAAATCAACCGCCTTGAAAATATCGCGGTGCGGACGGTGGACATCACAGAGGCCTGGCAGGAGGCCGGGAAGGATTTTATAACCGTCCGCTTCTGTGCCAATCTGCTGGACTACACGGTTGACGAGGCATCGGTACAGGTGCTGGCGGGCAGCAAGACCGATCCGGTTAAATTCGACGAAAGCTGGACCTTCACGCGGCCCGTGGGAAATTATCCCTGGCAGCTCTCGGCCATCAACCAGGTGTGATCATCAATACACGGAGAATCCCTTTATATTCCCTCCGCCGAAAAGAGGCGAAGGGAAACAATGGATTTAAAATAAGGCAAGGAGGAAATGGAAAGTGCCCATTAAACCCAGCGAGACGGAAGAAGAATATTTTGCCCGCATGGAATATGAGAGGTTGAAAAAAAGTCAACATGAAAGCCAAAAAAGGCTTGCCGCCGATCAGCGGGCAAAAGAAAAGGAACTGCATTATATGAAATGCCCCAAATGCGGCATGAACCTTGTGGAAATCGACTATAAAAAAAGCAAGGTGGATAAGTGTTCTGAATGCGAAGGCATCTGGCTTGATGCCGGTGAATTGGATCTGATGGCGAAGATGGATAAAGGCAGCCTCGAAAAGCTCTTCAGCGTTTTTTCACGGAGGGATTAACGGGTTTTTTGAAAAAAGGAGGTCGTGAGAATGTATGAAAGCGATGTTGGTAAGGCAAAAGATGCCATGCAGGCGATCATGAGGAAAGGCCCGGCAGGATGGATGGTGGTTGTGGGTGTGATCATTTTCATCCTGGTTTTCTTCAGGCCGTGGGTGCAGGTCGGCCCGGGACAAAGGGGTATCGTTCTGAATTTCGGCGCCGTGCAAAAGCAGGTTCTGGAGGAGGGTCTGCATCTTCGGATACCGTTGATGCAGGAGGTCGTGTTCATGGATGTAAAGCTTCAGAAGGCCGAAACGGATGCGGCGGCAGCTTCGGCAGATCTTCAGGATGTCAGCTCCCGGGTAGCCTTGAATTATCATATCGTTCCGGACAAGGCCAATGTTGTCTACCAGAAGATAGGCCTCCAGTTCAAGGAGCGCATCATCGACCCCGCCATTCTGGAGGTCGTCAAGGCCGTAACCGCAAAGTACACGGCAGAAGAACTTATCACCAAGAGGCCGGCCGTCAGCGAGGCGATGAGGCTGGCCCTCATGGAAAGGCTGATCGTGAACAATATTGCCGTTGATGCCTTTTCCATTGTGATCTTCAGTTTCTCGAAGATTTTCACCGAGGCCATCGAATCCAAACAGACGGCAGAACAGTTGGCGTTAAAGGCAAAAAGGGATCTCGACAGGATAAAGATCGAGGCAGAACAAAAGATCACTGCGGCCAGGGCGGAAGCGGAGTCGCTCAGATTGCAGAGAGCGAACATTTCGCTGGACTTGATAGAACTACGGAAAATTGAAGCCAATATGAAGGCCATCGAAAAATGGAACGGAATCCTTCCCCAGGTAACGGGCGGAGGCGCCATACCCATGATCGGTCTGGGGGAGACACCCAAAAAGATGAAGCCATAAAATACCGGCGCCTGTTGTTTTTAACCTGTAACACGCCGCAGTAAGCAGAAAATTGAGTCGTTATCGGTAATGATAACGACTCAATTTATCAAAGAAACATTCAACTCTTTACCCCGCTGATGCGGGTGGAGAGAAGCCGTTCGCACCTTGGGGAAGGAAGTGAATCTTGCTCCTGCGTGAGGTACAGAAAATTCTGGATGCCGAAGTGCTGGTCGGGGTGGAAAAGCTCGATATGGAGGTCCATACCGCTTTCGGCGCCGACCTCATGAGCGATGTTCTGGCCTTCGCCGATTCCGGATGCCTTCTGCTGACAGGGTTGACCAATCCTCAGGTCATCCGGACAGCCGATGTGTTGGACATCGCGGCCGTCATCCTGGTTCGAGGGAAGAAACCGCCTCCGGAGACCCTCCGCGCCGCGGCAGATAAAAATATCCCCGTTCTTTCGACGAAGTATATCCTTTTTGAATCCGCGGGTCGTCTGTATGAAAAAGGTATTGTCGGTTCCGTACAGAAAGTGGATGGGCGCCGTGTCCGCTTGTGAAAAAGAGAAATTGAAAGAGAGCCGGGCAGCCTTTCGTCTGCAATGGCTGATTTCTACTTTTTCCCGAAGACTGCGGCGAACGGGTTGTTGAAGGGGACCTTCTCGTCGCGCGGTTTCCCCGGTTGCGGCCGGCCATGGCCTGGTCTCTCCCGCCGCGGCTGTCCCTCTCCGGGTCGTTCTTCCGGCTTGCGCGGCCCTGCTTTTTCCTGCGGCGGTTTTCCCGGAACGATTTTCGGCCGGGGCCCTTCCCCGGCGGGGGCGGGCTGATTCTCCCGGTTCTCCTTTTTCTCGGGCCGATTTGCGGGTTTTCCATCCCGCTCCGGCTGCTTCTTCAGCGTCAGCGAGATCCGTTTCCGCTCCAGGTCCACGGCCAGGACGGTGACCTCGATGGTCTGGCGGACCTTCAGCACCTCGCCGGGGTCCTTCACGAACCGATCGGCAATCTGGCTCAGGTGGATGAGGCCGTCCTGGTGGACGCCGATGTCCACGAAGGCGCCGAAGGCGGTCAGGTTCGTCACGATTCCGGGGAGCTTCATTCCGGGCGTCAGGTCCTCCATCTTCTCGATCCCCTCGGCGAACCGGAAGGCCTCGAACCGCTCCCGGGGGTCGCGGCCGGGCCGGGCCAACTCGGCGAGGATGTCGTTCAGGGTCGGAAGGCCGACCTCGTCCGTGGCGTACTGCGTCGGATCGATCCGCTTCCGGAGGGCCTCGTCGCGCATCAGATCGGCGATGGAGCAGTTCAGATCGCCCGCCATCCTATCGACGATCTCATAGCTTTCGGGATGGACGGCGGAGGCGTCCAGGGGATTTTCCCCGTTGCGGATCCGGAGAAAGCCGGCGGCCTGCACGAAGGCCTTCACCCCGAGGCGGGGCACCTCCTTGAGCGCCTCGCGCGACGGGAAGGGGCCGTGCTCGTCGCGCCAGGCGACGATTTTGCCTGCCAGGGCCGGCCCGAGGCCGGAGACGTAGGTGAGGAGCGCCGCGCTCGACGTGTTCAACTCGACGCCGACCGCATTCACGCAGCTCATGACGGTATCGTCCAGGCCCTGTTTGAGTTCCGTCTGGTCGACGTCGTGCTGGTACTGTCCCACGCCGATCGCCTTCGGGTCGATCTTGACCAGCTCGGCCAGCGGGTCCGTCAGCCGCCGGCCGATGGAAACCGCCCCGCGGACGGTGACATCCTCGTTGGGAAACTCCTCCCGGGCGATCTTGGAGGCGGAATAGACCGAGGCGCCGCTTTCGTTGACCATGATAATCTGGATCGTCTCCGGCAGGCCCGTTTCCCGGAGGAAGGTCTCGGTCTCACGACCCGCTGTGCCGTTCCCGATGGCGATCGCCTCGATCCTAAACCGCGCGCAGAGCTTCCGGACCGTCTCGGCCGCCTCCGACCGCGCCCTCTCCGAGAGGTGGGGGAAGATCGCGTCGCAGTGGAGGAGCTTTCCCTGGGCGTCGAGGCAGACCAGTTTGCACCCCGTCCGGAACCCGGGATCGAGGGCGAGGAGCCTTTTCTGGCCGAGCGGTGGGGCGAGGAGGAGCTGGCGGAGGTTGTCGGCAAAGACGCGGATCGCCTCCGCATCGGCCTGTTTCTTCGTGGCCATGCGGAGCTCGGTTTCCATGGAGTTGGCGAGAAGCCGCCGATAGCCGTCCTCGACGGCAAGCCGGACCTGTTCGGTGACCGGGCCGACCCCCCGGACGAACATTTCATCGAGCAAGGCGATCGCCTCCGCCTCCGGCGGGACGACGCGGAGGGTGAGGAATTCCTCCTTCTCGCCGCGCCGCATCGCGAGGATCCGGTGGGACGGCGCCTTGGCGGCCGGTTCATCCCAGTCGAAATAATCCCGGTAGCGGCTTCCCTCCGTCTCCTTCCCGGGGATGACCCGGGACTGGAAGACGGCCTTTGCCGCGAAGAACTCCCGCATCCGGGCGCGGGCCTGTTCGTTTTCGTTCACCCATTCGGCGATGATGTCCCGGGCACCGGCGAGCGCCTCCTCCGCGGTGGCGACCCCCTTTTCCGGATCGACGAAGGCGGCCGCCGCAACGAGCGGATCGAATGTCTCGGCCTGCGTGAAAATTCGTTGTGCGAGCGGTTCCAGCCCCTTCTCCCGGGCGATGGTCGCCCGCGTCCGTCGCTTGGGACGGAAGGGGAGGTAGAGGTCCTCGAGAACCGAGAGGATTTCAGCCGCGGCGATCTTCGCAGCGAGCTCGTCGGTCAGGAGCCCGCGGTCCGCAAGCGATTTGAGGATCGCGTCGCGCCGTTTGTCCAGCTCGGCAAGCTGGGCTAGGCGGTCGCGGATATCGGTAATCTGCACCTCGTCGAGGGTTCCCGTCACCTCCTTCCGGTAGCGGGCGATGAACGGAACCGTCGCCCCCTCACCGAGCAGGCGGGCCGTCGCCTCGATCTGACCCGTCGCAATGCCCAGTTCGCCGGCGATCTTCCGGATATGGCGTTCCGGCGGATTTCCGCCGGCCCCTCCGTTTTTTTCGGGCGAGGTCGCCCCGGACCTGCCGGGAGCCTCCATCTGTGCGTCTGGTATCACTTTGTCCGTCATTTTACGTTGCCTTTCATTCACCCGATGTCCGACTCGGTCTTGGCGCCGGGCCGCCGGCCGCGGATGCGCGGCAGGAGCGGCAGCAGCAGCAGAATGAGCGCCGCCGCCAGGCAGACGGCGGTGATGGGTCGGGTCACAAAGATCATGAAGCTGCCCTTGGAGAAGATCAGGGACTGCTTCAGCGAGTACTCGAGTATCGGGCCCAGCACGAACGCCAGAATGAACGGCGGGGCATCGTACTTCAGTTCCTTATTCAGTGGATCGGTCAATGTTGACAAGATTGTCAGTGGCACTGCATATAGAAAAGGATGGCTCGGGTTGTCAAGGGAAATCAACAGGGAAAAACGTCCAGGGGCACAGCGCTCATGCGCTGCGCCCCTGGACGTGCAAGAGGAGGGAAGGTCAGAAGCTGAAACCGATGCTCACGCCGCCGACCAAAAATGAACTGTCACGTTCGGCCGGCGTCGCCGACCCTTTCAACCCGAACCACCTCATTTCGTCCTTCGCATCGCCGGTCAGGGGGAATATGTAAGAGAGAGCCGGCGTAATGGTTACATGATTCGATACTTTGATCGGCAGGCTCGCCGATACCGTCCCGTCATGGAGATTGCTGAACTTGTCCGTCGTGGGCAGCGCATTGCCGTCGCATTTCGGGTAAGGCTCCGCATCGGTGCTCAGCAGGTAGCTTGCCGTTGCCGCAAGCTTCAGGGATACCATCTTGTTCAATTCAAAGAGGTGAGAGATCCCCAGCAGGAAATACCAGTTGCGGTAATGATCGATCTCTTTGTAGACCGTCAGGGTCGGCGACAACAGGGTATTGAGCGAGACGGTGGCGAACAGCTCCTGGGAATCGTTCCGGTCCGCGGCGTCCTTGTTCAGCGACGCCAGGCTGTAGTAAATGTAGCCGCCTCCCACGTTGAAGAGTCCCAGCGTCTTGTTGTAGGAGAGCGTCAAATCTGTTTCGTTCCACGTCCCCGTATAGGACGCATTGCCCGGGGAATAGGGTTTGGTGTCCAGATTTCCCCAGAGGTTCACGGAAAACCCCTTGTAGCCCATCGTCATCGAGGGTTGGATCACGACACTGTGCCGACTCATTTCATACCCTCTCCAGATATTCTGGCTTAAGGCCGCTACCGTTAAATCGCCCGTGGGTCTTTCCTCTTCGGCAAACAATGGTGAGATCGGCATGGCCAGAATCCCGGCAGCGAGCAGACCGACCCAAAACATTTTCTTGAATCTTGTTGAAAACTTCATGACCTTGTCTCCTTATGAATCATATTTAGAGACCTTTGAATTTCTCCATTTCCTGTCATTGCGAGGGCTTCAGCCCGAAGCAATCTCATCAATACAGGTTATGGGATTGCTTCGTCGGCCTTCGGGCTCCTCGCAATGACAAACAGGGCGTTTTTCAAAGGTCTCATTTATATTTGAGCCAAATCAGCCGATCGCCTTTCCGCCCCGTTCGCCGGAGCTGATCCGGATGCAGTCGGCCAGTTCCAGCACGAAGATCTTGCCGTCCCCGACCTCGCCGGTCCGGGCCCCTTTGTTGATTGCGGTGATGGTCGGCTCCACGAACTCCTCGTTCACGGCGATGTCGAGGCGGATCTTCCGGAGGAGACCGCCGACCTCCTTTGCTCCGCGGTAGATCTCGGTGTACCCCTTCTGCCTCCCCTGTCCGAGGACGTTGGAGACGGTCATCAGGTTCACGTCCACCGCTTCAAGCGCCAGTTTGACCTCCTCTAACTTATGCGGCTGGATGATTGCAACAATGTATTTCATGATCCTTTCCTCCTATTCGATAACGGTATAGGCCGACTCGCTCTGTTGGGTCAGGTCGAGACCGACGATTTCATCCTTCTTTTCCACCCTCATTCCGACCAGGCCGTCCACGACCTTGAAGATGATCCAGGTCATTCCTGCGGCGAAGATCGGCGTGATGACGATGAGTAGAAGCTGGATGAGAAATTGCTTGGGGTTCCCGAAAAACAGGCCGTCCGCGCCGGCGGCGTTGACCGCCTTCTCCGCAAAGAGCCCGGTGGCAATGGTTCCCCAGATGCCTCCGATCCCATGGACCCCGAATGCGTCGAGGGAGTCGTCGTAGCCGAGCTTTGCCTTGATCAGGACGACGGCGATGTAGCAGAAGAGCGCGACCCCGATGCCGATGAAGATCGCGTTCATCGGGTTGACAAAGCCGCAGGCCGGGGTGATCGCCACCAGCCCCGCGACGGCACCCGTCGCCACACCGAGGACCGTCGGTGCCCCATGATGCCGCCATTCGATCAGCGCCCAGGTGAAACCCGCCGCCGCCGTGGCGACATGGGTGGTCACGAAGGCATTGGCGGCCAGTTCATTTGCCCCGAGCGCGCTTCCCGCGTTGAACCCGAACCAGCCGAACCAGAGCAGCGCCGCCCCCAGCACGGTGAAGGGGAGGTTATGCGGCCGGAAGGGCTGCAGGTCATAACCGCACCGCTTCCCCAGCAGGATCGCAAGCGTCAGGGCCGAAATCCCGGAGCTGACATGGACGACGATGCCGCCCGCGAAGTCCAGTGCCCCCAGGTTCCGGAGCCAGCCGCCTGTTCCCCAGACCCAGTGCGCCAGCGGATCATAGACCAGCGTTGCCCACAGCACGGTGAAGATCAGAAAGGCGGAGAATTTCATCCGTTCCGCAAACGCCCCGATGATGAGCGCCGGTGTGATGACGGCGAACATCGCCTGGAAGATCATGAAGACCTGGTGCGGAATCGTTGCCGCATAATCGGCGTTGGGCTGACCGCCGACGAAGTCGAGCCCCGCCCATTTGAGACTCCCGATGATTCCCCATCCGGTATCCGGCCCGAAGGCCAATGAATAACCGAAAAGGACCCACTGCAAACTGATGACGCAGGCGATCATGAAACACTGCATCAGCACGGAAAGGACGTTCTTCCTCCTGACCAGACCTCCGTAAAAGAAAGCCAGCCCCGGGATCGTCATCCCCAGTACCAGCACCGATGAGATCAAAACCCACGCTGTGTCTCCCGTATTCATGATGGATACCTCCTAATGGTTTTCGGGATCTGCCGAAATGACCGGTATTGCGGGGTGAGGCCCCTCCGGCGGCGATCCCGTTCGGAAGGGAATAGAGCAATGATGATGCCAATGCGGTGCGATAGATACAATATGCCGAATACATACATTTATTTATGAAAGAGGCCATGGAGTGGAGGAAAAAAAGAACGGAACAAATTTGTACCGTTTCCTGTGCCGTTCCACAGAAATGTGCTTTGTTTGTCCGGATTTCGGTATCCTTGAAATCGGTTCCGTAGTATGGTAGAGGCAGGTACGGATGGCGTAAAAGAAGGAATTTGCGAATCATGCCGGTTTACGAATACATAGCCCTCGATGCCGGCGGCCGCAGGCGGAAGGGGATCGTCGACGCCGGGAGCGTCGCCGCAGCGCGGCAAAAGCTCCGCGAGACGGACGTCTTCCCCGTGGAGCTCTTCGAGGCCTCCGAACGGAAACGGGAGGAAACGGCCGCGCGGAGGGGTGCGATCCATCTCTTCCGGAGGGTCGGCCTCCAGGAACTGTCCCTGATGACGAGGCAGCTTGCGACGCTCCTCGGGGCGGGGCTGCCGCTGGTGCCTTCCCTCTCGGTGCTTGTAGCCCAGATCCGGCATCCTCTGCTCAAGACGACACTCGCCCAGATCCGGGAGGAGGTCAACGAGGGGAACAGCCTGACCCAGAGCATGGCGCATTTCCCGCGGATCTTTCCCCCTTTCTACATCAACATGGTCCGGGCAGGGGAGGCGTCGGGGACGATCAACCTCGTCCTGGACCGGCTGGCCGATTTTCAGGAGGGCCAGCAGGCCCTGAAAACGAAGATCCGGTCGGCGCTTGCCTACCCGCTCTTCATGTTCTTCATCGGGAGCGGCGTCCTGTTCTTTCTGATCACCTTCGTCGTGCCGAACATCACAAACATCTTCCGGGAGATGCACCAGACGCTGCCGGGGATCACCGTCTTTCTGATTGTCGTGAGCGGCGCCCTGAAATCCCTCTGGTGGATCATCGCGCTCATCCTGCTCGCCGGCATCGTAGGCTTCCGCTATGCGATCCGGAAGACCGATCAGGGTCGCCACCTCTGGGACCGGCTCAAACTCAACGCGCCGCTTTTCGGCGGCCTGAACCGGAAGATCGCCGTGGCGCGCTTCAGCCGCACCCTGGGTACGCTCCTCCAGAGCAGCGTACCGCTTCTGGCGGCGCTGGAGATCGCCAGGAATGTTGTGGACAACCTCATCATTGCCGACGAGATCCAGCGGGCAACCAAGGAGGTCGAGGAGGGACAGAGCCTCTCCGCACCCCTCTCCCGGAACGGTTTTTTCCCCCCCATCGCCGTCGAGATGATCTCCGTGGGGGAGCAGAGCGGCAACATGGAGACGATGCTCTTCCGGGTCGCCGATGCCTATGAGAAGGAGGTGGAGGCAAACATCATCCTTGTCACCTCCATGTTGGAGCCGGCGATGATCCTCGTGATGGGGGCCGTGGTCGGGTTTATCGTCGTGTCGGTTTTGCTCCCCATCTTCGAGATGAATCAGCTTGTCCGGTAGGAAGATTGGGGTAGGAAAAAGGAGAAGTAGATGAAAAAGCGGAACGAGAAGGGTTTTACACTGATCGAGCTGATGGTCGTCATCGTCATCCTCGGTATCCTGGCCGGGTTGATCGTCCCCCGGATCATGGGGCGGCCGGACGAGGCGCGGCGGGCGAAGGCGCGGATACAGGTCGAAAGTCTCGAAACAGCGCTGAAGCTCTACAAGCTTGACAATGGGAACTACCCCACGACGGAACAGGGACTCCAGGCCCTGATCGAACCGCCGGCAACGGGGACGCCGCTGAAGAACTGGCGTCAGGGGGGGTACCTCGAAAAGGGCAAGGTCCCCAAGGATCCCTGGGACAATGATTTTGTCTATCTCTCCCCCGGTGCCCACGGGGATTATGACCTCATCTCCCGTGGCGCCGACGGCGAAGCAGGCGGGGAGGGAAAGAACAAGGATATCAACAGTTGGGAAAGTGACTGACCGGGGATACACGCTGATCGAACTGTCCGTGGTCGTTCTGCTGATCGGGATGATGCTGCTGATTGCCGTTCCGCGGGTGCGGGATACCCTGCTCAACGACGACCTCAAGGCGACGACGCGGAAGCTCGTCGGGGCCTCCCGTGAACTGAGAAACGAGGCGGTTCGAGAACAGGTGGATTATATTCTCCAGCTCGACCTCAACCAGCCCGGCTTCTGGACCTACAGTGCCGATACGACAGCCGAAAAGCGGGCCGAGATCCGCAAAGGGGCGATCCGCTTCCCCGAGGGGATCCGGCTCGCCGGTGTCCGCCATGCGGAGGAGGTCATCAAGACGGAAGGGGAGGCCTCTGTCCGTTTCTTCCGCAAAGGATACGTGGAACCCACCGTCATCCATCTGATGAAAGAAGACCGGACCTTCACCCTCGTTTTCAACCCCTTTCTCCATGCGGTCAGCGTCTATGAGAAGTATGTCGATTTCACCTTCAGTGAGGATGACCGTGCCGCCGGTTTCTGATCCGCCCTCAGCGGTCCGGCTTCCGTACCATGCCATGAGGCATTCGGCAGCCGTGCCGATGGCCTCGGCCTCGGAAACTCGGACCCCTCCGCGCGCTGGACATTTTCCGACCCTGCACCTCCGAGCTAAAGCTGCAAAGGCAAGGCCTTCTCGCTTCGCTGCAAAGGCAAGGCCTTCTCGCTTCGCTGCAAAGACGAAATTAGCTTCGCTTCGCTCCGCTGATTCTTCGAATTCGTGCTGCGCGCTCAGACAATCGTCTTTGCGGGCGCTCCGCTGCGGGGGTAGGGTGCCCCGAAAAATCTCCAATGCGTGCTTCCGGGATCCGGTTTCCAGGTCGGGCAAAGGACTTCCACGCAGGATCCCTGCCTCCGGATTTACACTACTGGAGGTGATGATTGCAATGGCGATCCTGGCCATCGCCCTTGTTGCCGTCTACCAGTCCCAGTCCCAGAGCATTTCGATGGCGGGCAGCTCCCATTTTCTCACCACGGCCTCGCTTCTGGCCCAAAGCCGGATGACGGAGATCGATGCGGCAGATCCCCGGGATCTCGCTGCCGGAAACGGGGACTTCGGGGATGCATTCCCCGACTATCAGTGGCAGGTGGAGATCGGCGAAACGGAGATCGACCTCCTGAAGAAGATCATTCTCACGGTGACCCATAACCGGATGGTTGTCCGCAACACCTACCGCCTGATCCTCTACAAGGTGGTGCTGCCATGAAAAGCAATAAAGGGTTTACGTTGATCGAGATCCTGATTGCCGTCCTCATCCTGGGAATTGTTCTTTCGACCGTCTATGCCTCCTACACGGGAACCTTCCGGATCATCCGGGAGACTGAAACCGACGCCGAGCTCTATGGCATGGCAAGGACGGTTCTGGAGCGGATGACCCGGGACCTGGAGGCGGCCGCCCCCTGGAAAGGGGCGCTTACCTTCCTGGCGAAGCCATACAATCTGGGCAACAGGGAATTTACGAGACTGACCTTCCGGTCCGCGGCCCACGTCGCCTTCGGTGAAAAGGAGGCGCCGGCCGGAATCGCCGTGATCGGGTACGGTGTCGAGGAGGGGACGGAAAAGGAAGGCTATGTTCTTACGCGAAGCGATTCCCTCCGCCGCGATCCGGTCAAGGAGGAGAGTCCTGTCGGGGGATTTCCGCTGTGCGACCGGCTTGAGACCCTGACCTACCGTTTCTACGACGGTACGGGAAAGGAATACGAAACGTGGGACACCGGCGGGGATGTCGAGGCGCAGAAAAAGAAGGCCCCGGCGATGGTCGAGATCCGTCTCGGCCTGGTGAACGAGAAGGATCGGGAGTACCCCCATCCGTTTATGACCCGGGTGCGTCTGCCGCTCAACCAGGTGACGCCATGATGGACGGCTACGGAAAAAGCCCGGATGCGGCGTTGCGCTTCCCCCCTCCCCTGCTTTCGCAGGGGCAGGCTTGTTGCGGCGTACGCAACAGTACGCCTCACTCCTCGGGCGTTTCGCGCCTTGCCTGCGGACTATTTTCCAAGCCGTCTGCGAAGCTCGGGATACATAACCGGCGGGGCGTTGCCCTGATCATTGTATTGCTCATGATCAGCATCATCGTGGCGGTCACGATCCAATTGAACCGGTCCATGCGCTCCGAGGTTTACGAGGCGGCCAACCTCAGCGACGGCATCAGGCTGCGTTATGTGGCTCAATCGGGATTTTATGCCGGCGAGGCGCTCCTGCTGGCCGACAAGAATTCATTCGATGCGCTGACGGAGGACTGGGCGAAGACCGAGATGGTCGCCCTCAAATCCGAGGGGCTCTTCGACAACGGCTCCTTCAATCTTCGGATCGAAGACGAGGGGGGTAAGATCCCCGTCAACCGCCTCGTCAGCGGAAGCGGCTACAACGCGCCTGTCCGGGACCTCCTGCTGCGCCTCCTGACCGGTCCCGACTTCCATCTGTCTCAGGATCAGGCCGGTGAAATTGCCGATGCCATCAAGGACTGGATCGACGGGGACGATGAGGTCACCGGGGCCGGCGCGGAGGGGGCGTACTATGCGGGTCTTGAGAGACCCTATGCCCCGAAGAACGCACCTCTGGATTGCATTGAGGAATTATTGATGATAAAGGGAATGACCCGCGAGCTTTTTTACGGAACGGGGGAATCGCCCGGCCTGCTCCTGTACCTCTCCGTCTTCGGCGACGGGAAGATCAATATCAACACCGCCCCGAAGCCGGTACTCCGGGCGCTTTCGGCGGAGATGACGGGGGATGCGGTTGAACGGCTCGACGAGTACCGCCGGGACGAGAAAAACAACCTCGCCGATCCTGTCTGGTACTCGCGGATTCCGGGAGCGGCCGCTTGGAACATCCCCGCGGGGTTGATCTCCGTTCGCAGCGACGCCTTCCGGATCACGGCCGTCGGCCTCCAGGGAAGAATGACGCAGCGGATCACAGCCGCCGTCAAGCGAGAGGCGGACCGGAGGAAGGTTAAATTACTGTCCTGGAAAGTGGATTGACGGTTTCAATGTTTTGTGACTTTTTTTAAGGGTGTCAGCAATGGCCGAAAAAATCATCGGTCTCGACATCGGCGCCGGCAGCGTCAAGGCGGTGGTTCTCTCCCGGGGGTTCCGGGGCGGATACCGGATCCTCGGCGTCCGCCGGATCGAGATCCATGAGGAGGGGGGCGTACCGGAGGCTCTGTCGCAGCTCTTCGCTGATCAGGCCTTCCGCGGCGCGATCTGTGTGACGGCGCTTTCCCCGAGCCTGCTCTCCTTCCGGAACGTCCGGCTCCCCTTCCGGGACGATAAACGGATCGGACAGACCCTCGCCTTTGCCATCGAGCCGCTGATCCAGCAACCCCTTGACGGGGTCTTCATCGATTACACGGTGACCGAACGGGCCGAACAGTCGGAGATCTTCGTTGCGCTGGCTGACCGGGTTCATGTCGCGGAGCGGGCGGCGCTGCTGGCCCCGTATGTCCGCGATACGGCGGTGATCGACATCGCCGCCGTTCCCCTTGCCTCGCGCCTCCTGCAGAAGCCTGGCTTTCCGGCGTGCGCCCTTCTTCTGGACATCGGCGTCCGGGACGCGACGGCGATCTTCGCCGGGAAGGGTCGGATTCTCCACATCCGCCATTTTCGCTTTGGTGGAGAGACGGCGACCAATGCGATTGCCTGTGCGTTGCGGATCGATTCCGCCGCGGCGGAGGCCATGAAGCAGGGCGGCGAACCCTCGGAAGCGGCCGCGGCAGCGGTTCGGGAGGTCTGCGACCGGTTTCTCTCCGAGTTGAAGAATACCCAGGCCTTTCTCCTCGAACAGGGGAGTATCCCCGGGATGCCCTCCCGGATCATTCTGACCGGCGGCGGCGCCCGGACGCCGGGAATTGCCGAGGGGCTTTCCCGGGTCTTTTCCATTTCCGTGGAACGGGCGGATCTGATGGCGTCCGGAGGTTTCGAGATCGACGCCGCGCTTCGCCCGGCCTGGGACCCGGAGGTCATGGATCAGGCCCTCGCCCTGGCGGCCCGGCCGATGGGCAAGGGGAGCGGTTTCAACTTCCGAACACGGGAATCGGCGCGGACGGGTTCCGGGGAGCTTCGCGGACGTTTGAAAAAAGGGGCGGCGGCGCTCATCCTGATCCTGATCCTGGCCGGCATCGAACTCGGACTCGACGACTACGGCGCCCGTCTCCGCCTCGCCCAATTGAAGGGGGAGATCACCGCCGTATTCCGGAAGATCGACCCGGAGGCGAACCGGATCGTCGATCCGGTGGTCCAGCTCCGGGGGAAGATCGCCGGGGCGAAGAGGCTTGCGGCGGGTATGGGCGATGCAACCGCGGCGGCAACGGCGCTCGACCTCCTCAAGGAGATTTCAGCGCTGGCGCCGCCGGATCTTCTCGTGAGCTCACTCACGCTCGAAGGCGATGCGGTCGGCCTCAAGGGGGAGGCCCGAAATTTCGATGCCGTGGAGACGGTCAAGAAGACGTTCGCAAACTCGAAATACGTAAAGACGGTGACGATCGGCTCGACAAACCTCATGAAACAGGGAACAGGGGTGGAGTTTGATCTCAAGGTGATATTGAAAAGATGAGGCGTTTCTGGGAACAACTGACGAAGAGTCAGAAACAGACCGTGATTTTCGGCTTCGTTTTCGTGGCGGCGGCGCTCCTTGTCCAGTTTGCCCTCTTCCCTTATTTCGATGCGCGGCAGAAGGTGATCCGCGCGATTGCCGGAAGCGAAAAGACCCTCCGCGAGCTTGCGAACCTCAGTGCGGAGTACGGCGTCCTCCGGCAGCGCTCCGAGGAGATCCGGCGGGCGATTGAACGGCGGCCGCCGGGCTTCGCCCTTTTCTCCTATCTGGAAAAGCGGGCGGGTGACGCGGGGGTGAAAACCAACATCAAGTCCATCAATCCTCTGAAATCCGTGCCGGAGGGTGCCTACGAGGAGACCGCCGTCGAGATGAGGCTGGACAAACTGACCATGAAACAGTTGACGGACTTCCTCTATCTGGTAGAATCCAGGGAGGATCTGGTCCGGATACGGAAGATGTCTGTCGGGAAGATGAAGGAGAGCCCGGAATACCTGGGTGTGTTGATTCAGGTGTTTACCTATCAGCCCATCCCCCCGGGGAGTCGTTAAAGATGAAGCTAAAAATGAATCGGGCCGTTGCGGGTTACATCCTGGCCGGCGTCGCCATGCTGATCCTGTTCCTCTACCTTCGTTTCCCTGGGGAGACGGTGACGGATTATATCAAGGCCGACGCGGCCGTCCGCTATCCGGGGATGCTGCTCTCGATCGACAAGGTCCTGCCGGCCATTCCGCCCGGCATAGAGCTTGAAAATGTCACGACCGGTTTTCAGGGACGCCCGGAGGCGACCCTTCATGCGGACCGCCTAAGCGTAAGGCCGGGCTGGCTTTCCCTTTTCCGGGGGCGTCTCTCATTTCTCCCGATGGCGGAGGGTTACGGCGGCGAAGTCCGGGGGCGCATTGATTTTACGGACAGCTTTTCCCTTCGGGGACCCCTCGCAGCGGAGTTAAATTTTCGGGAGATCCGGATTGAGAAGTGCGCCTGGCTCCGGGACGCGCTGGCCCGCCAGATCACCGGGACGTTGAAAGGGTCGGCCTCCTTCAGCGGTACCGAGGTACTGAAGAACGGAACGGGAAATCTCGATTTCACGCTGACGAACGGGACCTACCAGCTTTTGGAGAGCTTCTTCGGATTCGACCGGATCGACTTCAACAAGGTCGATGCGAAGATCAGCTTCCGGAACGGCGCCCTGAAGATCACGGGGCTGACCCTGAACGGGGAGAAGCTCCGCATTTCACTGAAGGGGAATATCCTGCTTGCCGACGATATCCGGGAGAGCCAGATCGACTTGAACGGCACGTTCGAGATCCCGTTGCAGAACAACAAGCGGGTGACGCTGACCATCAGCGGTACCCTGGGGAACCCGAAGACGAGGTTCATGTAAGAATTTAGGTGAGTGCTTGGACTGGTTTCGTAACTTTCATTTTTCGCTGTCCGATATCCGGGGGCTCCTTTCCCGGCGGACGGTGATCCTCGTGCTGATGGCCGTATTCCTCTACCAGGGGGTGGGGATCTTTTACAAGGTCCTGACGCTCCAGATCATCCGGATGAAACCGGCGCCTGCGGCGGAGGTCAAGGCGACGGTCGCCGCCGCCTCGGTTCGTGAACCGGCGGACGCCTATCGGGTGATTCCGGAGCGGAACCTCTTCGGAACGACGAACAAGACGGTTGCAGACAAGCAGGCGGGGGCTGTGCAGCAGGACATCGCGCTCCTGATCGATCTCAGGGGGACGGTTGCCGGCGAGTCGAAATACGGTTTTGCGATCATCGAGGAAAAGGGGACGCGAAAGCAGCGTCTCGTGAAAGCGGGGGACGTCATCGCCGGTGCGAAGGTGGTCCGGATCAAGAGAAACGCCGTGGACCTCCTTGTCGAAAACCAGGAACGGACCCTCAAGATGGCGGAGACGAAAGAAGCCCCGATCCTCCCGCCGCCCGCTGCCGTGGCGGCCGCGACGCCTATCCCGACCGGCCCCCTCGTGCTCAACCGGGGCGAGGTCGCGGCGGGGCTTCAGGACATGGGGAGCATGCTCCGCCAGGCTCAGGTCCGGCCCTACTTCAACGCGGGGATTCCGGACGGATTCATGATCAGCAGCATCCAGGCGGGGAGCCTCTATCAGAAGATGGGAATCATCGATGGAGACATCATCCAGGGGGTCAACAACCGCGCCATCCGGACGGCGGACGACATGATGGAGCTCTTGAACTTGATCAAATCGGGCTCCGGCATGGCCCTGTCGATCAAGCGCCGCGGGAATTCGGAGACGCTGAATTATCAGTTCCGCTAATAGAGAAACGGGATCGTCATGTACGAGGCCTTTTTCGGGCTGAAGGAAAATCCGTTCACGCTGTCTCCGGATCCTCGGTACCTGTACCTGAGCCCGCAGCACCGGGAGGCGCTGAACTGCCTGATATACGGGATCCATGAAAAAAAGGGGTTCATGGTCATCACCGGCGGGATCGGCACCGGCAAGACGACGCTCTGCCGTTCCCTCCTTGCCGGTCTGGACGATTCCGTCGCCACGGCGCTCATCTTCAACCCCGCGCTTTCCGATCTCGAACTCCTCAAGACGATCAACCAGGAGTTCGGTGTCCGGATGGGGAGAGGCCGGGGGACGAAGAAGCGGTATCTCGACGCCCTGAATGCGTTTCTCGTGCAGAATTTTGCCACGGGGAAGAACGCCGTTTTGCTGATCGACGAGGCGCAGAACCTCCCGCACAGTGTCATGGAACAGATCCGGATGCTGTCGAACCTGGAGACGGTCCGGGAGAAACTGATCCAGATCATCCTGCTGGGACAGCCGGAGCTTCTCCGGCTGCTGGCGCTTCCCTCGCTCCGTCAGTTGAACGAAAGGATCACGGTCCGCTATGATCTGAAACCGCTTGTCCGGGAGGATGTCCGGCATTATGTCGAGCACCGGATCGCCACGGCGGGCGAAAGGACGGAAGCGATCTTCGTTCCGGGAAGCTACGGGCGGATCTACCGGGCGTCACGGGGCATCCCGCGGCGGATCAACGCGATCTGCGACCGGGCGTTGCTGGTCGCCTATGGAAAGGATCTCCGGACCGTGGACCGGCGTATCGTCCGGACGGCCATCCGGGACATCGGCCCGGGATACCTGACGGATGCGGGTCCCGGAGGGATGAACCGGATCGTCTTGCGGGTCATGGTGGCCGCGCTTGTGGCGGCGGTCCTGCTTCTGGCCGGATACCAATATGTCACGGGCGGGCTCCGCTGGCCACTGTTCTAATACGTCAAATTGCTTGACGCGGGAGCAAAATGAGTTATATCAATGATGCGCTGAGAAAGGCGCAGAAGGAAAGGGACAATCGTTACGGGCAGTTCGGCGGTATCATCGCTGCCGGTCCCGGCGGAGCCGATCACTTCCGGAAAAGGAGAGTCGCCCTTTTCGCAGCGGCGTTGATCCTTATCGTTTCAACGGTCCTGCTGCTTGCCGTCCGGGCCTCGCATCAGCCTCCTTTCGTGAAGAAGGCGCCCCAATCCTCTGTTGCGGGAACCGCCGCCCCACCGGCTGCAGCGACACGGCCTGAACCGAGGGCAACGACATCTTCTTTCACGGCGGGTCAGCCGCCCGGCGGGACGCAGACCGCGAGAGAGGCGGACCTCCGGTACGGGCAAGCCCTGCTTGCCCAGCGCAAAGGGGATCTCAAGCAGGCGGAGGCTTTCTATCAGAAGGCCCTGACGTTAGATCCCAGCCATGTCCGTGCCCTGAACAACCTCGGGGTCATCTACATGGCGCAGAAGAAGCGGGAAAAGGCAATCGCGGTTCTCAGCCGGGCCGTCGTGCTGAAAAAGGATTACGTCGATCCGTACTACAACATGGCCTGCCTCTACGCGCAGGCGAATGAGATCAAAGAGAGCCTCTGGTATCTGAAGGTCGCAGCGACCATCGACGGCGATGTGCTAAAATGGGTGAAAAAGGATGCCGACATGAAAAACGTCGCCACATCCCCCGAATTCAAGAAGATCATGGAGGGGCAGAAAAACTGATGCCGCTTACAACAAAGCTTCAACGCCGCTACCCGGAAGGGGCGGATCGTCGCCGGAGGAGTGATGCCGGCCGGGGCCGGTCCGGATCACCGGACGCGCGCGGGCCGTGTTTTCAAGTCACGGTATTTGCAATTATCGCAACGGTTTTTGGACTGATCACATTTCTTTTGCCGGAGACGATCCCCGCGGCCCGCATCGCCGGGGAGGAGCAGACGGTGATCACCGCACCCGCGGGATCGCCGCCTGCCGCCTCACCCGTCGTGACAGCCCCCTCCCGTGTCCCGACGAATTCACCGGCGAACACCGGAACGCGGGCGATCCCTGCTCCGTCTCCGGAGCCTGTCTCATCCCGGGCCGTTTCTGCCGGGACCGCCGGCGAGGGGGTGACTGCAACCCCGGAAAAGGGCATTACGGGCACGGCCGCTTCCGGGCAGAGGGGCGCCGGGCTGCCGCCTTCGTCCGCTTCCCCCGCCGGGCAGAAACCCGCTGAAACGCCGCCGCCGGCCGTACCGTCGCAGGCGGGCCGGTATGTGACGATCGACTTCGACAATGTCGATATCTCGGTCTTCATCAAGTTCGTCAGCGAACTGACCGGCCGGAATTTCGTGGTCGACGATAAGGTTAGGGGCAAGGTGACGGTCATCTCCCCGAAGAAGATCGCCGTGGACGAAGTATACAAGGTGTTCGAATCGGTCCTCGATATTTACGGCTTTGCCACGGTCCAGGCGGGCGAGGTGACCAAGGTGATCCTTGCCCAGGACGCCCGGGGGAAGAACCTGGAACTCCGGCTGAAGAGGGAAGCCATCGCGTCCGAGGACAAGATCGTCACCCAGATCCTCACCCTCCAGCACGCGAGTCCCGACGAGATGAAGAAGGTTCTCGACCCTCTTATCTCCAAAACGAGCATCATCCTCTCCTATCCGCCGACGGGGATGCTGATCATCACCGACGTCCTCTCCAACATCCAGCGGCTCCAGGAGATCGTAACCGCCCTCGACGTGGACGGGGTCGGGGAGGTGATTTCCTATGTTCCATTGAAGTCCGCTTCCGCGATGGACATGGTCAAGTCCATGACGACGGTATTTCAGCAGCATCCCGGCCCCGGCAGGGGGATGCTTGCCCCGATCAAGATCGTGGCGGATGATCGCACCAACGCGCTGATTATCGTGGCGGCGGAAAACGATATGAAGCGGATTCGGCAGTTGCTGAACCTGATGGACAGGGAGATTCCCAAGGGGGCCGGCGCGATTCGGGTCTATTACCTCCAGAACGCCAAGGCGGAGGATCTGGCCAAGGTCCTGACGAGTCTGCCCCAGCAGGCAAGACCCACAGGCGCGGCCGGGACCGCATCCGCGGCTTCAACCTCGGGCGCCGTCTTCTCCAAAAATGTTCAAATTATGGCGGATAAATCAACGAATTCACTGATTATTACCGCCGATATGGCGGACTACCTCATCATCGAGGATGTGATCCGGAAACTGGACATCACCCGCTCCATGGTCTATCTGGAGGGGCTGATCATGGAGGTGAACGCCGACAAGAGTTTCAATGTCGGTGTCGAATGGAGCATGCTCAAGAATGTGAACATCCAGTCCGTCTCGGATCTGGGCGGAACCAGCGTGGGCATAGGGGGCTTTACAGGCTCCGGCATCATTCCTCAGGTCAGTTCGACGGGGGCGATTTCTTTGCCGAGCGGTTTTTCCCTGGGCGTCATCGGCGCGGGGATCAAGATCGGGGGAGTGCTCTTTCCGAATATCGGCGCCGTGCTGAATGCGTACCAGAACGATACGGATGTCCGCATTCTGTCCACGCCGCAATTGCTGACCCTGGACAATGAAGACGCGGAGATCACCGTGGGGGAGAACGTCCCCTATGTCGCCCGCCAGGACACGACGGTGGGATCGACGACCAACTACAGCAATTACGAATACAAGGACGTCGGTGTCACGCTCAAGGTAACCCCCCAGATCAACAAGGACGGTTTTGTCCGGATGAAGCTCGACCAGTCCGTCACGAAGATCGTCTCCCAGTCCGCATCCGTGGATGCTGCGGGGAGCAAGGTGCTGACGCCGACGACCCTGAAGCGCACCGCCAAAACGACCGTCGTGGTCAAGAGCGGGGAGACGGTCGTTATCGGCGGGATGATTCAGGACGATTCCGAAAAGGGAACCTCCAAGGTGCCTCTCTTAGGCGATATTCCACTGCTGGGATGGCTCTTCAAAACGCGGGGCACCTCCAATAAGAGAACGAATCTGTTCGTCTTCATCACCCCCCGGATTATCCAGAATCCGGAGGACGCCGCCAGGATCCAGGAGGAAAAGATGGACTACATGCGGGCTATCCAGGAGGGAACGATCAAGAATGCGCCGGTCCGCAAAAAAGGAGAAGGCGAAGGAATAAGGGATTGAGTGACGTAATGGCCGAGCTGAACAGCGATGCGAGAAAGCCCGCGGACGCCCTGCGACCGTTCCAAAAACCCGCGGCTTTGCGGGGGACAAGACGCCCCTTCGACAGGGTCAGGGGGGAGGGATGAATACCCTCGATATGCGACTGATCGCCCTCGGTGTTCCGGCGGAGACCCTCGCAGAGGTTCGGGGGCTCCTCCGGGCGAACGGCGCCGGAATGGTTGAACTCCTGCTCCAGAAGAAGGTCCTGCCGGAGGTGGAGTTGCTTGCGGCCTTCGGCGAGGAGTACGGCATCCCCTTCTGGGAGGAGCTTCCCACGGACCATATCGACACCGGCTTCACCGCACTTTTTTCCATCCAGTATCTGAAGAAGCAGAAGATGGTTCCGCTCGACACCCCGCAGGGGTTCGTCGTGGCGGTGAACGACCCGGCCAATTTCCAGGCGGCGGACGACCTCTGCCGCCTCCTCGGCCTGCCGGAGCGGCCGCTGGTCCTGGCGACCCAGGAGGCGATCCAGGCCGCCATCAACCTCGCCTACGACTTGAGCCGGAGCACGGCCAAGGAGTTCTTCCAGGAGATGAACGAGGAGTCGACGGACAGCCTGATCTCCGAAATCGAGGAGACCGGCGACCTGCTGGACGAGACGAGCGACGCCCCGATCATCAAGCTGGTCAACCTCCTGCTCTCGGGGGCGATCAAGGACCGGGCCAGCGATATCCATATCGAACCCTATCAGGCGAGCGTCAAGGTCCGTTACCGGATCGACGGCATCCTCTATGACATCCTCAGCCTGCCCCGGAAGATCCACTCGCCGCTCGTGTCGCGCGTGAAAATCATGGCGAACCTCAACATCGCGGAGAAAAGACTTCCCCAGGACGGCCGGATCGAGATCAAGGTCGCCGACCGGAGCGTCGACATCCGCGTCTCCACCATTCCGACCGCCTTCGGGGAGCGGGTGGTTCTCCGTCTCCTCGACAAGACCGCGTCGATCCTGATGCTCTCCGATCTCGGGATGGACGACCGGAAGGTCGGCATTTTCAACCGGCTGATCAAATCCCCCTATGGGATCGTTCTGGTCACAGGGCCGACGGGGAGCGGCAAGACGACGACCCTCTACGCGGCGCTCACGAGTATCAACCAACCCGCGGTGAACATCATCACGATCGAGGACCCGATCGAATACCAGATCGACGGGATCGGTCAGATCCAGGTCAACCCGAAGATCGATCTGACCTTTGCCCAGGGCTTGCGTTCCATCGTCCGCCAGGATCCGGACGTCATCCTGGTCGGCGAAATCCGCGACCGCGAGACGGCGGAGATCGCGATCCAGTCGTCGCTCACCGGCCACCTCGTCTTTTCCACTCTCCACACGAACGACGCGGCAAGCGCCGTGACGCGCCTGATCGACATGGGGATCGAACCCTTCCTCGTCACCTCGTCGGTGATCGCGATCATCGCCCAGCGCCTCGTCCGGGTTCTCTGCCCGAAGTGCAAGGAGGCCTATACCCCCGACGATGAATCGCTCGCCAACCTCGGGATCGACAGAAAGCTGCTCGACCGGCAACCCCTCTACCGGAGGCAGGGCTGCGCCGCCTGCATGAACACCGGCTACCGCGGCCGGACGGCGATCTTCGAGATCCTCATCCTGGACGACCCGCTGAAGCGGCTGATCCTGAAGACATCCGACGCAAATCAGATCCAGGATGAGGCGATGAAACGGGGAATGACGAACCTGCTGGCCGACGGCGCCCGGAAGGTCCTGGCCGGGGTGACGACAATCGAGGAGGTGTTCCGTGTGACCCGGATCATCAAGCGGGAAACCGATCTCGAGGCGTAACCATCGTAACAGAGCGGGCCCCGTGGGGCCGGGAGGGAAAGACATGACCCATCCTGAAATCCTCTTGAAGCAGGTTCCCCTGTTCCGGTCTCTGCGGGCCGAGGACATCCAGCACATCGCGGCGCTCCTCCAAAAACAGACCCTCCGCAAGGGGGATGCCCTTTTCCGGAAAGGGGAGGAGGGACACTCCCTCTACATGATCATCGCCGGGAAGATTAAGATCATCCGCCAGTCGCGGGACGGAGACGAGATGATCCTGGCGGTACTTTCCGCCGGCGATTTCTGCGGGGAGATGGCCCTGCTCGATGGCATGTCCCGGTCCGCGGACGCCGTCGCCGTCGAGGAGACCCATCTGTACGGTTTGAACCGAAAGGATTTCCTGGCCTACGTCATGAACAACGAAACGGCGGTAAAGGCCATCCTCTCCGCCCTCTCCAAGCGTCTGCGCAAGGCCGATGATTGTCTGGAAGATATTTTTTTCCTGAACGTCGCCGCACGGCTCGCCAAGAAACTGATCGAACTGGCCATGAGCAACGGCTTCCGGGAAGGTGAGAACGGGCCGATCAAACTGAGCGTTACCCAGAAGGACTTGGCCGGCATGATCGGCGCGACGCGGGAGAGCGTCAACAAGGAGCTCCGCGTCCTGCGCGAAAAGAACCTCATCGGCCTCTCAAACAACAATATCCTGATCCAGGACTGTGAGGCGCTGCAACAGCGGATCCGGTAGGAGAGGATTTCGGAATATCAAAGATAAAAAGGAAGAAGCAGATATGACGATTGACCGTGTGAGCGGCGCCTTCCTGGTCTTTGTGGGGTTGTTTGTCGTTTGGGAACGAAGGGTGCTGCCGCTCGGATCGACGAGCCATCCCGGACCCGGCTATTTCCCCCTGTTGTTGGCGGTTCTGCTGATCATCCTGGGCGCGATCCTGATTGCCCGCGGGAAAGACGCGAAAAAGATCCGCTCCGTCTCCTGGTCGGAGGCGCCCCATGCGGTTGCGATTTTAGGCTGTTGTCTCTTCGTCTTCCTGTTCATGGAGAAGATCGGCTATCGCCTGACCCTGTTGCTCGTCCTCGGATTTCTATTCGGCGTGATGGAACGCATCAAACCATGGCTGACGCTGGTTTTGACCTTCGGCTTCTCCCTCGGTACGTTCTGGCTCTTTGATTCTCTGCTCCGGGTACCTCTGCCGAGAGGGGGGTGGGGTTTCTGATGGAAACGACCTTTCAGAATCTGGTCCTGGGTTTTTCGACGGTCTTCACGCCGACCAATATGCTCTATTCCCTGGTGGGTTGCCTGATCGGGACGATGGTCGGGGTCCTGCCGGGGGTGGGTCCGCTGGCCGGGATCAGCATTCTTCTGCCGACCACGTTCGGGCTGGATACCACCTCGGCGATCATCCTGCTGGCCGGGATTTACTACGGGGCCATGTACGGCGGGTCGACCACTTCGATTCTGATGCGCATTCCCGGAGAGGCGGCCTCGGTGATGACCTGCATCGACGGGTATGCGATGGCCCGGAAGGGGCGGGCGGGACCGGCCCTGGCCATCGCCGCCTTCGGCTCCTACATTGCGGGAACGCTGAGCGTCGTCGGCTTGATGTTCCTGGCCCCCCCGCTGGCCCGGTTTGCGCTGGGTTTCGGGCCGCCGGAATATGTCTGCCTTCTCATTTGCGGTTTGGTGGTTTTGAGCTACATGACGGGCGGGTCCATCGTCAAGAATCTCTCCATGATCTCGTTTGGCCTGATGGGCGGGATGATTGGGATCGACCAGATGTCCGGATATTTCCGGTTTTCCTATGGCATTACGGCTCTTGGAGACGGAATCGGCTTGGTTCCGGTGGCGGTGGGTCTCTTCGGAATCTCGGAGATCCTCGCCACCGCCGGCAGTCCCGATATCCGGGAGGTATTGAAACCCCGCTTTCGCGATCTTCTCCCGTCAAAACAGGAATTCAGGGATTCCATCGGCCCGATCGGGCGCGGAACGGTTCTGGGGTTTCTGATCGGGATCATTCCGGGATCGGCCCATATCATCTCGACGTTCGTCTCCTACGCGCTGGAACGGAAGATTTCCAAGCATCCCGAGCGGTTCGGGAACGGGGCGATTGAAGGTGTGGCCGGTCCGGAATCGGCCAACAATGCGGCCAGCGAAGGGGCGCTGGTGCCGCTGCTGGCCCTCGGTGTTCCGACGGGCCCTGTCCCCGCCGTTCTGCTTGCGGCGCTCATGGTACATGGGATCACCCCCGGTCCGCTCTTCATCAAGGAACAGCCGGTGGTCTTCTGGGGGCTGATTGCGAGCATGTACATCGGCAACCTGATGCTTCTGCTCCTCAACCTGCCCATGGTGGGTATTTTTGTCAATCTCTTGCGCGTCCCCTACCGCATCCTTTACCCGACGATCCTGCTGTTCTGCGTGGTGGGTGTCTATGCGGTCAATTCAAGCATGGTGGATGTGGGGATCATGGGTGTGATGGGCCTCCTCGGGTATCTGCTGAGAAAAATGGATTTTGAAACGGCGCCGCTGGTGCTGGGGGTCATCCTCGCGCCGATCATCGAGTTCAGTTTCCGGCAGGCCCTGGCGATGTCCGGCGGCTCGTATGCGATTTTCGTCGAACGGCCGATTTCCGCCTTTTTTCTGGTGCTGGCGCTGATCATGATACTGCTGGGTTTGAAGCCGCTGATTTTCCGGAAGGGGGATTGGCGCGACCGGCTGAACGAAGCGGAAAAGGGCTGTGATGCCCCGTAACGGATAAGGTTGTACATATCAAAAAGGAGGAAGTGATGAAATTAAAGCGCATGTTTTCCGTGGTACTGGCGATGTCGTGCATGGGCATCGTTGCCCTGGTGGCGGGTCAGGCCGTCGCGGCCGACCCCTATCCCGTTCGGCCGATTCAGGTGATCGTTCCGTTCCCGCCCGGCGGGGTGGCCGACCTGGTGGCCCGTCCGTTTGCGACGGCCCTGGAAAAACAGCTTAAACAGCCTGTGGTCGTCGTCAACAAGACCGGCGCCGGCGGGGCCGTGGGGATGCAGGCCCTGGCGGTCTCCAAGCCGGACGGCTATACGCTGATGGTGGCCCTCTCGAGCATCTCGGTCATGCCGGAGGTCGATGTGATGTTCAACCGGCCGCCGGTTTATAAGCTGAACGACTTCGCGCCGATTGCGCTGCTCTCCTCCGATCCGACCGTGCTGGTGGTGAGCAGCAAGGCCCCCTGGAAGAACGTGGCCGATTTCGTGGCCGACGCCAAGAAGCGACCGGGCGAGATCAAGTATGCCTCTTCCGGGGTTTACGGGACCATGCACGTGGCGATGGAGATGTTTGCCCATGCGGCGGGCATCAAGCTGCGCCACATCCCGACGGGCGGCGGCGGGCCGGCCCTGACCGCCCTTCTGGGAGGCCATGTGGATGCTATCGCCGGCGGTCCGAACGTCTCCATTGCCCAAATCAAGGCGGGCAATGTCAAGGTGCTGGCGGGTTGGGGGGACAAGCGCATTCCCGCCCTGTCGGATGTCCCGACGTTCATGGAGCTGGGTTACAAGGACGTGGAGTTTTACATCTGGTCGGGGTTCTTCGCCCCGGCGGCCACGCCGGAACCGATCATCAAGGTTCTGCGCGAGGCCACGGCGAAGGCCGTCCAGGCGCCGGATTTCAAGTCGGCCATGCAGAAGATGGAGACCCCGATCGCTTACCTGGATGCCCCGGAATTCCGGAAGTTCTGGGATAATGATGCCAACCGGCTGATCAAATCCGTCCGCAACATCGGCAAGGTCGAGTAAGGGGAAGGGAAGGGGAGGAAGCATGCAACGGATTGGTTTTGTCGGTATCGGCCTGATGGGCCGGCAGATGGGGCGGCGTCTGATGATGGCGGGGTTCCCTCTGCAAATCTGGAACCGCACGAAAGAAAAGGCCGGAGAGCTCCTGGCGGCCGGGGCTGCATGGGGCGAAACGCCCGCGGCCTGCGCGCGGGCGGCGGATGTGGTGATCACCATGGTCACCGATTCCGCTGCGTCCGAAGAGGTGATCTGCGGGCGCGACGGCGTTCTAACGGGGGCACATCCGGGATTGATTCTCATCGACATGGGAAGCATCGCCCCGGATATGTCCCGGTTGCTTTCCGCAAAGGCGGGCGCCAAGGGTGTGCCGATGCTGGATGCCCCGGTGACGGGCAATCCGAAGGTGGCCTCCGACGGCAAGTTGGGGATCATGGTCGGCGGCCCGAAGGAGACCTATGACGCCTGCCTCCCCGTCTTTCAGGCCATGGGGGCGAAGATCATCCATGTGGGCGAAAACGGCAAGGGGACAACGCTCAAGCTGATCAACAATCTGATCCTGGGGGTGGCGATCGAGGCCGTGGCCGAGGCCCTGGTGCTTGCCGGGAAGGCCGGAATCGACCCGGTCAAGGTGCTGGAGATCACCTCCGTGGGCGGCGCCCGTACCGGGGCGATGGAAACCCGCGGGGCGCGGATGATCGGGCATGATTTCTCGCCGCATTTTTCCGCCAACAACATGTACAAGGATCTTTCTCAGGCCATGCAGTTGGCCGGGGAAGTAGGGGCTTTTCTGCCAGCGACCGGCGTCGCGCTGGAGATGCTCCGGGCGGTGAAAAATCAGGGAAAAGGGGAGTTGGATTCGTGCAGCGTCATGACGATCATCGAGGCCATGGCCAACACGGTTGTGAAAAGTGATAAATAGGATAAATAGATAAATAGGGACAGAGCCCTATTTATAGAAAGGGAGATTAAGATGTTCCAGAATATCATGTTTCAGACGCCGTCCATCATTTTCGGCATGGACACACTAAACCAGCTTGGCAAAGAGGCGGCCAAATTGGGTGCCGGCCGTGCGCTGCTCGTGACGGGGCCCCGGGTAAAGAAGGCGGGCCTTCTCGACAGGGCTGCATCCATTCTGGAGGCGGAATCGATCACGGTGGAGGTGAATATCCAGGATCGCGACACCCCCGAACCGGCCACGGATGTCGTCGAAAGAACCGCGGAGGTCGCCCGGAAGGGCAACTTCGATGTGATCATCGGTCTCGGCGGCGGCAGCATCCTGGACGTGACCAAGATGGCCTCCGCGCTGGTGACCAACCCGGGCCGGACGGAGGACTATTTCGGCAAGGAGAAGGTGCCCAAGCGGGGCAATCCGACGATCATCGTTCCCACGACCGCCGGGACGGGGGCCGAGGCGACAAAGCACGCGATCTTCCTCGACCGCAAGATCAACGTCAAGAAGGTGGTCGCATCCGGCAATCTCCTGCCGAATGTCGCCATTGTGGATCCCGTCCTGACCCTGAGCTGTCCGCCGCCGGTGACGGCCAGCGCCGGTATCGATGCCTTCATCCATTCCGCGGAGGCGTTTCTGTCGAAAAATGCGAACACGATGACCGATACCCTGGCGCTGGAATCCATCGCCATCATCACCCGGTGGCTGGGACCGGCCTTTGCGGACGGACAGGAGATGGAAGCCCGCTATCAGATGTCCCTGGGAAGCCTGATGGCCGGCGTCGTCCTGAACAATTCGGGCACCAGCCTGGTTCATGCGATGGCCTATCCGGTGGGCGGGGAGCTCCATACCCCGCACGGGGTCACCCTGAGCGCCCTGCTGATCGCCTGCTTCGATTACGTGGCGGTGGCCAGGGCGGAAAAAATGGCTGCGCTGGCGCGGGCGATGGGGGAGCCGATCGACGGCCTGGCCCCGCGCGAAATTACGGAGCGCGTTCTGGATGCCATCCACTACCTGATCAAGAGCGTCAGCCTGCCCGCCAACCTGACGGACCTCGGGATCAGCCGGGAGAAGACCGATGTTCACCAGTGGGCGGTGGAAGCCCACAAGGAGCAGCGGCTTCTGACCCGGTCGCCCCGGATCCTTTCCGTGGAGGATATCGAAAGGATTTACGAGAACGCCTTCGAGTGAGGGATGATGCCCGGCGGGAACGGCGAAAGCGGGCTTGACAACCGGTTGTGGTTGATACTATCCTGATCCTTACCCACGTTGAGTGAGATTGGGACCCGACAGATTCCATTTTATGATTCGGATGAAAAATGAATTCAAGGATCGTGACCAGCGGCCTTGCGGCGCTGGACCAGGTGCTGCAGGGGCTCCGCCTCGGCGATAACGTCGTCTGGCAGGTGGACCGCCTCGACGATTACCGGCACTTTGCGGAGCCCTTTGCCCGGCAGGCGATCCGGGACGGGCGGCGGACGATCTACTTCCGCTTCGCCCCCCATGATCCGATCCTGCCGTCCATCGACGGGCTTGAAACGATCACGGTCAATCCCCATGCCGGGTTCGACGCCTTCAGCGGCATGCTCCACCAGATCATCGAGGCGGAGGGGAGGGAGGTCTTCTACGTCTTCGACAGCCTCTCGGCGCTCGTCGTGGAATGGGCGACCGATGAGCTCCTCGCGAATTTCTTCCAGGTGACCTGTCCGTTCCTGTTCGAACTCGATACGGTCGCCTTCTTCGCCCTCTCGCGCGGCCGCCACAGACACAGCGCCGTCGCCCGGATCCGTGACACCACACAGCTCCTGCTGGATGTCTACCAGGTGAAGGGGGAGATGTACCTCCAGCCGCTCAAGGTCTGGGACCGCTATTCCCCGCAGATGTTCCTCCCCCACGTGATGTCCGATACGGTCTGGACGCCCGTGTTCGGGAGCGGAGAGGCCGCGGCGCTGTCGGAGTCGGCGGGCCGGAAGCCGCTCCATGCCCGGGGAAAATCGCTTGCCCCCTGGGAGAGCGTCTACCGGCGTCTCATGCAGTACCACGAATCCGGTCTTGATCTCGACGAGAAGACGCCGGAGATCGCCGCCCTCAAGCAGGAGCTCTCCCGGATGATGATCGGGACCCATCCCGAGTTCAACCGTCTCGTCGATGCCTACGTCACCATCGATGACCTCTTCGCCATCCGGGACCGCCTCATCGGTTCGGGACGGATCGGCGGCAAGGCGGCGGGGATGCTGATTGCCCGGCGTATCCTCCGGACGGGGCCGGGGGAGGTCGATTTTACGGAGGTTCTCGAGGCGCACGACTCCTTCTACATCGGCTCGGACGTCTTTTTCACCTTCCTGGTGAACAACGACCTCTTCCGCCTGCGCCTTCACCTCTCCCGGGCCACGCACATCTCCCATGAGGAGTTCGCCGAGGTGGAGAAGCGCTTCCTGGCCGGGTCGTTTTCGCCGGAGATTCTGGAGCAGTTCCGGGACATGCTCGCCTACTTCGGCCAGGCGCCGATCATCGCCCGCTCCAGCAGCCTCCTCGAGGACAGTTTCGGGAACGCCTTTGCCGGGAAGTACCACAGCGAGTACTGCGCGAACCAGGGGACGCCGGAGGAGCGGCTGGAGGCGTTTCTGCGCGCCGTGAAGCTCGTTTACGCAAGCGCCCTGAACCCGGACGCGCTGACCTACCGCCGCGCCCGGGGCTTAGGGGAGAGCGACGAGCAGATGGCGATCCTCGTCCAGCGCGTCTCCGGGACCCCTTACAAACAGTACTTCTTCCCCAGTCTCGCCGGCGTGGCCTTCTCCCGGAACCTCTATGCCTGGACGGACCGGATCGACCCCAGCCAGGGGATGATCCGCCTCGTTTTCGGCCTGGGGACGCGGGCCGTGAATCGTGTCGGGAACGACTATCCCCGGATGATCGCCGTGAGCCACCCCCGGCTTCGCCCTGAAACCGGCGTCCGGATCGCCAAGTATTCCCAGTGGGAGGTGGATCTCATCGACCTCGAACGGAACGAACTTGCGACCCGGTCGTTGTCGGAAGTCCTGGAGGGGCGGAACTATCCCAACCTCGACCTCTTTGTTTCACTGATGCGGGACGGTTACCCGACGGATCCCTGGACAAGCCGCCTCGAGACGACGACGGAAAACCTTGTTCTCACCTTCAACCACCTGCTCGCGCGGACCAGCTTCGTCCGGCTGATCGGAGAGATGCTCCGGCGTCTGGAGAAGGCCTATGGCGGACCACTCGATACGGAATTCACGGCTGCAATCGACGCCGAGGGCAGGGTCCGGATCAACCTTCTCCAGTGCCGGCCGATGCGCCTGCCCGGGGCAACGGGGCCGGTGGCGATTCCCGAAAACATTCCGCAGGAACGGGTCCTTTTCCGGTCGAACCGGACGATCAGCGGCGGCCATACGTCGCCCATCCGCTACATCCTCTACATCGATCCGGAGAGGTACGGCGCCATCGGTTCCCCGGAGGTGAAGAAATCGCTCGGCCGTATCGTCGGGCGGATCAATGAACACCCTGAAGTGGCTCAGGGGCGGATCATGATGATGGGGCCGGGGCGATGGGGGAGCAGCAACCTCGACCTCGGCGTGAACGTGACCTATGCCGACATCAACAACACGGTGGTGCTCGTGGAGATGGCGCGCGAGGAGGCGGGGCAGGTGCCGGAGGTCTCCTATGGGACCCATTTTTTTCTGGATCTCGTCGAGGCGCAGATCATCTATCTGCCCCTCTATCCCGGCGACCCGGAGGCGGAGTTCAACAGGGCTGTGTTTGAAGAGTTACCGAACGTGCTGGAGAATCTGCTGCCCGAGGCGGGACGTTTCCGGGAGATCGTCCGCGTCTTCGATCTGCCGGCGACGACGGGCGGGCTGTACGCCAGGGTGGTCGCCGATCCGCAGAGCCAGCGCGCGGTCTGTTATCTGGAGTGATAAGGGAGGACGGCTCCCCCTTGTGAGCGGAGGAAGGATTATGATCGAATTCTATAAAATGAGCGGGAGCGGAAACGACTTCATTCTGATCGACAACCGGGACGGATCGCTTGCCGTGGGAGACATCGTCGCCTTCGTGAAAAGCGTCTGCCAACGGAAGGTATCGGTCGGGGCGGACGGTCTCATCGTGATCGAATCGTCGGACAAGGTCGATTTCCGCTGGCGGTTCTTCAATGCCGACGGCTCCGAGGTGGAGATGTGCGGGAACGGCGGCCGGTGTGCCGCCCGCTTCGCCCTTCTGCGGGGGATCGCCGGGGAGAGGATGTCCTTCGAGACGGTGGCCGGGATCATCGACGCCGAGGTCCGGGGCGATGTCGTCAAACTCCGCCTGACCGATCCCCGGGACCTCGTCGCCGAAGACCGGATCCGGATCGACAACGAGGAGTTGTTCGTCAGCAGCATCAACACCGGTGTTCCCCATGTCGTCTATTTCGTGCGCGATCCCGATCAATTTGATGTTTTCAACACCGGCCGGGCGATTCGCTATCATGAGCATTACCGGCCCGCCGGGACGAACGCCAATTTTGTCGCCGTTATGGACGGCCACACGCTCCGCGTCCGGACCTACGAACGCGGCGTGGAGGATGAGACCCTTGCCTGCGGGACCGGCTCCGTCGCCTCCGCCCTGATTGCCGCCTGCAAAGGGCTTGTCGAATCGCCGGTGGATGTCCAGGTGCAGAGCGGCGAGCTGCTCCGGATCCACTTCGAGCAGACGGAAGGCGGCTTCACGAAAGTTTATCTTGAAGGAAAGGCCAAATTGGTCTATCAGGGACAACTCTGGGACGAGGCCTGGAAGTGAATGAGTCTTCCTCGCCGGCTGCGGCCCGAAGGATCAAGCAAGATCTCGAAAGGAGAATGACGTTGCAGATTGCCGACCGTTTGACGAAGATACCGCCCTACCTGTTCATGGAACTGAGGAAGAAGATCGCCAAGGCCAAGGCCGACGGCGTGGATGTGATCAGTCTCGCAATCGGCGACCCGGTGGAGCCGACGCCCGATTCGATCATCGACGAACTCTGCCGGACCGCGCGCGATCCGGAGAATCATCGCTATCCGACGGACGAAGAGAAGGGGATGCTCGCCTTCCGGCAGGAGGTCGCCCGCTGGTACGACACCCGCTACGGCGTCAAGCTCGATCCGGCGACGGAGATCCTGGGCCTCATCGGCTCCAAGGAGGGGTGCCACCACTTCGTCATGGCCCGGATCAATCCCGGCGACGTCGTCCTGATGACCGACCCCGGCTATCCCGCCTACCGGGCGAGTATCCTGATGGGGGGGGGAATCCCCTACAACGTCCCGATCCGCCCCGAAAACGCCTACCTCCCCGTCTTCGATGAGATTCCCGCGGAGGTTGTGAAAAAGGCGCGGGGAATGTTTCTCAACTATCCGAACAACCCGACCGGCGCCTGTGCCACCCGGGAGTTCTTCGACCGGCTGGTCGCCTTCGCAAAGGCGAACGACATCGCCGTCTGCTATGACAACCCCTACAGCGAGGTCGTCTTCGCGGGACAGGAGCGGCTCAGCTTCCTCTCCGCCGATGGGGCGAAGGAGGTGGGCGTCGAGCTCAACTCCCTCTCCAAGCCCTACAACATGACAGGCTGGCGGATCGGCATGGCCGCGGGAAACCCGGAGCTCATCGCCGCGATCAGCAAGGTGAAGGAGAACACCGACTCCGGAATCTTCAACGCCGTGCAGTTCGCGGGGATAAAGGCGCTCCGGGAGGAGGCCGGGAACATCGACCACATGCTCGCCATCTACGCGCGGCGGCGGGAGAAGGTCCTCGCGACCCTGGCCCGAATCGGCATCGATTTCAACCCGCCGAAGGGAACCTTCTACCTTTGGGTCCCGACGCCGAAGGGGATGGGGTCTCTGGATTTCACCAACCGACTGTTCGAGAAGGCGGCCGTCGTCGTTGCGTCCGGGACCGCCTACGGCCAGTACGGCGAGGGATTCATCCGGATCTCGCTTACCGTTCCCGACGCCCGCCTGGATGAGGCGCTGGTGCGGATCGAGAAGGCCTTCGCCTAAGAAGAGGACAACACAATGGAAATCGGGATCCTTGGGCTTCCCCAGAGCGGCAAGAGCACCCTCTTCGAGATCATGACCGGCGTCCGGAGCCGGGAGATGCACGGGGAGACCTGTGTTCGGGGGCTGGCCACCGTCCCCGACGCACGCTTCGACCGGCTGGCGGAGATCTTCAAGCCCGTGAAGGTCTCACCCGCCAAGGTCCCCTTCAGCGACGTGAACGCCGTCGGGGAGAAGGCCTGGGATGCGATCCGGCAGAGCCTCTCCGGAGCCGAGGGACTCGTTCATGTCGTCGACGCCTTCACCACGATGGATCTCCCCGAGATCATGAGCAATTATCGAAAATTGGAGGATGAACTGATCCTGGCCGATCTGCTGATCGTCGAGAACCGCCTGGAGCGGCTCGCGAAGATGGCGAAGAAACCGATGACGCCCCAGGACGCCCTTCATGCCCATGTGCTGCCGCGGCTCCGGGAACAGCTCGAAGCGGGGAAGCCCCTCCGGGGGCTCTCCCTGAGCGAAGAGGAGCGCCATGGCCTCCGGAGCTTTTCCTTCTGGACGATCCGGCCGGAGCTGGTCGTTGTGAACACCCCCGAGGAGAACCCCGGCGTCGCCGACAATTTTATCCGGGAAGCGGGGCCAGCCGTCCCGGCGATCGGGATCTGCTGCGCGATCGAGGCGGAATTGACGGCCCTCCCGCCCGAGGAGCGCAAGGAGTTTCTGGAGTCGCTCGGCGTTGCGGAGGCCGCCTTCGGACGGGTGATCCGGGGGGCCTTTTCCCTGCTCGGCCGGATCTCCTATTTCACCGTCGGCGAGGACGAGGTCAAGGCCTGGGTCATCCCGGCAGGCACCAAGGCCCCCCGGGCGGCCGGCGTGATCCACAACGATTTCGAACGGGGATTCATCAAGGCCGAGGTGATCGGCTACGAGGAGTTCATCGCCTGCGGCGGGACCAACGCCGCCGCCAAGGCAGCGGGGAAGCTCCGCCTCGAGGGCAAGGAGTACGTCGTCCGGGACGGCGACATCATCAACTTCCGCTTCAACATCTGAAAGTTACAGATGAGTATCTCGATCAGGCGGGGTTTAAAACAGATCTGTCAGCGGTTCCTTTTTCCCACTCAACAAACACGTCCTTGCCCCTTGTTGGCCTGTTCGCGAATTCTTTGAAATACCTGATGCACCCGTTGATAAACAGGACTAATGCCAATGGCTTTTCTGGCAAATTGTTCTGCTTCCGCATATCTGCCGAGCCCCAGACATGTCTCCGCCAGCCCGCAATACAGGTCCGGGTAGAGCAGATTGAATCGCTCCAGCGCATATCCCTGTTCAATCGCTTCCTTGAATCTGCCCTGTTCTTTTAACAGGTTGAACAGATTCAGTCGGGCTTTGACATAATTGGGATTCAATCGGACGGATTCCGTAAAACATTGTTCGGCATCCTGGAGGTGATCCAGTTTTTTATGCAGAATTCCCAGCATGTAGTGAATATCCGAGTATTCGGGGAATGTGGCCTTGTAATCCTGAAACAAAAGCAGCAGGTTTTCCTGGTTGTCCCTGGGGAAAGCCCCTTTTTCAATGATGGTCATGATATCATTCAAATTCGGACTGATGCTCAGATGGGTGACAAATCCCTTTACGAGTTCATCAATATGATCACTGTTGCCGACGTAGGAGGAAAACAACGGAACCAAGTCGGAAGATTCCTCTCCATGCGTTGCAATGATATTTTTTCCGGCTTCCACCAGAATCAGCAAATCCTGGTCTGATGGGTCTAACCGGCTGGCACGTTCAAGCATGTGCAGTGCAAGTTTATATTTCTGCTGCTGACAGTAGAGAACGCCCAATTTCAAAATGGCATCCTTATAGGCCGGATTGATCGTTACGGCCTTTTCCAGATCCTGAACCGCCTTGGGGATTTGCTTGTTGCCGGCATGGATGATCCCCAGATAATAATAGATGTCCGCAAATGTCGGTCGTTTTTCAAGAATAAACGACAGATTTCTTTCCGCTTCATCATACAGGCCGGCAAATCCCTGGCTGATTCCCAACTTGATTCGTGCCTCCGTGTAATCGGGATTGGAATCAACGGCTTGCTGAAAGCTGCTGATGGCCTGTTCGATTTTGCCCTGGCCCAGATGAATGACCCCCAACCGGTAGTAGGCGTCTGCATAGGTCGGGTGCGTTACCATCAGCTTGATCTGGGCAGAGGCCGCCGAATCCCAGGAGAAGAGTCCCGGTAAAACCGTCAGCAGTGATACCGTAGACAGCTTTTCCACCAGGCGTCCGGTTCGCTTGACCCCATAGGGTTGAATGCTCCTCCATTCATTGACGCCGGTATCGGCGGTAAACCCGAGCAAATACCCGGAAATTGAGGCAATTACGGATGTTTCGGCAGTGATATAATGGGGTTCACCAACCGGATAGGATATGCTCAGAACAGGTTGATCGATATTCTCCTCGATAATGAGTTTGGATAATATCATCTCCTCTTTTTGAGCACTGGGGCTGAGTGTGGATAATACCCGATGGGTATGGGTATGGGAACCGATGGCGATATGATGTCGCGCCATTTCCCGAATCTCTTTCCATGTGAGGATTTCCTTATCCTGGAACTCAGGGGGCGGAAGTGCGACTTCGCAGGCTTCGGAAAGTTCGGACAGCAGGTATTTGGTATGCTCATACTTCTCCTGTTTCATCAGCAACTGAAAAAAAGCGATGGCCTCCTTTCGCTGGTCACCCATCGAGAATTGTCGGTCGTTAAGACGGATGAAGGGCTTGGCGCACCGCTTGATGAGATAAGCGATCACATCCCACCAGGTAATCTGCCGGTCATGGACCATCTGGGTCGCCACAAACAAAATGGCCGGAGCCTCATAATATTTCAATATCGGATAGGCGAGGGTGTAGTTGTCCAAATATCCATCATCGAACGTGATCACCACGCAGGGCGACGAGGTTTTGGGGGGAATAAAACTCCCATCTTGGTATTGGTCAAGAAGTTCCTTTTCAGACAGCATCCGTGTATTGTGCTTCAGCCATTTGATTTGCCTTGCAAATTCATCTGAATCTACACTGTAGACCCCATCATCAAAAGCCGTTGAGAATTGAGGATCATTCGGTCGGATGCGATGATAACTCAAAACGATCAGCTTATTTCTCATCGGCAGGCGTTTGAACAGGTTGACCAGGTGGGAATTGAACAGAATATCTGCCAGAAGCTCTTTTTTCCCTGTCATGATGAGTCACTCTTCCTTTCCCAAAGCCTTTGAAATGTTTCCGGAAAGTGCGATCTTATATTGCTTCTCTTACGTCAAATATTTGAAATTTTTGTTTGTTTGATAAAACTTGCTTTTCTGTCGGGGAACGATACGAAGGCGGGCCTTGGTTGTCAAGGGGATTCTATAGCAGATTTTTTAGCAGTATGTTGCGAATGGTGATGTCATGGCCGGGATTGGATTCTCTTCGGGAATGACTGTCTGAAGAAACATCTGCAGGGGAGTGACCGATCTCTTTTAGTGCTCCTTGGGTAACATTTTATTTGAGGTAATGCGGCTTAATGAATCTTCTTGAAAATATCAGTAATCTCATATATCGTCACCTCGTAATCATGTGCAAGGTGACATAATGAAACAACATCAAAGAACACCTGATCAAATCAGGGAACATTATGAAATAGAGAAACAGCTAGCACTCAGGTTGCGCAACTCAACCAGTGAGGAAAGGCAAACCTTATATACTTCTTTGTATGATGAACTTTTTAGAAGGGTTCATGATCATCCGCAATTAACAATAAAATCATCTCCAGAAGAGTCTGCTGGAAAAGTCGCGTATGAGATTAAACACCTCCATCCATTCTTAAAAAGCGATACTATTTTTTTAGAAATTGGGCCAGGAGATTGTGCTTTATCTTTTGAAGTGGCCAAAATCGTGAAGACAATTTATGCGATTGACGTGTCGGAGGAAATAACCAAGACCTTATCGCGCCCGCCAAACTTCAAATTGATTCTATCTAATGGGGCCAGTATATCCGTGCCAGTAGGCAGTGTGGATGTTGCATATAGCAATCAACTTATGGAACATCTGCATCCTGATGACGCACTGAAGCAACTCCATAATATTTATGCCGCATTAGCTCCGGGAGGAATCTACATATGTGTTACCCCGAATCGTCTAAATGGCCCACATGACATTTCAAAGTACTTTAATACTGTTGCTACGGGGTTTCATCTCAAAGAATATACAGTTACAGAGCTATGTCATCTGTTTCAAGCATCTGGTTTTTCAAAAGTGAGGGTATTTGTTTCACTTAAAAATATTCAAGTATTTCTTCCTGTGCTGCCAGTTAAAATCTGCGAGAAAATGTTAAGTTTGTTTCCCTATTCGTTAAGAAAATCATTGGCATCCAGTTGGCCAGTAGCGAAGTTATTAGGCATTAGATTGGTTGGTACAAAATGAATGTGAGATCCACCTTTTCCCGTTTCCGGGGCCGTCTGTCCAAAGAGGCGATGAACCGGATCAACAGCGATGTGCTTCAACAGTTCTCGCGAAAGGGGTTGACCATCAACGAGGGAGTTGCCGTAGACGCCCGCTTGGTTCAATCCGCCAGCCATCCATCCCATCAGCAAAGAGGAGATCAACAAGCAACGGGAGAAGAGAGAGACCCCGGAGGGGAAGTTGGACAAGAATGGGAATATTCTTAAGTTTTCTCGGGATCTCGATTCTGACTGGATCGTCAAGAAAGGGGTCATGCATTATGGATTCAATGAGCACGCCTCTGTCGATACGAATCACGGATTTGTCCTTGCTACGGAACTGACCCAGGCATCGGTGAATGACAGCGTTTATCTTCCCTACTGCGTTACCGCCAGTTGCCATACCGAAGGCCCGATAGGGAAAGTCTACGCCGACAAGGGATATTATGGCGAACCCAACAGCGGCTTCCTGCGCATGAACGGCATTGCAGATGGCATCATGCGAAAGGACACGCGGTCAACGAAATTGACCGATTATGAGAAAGAGCGGAACAAGCAGATCTCGAAAAAGCGTTACATTGTCGAGCAGTATTTCGGGATGAGCCACCTGCATAGCCATGTGTTTCGCGCCCGGTTTACCAGGATTGTCAAAAACGTTCTGGAAGCTCTTTTTCGGCAGATGGTCTTCAATCTGTTCCGAGGGGGTAGAATCCTCAGGATGGTTTAAATATAGGGAGAGGTCTGCCCGGACGCGGAGCAGCTGGTGGATCAACCATGAAACAGCTTCCATAACTGACCATTTTGAGGTGAATCGTGTCGCCACAACGGAAACGTTGATCAGCATCTGCCGGTGATATCCTCTAACACGTCCCGATTTTTTGAAAAGTCGGGCAGAAAATGGAACCCTGACCAAATTTTTGAAAATTCAAACGTCTCAACTCTCCACTTAAAACTACGTGCACTATAATTTCTTTCCAACCGCGACTCCAATAGATTAGGAGCATCGAAATGAACAGAAATCTTACTTGTCTACGTGATCCGGAGAGTGGGGGCTCGTTAATATCTGGAGGTGGCAGCTTGAATTCAGAATGCGGCCAGAGCTATCCAATTTTTCAAGGAATCCCCCGGTTCGTTGGTGCAGAAAACTATAGCGATGACTTCGGCACGCAGTGGAATATGTTTCTAAAGACCCAGTTGGATTCATTTACCGGTTTTGATCATTCAGAAGCAAGGCTGGCGAGGTGCCTACGAGGCAATTTGGCAGGTCTTAAAGACAAGAAGATTCTTGAGGCGGGAAGTGGGGCAGGTCGCTTTACGGAGATTTTACTCAAATATGGTGCAATTGTGCATTCATTCGATTACTCAAACGCTGTGGAGGCAAACGCAAAAAACAACGGTGACCATGAGAACCTTGTTCTTGTACAGGCAGACATTCGAAAAATTCCATTTCCCAAGGCAAGCTACGATTACGTCATATGCCTTGGCGTTTTGCAACATACCCCAAATCCGGAACAAAGCATTGAATGCCTTTGGGAAATGGTCAAGCCGGGAGGCGCTTTGGTGGTGGATCATTATCTGTGGACATGGCAAATGGTTTTGCCACCGCCTTTGGGGTGGTCCGAGGCGATATATAGGCAACTCATTTTAAGACTTCCTAAAAAAAGCAGGTTTAATTTTGTTAAAGCATTGACTGATTTTTGGTTTCCATGGCATTGGAGGTTTAAGGACTCATTATTCATGCAACGGATTCTTCATAGGATGTCTCCAGTTCACTTTTATTATCCCGATATCAAGCTACGTGATCGACAGATGTATTATGAGTGGGCGCTATTGGATACGCATGACGGAACGACGGATTTCTACAAGCATTACCGCAAGCCAAATCAGATAAGGCAGTTACTTGAAGAAATTGGTGCGACGGATATCGTTGTGGAAATTGGAGGAAATGGGGTCGAGGCATTTTGCAGGAAACAAAAAGAGAGTATCTGAGCCGTTCCGGAAGGTCATCGATTATGCCCTGAATCAGCAAAAAGCTCTTTGCTGCAGGTAGAAACATCGCTGATCGCGACCGGAGCAATGAAGAGACCCAGAATGACCGAGAAAATGACAGTAAGCGTCTTTAACATCTTGCTGCTGCACCTGCCTTAGGGGTTCTTGATTCATGCGGCGGAGGGGGGGAGGGGAGACGAGGTAGAAGAACTGCGGGTCATGTATTACCCTCCAGCCAAGATTGAAACATCAGCACATCCCATAGATCGTACTGCCAATTTCGTTGTCCTGAAAGGTGTTCAGCCCACTTTTGCCGGATTGGCACCGGGTTGAAATAGCCCTCCCTTTTGAGGCGACCCTCATCCAGCAGCGCTTCGGCCCATTCCTTCAAAGACCCTCGCAGCCAGGAATCAATCGGCACGTTGAAACCTGTTTTCGGTCGCTCGATCAATTTTTGGGGCACGTATTTGTAAAGCACCTGACGCAGAATCCATTTTCCCTGGCCATTGCGAATCTTGAGAGCAAGCGGCAAACGCCAGGCAAACTCAACGACACGATGATCCAAAAAAGGCACACGTGTTTCCAGGGAGACGCCCATCGCAGCGCGGTCCACTTTCACCAGAATATCGTCAGGTAGATAGCTTATTGAATCGAGGTACATCATTTGGTTTTCAAACTCTGCAAATAGATCAAGATCATTGCCGTTTGTCAGAATCGTAGGTGGCTCGTGACCACAAATAACAATGTCGCCGGGTGATTTCCAATGCCAAAAAAGGTATTGGTAGATAAATTCCGGACTGTTGGCCGCCAATATCTCGGCCAATTTGTGGGCCTTATCGCCTACCCTTGTGGAGCACATTCTTCTTGGAATAATAAGTGAAATTATATCATTAAGTTGATCAAATCGAGAAGGTGATATTTTTTTAATGGCATGCGCCAAGGCATGACGTCCCCAACAGGGGAGCCGGCCGATTTTTTTCCAGAGAGCACTTGCCGAAAAATAACGACTATAACCACCCAAAAGTTCATCTCCGGCATCCCCGGATAAGGAAACCGTAACGTGCTGCCTGGCCAGATGGGACACCAGGAAAGTTGGGATCTGTGACGAATCGGAAAAAGGCTCATCATAAAGCACGGGCAGGCGAGGAATAACGGCCATGGCCTCATCGGGCGATACATATAACTCAGTATGTTCCGTACCGAGATGACGCGCCACGTCTTTGGCAAATTTGGCTTCATTGTAATCGTCTTCATGAAAACCGATCGTAAAGGTTTTCACTGGACGGGCTGCATGCGCTTGCATCAGGGCTACAATGGCGGATGAGTCCACACCGCCGGAAAGAAATGCGCCTAAAGGCACATCAGCAACTTGCTGCGACAGTACGGCCAAGGTCAGCAAATGTTCTAATTCACTAACTGCCTCGTTTTCTGTGCCGTTAAATGGGTGTGCTTGTCCCTGTTCTACCACATTCCGTAACGTCCAATACGGGCGAAGTGAAACTCCATTGCCCTGGAACAGTTCAAAGGGCGGGGTATTGACATCCCACGGGCAGGAACGGTGGTTTCCCTTTCCTAGCGTCAGCATGGTGCCGGGCCAAAGCTTGAAAATGCCCCGATAGATGGAGTACGGCGCGGGAATATAATTATGGAGCAAGAGAAGCGTAATGGTGTCGCGATTTATCTCTGAATCAAAACATGGATAAGCCCGCAGAGCCTTCAACTCTGAGGCAAATAGAAAAACACCGCGATTCCAACCATAGTAAAGCGGCTTTTCGCCCATGCGGTCGCGCGCCAGAGTCAGAGTTCTCTCCTCTTTGTCCCACACAGCAAAGGCAAACATACCCACGGTTTTTTTAATGGTGGCCTCAATGCCCCAGACATCGAAGCCCGCTAACAGCGTTTCCGTATCCGAATGTCCTCGCCAGTCGGGAGCGTGACAACCCTTTTCCATGTCAGCCCGCAACGAAGAGTGGTTGTAAATCTCTCCATTGAAAACAATCACATATCGACCACTTGCGGACAGCATGGGCTGGTGCCCGGCGGAGGATAAATCCAGGATAGACAAACGCGCATGGCTCAAGCCAATTCCTACCGCAGTATCGTACCACACACCCTGATGATTCGGACCCCGATGCTGAATCACGAATGCCATCGCACGCAACAACTCATCACTCACTTTAGCATTACCCAGGACGCCAGCAAAACCGCACATCAGTCGTTCATCACTTTCACGAAAACAAATTGATTACATCCAGATCAATTGGTTGTCCTCAAATGATCAAGGTGAAATCGAAGGGTTGGGCTCGTCAAGTCCCGCTTTTTCACGATGCCGATAGAAGAGATAGACATTGGGTTCAGCGCCCATCAGTACAAGAGCTTTGGTAAAGACAGCCAGCAAGGTGGGATGGTTCTTAAAGAAAGAGAGAATCCGTCCACCTCTCATGTGATAGTTTTCCTGCACAGTTTGTTTCATGAACTCGCCAAATGCGTTGTCGACTTCAACACGGCAACGTATCAATTCCCGAACCACGGCCCTGCGATGAATGTAGAAAGTCCCGGCAAGCTCAGTACGAATAGAATCAAGCGTCCTTCCTGTTCTGCGTAGGCAGTGGAAGAAATACGCCAACTTTAGAGCGATACTTCTTGGGAGCCAGGTGACCAGAGGCGTATCGAGATGTCCGAAGTCGTATGGAAATCCGGCGTTTGGATTGTAACAAAGAAGCCCTTGGTTTCCGACACGAACCATCTCATGAACGGCGCTTTTCCAATCCTCTATATGCTCAAGAGTGGCCGAGGAGAAGACAAAGTCCATGCAGCCGTCAGTGAACGGCATTCTGGTGGCATCAGCGCGAATGACATCCGTATCCGGGTCGAGAAGCCACGCCATTTCCACCCAATCCGGATCGATATCCAAAAGAACAGCCATTTCAGGTTTGTAATATTTGTCAAAGGCGGTTAACACTCCTCCCTGGCCGCCTCCGACATCAAGTATCCGTGATGGAGTATAGCCGAGATACGCATCAGCCGTGCGGATGAACTTCTCTTTCTCCCTATTGTGGCGAAGCCGATAGTCAACGTCTCGTTCCTGACGTGCGCGCAATTTGTCAGGCAAGGCGGAAGGATTCATTTTAGCTCGGATTCTTTCTTCCAGATGCTGTTGAAGTGCTGCGGCGTCAAGCCTTTCTTCCTCCACGACGCACGGGGTTGCATTGCTTTGCAGGTTCATCGCCTCCAACGCCCGATGCTCATCTAACGTAAGAGCAGGCAAAAGACGCGGCACCCAATTCAATACAGGAAAAGACTGTCTGCAACCCATGCACTGGATGATGCCATCTCTCAGCCGATTATCGCGAGTAACAGCTTTTACAGCGGTCACCTGCAAGTGATCTCTACACACGGGACATCGTAAAACAGACAACGTTTCAGGTTTCATGATCTTTTCCCTCTTGAACCCGCACCTACTAATAATAATAAAGGCAATACTTTCAGTTTTAACAAGTAAAATATTAAATACCTTTTATATCCCCTTGGTCTAAAGAATGTTTGTGATGTTAAATCCCTAACCTCTTTTTGATTTGTAATATATTTTAATCTTTGCAGTTTTTTCCATTTTGTGCTTGTGTTATAGGGACTGGTTTCATTCTTGAGGACTAAGTGGATATTGTTAAAAAACACTTCGTAAACATAACGATCAAAGTGTTTCTTGTCTGGGTTCCAAGAATTTAGAATTGAGATAGTAGCATTAAAAAGCTTGAGTTCAACTTCAAACATATCTGTTCGGTATTTTCCTGACAAAGTATTATTTGAATATCCCTTGTTGTAATGATATAATGGTCTATTAAGGTATGCATACTTATCAATCTTCCTGAACAGGGGCAAGTTAAATAAATAGTCCTCACCTAGAGAGATTTTGGGGTCAAAAAAAACGCTATTTATTCTTATATAATCAAGCCTGTATAATTTAGCAAAAACTGAATGAAAAACTGTAGTAGCAAGTTTTTTAGGGAAAACACATCTTAATTCTTCATTATTTAAAACAATAGTATCACCATCATTAAAGGCTATGCTCACCAGCGTCTTTTTCAGATGATCAGAAGAAATTTCTTCTACAAATAACCCACTAGACGTTATTTGTGCGTCATATTTTTCCGAAGCATTTACCAATAGTTCAACCATATTGTTTTCTATATAGTCATCCGCGTCTACAAATAAGACATATTCCCCGGTAGAATTTTCAAGCCCAACATTTCTAGAGACACTTACGCCCTTGTTTTCTTGGTTTATAAGTTTTATTCTCTTGTCAAGTTTTGAGAACCGTTTCGCTATTTCATAGCTTGAATCGTTTGAACCATCGTTGATTATTATAACCTCTATATTTTTATATGTTTGTTTTAAAATTGAATCTATACATTTTCCTAAATATATTTCACAATTGTATACAGGCACTATTACGTTAACCATTTTGTTCATATGAGACATCTACCGGTGATATCCTCTACCAAGTCCTGATTTTTTGAAAAGTTAGGCAGAAAAAGGACCCTCAATCAAATTTTAGAAAATTCAAACGTCTCACCTTACCGAAGTTGAAGGAAGCGGTATGAACCAAGGCGGCTCACCACTTATAACCCCCTCCCGGTTGTCTAAAAAACCCAGACCATCTCAGTTCTCAGTTGTTTTTGGATCCCTTCTCAGCATGGCGCTTCAAAATTTTTGGTGAAAATCCATCCCTACAAAAATCATCGGCCCTGCAAACCTCTCCCTGAATTTTCTTACGAATCACTCACATGAAAAACTCAGTGCTGTCTCTTCTCGGGAACCTCTGAGGGGGGGGGCAGCGATAAATGGTCCAGAAAAAATCTGAGTTCTGCAAAGCTCTCGATGAACCGTTCTTGATACACTTTTAATTGCCTCAATGTTCATGCGAGGATGCGGGCGATGTACGGCCGACTATCTCCGTTCCAACAATGTAACCAGAATTTCACCCGCCTGCTCCTTTGGTAGCGTATCGATTAATTGGATTAACTTCGCAAAGAGACGCATCCTCCACCAGTGGCGAACCGCTCCAAATGGATCGCCGAAGGAATTCGTCCGACGGACACGAAAACCCGCTTCTTCAGCATATTGATGGATTTGCCAAGCCGATAGGGGGGTAATGTGCCCTTCCCGGCTCTGGGTCTCCGAGAACCATTGATAACGACCCGAACGGCAGAACATCGCCTTTGAAACGGCGTTCTGGATATTTGGTGTGGTTATAATCGCAAGTCCACCAGGATTGAGCAGGGCGTAGCAGGCGCGCAAGAAGCCACAAGGATTTTCCAAATGCTCAATGATCTCAATGGCCAGCACGGCGTCAAACGGTGCCCCACCCACCTCCCAATGTTCGGCGTCGAGATCCATTTCAGATACAGAAACACCCGGCGCCCTGAAGTTTTCGACGACTGCGTCCACGGCAGTGACTCTAAATCCCAGATCGCGGCAACGAGCTGATAGCGCACCAGTACCTGCACCGAGATCAACAATGGACCCCCGAGGGAGCTCCTCTTGGAGGGTTCGCGCCACAAATTCGTGCAAACCGGTTAACGAGTAAATGCGTAAGCCATTGTAACTGCATTCTCCGCTAGCAGCACCTTCGCCGGCGTACTGGCGATAATGTTGAACTCTGGCCTCGTTCATCAGGCCCATGCTCCTTTGTTCGAGTGAGATAGGTTGAAAAAGATGGACAGACACCATCTAAATTTGGTTTATTCTAAATGAATTCATGGAATTATGATTATTCTATTCCCCATTATTTATGATCAATTTCCCATTGATAATTTCTACTTGTTTTTCACTAAAAGCCATTCTTACTTGTTTTCTTACTCTATAATATAGATCTCTATTTATTGAATAATAATTAGGTAAGCACGTTTGGCATATTTCAAATGATTTATTATTTTTTGATTCAAACAAATTTATTAAAATGTTTTTTCTAATCTCACTTGACCAAATCTCTTTAATTTCAGCCTGGTTTACATTACCTAATTTTGAAGTAACCCCAAAATCTGCACAACAAATGTATACCTGGCCATTAGGAGCAATAAATATCTCTTTTAATATTCTTTCGAACAAATCGCATGGCTCTTTTTTCCTCCTATTTAGGTAATATTGATATTTTTCAAGCGTAATTTGATTCGGACATATGTCATCGTTTAATCTTAATAGCGGCTTAAAGAACTCGATTATCTTTTTTTCATCATCTTCAAATACTCTGGATTTTGCTTCTATATCTTCTGAAAATCTTTTTGCACCAACAATTCCTATACCAATAGAACAGTGAGAATTTAACTCATTCCGCAGTTTAATAAAATTAAGTATGTTTTGCTTAACTTTATTATAACTACCGTTTTGCTTAATGTACTCATAGTTCTTTTCATTCAATCCATCAAAATTAAAATGCAAATAGTTTAGGTTTTGTTGTAACAGAAATTCACACATATTTTCATCCATCAGAACCATATTTGTGTAAAGTACTATTTCGTTTTCAGGAAACAGTTTTCTTATTTCTTCAACAATTTTCTTGAAATTTGGATTTACCAAAGCTTCTCCATTCTCACTTAAAGAAAATCTGCCTTTGAAATCAATTTCCTTAGCCTCATGCAATATTTTTTGTACTAGCTCAAATGGCATCAATTTAGGCTTTATCCCTAAACCTCTTTCTGCACAATAAATACAGTTTGAAGGGCACAACAAAGACAAACTTAATGATATATTCTTAGGAAATCGTGAAAATTTTATCCATAATTTATCAAAGATCCCATGATTGATTTTACGATTCCAATATAAAAAATATCTTTTCATTATAAATAATATAATATGAGAGAGATTCATAACATACATAAATATCTTTTCCATTTATTACGCGATTGACTGCCTTATTTTATTCACAATTAAATTTAAATCACTTCCTGTTAAACCGACAATTCGCGGAAACAAGAGAACCATACTTACGGCTAAAAAAGTATAAAGAATGCCTGCTAAAATAAAGTTGATAACAAATCTCCCGTGTAATCCAGACAGGTAATCAATTCCGAATGAGGCGAAAAAAGCAAGAAGAAGGAAGCAAGCGACAACCGCAAATTGATGACCCACATATTTCCAGAAATTGAGATGTAGCATTCTTGCGTTGAAATAAAGCTGAATATTCGTACCTATGAATTGCATTAGCACTATTTTAAGTGCCAAGCCTGCTGCGCCTGCATTTAGCCCCATGCTATTCCGTGGACCAATAAAAAAGTAGGTTACTGGTATCCCGATAACGAACAAAATGATGTTCATTTTTGTCCAAAGAACGGTCTGGTTGGTTGCAAGAAACAAAGATCCACTCAGTTGACCATAGACTTGATGAATTGTAAAAAATGCTATGATAATAAGGGCTGGCTTTGCGCCAATAAACTTTTCGCCTCCCATAATTAGAATAATATTTTGAGCCTGAAAAACAACGAAACACGAGAAAAAAACTGCGATTGAATAAAATAATGGTATATATCGGCGAAAAAGAAAAGCCATTTGTTCGGAATCTTTCTTTACAAAATTAACGGCGAATTCCTTAGCGATAAGCGGCTGCATTGAATTTGCAAAAATAACAAAAACAGCTCCCATTAGATATGCAAAATTATAATACCCTTGTTCTTCACTTCCTGAAAAAGCCTGTAGCCACCACCTGTCTAAAACAGTTGCCGCATTCCCGACTAAACCGCCCCAAAAAAGCGGGTAGCTGTATTTTTGAAATTCTCTGCTATATCTTTTCAAATCTTCTTTTGATAGTAAGAGAGTTTTCCTCGAAAGATATCCTTTCTCATTCATTATCCATATGAATGCAAGTACAAGAGCGAATAACATAGCGTAATTGTATAAAAAGAATTGAGTCAAATGTAGTTGATTAAATTTATATAGGGAAAATAAAATGATCAAGCCTGAGAATTTTTGGAGCATCCTTATTTTTTCAGCTGCAACAGTAACGCCATAGGCGTCTGCCATCATATTAACCAATCCACTAACCCAAATGACAATTGCAAATATTGAAGCCAGATATACGTATTGAAGCTCCTGACCAGGCCATATCATTGCGCGGGTTCCACTCCAGTGAGCCATAACAACAATTAAAATCACTATCGGCGAAATTAATCCGATGATGATGAAATAGAAACTGACAATTTGAGAATCGTTGGGCCTTTGAGATAATTTATTAAAGAAACAAGTTGACGTTCCCATATCAAGAACGGCGATAATTTTACTGAAAAAATCGATTAAAAAACTATAATCACCGTATGATTTTGGACCAAGTCCACGGGGAATGATTGCTTGAGTTGCCAAGCCCATCAACAAACCCACAAGATTTGCTGAAAGTTTGAAAATAAATCGTTTGTTAATTGAATCGTTCATAGGAACACTTCGGATGTTTAGGTGGCAGATTTATCGTTATAAATGTAGTTTGCGCAGTGTCAACTTCCGGCGAATTTTTAGTTTTGCAGTTGGCTCGCTTGACTGGAATAAACAAGGTCTCGCGGTACGATCCCCCCGAAAAATTTGGGAGGCATCCACGGGTCAATGGTCCCCGGGTCTTCCATTTTGAAGAACGTCAAGGGCTGGGAAATTATTGGTCGCAAATGGCGAAATTTTCAGCATCTTGTTAGGTTTTGGCTGCCAGATGTCGGTAGATCTCGAGGTGCCGGTTGGCCGTGTACTTCCAACTGTATCTCCGAGCCCGTTGCAGTCCTGCCTCCTCCAGAGTCTTGCGACGCAATGGATCCGTCAAGATGGTAAGCATTGCATTGCGGATCTGTCCTTCGTCATAGGGGTTCACCAACAATGCCGCATCGCCGACGATCTCCGGTATGCAGGAGGCCGAGGAGGCAATGACCGCAGTGCCGGATGCCATGGCCTCGACAGGAGGAATACCGAACCCTTCATAAAGTGAGGCGAACACGAACCCAAGCGCTTGATTAAAGGTCTTAACCATCGAAGGACCGAAATCCGAATCCTGAAAGACAACCTGTGTCTCGCCGAGTTCTGCGACCAAGCGTTCAAGTGCCGGCGGTCTGCCGACGACCCTGAGTGGGTGTTTTTGTTTCACTCTTGCCGGGAGCGCGGCGTATCCACGGATGGCTCTCGCACAGTTCTTGTGCGCTGCCTCTGAGCCATACATCAAGAGGTAATCTCCCTTGGCGTAGTTCAGCCGTTGGAACATATCCTTAGGAGCCAGCGGCACTACACTGATCCGCTCCGATGGAACATTGCAGAGTCGCTCGATGTCCAATTTGGAGTGCTCTGAGTCGGTGATGATGAGATCCATACGCCGAAAAATATGGCGAAATAGCACTTTGAGGTACAGGTCGACGCGCCAGTAGTAGAATCTCATCCGCAGACTTTTCCGCGTGGGAAGGGTTCCTCCATCCTGGGGCAGGATTTCGATTGTATCATGGACTGTCGCGATCATCTTTCGCGCTGGGCGCCATGCCGGAGCCCGATTGGCAGGGAAATGCAGGATATCGAGTTTGTAGCGTCGGGCAACTCTCGGCAAGAAGAACTGTTCCCACATGAATTCGTTGCGCGCATGCACATCAACGATCGTAAGATTCGGGAAAACGCGGACGGCGTCCAAGACGAGTTCGTATTGTTTTGCCGGGATGTTGTACTTGTACGCCGTGTTGATGAAAAGAACGTACTCGCACGTGTGGTCCACGCTCAGGATTTCGTGGAGCACACGATTAACGTAAATGCCCATGCCACGAAGCGGCTGTAGCAAGAGCCGCCCATCGATTCCTACTCTCATCATCAGGCTTTCCCATGGAACGATTTATTAGACGCTCCCGTGTCTTGGAAAAGGTCAAGATTCTCTTGCACCCAGTCGAACAGGAGCTTTACGCCGCAGCGGACTGATATTTTGGGACGCCATCCGAGCGCGTCCTTGATCCGGTGCAGATCGGATACATAGATAGGCTGATCGCCCGGGCGCCAATCGGCCGTCTCACAAATGATTTTCCGCCCCAGTAGCTCCTCGATCATTTCCAGGAATTCGAGCAGCGAAATCGAGTTCTCAGGGCCACCGCCAACGTTGAAAGTCTGCCCAGAGACCCGATCGATGTTCTCAACTGCGGCCCAGTATGCATCCACAAGATCATCCACGAACAGGACGTCGCGCACCTGCTTGCCATTGCCGTAGATCGTGATCGGCCGACCGGTGAGCGAGGCAATGATGAACCACGCCACCCACCCCTGATCCTCGACGCCGAACTGCCGGTATCCGTAGATGCATGATTGCCGGAAGTTCACCGTTCTCAGGCCATAGATGCGCGCGTAGTCGATGACATACTGGTCCGCACATCCTTTGGAGCAGCCGTATGGTGAGTGGAAATCGATGGAGCGTGTTTCGGGCACGCCGCCTGGCAGATCGGCCAACGCGTACCGGCGCTCGTGTTCCTGGACACCGACATCTGAGAGGGCGCCATAGACCTTATTTGTTGATGCATTGATGATCACGGGCGACATGTCGAGGCTCCGAACGGATTCGAGCACGTTAAAGGTGCCAAGGGCGTTGATTTCAAAGTCCGTGCGAGGATCCTGCACAGATGTGGTGACTGCCATTTGCGCGGCGAGATGGAGAAGGACATTCGTTGCCCTGTGCCGCGCGAGGGCCGCATGGAGATCCTGTGGATTGCGGACGTCGCCCTGGATGAACTCGAACGTTCCCAGCGTTCGCAACCATTCGAGATTTCGCTCCGAGCCGGTGCGTGACAGGTTGTCGAACACCACAACCTCGTGGCCACGCTCCAGCGCCCGGTGTACCGCATTCGAACCGATGAAACCCGCGCCGCCCGTGATGAACCACTTCATGTTGATCTTATTCCTTTCTGTGGCTTCCCCTACCACACCTCTGTCAGTGGAAAAGATGGGACCTCCCAAGTTCCTGGGGACCCCCAATGCCCGCATACCCCGCTCTTGTAGTCAATTTTCCGGGCATAGTCTACCAATTACTCAACATCATTGTCGATTTCAAAAGAAAGAAACTTAGGTCGAGTCTTGCCTGTGAGAGCAAGAACACATGTGCGATCAGATCCCTCCATAGCTACTTTGAGACCTTTGATTTTTTCAAAATTGTGTTTTGGCCCTTTTTTCTACCCGACTTTTCAAAAAATCGGTGCTGGGTAGAGAAGATTACCGACGCACGCTGATCAACTTTTCCGTTATGGCGACACC
>Ga0247841_10000212_pt1 | contig 157879 bp, 132 predicted proteins | sample LaCruzMarch2015__2_FD_192410 | JGI IMG/M metagenome (GOLD analysis project Ga0247841, IMG submission 192410) | Freshwater microbial communities from meromictic Lake La Cruz, Castile-La Mancha, Spain - LaCruzMarch2015_18m | ecosystem: Environmental > Aquatic > Freshwater > Lake | place: Spain... | reverse complement strand
AATCTTGGGATTAATCGTATATGCCATATGTTTGATTATTAACCCCTGATTATACCACTTTATTGGCTAGGTGTTTCCAAGGTGCTGAACCATTGCGACAGTATTGACAAAAAGATAAAAAAAAGATAAACTCATCTAAAGTTCTTTAATTAAAATACAAAGGAGTCGTTATGAAAAAGAAGCCAATTAACGCGGACACGGTTAAGCAAATTAGACGTTTATCGCGTGAAATTTTTGGTGCGCCCCGAATTACTAAGATTGAATTAGCTAAAAGGGGTGGTCAATATAAGCGTCACCTCAAACACAAAACAAAGATTGGGGATATCGAAAATTAAAAAACCCTTACATTTATGTAAGGGTTTTATTTTTTAGGTCGTTAAAAAACGGATTTTCAACTCTTTAGATGAAATTATCGAGGAAATTAAGGATTGGGCGGAGTTTTTGGCCAAGTAGAATTTTTATTCCACCTGAAATTTTACCCGGTTTGTTTCTTCAAGAATTTTGATAGTGTCTTTATAAAAATAAATACACAAAAGATTGACAAAATAAGCAAAAAGATGTAAGCTAGCATATTAACAGAAAATAGTTTTCCGTTAGAAACAGCACATTAACAACATAAGGAGATAAATCATGAAAAGGTTTGATCAGCAATTCCTTGCCCGTGATTCGGAATCGTGGGTCGGAATGGAAGTCGACGAACTTGTCGGATTTCTGTTGCCGAAATGCCAGGAGGTCATCACGACCGATCGGTTGCGACAAAAGATATCCGAACATCCAACGCTGAAAGTGAAATTCGGAATTGATCCAACAGCGTCGGAAATTCACATTGGCCATGTGGTGCCAATCATGCTTTTGCGTCAGTTCGCAAAAGCCGGTCATCACATTGACTTCATCATCGGAGATTTCACTGCTCGGGTCGGCGACCCCACCGCGAGAGATACCGGCAGAGTTCCATTAAGTCCGGAACAAATCGTGAAGAATATGGAAACATACACCAGCCAGATCGGGAAATACATCGATCTGCGTATGCTTCACATTCACTACAATACCAAGTGGTTGAATCCAATGACCTTGCAAGAAATTTTCGCTATATTCCAGCAGATCAATCTGTCGGAAGCTATGCAACGCGAAGATTTCAGAGCGAGGATGCGCAACGAACAGGCAGTGTCGCTCGCGGAAGTCTGTTACGGGGTCTTGATGGGCATAGATTCAGTTCATCTCGGAACTCATGTCGAAATTGGCGGCATTGATCAGCTGCTGAATTTTCAGCAGTGCCGCAAGATCATGCGTCAGTCTGGTATGGACGAAGAGGTGATTCTGATGACACCCATCTTGGAAGGAACGAGTGGCGATGGGAAAAAGATGAGCAAGAGCTACGGCAATTATGTTGCCGTCAACGCGACTCATGAGGACAAATTCGGAAAGATTATGTCCATTCCCGATCGGCTAATCGGCCAGTATTTTCGATGTTTTGCCAATGTTCACCAGCGAGAACTGGAGGAACTTGACGCATTCATTGGGGATAATCCAATGGAAGCCAAGAAGCAACTCGCCACTCTCATTGTTGTTGCTGAAACGCAACACATTGAAGATGGCCTGCGAGAACGCGAATCCTTTGAGCGTAAATTCTCTCGAAGGAGTATCCACAACGAGGATTGTATTGAATTGACTGAAGACGCAAATACCACAATCCTGGACGCTTTGGTACAAAGCGGTCAATTCAAAAGCAAAAGCGAACTCCGACGATTGTTTGAGCAACAAGGCATACGCGTCATAAACGAAGACGGAGAGGTCATTCTCTCTCCTGAAATCGTCATTGGCCAAGTGCGTGGCGTTGTACGCGTCGGCAAGCGTCGTTTCTTCCAGTTCGTTACGGCTTAGGAGGTAAACGATGATTGCATACAGTATTTGCGAATCGCCACTCACGCCTCCTAATATCTTGCGACTCGGCTTCAGCGTCTGGGCAAGAAATCCTCCAAAAGATTACTTGTCCATTTATCCGAAAGCGGCAGAGGAAGCGCAAAAAAGAGCAGGGTCGGAAAATGTTTCTCTTTGCGCATTAGTTGATGATGTTTGGCCTATGGTCACATTGTCGCGAACACGCAAAGAACAGAAAAACATTTCCGATCGATTCGTCGCTCTATTGCCGGATCTTGGCTTCCATAAAATCCACCTTGTGTCGGATTTTGTGAAAGACGCTACTTTGGGGGCGTATCTACCCCATGCAACCAGGGTTACTGTGTCTGATTTTTGGAAACTCTTGCCACAAAGCAAGAAAACCGTTTCAGATAACTTAACTCTTAACGAGATTCTCGGATTTCTTTGGCACATCCATGTGCTCGAAATCGCTCTCAGAGAGTTCAGGCTGACAGGGCTGCTTGTAGGCGTCAGGTCAGAGTTCTTCTATCTGATGACTCGCAAGTTGTTACCTCTCCACGACGTGTATTTTGTTAACACGTCATAACACAGCCCCTTTAGATGAAAATCTTTAGGGGCTTTTCTTTTTTAGATATTTTAAATCAAGCTTAAATTTTTTTGAAAGTAATTATATCTCCGACTTTAGCGTTTAAATCTTTCGCTCCATTTTCTCTCACCCTACCTAATTCTGGAAGACCAAGAGAGCTTCCGGGATAGATTACCCATTCGCCAGTTTCTCGGCTCATCATTCTTTCAGCATAAACCGCATTTAATATTTCTCCGTTTATATTAACTTCTAATCTATCACCCTTATTTAGTCTTGTTAATTCGCCAGTAAATTTCATTAGTCCGAAATTATCAATATGAATAATAGTGCCTCCTGCAATATCAATTTTAACAACTCTTTTTATATCAAATGAATGCCCCATCTCTTCTAGCGGCTTTCCAATTGCTATTTGTGCTACCGCCGGCGCATGAACATATTTTCCACCAAACGGGAAGAATCCAGGATCGTTTAATTCATATAATTCCTCTATGCCAAAATCTTTAAAAAGCCAAGTAAAAACACCCGTATTTGCTCCCATAAAATAAATACCTTTTTTCTTTGTCTTGCCAATTAAACGAGCCGGTCTTTCTCTGGACGGATTTAGAATTATAGAAAAAATAGTGCCTTCGGAATAAGCCTCGGCCATTAGACGCAAAACAAAATTACCATTAATAATTGAAAATGGCACAACCGACGCAATTGGTTCAATTATTATTTCATCACTTTTAATGGTATCTAAAATCACCCCCCTTAATTCGTTATATGCAACATCGACACAATCAGTTATAAAAACTATTCGTTTTTTCATAAACAATTAAATTATTTTATTGATTTGATTTATATCAAAAAGTTTCTCTAAATCATGACCAACCCCATCTTTAAGAAAAACTTTTGTCTCGGGATATTTTTCTTTTTGAAAAAACAGTGAGCTTGTGTGCTGAATTTTTTCATCTAATTTTCCGTGAAATATAATAATGTTAGGGTAATCTTTATTTGTCTTGATAAGAGATTTCGATTCTTTTCCGGAAAAATATTTATCCCAGCTTTTCCTTTCTATGCCCCTGAGCGCAAATTTATAACCTCGTCTAAGAAATTCCAAGTAGAACGAATTAAAACCATAAAAATTATCTATGGTCTTTTTATCTTTCGTGGATTTTAAAACTTCTTTTTTATGCAAAAAAAGTAATGGGGCAAACAAAATAACGCTTTTTACATCATTTTTTGTTATTTTAGCTGAGACAACGGGATTGCCTGAAAAACTGTAACCCATCACGTATAAATTATTGTAGTTCCAATTTATCTGTTTATCGTCAAAAGTTTTAATTCCTTGTTTATTTTTTACAAACTCAACAGCTAATTCCACTGTTTTTTGGCAATTTTCATAAGTAAAACTGCCACCACTTAACCAGCTCCCCATATAATAAACGCTAAAAAGGGCCGTATTTTTATCAACTTTATTAACGAAAAAATCCTTATCAGTCATTTGAGGTAATCCAGGGAAATAAACAAAAATATTTTTGCTTTTTATTATCCCATTTTCAACGCTATCTTTAGAATAATAGAAATGTAGAGCTATATTTTTATAAATGAAAAGTTGTAGTTCCATATTTTTAATTAGTTAATATTTTTCCTTTTATTGCGTCAACAATAATTTTTTTGTTTATATATTTTTCGATTTTTGCATTAATCATCTTCGGCTCTGTCAAACAAGGAACATTAAACTCCCTCGCTATTACTGCGATATGCGAAAGAATCCCCCCATTAATTATCAGTGCATTTATTAAAGGAAGTTTTTTGATTAAATTATTATCCATTTTGCAATTTATCAAAACAACATCACCTTTTTTAATTTTATCATAATCTCCAATATTATTAATGATTTTTAATAAACCATCAGATACACCTTTACAGGTGACAACGCCCTTTCCCAAAATTTTATTCTTATCAAAAAAGTAATTTAAATTTTTGGGGTATTTATCTAGGGTTGTAATATTTCTACTTTGGAAAATATATATATTACGACCGTCCCATCCCCACTCAATATCCTGAGGATTGCCAAATACTTTTTCAAGATTTAACGCTATTTTTGATACTTTTTTCAGAAATATATTTTGTAAATTATTTATTTTATTTTTATCCACTTCTTTCGTAATCGGTTTTTTGTGCCCGCTGACCATAGAATCTCCTAATCCTTCTGTATATTCAATAATCATTTTTTTGTCATCTTGACTGACCGGGTCGGCGGTGAATATCACACCAGCAACTTTTGTCGGTATTAATTCTTGAACAGCAATAGCCATATTTTCATATTCTAATCTGACACCATTTATTTTTGCGTATATTTTAGCATTGCTACTAAACAGCGACTGATAGCAAAGCTTAATAGCCCTTAAGATATTTTTCTCTCCTTTTATGTTGAGAAAACTTGAATATTGCCCAGCAAAACTTAACAGAGGTGAATCTTCGCAAGTCGCTGAACTCCTAATTACCAAGGGTTTATTATTAAATTCTTGATTGATTTTTTCAAGGATTGTTTTTTGATATTTAGCAGGAATTTCAAATTTAGACCAATCGTAATTTAAAGGATCTAAAATTTTATTCTCCGTTAACAATCGAGTGAAAACGTTAGTATTAATGATTAAGGTTTTTGGAATTAAACACCCAGCTTTGTTATTAATTATTTTAATATTTTTAGCTTTGGTTCCAATCTCTTGACTATCGCAATTATCCAAAAGTTTTATATCATTAGAAAAAGAAAGCTTATTATCTATTAACCCTAAAACATCCTCTTTTATAAAAAGTTTTTTTCCTTTTGGATTAGGTCTATGGGATTTTATTAGACCTTTCTTTTCCCAACGATAAATAGTAATAATTTTAACGTTAAACAATTTAGCCACTTCATTAGTGGTTAAATAAGGATTGTTATTTTCCATACATTTGATATCATTTAATAACATTGATATACTTATAGTATCATGGTCATAAATTTTAAGCAACATATTATAAGGATTTCCTTTTCGTTGTCCGCGTGTGGGCGGGTAGGGCAATGGCAACACTTATTGGCGGCGTATTTCGCAAAGCGAAATACGAAAAATTGTGGCGACTAAAAAAGAAGCAGCGAAAGCGAGGGGCGAAGCCCCGAGCGAGGCAAATTCCGCTGTAAATAAACTTTAGTGGGCCCTAAGGGATTTCCGCCTTCGCTTGGCGCCAAATTGCGCCAAGCTCACTTGTCCAGACCGACCGCTAGTTCGAATCCATTAGTTGAGAGCTCATAACAAAAAAATTCCCAACACGGTTAGGAATTTTCTTTGTTAGTGGACTTTAAAAAGAGGATTTCCAACTCTTTGGACGAGATTATTGAGGAAATTAAGTGGTGGGCGGGGTTTTTGGAAATATTATAATTTTGAAGCACTGGGCAACTTTTCCGCATTAATTATGTGGTAGCCAATATTTAAACCGTCTTCCTCATTTAGTCTATGAATAATTTTTTCAATTTCTTTAATTCTTTCATCGTCTCTTTTCGAATATCGGATAATTAAATATATTCCATTTTTGACATCTTCCGATTTCATGTATTCTGGTAATTGTTTTTCAATTTTTCTAAATAAACCAGAAATTGTGCTAGCTTTCTTTACCTCAATTAGCATTCTTTTATTATAGCCGTTTGAAAATTTAAAATCTACAGGCCCTCTGCCCATATTTGCTTCTTTTGTTATATCGATATTATTTTGCTGACAATAAGGTATCGCTATTCCAGCAAACGTTCTTTGAGAGGCCGACTCCTTTTTCTGCGAACCGTCGTCATTCACTAATAATTCATTCCCACCTTTAACCTCAATAAAAGATTTAAAAGAGTTTATAATTGAAGCAATTATATTGAAAAAATCTTGGTTGTCATTTGGCAATGTTAAAGTAATCGGATTATTTTCTGTATATATTTTACCAATATCATGCCATTTTCTGTGGTTTTCTGGGTCATTAAAGAAATCGTAGGCTTTAGGATCGGAAAGCTCTTCCTTTCTTTTAATATATTTTTCAACTATATCTGGTGCTTTTCTGGCTATTTCCACTATGGTTTTTTTATCCATTTTTTTGGCAATGTTGTAGTTAAAATCATTTCTTAGTCTTTCGTTTTCAAAACTTATTAAGTAATCTCCAAAATCTGATGATATAATTTCTGGCAGTTTATTTAAAAATTTTTGAGGGACTAATATAATTGGGGTTTTATCCTTTGGATTTAATGGTAAATATACTTTTTCATTTAGCCACCTTAAATGAGTGGAGTCAAAACTGGAATTTTTCACTTGGATTTCGGCCATAGGTATGTTATATTTTTTACAAATAATATTTGTGTATTTTATAAGCTCTTCCTTTAGTATGTTGGCCGTCATATCGCTTATTCTGTCAGCACCAATGCCTTCGTTTAATATTTCTAATTCTTCAAAATGTTGTATGTTTTTTATCCCCTTTTGAATAGCTATCCATATAGCTTCTATCATCAATTCTGAAAATTTATAGCTTGAACCAGCCCCTTTGTTGTCGCCGAAAGAATAGCCGAGGTAAAGCTCCGATACTTCTGGAAATATAAGTATTAATCTCGCCTTTTTATAGCTAATTACATCTTTATTGCCATTAGTTTCGGCAACAATTTTTAAAGCCTCATTAAAAAAAGTTATTATTTTTTCGTGAGCCTTGCTAAACAAATTATCGCCATGTTTAAATATTAAAAATGGGTCGATAAAAAGTCTTGTATCAAAATTTAAAATTGGGTCGAACCAATCATCATTGGCATCTTTTGTTATACTAAAAGCTTCCGAGAATTTCATATCTTTTGGATTAAATTACTTTATTTATAACACATTATTGCTTAAAAAACAATTAAAAATTTAAGCAGGGCGGGGTTTAAAATGGGAGTGTTCATAAAATTGATTTTTTGCGTTTAAAAGAGTATTATTATAAATGTAATAATTTTTGTTTATGTCTAAAAAGGCAAATTACGATAATTGGTCAAAAGAGGAACTTATTAAGGAATTAAAGCGTATTAAGGAAACTAAATATGGTCTTGTTTGGCATAGAGACAAAGAAACCGAAGAAAAATTAGATATTTTAATAAATCTCGACGCCAAGACTCCAAGCGAAACTTTTTCCAATGAAGTGTCTGGCAAACCTTTTCCAGTTTTAAAAGAAGTTAAGGGTAAACAGATTTTAACAAATAAAAACAAATTATTTAATTTGTTAATCGAGGGAGATAATTATCACGCTTTAGCAGTTTTAAATTTTACTCACCAAGAGGCGGTTGATTTAATTTATATTGATCCGCCTTATAATACTGGCAGTAGTGATTTTATTTATAATGATAAAATAGTTGATTTAGAGGACCCATTTAGACACAGTAAATGGCTTTCTTTTATGGAAAAAAGACTAAAGTTGGCTAAAAATTTATTAAGAAAAAATGGAGTTATTTTTATATCAATCGATGATAATGAGCAGGCACAATTAAAATTACTTTGTGATGAAATTTTCGGTCCAAATAATTTTATTGCTAATTTAGTATGGAGAAAAAAAAGAGGATATGGCAGAGGCAACAGTTTATTTATACTACAGACGGAATATATTCTATGCTATGCAAAAGATATTAGCGAAGTTCAAGAATTCAAGCAGTCAATCTCCGAACATAAATTAGAAGCTTATAAATATAAAGATAATTTTGGTTTTTATAAAAGAGAGGGGCTGGATCACCATTCTCCCAGGGGTGCGTATGAAAGAAAAACATTACAATATGATTTGGTTATCGACGGCAAAAAAATTTATTGTCCTACTGGTCAATGGCTGTGGAGTAAAGATAGGGTTGGTGAAGAATTAAAAAACTTTTCTAATAATGGAAAATTAAAAGAATATAAATATTTAGAAATAGTAAAAGACACGCAGGGTAGATGGCGAGCTTATAAAAAAATTAGGCTGGATGATGAGTCTGGTGAAGTTAGGGGCGAAAAACCATTGTCTTTGATAGATGATAGTCGTTTTACTACAAACTATTCTGCTAGTGAAATTAATGATATTTTTGGTGAGCCAATATTTAATTATTCTAAACCAACTAATCTAATAAAATATTTAATTAATTTTTCTTCTGATAAGAATGCTGTAATTTTAGATTTTTTTGCTGGTTCTGGAACAACTGGACAAGCCGTTTTATCATTAAATGATGAAGATAGGGGCAATAGAAAGTTTATTCTTTGCACTAACGATGAAAATAAGATATGTAATAATGTCTGCTATCCAAGAATCGAAAAAATTATTAATGGTTATAAAAATCCTAAAAATAAAGAAGTAAAAGGGTTGGGTGGAAATTTAAAATATTTTACTGCCTATGATTTTGTAGAGGCCAAAGAAACGGACCAAAATAAAAGAAAATTGGTAAATAAGTCAACGGAAATGCTTTGTATTAAAGAAAATGCTTTTGAGCTCATTCAAGATGAAGATGATTTTAAAATATTCAAAAATAGTGATCACTATTTAGGTGTAATTTTTTACGAAGAGGCGATTGATGATTATAAAAAAGCTATAAAAAAAATTAATGGTCATTTTAATACTTATGTTTTTTCTTTGGGCGATGACCCACATGAACGACAATTTTCTGATGTTAAGAATAAAGTAAGTTTATGTGCTATCCCCGAGGTTATTTTAAAAGTATATCGAGAAATTTTTAAGTAATTATTTTTTATGTGGATAGAATTAAAAAATTATCAAGAAAAAGTCATTAATAAGTTGAAAAATGAAGTTAATGAACTTTTGGAATCTGATGATAATAAAATTTGTATTTTCAAGGCCCCGACAGGCTCTGGCAAGACTTTAATGATGGCCGAATTTTTAATGCGTTTATGCGATTCTAGAGCCGACGGACAAAAATTTTCTTTTGTTTGGTTGGCAGTAAATAAACTTCACGATCAGAGTAAAAATAGTTTAAAAAAATATTACGAAGATAAGGGGCTTGGTTTGAAATGCTCATATTTTGAAGACTTGGAAGACAGAAAAATTAAAGAAAATGAAATTTTATTTTTAAATTGGGCCAGTATTAACAAGCGGGGCAATGTTTATGTTCGAGATAACGAAAGAGATAATAATTTAACTAATATTATTGCGAGAACAAAAGATGACGGTAGAAATATTATTTTAATAATTGATGAAAGTCATCGAAATGCGGATACCACAATTTCCAAGGAAATTATTGAAGATATTAATCCTAAAATAACTATTGAAGTTTCCGCCACCCCTCAATTAAATACGGCCAATAGAATAGTTGAGGTGGAATTACAACAAGTAAAAGACGAAGGAATGATTAAAAAGGAAGTGGTTATTAATCCTGATTTTGAAAATTATAAATTTGATAAAAAAGTTGCTGATAAAACAGCCGATCAAATAATTGTCGAAACCGCCCTTAAAAAAAGAAAAGAATTATTTAAAAAATATCAAGACGAGGGCTCAACTGTTAATCCTTTAATGTTAATTCAAATTCCAGACGCTAGGACGGGGTTAATTGATAAAAAAGATTCTATTATTCAGCTCTTGGCGAAAAATGGCATCACTACGGAAAATGGCAAATTAGCTATTTATCTTTCGGACAAAGATAATAAAATCAATCTCGATAATATTGAAAAAAATGAAAATGAAGTTGAAGTGATGATATTTAAACAGGCAATCGCCGTTGGTTGGGACTGCCCGAGAGCTAACATTTTAGTTTTATTTAGAGAGTGGAAAAGCATTGTTTTTTCAATTCAAACAATCGGTCGAATTATGAGAATGCCAGAATGGCATCACTATAAAAATCCAGAATTAAATTTTGGCTATGTTTATACCAGTTTAAGTGATATTGGTATCGCCGAAGATATTACGAGAGATTATATAACCGTTTACGAGGGCAAAAGATTAGAAAATTATAAAAATATTGATTTAACATCTTATCATTCAAAGCGTTTTCGTGAAGAAACTCGCTTATCTTCAGATTTTGTTCCAGAATTTTTTAGAGCCTGCGAAGAATTAAAATTAAAAGATAAAATTTCTTTGAAACACAGCATTGTTAATACTAAATTAATTGCTAGCGGTCGCATTGAAGACATTGATAAAGAGGCGAAAAGTATAGAGAAAAAAGGAACGCTTAATTTACCTAAAAATGATGTTGAACTACAAGTTGCTTTTGATTCTTTTGTTAGGGCTAATTTAGCTCCGTTTGCTCCAGAGTTAAGATCAATCAAAAGAGTTAATGATTCTATCTATAGATTTTTTGATAAAGCTTTTAAAATGGGTGTTGATGACTGGGTTAACATACAGGCCATTATTTTAGCTGATGAAAACAAACAAATAATTATTGATGTTATTAATAGGGCTAAAGAATTTTATCAAGAAGTGGTCGGCAGAGGAAAACATGAAGTCATTAAAAATGATGAGTCGTGGAATATCCCAAAAACAATAAATTACAATTTGAACTTCATCAAGAAAGATTATAAAAAATCAATCATTAGCCCTTATTATGCCAAAACTAAGGTTGGGGCTACTATGTCGCTTTTTGAAGAAGACAGCGAAGTTGAGGTTAATTTTATAGAATATTTAGAAAAAGCCAAACAAGTTAAATGGTGGTTTAAGAACGGTAAGGCCGATGCTACTTTCTTTGCTGTTCCATATTCAGAAGACGATTCGGAAAAACCATTTTATGTTGATTTTATTGTTATGCTAAATAATGGCAAGATTGGTTTATTTGATACTAAGGGTGGTCTTTATGCTAAAACCGCTAAAGAAAGAGCTGAGGGTTTGGCTAAATATATTAAGCAGGAAAATAAAAAAGGTAAAAATTTATTTGGTGGAATCATTGTTAAAGATAGAGACAGTTGGCGTTTGAATGATAAAGAAAAATATTCTTATGATCCTAATAATTTAAAAGATTGGGAATTTTTAGATTTAAAATAATCTTAAAAAACTTTGTAAAATTAAGGTTTTAGGATTTATCCACAGCAAAACATTGGCAAAACTAATTATTTCAAAAAAATTTAAAAATCCTCCGCAAAACCGCCCCTTAACCTATCCCCGAATTTATGCTATAATACATTCAGACTTAATAAATAAAATTATATAATCTCGGGACCCATTGTTGAACGGATGTCGACTGCATGAGACGCAAAATAAAAAATAAAACTCATAAAAAAATAATCCCCTGTAAATTAGCAAAGTCTTTCTTTGCCAATTGAAACTAATCAACCAGCATTTGTCCGTGCTCGGTTTTTTTGTTTTGGCAAAGACTCTTAATTTCGTCGTCGCCTGTTTAGATAGCGAAACAGGTTAATTGATTCCTTTGATGTAAACATAGTGTGTAGTTTTGTTTAGTCTATTAGTGGCACTTGCCCCGTCGCTAGTGGCTAGTTCTGTTCTTTAATCTCTCATTTTTGACCGTCCCCCCAAGCATTGTTTTTTACTTTTTTTCGGCGAGGCTTGTCCGCTCGCCGAAAAAATAAAAACAAGCTGGGGGCGGTAAATGAGATTTTAGACAGAATAGTGTTCGTTCGCTGTGTGCCTCTATTAGACTTGACTATAGGCACACTTAACGCCGTTATTAAACTCTATGGAAATTAAACCACGAGTTTATCGGCAGAAGCTGATAGAGTCGGGTGATTATGTGGAAATATATGATTATGAAAACTTCATTAAAATTAATCAAAAGAGAAGACATCGAAGAATTAAGAAAGAAAAAACTAAGCAACCATATGAAGATGATAGCAGTGAATTGAATAAAGTATTAAAAAGTGAGTTTTCCTATAGGCGAAGTCGGTCAAATATTGTTCGGTTGGTAAATTCTAACCCCGATTTAAAAGTGTTTATCACACTTACTTTTGACAGCCATAAATTCGGGGATAAACCGTTTACTGATTTTAAAGAATGTAATTCAATATTCTCTAATTTCATTAAAAGGTTAAAACGGAAATATCCTGAATTAAAATATTTGGCCGTGCCCGAATTTCAGAGCGACTATTATCATCGCACCAATATCAAAAAAGAATTTGGCGGTAATATTCATTATCATTTATTGTCTAATTTGCCCTTTATTGAAAACACCGCTCTTGAGAAAATCTGGGGCTACGGATTTATTAAAATTAATAATATCCGACAGGTGTCTGCTGTCGGTCCGTATGTCGCCAAATATATCGGCAAAGAATTATTTGATGGTCGCTTAAATGGAAAGAAAAAACTGTTTTATTCTCGCAATCTTAATCGCTCTAAAATTATTATCACTTACTCAAAAATAAAAGAATATCTTAGCAACTTAAAATCTCCGCTCAAGCTTTTGCACGAGACAACTTACAAGTCCGAATATCTCGGCAGAGCTCGCTATCGGCTCTATAAAAACGGATAGCAATATTGTCCTTAAGAAACTTTTGATGTGTAAACATGCGTTTGTTAAAAAACAAATGATAAGCCTAAATGCTCTGCGGGAGTTATTGGGCAGTAGTGCTAATAACTACGGCGAAACAGAGCTTGAAGAAATTCGCCAAGACATCTATAATCTGGCTAATATCGCCTTTGATATATATAAACGAAATCCTAAAATATTAGACAAATATTAAAAATAATAAAAAATTTATGATGACAATTGAAGCTCTTAAAAAATCACTCGGTGTTCGTGGTCAACAATATTCTAATGAAGAACTGGAAATGATAAGACGGGATTTATATCAATTAGCTCATCTTTCGTTTAAGTATTATCTTAATAGTCAAAAAAAGCTAAAAAGCCAATAAAATTAAAATAATCTTGTAAAAATAAAAATATATGATAATATCCATAATGGACACAATCGAATTAACGCACAGCAACCATTTTTGAATCACAATGACGGCGAGTTTGTCGTTTTGATATAAAGAGAGCGGTGGCTGTTTCAGTTGTGCGTTAGCATGATTGTGTCCGACAGTTTACCGCTCTCTTTTTATTATTAACCATTAAAATTATGCCAAATCAAAAAGGTATTATTTATTACCGAGTATCAACCGAAGATCAAGCTCAATCAGGTGTTAGTTTAGAGCAACAAAAAAATGCTTGTTTAGAATATGCCGAGAAACATAATATTGAAATTTTAGAAATGTTTCACGACGACGGAGTATCGGCTAAAACTATTGAGCGAGCAGGCCTAAAAGAATTATTAAAATATTGTGCGAAAAATTCCAAGAAAGTTGGTTGCGTTATTGTTTATAAAATTGACCGACTATCCCGAAATGTAAATGATTATACTGGTATTTTGGCGTCGCTCTATAAACTTAAGATTAAGTTTATATCGACGACTGAAACTGTCGATGAAACTCCGAGCGGAAAATTAGTCGGGACAATTGTGGCCTCAGTGGCTCAATTTGATAATGACGTTAGGAGCGAAAGAATTGCCTCTTGTATGCACGAAAGGATTAAACAAGGAGTCTGGTGCTTCAAAGCTCCGTTTGGTTATCTAAACGCTCGAGACGGGCAAAATAGAGCTATTATAACGCTTGATAAAGAGCGTATGCCTTTAGTCAAAATGGCTTTTAAGAAATTTGCTACTGGCCTATATCAAGTTAAAGAAATTGGGCAAATGTTAGAAGATAAAGGCTTTAGAACACATAAAGGCAAAATATTAAGTCTACAAACGCTCCACGGTATGCTCAGAGATAAATTTTATATTGGAATTATGACGGTTAAAGGCGAGGAATATCAAGGCACTCATGAGCGATTTATTGATGAGAATGTTTTTTGGCAATGCCAGAAATTATTTAGAAGTATGAATATTGGCGACAATGTTTCTTTGGGGCGAGTTAATGAAAATTTTCCTTTACGACATTTTGTCGTCTGCCCTCATTGTGGTCGACCTCTAACCGCTTGTTTTTCTCTGGGGCATATGGGCGTTAAATATCCATATTATAAATGCTATAACCGTGAATGTGATAAATTACGATCAATTCCTAAAGATAAAGTGGAAAGCGAATTTATGATTGGTTTAAAAGAAATTACTCCAAGGCCTAACGAGGCTAAGGCAATGAAAAAAATAATTATTGACGCATGGGAAACAAGAAAAGGCGAATTAAAAAATGATTCGGGGTTATTGAAAAATCAGCTTGAAAAATTAAGGACAGAAAAAGACAAGTTAATTGATATGAAGAAAAAGGAATTATTAGATGATGAGGATTTTAAAGCGGAAATGGATAAAGTGAAAATTCAAATCGCCGATAAGCAAGCTAAGGTGGTTAATTGTAATGACGATAATTTTGATGTGAAAAAGAATGTTGATAAGGTTTTTAATTTTATTTGCGATTTACCAGAAATTTATCAAAATGCTGAATATTCAGAAAAAATTAAGTTTCAAGGTTCGATTTTTAAAGAAAAGCCTGCTTTTAATTTTTATAGATTTCAAACCCCTAAATTGTCGCTAATATTAGAACTAAAAAGAGACTTGGTTGATACCAAATCTCTTAATGTGGACCCTAAGGGATTCGAACCCTTGACCCCCTGCTTGCAAAGCAGGTGCTCTAGCCAGCTGAGCTAAGGGCCCCTACATTTTTTCAATAATATTAAGACTAGCAGGCGACTAATTTTTGGTCAAGATCTAAAGTTAAAATTAAATTAAAAAATAATTAAAATAATAAAAGTTTTTTATTTTATTATCGGTATCGTAAAAACGGACTTAAAATCCAAGCCATAAAATTATTAATGTTGCCAGTTAAAGTAATTATTCCGAGTAATAAAAAGGCAAAGCCGACTAATTTATAGCCTAAACGTGAGCCACCTTCAGACGACAATTTTTCTTCAAACCAGGCGATGCGGCCAAAATTATTCATAAACCATTCTGTTTTAACAGTTAGACTTAGTCCGGCGGCAATCATTATGAGGCCAATTAAAAAAGAGACGATAGTCATATTATTTAATATAGTTTAAGGGATTATATCTTGTTTTATTAATTATTACTTCAAAATGTAAATGTGAACCAGTTGATCGACCAGTTGAACCCATGGTGCCAATATTTTCGCCACGTTCAACTTCGTCACCGACACCGACAAATAATTTTGATAAATGTCCGTAACGAGTTTTTTTGCCGCCGCCATGATTAATTAAAATTGTATTACCATAGCCACCATTCCAGCCGCCAGCGGCAATTTCGACAATACCAGCCTCGGCCGCATAAATTGGAGTGCCAACCTTATTAGCAATATCCACGCCATTATGACGCCAAGAAAAATATTGAGTCAAGCGGTTACCTGATGTTGGCCAAGCCATTTTTGCACCAGTTGATTTTACCGTCGGACTTTTAATTAAGTTTTTAATAGCCGATAAACCGCTAGTATAAGTATTTCTTGGGGTTGAAGCGGCCACGCGTTCTGTTATTTTTTTACCTCCTGGTATAATTAATTGTTGTCCGATTTTTAAACTATCACCAATACCGTTAGCGGCCGTGATTTTTTCACCGTCTATTTCATAACGCGCTGAAATTTTAGAAATAGTATCACCAGACTTAACGGTATAGGTAATGCCATTATATGGTAAAATAATTAATTCATCTCCAGGACGAATTAAACTATAGGCACTTAAATTATTAGACCAAAGAATAGTATTTACACTTAAACCAAAACGACGAGCAATTGAACTAACCGTATCGCCATTTTGAACAAGGTAATGAACGATCGCTTGTCGTTCTTGCACAAGCTCCACCTGACCACTCGATTGTCCAGAACTATCAGAATTGTTTAATGGTTTAAAAATAGTATCACCTAATTCGTCAAAAATTGGTAATTCATTTTGGTCATCTTCAGACTCACGATTTAATCCAGTTTGGTTTTGTAAACTATAATCTCCCTCAGCATAATTTTGTCTATTAGCTAAAAAATTACTTAAAGCTTGTTCTTGAATTAATTCTTCGTCTGGAGGTAAACCAAATTCCGCAGGAATTACTTTAGCTAAAATGGTTTTTGGTAATTTACTCTGTCGATTAGCGGCCGCGCTTTGTTGGGTATTATAAAAAAACAGAATTAGACTGAGACTAATAATTAAGACGTACCCCAGATTTTGGAAATTGAAACCAGTCAGGGAGTCGTTATTTGATCTTATTTTTTTAAATTGAAAAACTTTATAATAAATTTTGGTTAGTATAGTATAAACCGGTTTTTTAAAAATTAAACGAAAAAATCCGAAAAAAACCCGAAATATTCCCGGGATTAATCTGCCTAGCCAGCGTAAGACGTGAATTGCCGCTAAGCCCGCCCCTGCGCCATGTTTTTTAAGTTTTTCTTTAATTTTAGGGCTGATATGATTATCAGTTTAAACTAAATATATACTATCAATTTGGGCTTGTATCGTCAATTTATGCTATAATCAAATTATTATATAATTAAAAAACATATGGTTCATAAAAAGGCTCTTTTGATCATACTAGATGGTTGGGGAATTGGTGACCGATCGCGGTCGGATGCTATTTTTTGTGCTTCAACTCCCAATCTTGATCGTTTCATGGCAAAATATCCTAATTCTCAATTGCAAGCAAGCGGTCTTAGTGTTGGTTTGCCGGCAGGGATTATGGGTAATTCAGAGGTCGGTCATTTAAATTTAGGCGCTGGTCGAGTGATTTATCAGGATTTGGTAAGAATTAATGCCGCCTGTACTAATGGCGATTTGGCAAAAAATAAAAACTTACTTCAGGCTTTTACAGAGGCTAAAGAAAAGAAGCGTAATTTACATTTTATCGGCTTGATTTCGCCGGCCGGTGTCCACTCAACAACCGATCATCTTTATAAGCTTTGTGATTTAGCTAAGGAAAATGGCTTGAGTCGCGTTTTCATCCATGGTTTAACAGATGGTCGCGACAGCGACCCACAAAGCGGAGCGGCCTATATAGATAATTTAGAAAAACATCTAACTTCTTCAGTCGGAACTCTGGCGAGTTTGGTTGGTCGGTATTATACAATGGATAGAGATCAGCGCTGGGAAAGAATTAAAAAAGGTTATGATTTAATGGTCAAAGGCGTCGGCCGTCCAGTTACTGATTTAGCACAAGCTGTTAGAGATGATTATGCGTCAGGACTAAGTGACGAATTTTTAGAACCGCTTATTAAAGTTGATGAAAATAAACAGCCGGTTGCCCTAATAAAAGAAGATGATGTTGTGATTTGTTTTAATTTTCGAACAGAAAGATTGCGTGAAATCACCGTGGCTTTAACACAGACAGATTTACCAACGGCGGGAATGAAAACCTTGTCTCTTCACTATTATACACTAACGACTTATGATGATAAGTTTAAAAAAGTTACTCCGATTTTTACTAAGGAGAAGATCAAAAATACTTTAGGAGAAATAATCGCCACTGCTGGTTTAAAACAATTACGCCTAGCGGAAACAGAAAAATATGCACATGTTACTTTTTTCTTTTCTGGTGGTCGGGAAGATAAATTTTTTGGAGAAGAAAGAATTTTAATCCCTTCGCCAAAAGTTGCCACCTATGATTTAAAACCAAAGATGAGCGCGGCAGCGATTAAAGAGGCGGCGATAAAAAATATTAAAAACAATGAGATTTCTTTTATTTGTTTAAACTTTGCTAACGGTGATATGGTTGGGCATACTGGCGTATATTCAGCTATAATTAAGGCGGTTGAATTTGTTGATACTTGTGTTGGTGAAATTGTGGCGGCCGCTGATGCTAATAACTATGCCGTTTTAATCGTCGCCGATCATGGTAATGCGGAGGCAGCAGTTAACCCTGATGGCAGTATTAATACGGCTCACTCTTTAAATCCTGTTCCATGTTTATTAATTAATTCTTCGTATACTACGATTGCTAGTGGCGTGTTGGCGGATGTGGCTCCAACACTTTTAAAAATAATGAATTTACCACAAGCGCCCGAGATGACCGGGAAATCATTGGTTTGATTTGAATCGTAAAATTGCTTATTCATTATTCCGCCTTTATTTAAAAATCTCCATTTGAGTAATGGAGATTTTTTAGTTGAATAAATTATTTAACGATAATGGAAAATGGTTTTTTTTGTCCGTAAGGGCGGGGTCCGGTTTTTTGGCAATATTCCAGCAGGCCTTTTTTGAAATAAGCGGGACGACTGGTTTGAATAAAGCCGATTATATAGTAACTAATTGATAAGGCGAGTCCATAGTTAGCGTCTTTAGGTAATTTTAGGTTCCAGCGATGTTTCTGATTACCAAAGAAGCGGTTTGCTCCAAAACTAATTACTAATTCTTTTTCTGAGCGGCAGATAAATTTAGCATGTCGAGCATTACCCTCGGAATAAGCGCGTAAACTAGAATGAGGACCAAATAATTCATCATCTTTAACATTGATCATATCAACAATTGGTCGAAAACGATCCGGAAGAATAAAGGTAAAGGAGCGATAATTCTTAAAGTTTTTGGGCAGCTTAATATTTTTTAAAAACTTTTTAATTTTTTCTGGTTTTTCTGCGGTTACGCCTAGAATCATTCCTAAATAGGTCGAAAAATTATAAGAGTAAGGTTCGGGAGATTTTTGGAAAGTAAAAAATTGATCAGCCAGTCTCACTCCCGTAGATTCAGCCTGACAGGTTAACAGAGTTGTTTTAAGTCCGGCCGCCTGAGCAGCCTTAATTTCCCAAGTCGAATCTTTTTCTCCAGAAGCGGAAATAATAACCGCCTCTTTAATCGTTCCGGACTTAATTAAAGATTTATATATTTTAAGTTGAGTGAGGAAATTTCCTTCATCAGCAAAAAAAACTGGCTGATTATCAAAAATCATTTTTCCAGTGTGATAAGCATTAACGCTGCCGACCACGAACCCGGGAGCAAGCTTTTTAAGATTAAGTAAAGTCGGTTTATTCTTAATGAAGAAATTCAGACCCGCTAGTACGCTGACGTTTAAGTTCGGTAAAACAAAATTATTCATATTTTTAGTTTATTTTACTATATTTTCATTATAATTCATCTTGATTTTTATTTCAATTTGCGATAGAATCAGGAGTGATTAAGTTCAATCTAAGTTAAAGTTATATGTCCGGACATTCTAAATGGGCGACAACTCATCGTCAAAAAGAAATAGTCGACGCTAAACGCGGCGCAGTTTTTACTAAATTAGCCAATGTCATTACGATTGCTGCTAAAAAAGGGGGGGACCCGAATGCTAACCCATCTTTACGGGCGGCGATTGATCGAGCGCGTGATGCTAGTATGCCCAAAGATAATATTGAACGTGCTCTTAAAAAAGGAACCGGTGAATTAGGTGGGGCACAAGTTGAAGAATTATTTTATGAAGGTATTATTCCGCCGGGGATACAAATTGTCGTTAAATGTTTAACGGATAATAAAAATCGCAGCGGTTCGACCGTTCGTCATTTATTTACCAAAAATGGTGGTTCTTTTGGCGCCGTCCTTTGGAATTTTTCACAATTAGGAGTAATTCGGGTGGCCAATCATGAATTTCAAGAAAAAAATATAAACAGTGAAGATCTAGAGTTAGCTTTAATTGATCACGGTATTATTGATTTTCAGAAAGAGGTTGAGGGTATTACAATTTATACTGAAATTAAAGATTTACAAACGGTTCGAGATTTTTTAGAACAAAAAAAATTAAAAATAGCGGCAGCGGAAATTGAATATGTAGCTAAAGATAAAATAAGTCTAGAAGCAACTGATCAGGAAAAAATTGACAAGTTTTTTTCAGAGTTAGAAGACAATGAGGACGTGAGTGACTATTATGCTAATTTAAGATAAGCGCCATTATGGCCAAGATTATTTTAGGAATTGACCCGGGTATTGCCGATACTGGTTACGGAGTTATCAGGGTTGATGGTGTTTGCTTAACCTGTTTAGCCTATGGAACCATTAAAACACGGGCTGGTGAAAGTTTAGTGGCGCGCCTTAAGGTTTTATATTCAGAATTAAATAAAATCATCAAAAAATATCAGCCGGAGATAGCCGCCATTGAGCAGTTGTTCTTTAATAAAAATGTGAGGACAGCTCTTATTGTCGGACAAGCGCGCGGCGTCGCGTTGCTCGCTTTAAGTCAACACAACTTAAATATTATTGATGTTACCCCCTCTCAGGTTAAACAAGCTGTCACAGCTTATGGAAAGGCCTCTAAAACACAAGTACAAAAAATGGTTAAACTTATTTTGCAATTATCGGAAATTCCTCAACCCGATGATGCTGCCGATGCTTTAGCAATTGCCATTGCGGCCATTAATTCTCGTTTATGTTTAAAAAATTAAAAATAGTTCATATTAGCTCAGAGGTAGCACCCTTTTCCAAGACTGGTGGGCTCGGAGATGTTAGTCGCAGTTTACCAAAGGCATTAAGTCGTTTGGGGCATGAAGTGATGATTATTACCCCGCTATACGGACGCTTAATTGATAAACAAGAGTATAAACTGCGTTTGGTTTTTTCTAATGTTGAGCTTTGGTTGAACTCCGAAGAAAAAATTAAGGTTAATTATTGGCGCGGTTATTTGTTGTCTGGTTTACCGGTTTATTTTATAGAATGTAAGAAGTTTTTTTCTAAACATCGCCGGATCTATGGTTCACCGCGAGAAAATGCGCGGTTTTTAGTTTTTAATGTTGCGGCTCTAAAATTGTTATCACTTTTAAAATTTTCAGCCGACATTATCCATTGTCATGATTGGCAAACGGGGCTTATCCCTTATTATTTAAAAACCGACTTTCGTTATTCTAAAACTTTAAAAAAAGCTAAGACTATTTTTACTATTCATAATTTAATCTTTCAGTTTGGACATAATTGGTGGGAAGTTGCCCCAGCAGATAAAGATTATGGTCGTGGTAAAATTCCGCATTTAGATGATCCGCGTTTAGAAAATATTAATTTTGCTAAGCGGGCTATTTTATCGGCTGATTTTATTAATACTGTCAGCGAACAGTATCGCGAAGAAATAATGACGAAAAAGTTTGGGCAAGATTTAAATCGTATTTTAGAAAATAGACGCGATCGCTTAACTGGAATTGTTAATGGGATTGATTATAATACCTATAATCCCGAAAAAGATAAATCAATTCGAAAAAAATATTCAGTTAATAATTTATCAGGTAAGACAGAAAATAAAGTTTACATTCAAGAGCTTTTTGGTTTACCAAAAGACGGTAGTTTGCCTATTTTTTGTATGACTTCTCGGGTTACTTTCCAAAAAGGCTTTGAGTTAGTTATTAAAATTTTACCTCAGCTACTAAAGCTAGATGCTCAGTTTATAATTATTGGTGCGGGTGATCGGAGTTATGTTAAGGTGCTCCAAAAAAGCGCGAAGCAATTCCCTAATAAATTAACGGTTATCGCTTCTCATGAAGCTAATCAACAATATGAAACCGCTGTTTACGCTGGTGCAGATTTTTTTCTTTTACCATCCAACCATGAACCCTGTGGCATTAATCAGTTAATCGCGATGCGCTATGGTTGCGTACCGATAGTTAGAGAGGTTGGTGGTCTTTATGATACGGTGGAAAATTTTTCACCGCAAACTAAACGTGGCACCGGGTTTACATTTAAAAATGACGATTCTTTTGATTTTTATCACGCGATTATTCGCGCTTTAGAAAATTATCAGCATAAAAATGTTTGGGTTTCGCTTGTTAAAAGGGCGATGAAGCAGTCAAATGGTTGGGAAATACCGGCAAAAAAATATTTAGAATTATATAAACGAGTAATTAGTTTAAATAATTAAAGAGGCGCTTTGTTTAATACAAAGTTTATTAATTAGTTAGCGGTTAGATTATTATGTTGTGGTTAAATTTTTTACATTTTTACCAGCCAGCGAATGTGTCGACTGATATTCTTAAAAAAGCACTGGCTAAAAGTTATTGGCGTTTATTGCGCTTAATAGAAGAAAACCCAAATTTACGAGTAACTCTTAATGTTAGTGGTTGTTTATTAAACCGGTTAGCGGAAGAAAAAGAAGTGGCTTTTTTAGAGCGTCTGACTTTTTTAGTTAAAAAAGGACGAGTTGAGTTGACGGGCTCCGCTGCCTATCACGGTCTTTTGCCACTACTACCAAGTACCGAGGCTGTTCGTCAAATAAAAGAAAACGAAAAAATATTGCGAAAATATTTTGGTCGTAGCTTTAAACCGAAAGGATTTTTTTTACCGGAGATGGCCTATAGTCCGGCGGTCGCTAAATTAGTAAAGGAACTCGGTTACACTTGGATAATTTTAGATGAAATATCTTCGGCGGCCGGTCAGCCCCAACTTGGAGAAGTTTACAGGGATATTAATAGTGGCTTAAAGGTTGTTTTTCGAGATCGTCAGTTATCTAATACTTATCCGCCCGATGCCCTCTTAAATATTATTACAAAGATAAAAACTTTAAATATTTTACCAGAAGAAAAGGAGCGCGCCGTTTTAATAACAGCGACTGACGCTGAGTTGTATGGCTTGCGTCATGAAGATCCAACTGGTGAAATTGAAAAAGTAGTTAAGGAAAAGGAACTAAAAACAGAAACAATTTCAAATTTTATTAAAAATCACCGCCACCAAAAAATTAGTCTTAACTTAAGACCGTCTTCCTGGGAATCCAGCGCTCAAGAGATTAAAAATAAACAACCGTTTTTAGTTTGGCAAAATAAAAATAATCCCATCCAAGCTGATTTGTGGCGCTTAGCCGATTTAGCCTTATCATTGGGTGATAAGTTTTCTAAAGATAAAAATTTTTATTGGTATCGTTGGCATTTGGTTCGGGGATTAGCGAGTTGTACTTTTTGGTGGGCCAGTGCGCGTGATTTTGTTCAAATTTATGGGCCATATGCCTGGAGCCCAGATGAAATTGAGCGGGGACTAGGAGATTTAATTAGGGCGGTGCGATCTTTGGAAGATAAAAAAACAAAAAAAGTTAAATTATTAGCAGAAAAATATTATATTAGAATTAAAAAAAATATTTGGGCCGAGCATTGGAAAAAACATTGGCACAAAAACGTATGAATAGAATTTATGAGCTTTTAGATGAAAACGCTCTCTTAAAATTGTTTCAAAAAGAGTTAACGCCACTTTTTCCAGACTATGGCGCTGTTAGTCGCGTTACCGTTAAACCTTATAAAAAATTAATTTGGGAAACAACCTATCACGTAGTCATTGGTTTTCGGGTTTATTTTAATAATGGTCAAAAAGAGCGACGCGTGCCCATAGTTTGTTCAGCTCATAGCGATGAGCCACGGCGCAATGTTTATGAGGCTTTAAAATATTTTGAAAAAACTAATTTTTCGGGGGACGGTGTTGATGTGCCGCGTCCACTTTTTTATTCGGATTATTTTCGGGGGACTTTCTATCAAGAAATTGAGGGCGAAAATTTATTACATTATATTAAAAGTAACCAGCGCCAGGAAATTGAAAGTATAATTTTAGCGGCTGGAAAATTATTTGCTAAATTACATAGCTTGCCGACTGTCGGGGCCAATATTAATCCGCAAAACGCTTTAATTAAAACGGTTCTTCCGGGAGTTGAAGTTATTTTTAAAGAAATAGCCGATCGTTATCAAGATAAGTATAATAATGATTTGGAAAAAATATATAATTATTTAATGGCGGCTGAAAACCGCTTTAGAATGAAGGGCCAATATGATTATGTTATCCACGGTGACGCTCATCCGGAGAACATTATTCGCACGGCGCCCAATCGCATTGGTTTGATTGATTTTACTGATTTATGTGTCGGTGACTTTGCTCGTGATTTAGGGTCCTTTTCACAACAATTAGAATATCGGATTGGCGGTAAGTTGGGCGACGCGGTCTTTGCCACTAAAATGAAAGATTTATTTCTTAGCGCTTACCTCGAAGCTAGTAATCGTGATTTAACGGCAGAACTATCAGAAAGAATTAATATTTATTATCAATGGACCGCTATTCGAACAGCTACTTATTGGTTTTTAAAATTTGGTCATGATGAAAATCGTGCTAATGAATTATTAAAAAAAGTTAAAAATAACCTAGGCTTATAATTAAAATGTTAAACGGAAATGCTTCCAAATCAAATTTGAAAATTGCTCATATTCATGTTTGGGATCAAAAAAATAAGGGTGATCGGGCGATTGTCTTAGCGGTTCAGGCGCTTTTGCGGGTTCATTTTAAAAATTGTCGGATTAGTAATTTCCCGATGACGGTTTTACGCGATGGTTGCACAGCTGATATTAAAAAAATTAATAAGGCTGATTTTATTATAATTGGCGGTGGCGGGATTTTTTATTCTTATTTCTTGCCTTACCAGGTTGAATTAATTCAAGCGCTGGTTAAGCCGATAATTATTTTCGGAGCTGGATATATTCGAGAACTGGGGGCACCAGCTCTTAGCTCAGAAGCTGTCGCCAGTGTGGTGGCCCTTGCTAAAAAAGCCGAACTAATTGGGGTGCGTGATTATAATACAAGAAAATTTTTAAATCAAAATGGTATCGCTTATAACAAAATTAAAGTTATTGGTGATCCGGCCGCCTTACTCTCGGAAAAGAAACCAGTTTCTTTTAAAATAACTAAACAAGCCGATAATTGGGAGCCGCTAAAAAGCGGTAAAAATAATCAGAAATTAAGCATTCAGCCATTACGAATCGGGTTTAATTTAAATTATTCTGGCTGGCTCGGTTTTGGCAGATGGCGAGCAGATATTTTAAAAGCTTATTTAGAGGTGGTAAATTATTTTATAAATAAATATGAGGGTAACGATGGCCCGGGCGTTGAATTTTATTATTTAAAACACCATCCAGGCGAAGATAACATTTATCCGGCTTTAAAAATTGATAAACTAAGGGTTGTTGATTTAAAGCCAGCTGAGCAGAAGTATGTTTACGGTCAACTAGATCTCGTTATTGGCATGATGCTTCATGCTGGTGTTCTCGCTTTTGGTGCCGGAACTCCAGAAATTAGTGTCGCTTATGATTTACGAAATTATAGCTTCGCCGAATTTATTAAATGTCCAGAGTTGGTGATTGATTTAGACAAACTTAAAAAAGGCGAGTTGTTAAAACGAGCGCGTCTAGTCTTGATAGATCGCCAAAAATATCGAAAAATATTTAATCGTCAAAAAATAATTATTAAACAAAGCCAAGAAAATTTTTTGAAAAAAATTAATAAATGTCTTTGAGAAGAATATTTCTTTTGAATTAAGAAGTGATGGTGATCGTACTCTACACTTAAGAAGCGGTTTTTGTTATAATTTGCTATAATAAAAGGATAATTAAGTAAATCGCCTTTTTATAAAGGTTTTTCAATTTTTTATTTATGTCTAGACGTAAAAAAAACAATCCCTCGGATTATCTAACTTTGCCAGAGTTTAATCTTAACGCGCTCGCTAAAAGAAGTATTTTTATTGTTATTCTTTTGGTTTTGGGGTTAGTTAGTTTACTTGGTCTTTTCAATTTATCCGGACATTTTGGCGTTTTTACGGCTAAATGGTTAAGTCTTATTTTTGGTTATGGTCGCTGGCCAGCCCCCTTTATTTTATTATACTGGGCCTTAATTCTGATTCGGCAGACTAAAAATCCCTTAAAATTCACCGATTATCTTGGTTTGGGTTTATTATTTGCTTCTTATCAAACTCTTTTCCATTTTTTTATTGATCCTTTAAAATGGGAAAGCATAATTTTAGAGGGGGTGGGCGGTGGTTATATTGGACTTTTTTTGAGTCGGATTTTTTTCTATATTTTTGGTTTCTGGGGTGGAGTGATTGTGCTAGCCGCCTGTTTATTAATTTCTCTGGTTTTAGTGTTTAATACTTCCTTATCGCGAATTATTGGGCGTGAAAGTTGGTTTGCTAAAATTTTTAGGCCACTAACCCTATTTTTTAAAAGCTTATTTTTTGTTGAAGGAACTTTAGAAAATGCCAGTGGTAAAAAATTTATTGAAGAGGCGCGTCAGGAAGTTATTGATGCTTGGCAAAAAAAAGAAGTGCCCGCTCGCCTTGAAGAAATTGAGGAAATCGAAGAGGATGAAGAAAAACCCGAATCAATTTTAAATAATCTTAAAAAAAATGGACCGAAAGTTCAAGAAAAGATTGTTTGGCCAAAACGTTCAGTTAAAATTGACATGCCCTTTGAACTTTTAAATAATAAAATTGGCAAGGCGATTGGTGGCGATACAGAGCTTAATATGCAACGTATTAAAAAAACCTTGGAGAAGTTTGGTATTCCAGTAGAAATGGGTGAGACTAAGGTTGGCCCGACGGTTACTCAATATACTTTTCGGCCAGCCGAAGGCGTTAAATTATCTCGAATTACGACGTTAAATAATGATCTGAGCTTAGCCCTAGCTGCTCATCCAATTAGAATTGAAGCCCCGATTCCCGGACAGTCTTTAGTTGGTGTTGAAGTACCGAATAAGGCTAAGGCGATTGTTGGTTTACGTGAAATTTTAGAAGATGGCGCCTTTAAAGCACGTAAAAATAACATGTATGTGGTTTTAGGTAAGGATGTTGCCGGAACCTCTTGGCTTTATGATTTAAGCCGCATGCCACATCTATTAGTTGCCGGAGCGACTAACTCCGGTAAATCAGTTTGTCTTAATGCGATTATCGTTAGCTTGCTTTATCAAAATAATCCAGATAATTTACGTTTTATTATGGTTGATCCCAAACGCGTTGAACTCCCGACCTATAATGGTATTCCTCATTTATTAACTCCAGTTATTACCGACGTTAATAAAACTATTAACGCCCTGAAGTGGTGTCTTAACGAAATGGATCGTCGTTATGATGTTTTAAATAAAGCTGGTAAAAAAAATATTCAGGCCTATAATTCTATTAGTAAGGAAAAATTGCCTTTTATTATTTTTATTATCGATGAACTAGCGGATTTTATGATGACATCTGGGAAGGATATGGAAGCAGCCATTATTCGTCTTGCTCAAATGTCGCGGGCGATTGGCATTCATCTTATTTTAGCGACGCAGCGCCCGAGCGTCGATGTTATTACCGGTCTAATTAAAGCTAATATTCCGACACGTATTGCTTTTTCCGTAGCCTCACTGGTTGATTCTAAAACGATTTTGGATTCTTCCGGGGCTGAAAAATTATTAGGTCAAGGTGATATGTTGTTTTCAACGGCTGAATTTGCTAAGCCGAAAAGAATTCAAGGGGCTTATTTAAGTGACGATGAAATTAATGATGTTGTTAATTATATTAAGGATAAGAGTGGTCCAGCAGAATATTTAGAGGGTGTTACTGATCGCCAAAGAGTTGGTGGAAATGCTGGCGTTGGTCTTGACGGTAATCGAGGTGATGAAGATGAATTATTTGAAGAAGCTAAGGGTATTATTGTTAAAGCTGGTAAAGCCTCAACTTCAATGTTACAGCGCCGTTTATCAATTGGTTATGGGCGGGCTGCTAAAATTTTAGACATGCTTGAAGAAGCTGGTATTATTGGTCAGTCAAATGGCTCTAAACCACGTGAAGTTTTAATTAGTAATGAGCAGTACGAAGCGATGAGCTCAATGACAATTAGTGGCGCCAGTTTACATAATCGTTCAAATAGCGCTGTTCCAGAGGCCTATTTAGATGAAATAAGTGAAGAAGAAGATATTGGTTTAATTTTTACTGACGATAACGTGAACCCCGAAGACCAAGTGATTGAAGATCAAAAAGAATCTGAGGTTGATAAAAAAAACGAGATAAAGGAGGATGATCAAAAAAATAATGAAGAAAGCGCTTCTTTCGCCGATATTCATGAAGACTTGAGTTTGAGTCCAGAAGCGGAAGCGGAAGTGATTGAAGATGAAGATGAAATATTGGAGGAAATAAGAGAGAAAAAAACACTGGCCACCCCTAAAGCGACAGAATCAGCTTTACCAAAAAAAACGGTACCGCCGCTTGAAGATGATGATGAAATGTTTTTTGCGAGATAATAAAATTGTGTAAAAAAACCATTAATTTTTATTAATTAATTAGTTTTTAAACTAAAAGCTCCTTTGAAATAGGGGCTTTTTTATAGAAGCCTCGTTTGCTTTTACTGGACAATCGGTTATAATATTAATCTATGCTAGAACAAATAAAAAAACTAATTCCCCTAAAGGTTTTTAATTTTTTAAGACCGGTTTATCATTATTTAGTCGCTTTAATGGCGGCGATCGTTTACCGTTTTCCTAGCCAGGAGTTAATTGTGATTGGAGTAACGGGTACGGCCGGAAAAACATCAACTGTCTATTTAATTGCTAAAATGTTGAATGAAGCTGGATTTAAAACCGGTTTTACGTCAACAGCTATTTTTTGTGATGGTCAAAAGGAATGGTTAAATGATAAAAAGATGACCATGCCTGGTCGTTTTTTTATTTCTAAAATGCTTAGGAAAATGGTTAAAAATCAATGTCGTTATGCAATTGTTGAAACGACTTCTGAGGGGATCGTTCAGTTTCGGCATCGTTTTATCAACTATGACCTGTTGGTTTTTACCGGTTTATACCCAGAGCATATTGAAGCGCATGGTAGTTTCGAAAACTATCGAGCAGCCAAGGGTCGTTTATTTGCTCATCTTAAAAAATGTGCTCCTAAATATATAAATAATGAGCGTCGAGTTATTAAGCCAAGTAGTGAACTAAAAAAATTAGATTTGGTGCGCGTTATTAAAACAACTATTATTAATGGTGATGATCAGCAAACGGATTATTTTTTAAACTTTTGGAGTGAGGCTAAATTAGTTTATTCCTTACAGACAGGGGCCACTTTAGAATATTTTCGTAAAAAATTAAATAGCGAATCAGCTGTTTCCGATTTGACCCTAGTGTTTGGTAGTCATGTTCAAGCTGGAATTAATGGAACGAAAATGCTGCTTAATAATCAAAATATCAGTCTTAAATTATTGGGCGAATTTCACGCTGCGAATGCGGCTGCGGCCTATGCCGTTGGTTTAAATCAGGGTTTAAAGGATGAACAAATAAAAAAGGGTTTAGAGTCATTGCGTGGTTTAGCTGGTAAAATGGAAATTATTGATACAGGGCAAGACTTTACGGCGATTGTTGACTACTCTTTTGAGCCGCGTGCCCTAGAAAAACTATATCAAACCATTAACCTAATTCCTCATAATAAAATTATTCATCTTTTAGGCTCGGCGGGCGGCGGTCGAGATAAGTCGCGTCGACCAATTTTAGGGAAGCTAGCGGCCGAGAATGCTGATTTTGTAGTTGTTACTAATGAAGATCCCTATGATGAAGACCCAATGGCGATTATTAACCAGGTGGCCGCTGGAGCCGAAATGGCTGGTCACCAACTAAATATTAATTTATTTAAGATTTTTGATCGGCATGAAGCCATAAAAAAAGCTTTAGAATTAGCCAATAAAGGAGATTTGGTTTTATTTACTGGTAAGGGCGCAGAGCAATCTATTTGCTTGGCTCGAGGCGCTAAGATGCCCTGGGATGAACGTGAGGAGGTTCGATTGGCGCTTGTGGAGAAATTGTGTATTGACAAATGATAATAAATATAATACGCTTGAATAAGCTTAACACTTTTTTATCTTAAAAAAAGTGATTTATCGAAAAACTAATTAATTTAATTTTGGACTAAAACTAACTCAAACCAATTTGGGATTGGGATTTTTTTGTTAATTGGTTTTTTATTTGTTAGAGTATTTGGTTAATTATCCTTTTTAAATATATCATTATGCTCAAAAGAAAATCGTTTTCTGATTGGCAGGAAATCATGCGATTGCCTGATTTAATTGAGATTCAAAAAGACTCCTATCGCTGGTTTTTAAAGGAAGGTCTAATTGAATTGTTTGATGAAATAAATCCAGTTACCGACTTTATTGGTCGCGACCTTGAGCTATATTTTGAAGACTATTATCTAGATGAACCGAAGTTTTCAGAAAAAGAAAGTCGTGAGAAGAATATTACTTTTGAAGCGCCGCTTCGTGTTAAAACTCGATTAGTTAATAAAAAAAGTGGACGAGCCTTAAACCAAGAGGTATTTTTAGGTGATTTTCCACTCATGACTGACAAGGGAACCTTTATTATTAATGGTATTGAGAGAGTGGTTGTTTCCCAGTTGATTAGAAGCGCGGGCGTGATGTTTACGGCGGAGTTTATTAAGGGGAAAAAATGTTATGGTGCTAAAGTAATTCCTAATCGTGGCGCCTGGCTTGAAATTGAAACAGATATTAATAAAGTTATTTGGGTGCGCATTGATCGTAAGCGCAAGGTAGCCATCACCTCTTTATTGCGTGCTTTTGGTTATAGCGATGAAGAGATGTATAAAACATTTGCCGATGTTGATTTAGTAAAAAATAAAGAAGAAAAAACTTTTATTGAAGCCACTATTGAAAAAGATGCTGCTCGAACGGAAGCCGAGGGCCTGCAAGAGGTTTATCGCCGAATTCGTCCGGGAGACCTAGCTTCGGTGGAAAATGCCCGACAATTAATTTATTCAATGTTCTTTCGCTTTGATCGTTATGACTTTGGTCGAGTCGGACGCTATAAATTAAATCGTCGTTTCGGTCTTGATTTAACGGCGGCTAAAAAAGAAAATCGTATTTTGCGCAAAGAAGATTTAGTTTTAATCATTAAGGAGGTTATTAGTTTAAATATTACTAAGAAACCAGAAGATGATATTGATCACTTGGGTAATCGTCGCGTCCGCGCTATTGGTGATCTTATTCAAAATCGTTTTCGAATTGGTTTAACGCGCATGGAGCGTATTATTAAAGATCGCATGTCAACTTCAGACATTACTTCTTTAACGCCTAATAAACTAGTGAATGCGCGACCAGTTATTGGGGTGGTGCGGGAATTTTTTATGTCTTCCCAGTTATCACAGTTTATGGATCAAACTAATCCGCTCGCCGAATTGGAGCATAAACGACGCTTATCGGCGATGGGTCCAGGTGGTTTAACTAGAGAGCGCGCTGGTTTTGATGTGCGCGATGTACATACCACTCACTATGGTCGTATTTGTCCGATTGCGACGCCAGAAGGCCCAAATATTGGTCTCGTTGGCCATTTAGCTAGTTATGCTCGTTTAAATAGTTACGGATTTTTGGAAACCCCTTATCGCAAAGTTATTAATAATAAGGCGGGTCGATTTGTTAGTGGGGAAATTGTCTATTTAGATGCCTTTGAAGAAGAAAAATATATTACAGTTGATGCGACTATTCCTATTGCTCCAGATGGTCGTTTTTTAGTTGATAAATATCCAGTTCGAAAATACGGTCAGCCGGGAGTTGCCGAAGTTGCTCTAATTGAATTTGTCGGTGTGGCTGCTAATCAGATTATTTCGATTGCGACGAGCTTGATTCCATTTATGGAACATAATGACGGTCAACGCTCACTCATGGGCACTAACATGCAACGTCAAGCGGTTCCTTTAATTAAAGCTGAGGCGCCGATTGTGGGTACCGGTATGGAAGAGCGGGCCGCTCGAGATAGTGGTCATGTGGTTATTGCCGATGATGATGGCGTGATTACTAAAGCGGAAGCGGCCTTAATTGAAATGCAAAATAAAAAGGGTCAGATTTTAACTTATACTTTAAATAAATTTTTACGCTCTAATTCTTCAACCTGTATTAATCAGCATCCAGTTGTCAGTGTTGGTCAGAAAGTAAAAAAAGGTGATATTTTATCTGATGGCCCGGCTATCGATAATGGTGAACTTTCCTTGGGTCGAAACGTGTTAGTTGCCTTTATGACCTGGGAAGGATTTAACTATGAAGATGCGATTATTATTTCTGAACGCTTAGTTCAAGAAGATGTTTACTCTTCTATCCATATTGAAAATTATGTTATCGATGTCCGTGACACAAAGCTTGGTCCGGAAATTATTACTAATGACATCCCTAATATCAGTGAAGAGAAATTAAAAAATTTAGATGAGGACGGAATTGTGCGAATTGGAGCAGAAGTATCCAGTGGTGACATTTTGGTTGGTAAAATTACGCCGAAAGGTGAAACAACTTTATCAGCTGAAGAAAAATTATTACGAGCAATTTTTGGTGAGAAAGCTAAAGATGTGCGCGATTCATCTTTATACTTAGAGCATGGTGAACATGGAAAAGTAGTTGATATTAAAATTTTCTCTCGCGAAGAAGGCGATAAATTATCGGCTGGCGTTTTAAAGTCGATTCAAGTGGCGGTCGCTAATCTACGAAAAGTTCAAGTTGGCGATAAAATGTCCGGGCGACATGGTAACAAAGGAGTTATTTCGCGCGTGGTACCAGCTGAAGATATGCCATTTATGGCCGACGGCACACCGATTGATATTATTTTATCTCCTTTGGGAATTATTTCTCGTATGAACCTTGGTCAGCTTTTAGAAACTCATTTAGGCTTTGCTGCCAAGAAATTAGGTTATCGCGTAATGACTCCAGCGCTTAACGGCATCTCTGAAGAACGGATTCGGATGGAATTGCGTGCGGCTGGACTACCAGAGGACGGTAAAGTAGCTTTATATGATGGGAAGACTGGTGATCTTTACGACCATAAAGTGACGGTTGGTTATAAATATGTTTTAAAACTCAATCACATGGTGGAGGATAAAATTCACCAACGCTCAATTGGTCCATATTCTTTAATTACCCAGCAACCCTTAGGTGGTAAGGCACAATTTGGTGGTCAGCGATTTGGTGAAATGGAAGTTTGGGCACTTGAAGGTTATGGTGCGGCTCATACTTTGCAAGAAATGTTAACTATTAAGTCTGACGATGTCCCCGGTCGTAGTAAAGCTTATGAGTCGATTATTAAGGGTGAAGAAATTGAAAAATTAAATGTGCCGGAATCGTTTAACGTTTTGATTCGTGAGCTTAAGGGTTTGGGCTTAAATATTGAGCTTTTAAATGGCAAGGATCAGCAACCGGCCTCGGAAGTTATTTCCGAAATTGATGCCGAAGCTAAAATAGAAGAAAAATATATTCATGATAAGCCAGAAATTATTGTTGATTTAAGGGCTGATAACCCCGAGAGTGCTTCAGAAGAATAATCTTTCTTTTTAATTTTTAAGTTTTGCAATTTTAACTTTATAAATATCAGCATATGCTTAATCCCATAAAAACAAGCGACTTTGATGCCGTCAAGATTAAACTAGCTAGCCCCGATGAAATTCTTAACTGGTCACATGGTGAAGTGACTAAGCCGGAAACTATTAATTATCGTACACAAAAGCCAGAAAAAGATGGCCTGTTTTGCGAGAAAATTTTTGGTCCGACCAAGGATTGGGAATGTGCTTGTGGCAAATATAAAAAAATCCGCTATAAAGGAATAGTGTGTGATAAATGCGGCGTTGAAGTTACACGTAGTATTGTGCGTCGTGAGCGCTTTGGCAGTATTACTTTACAAGTGCCGGTTTCTCATATTTGGTTCTTGCGCGGCTTATCCTCAAAAATTGGTTTATTACTTGGTCTCGGCATTCAATCACTAGAGAAGGTTATTTATTATGCCAATTTTATTGTCATGGAAGTTGATGAGGGCTTAAAAGAAGCCACCATTAATCAGATAAAAACTGAATATAAAAGTAAGCTGAAAATTATTGAAAATGATTATAGTAATGAGTTAAAAAAAGTTAAGCAAGTGGGTGGTGAAATTAATGAAAAGTCTGCTGAATTTAAAGAGGCGGCGCGCGATCGAGCAGAACGCTTAGCTCGCCTGGAAGAGGACTTTGGGCAAACTCAGAAGGAATTAAAAGAATTAAAACCGTTGCTTATTTTAAGTGAACAACAATATCAAACTTTGAGTTTAAAGTTTGGTCATATTTTTGAAGCTTCAATTGGTGCCGAAGCGATTCGTCAGCTGTTGGCTAAAATTGATTTAGAAAAAAGCGTTAAATATTTGGAGGAAAAATTAGAAAATGCGATTGATTCTAAAAAAGAAAAATTAGTTAAGCGTTTGAAATTACTTAAAAATTTTAAAAATAACAATATTCGTCCAGAATGGATGATTTTAGTGGTATTGCCAGTTGTGCCGCCAGATCTACGACCAATGGTCGCGCTTGATGGCGGACGCTTTGCCGCTTCTGATCTTAATGATTTATATCGCCGGATTATTAATCGCAACAATCGCTTGAAGCAATTAGTAGATTTAAATGCTCCAGAAGTTATTTGTCGCAATGAAAAAAGAATGTTGCAAGAAGCGGTCGACGCTTTAATCGATAATAGTGCCCGTCATACTAAAACAGTAACCGCCTCAACTGGTCAAAAACGTCAGTTAAAATCTTTAGCCGATACTTTAAAGGGTAAGCAAGGACGTTTTCGTCAGAATTTATTAGGTAAACGCGTTGACTACTCTGGACGTTCAGTCATTGTGGTTAATGCTAAACTTAACTTAGATCAATGCGGTTTACCAAAAACAATGGCGCTTGAACTTTTTAAGCCCTTTATTATTGCGCAACTAATTAAACGAGAAATCGTTCATAATGTTCGTAGTGCTTCACGCTATATTGAAGCGGGTCATGATGATGTCTGGGATATTTTAGAAGAAATTATTCACAGTGCTTTCGTGTTACTTAATCGTGCGCCAACCCTACATCGTCTGGGTATTCAGGCGTTTCGACCGATTTTAATTGAAGGCAAGGCCATTCAAATTCATCCGTTAGTTTGTACGGCTTTTAATGCCGACTTTGACGGTGACCAAATGGCGGTTCATGTGCCTTTAACTAAAGAAGCGCGGCATGAAGCGGAAACCCTAATGCTTTCTTCACATAATTTATTAAAACCGGCGACCGGCGATCCGATTGTCGCTCCAGCTCAAGATATTGTTTGGGGAACATATTATATGACTCTGATAGAAAGTGATTATAACACCAAACAAAATGAAAAAATGCGCGCTTTCTATGATTATGAAGAGGCGATGATGGCCTATGAAAATAATAATATTTCTTTACATGAAGGAATTCGGGTACGACGCGCTGGCGAATTAATTAAAACAACGATTGGCCGTTTAATTTTTAATGAATTGGTGCCGGAAAAATTACGTTATATTAATGAGGTTGTTGGTAAGGGTAAATTAAAAGACCTAATTAAAGATTGCTTACGTATTTACGGGGAAGAGGAAACTGTTAAGTTTATTGATAATTTAAAGAATAAGAGTTTTGCGTTTATTACTAAATCTGGATTATCTTGGGGTTTTGGCGACTTACCAGATATTCAAGAAAAAGTTGGTTTAATTGAAGCCGCCAATAAAAGAGTTGAGCTTATTCAAGAACAATATGAAGAAGGCTTACTAACCGATAGCGAACGTTATGCCAAGGTCATTGAAGAGTGGACAGTCACAAAAGATAAAATTGGTGAACTTTGTAAAAAATCTTTAGCAAACATTTTGCCGGTTTACTCGATGATTGATTCTGGAGCGCGCGGTTCTTGGGCACAGCCAGTTCAAATTTTAGGTATGAAGGGGCTAGTTACTTCGCCATCGGGAGCTATTTTTGAGTTACCAGTTAAAGGTAATTTTAAAGAAGGTTTCGGTGTTTTAGAATATTTTATTTCTACTCACGGTGTTCGCAAAGGTTTATCAGATACGGCTCTTAGAACAGCTAATGCTGGTTATTTAACTCGTCGTTTAGTTGATGTTTCTCAAGATGTAATCGTCGTTGAAGATGATTGTGGTGATAGCGAGGGTTTAAATATTAATAAAGCGGAAACCGAAAAGAGTGGTAGCGATTTCTTTAAGGTAATGATGGGTCGTTATTTAGCTAAAGATGTTTTAAATAAAAAAGGAAAAGTAATTTATCGTGCCGGTGATTTATTAGATGAAGAGGCGGTTAAAGTTTTGAAAGATAAGGAAATAACCGATGTTTGTTTGCGCTCAGTTTTAAGCTGTCGATTGCACAAAGGCATTTGTGCTAAATGTTATGGTTGGGATTTAGCTTATAATAAGCCGGTTAAAATCGGATCGACGGTTGGTATTATTGCCGCTCAGTCTATTGGTGAGCCGGGTACCCAGTTAACGCTTAGAACCTTCCATTCCGGTGGTGTCGCCGGACAGGACGATATTACTCAGGGTTTGCCGCGGGTTGAAGAAATTTTTGAAGCGCGGAGTCCTAAAAAGAAAGCTTTAATTGCCGATGTCACTGGACACGTTAAAATTGAGTTTGCTCAAAAGACAATCAAAGATAATGATGGTCGCGAAATTACTGTTAATAATCCCCAAACTAAGATTTTAAGTATTTACTATAAAGGAAAAGACCATGATAAATATTATTTTTCCGAGAAAATTAATGAATTAAAATTAACGGGTGGCTTAACCGCCAAAGACACTAAAAAATTAGAAGTAAAAGTACTAGTGAAAGACGGACAAGAGGCGGTTAAAAACGGGGAACTGTTTAAGGTTGGTGGGGAAATTGTTCGCGCTAAATCCGCTGGTCAGATAACGATTAGTGATAAATACATTGCCATTGCTAAGGAAGTTGAAAAGGTTAAAGAATACCCAATTATTAAAGGAACAATGATGCTTATTAAAGATGGTGATAAAATTGAAAGAGGCACCCAGTTGACTGAGGGCAGTTTAGATCTGCGTGAACTTTATAAACTTAAGGGGCGGCTAGAAACTCAGAAATATATTGTTCGTGAAATTCAATATGTGTATTCTTCTCAGGGTCAACCCCTTAATGATAAGCACGTTGAAATTATCGCGCGCCAAATGTTCTCTCGTTATTTGGTCAAAGAAGCGGGCGACGCCAATGTTTTATCGGGCGAGGTTTTAGAAGAAGAGGTTTTAGAAACCGCTAACAAAGGCTTAAAACATCCAGCCAAGTCGGAGCGCTTATTAATGGGTATTACTAAAGCATCTTTGACAACAGATAGTTTTCTTTCAGCCGCTTCATTTCAAGAAACTTCGCGGGTATTAATCGATGCGGCCGTTAGTGGTAAGATTGATTATTTAGAGGGTCTTAAAGAAAATGTAATTATCGGTTGTTTAATTCCAGCCGGGACTGGCTATAAGGGTAAAAAGAAACGTCAAGAATACGGAGTGTAGCTACTTATTAATTAGTTAGCCATTAAATTCCAGAAGTATTTAAAAAATAAAAAACCGTCCAACGCGTAGTTGGCGGTTTTTTTATAATAAACCAAGCTCAAATTCATTAAGACATAATTTATTTATTTTATTACCCCCTTTTTATTAAACTATTTTCAGGCGCTCACCCCTTTTTTTATCTACTAAAATACAGTAAAATAGTAATAAGAATTATGCCCAAACTATTTTTTTTGTCTAAATCATATTTGTTTAATATTAGAGTAATTTTTACTCTACTAATTTTAGTAATTGTTGTTTTTTTGTTTTATCTTAAAATTATTCCTGATGGCGAAGTTGTTTATCGTCGCACTTGGCCACGCGGACTTGCTTCTGGTCAGGGATTTATCGGAAAATTCAAACCGGCTGAACGGCTAGTAAGCAATAATAATATTTTAAAAATTATTGCTGACCCGGTTTATTTTTCGGTTTTTACGCCGCGGGGTTTTGATCGAGTTAAAATGACGATTAAATATCGAGAACGGTTAAGCAGTAGCACACCGATAATTGAACTGGGGCTTTTGCGCGATCGGTCAATGGGCGCTTATGACTTGCAACCATTGCAAAATGATCTTATCGATTATTGGCGTTTTCAGTGGTCACGTTTAGTAGACGATAAAGCACTTTTAATATTGCAAGCTGAAAAAAACTATACTGATGTTAATAATTTTTGGGCAGATCTTCAAGGCGGCCATTTACGCGGTTGCGCTGGCGAAGCAACTTCATGTTTGGCTTTTTATAATTATTCTTGGCCGGCTAATTATAGTTTTCCTGACTATTTAGAGCTCAAGTCGCTAGTGATCAGTCAACCGTTATTAGGGCCGCATCAGTTTTACGTTTATTTTAAAGCGGGTGCTTGGCGCTTAACTTTTGATTTTAATAAAGAAGATCGCTGGTTAAATAACTCAATTACCGTTAACCTAAGCGCTGCTGGCGAACTAGTGCAATCTAAATCTTGGTCAAGCGCCAATCAGATAAATAACCAAGAAAATAAAACTCGACAACTTATTATAAGTGGTCAGGCAGAGAGGGCGGGTTGGTATAAAGGAGAGGTAAAAATAGATAGCGATATTATTATTTCAAAGATAACCAGCTCTTCTCATAAATTTTCCTTTATCAATCGAGTTTGGCCAACCGCCACCGCGACAGATTTAAAAATTTTTACCGACGCTCCTTATTTACAGATTAGTACTTTAAATCCGGCTAGCTTAGGTGAAATTAAGGTGGCTGGGGAAAATAAAATTATTGATAAAACCTATCAACCCTTTGTTTTTAAAATAAATAATGGTTTGTCGGAAATTGATTTAAAAAAAGGCGATCTTCTTTTAGAAAATTCTGGAGTCTTTTCTTTTGGAAGTGATTCAATAATCAATCCTGGTCTAAAAAAAGTTGATCGTTTTTTTGAGCCGCATGACCAGACTAAATATATTATCGCTAATTATCAGATGCCACTAGCGGAGAAAGGAATCAAAACGGTTTCGGCTGAATTTTCTCTTCAAGGAGTTAGTCGTGATCAGGGTCGTTATGATTTTTTAATATCAATTCCTGGGCTAGATGGTCGGGCGAGCAGTTCTCAATATTTAGAAATACAAGAAATAAAAGCAGATTTTTCTGGAAAAAATTTATTTACTAAATTAAAAGAATGGTTAAGATAATTATTCGAGAAATTTTTTATTTTTTTAGTTTTTTATTGGGTCTTTTTATTTTAATGGAAACTATTTGGCCCAATATTGTTTTAGTTTATTTTAATGTTAATTATTTAGTGGTTGGTCTCTTTTTATCAGGCTTAACCCTAATATTTTTAAAAAAATAGATATGCGTTTAACAAACTTTTTTAAACCACGGTCAATTACGATTATTGGAGCCTCTAATAACCAAGCGAAATTGGGTTGGCAGATACTTAATAATATTATAACGGGTGGTTTTAAGGGAAAGATTTATCCGGTTAATTTAAATGATCAGATTGTGGGCGGATTAACGGCTTATTCGGAATTATCATTATTGCCAACACGTGATTTTGCTAAAATGCTTTTAGTGGTGGCTATTCCGGCACCCTTAGTATTCGCTGAAATAAAAAAAGCGGCTGAGCTAGGTATAAAAAATATTATCATTATCAGCGCGGGGTTTAAAGAAATAGGTGGTGAGGGACAAAAACGAGAACAGGCCTTAATTGATTTAGCGACTCATTATCATTTAAATATTTTAGGACCAAATTGCTTGGGCTTTGTTAATACTCGACTTAAATTAAATGCGACTTTTGCCAAGACTTCTCGGACATCTGGTGGCATTGCCTTGTTGTCACAATCCGGAGCGGTCGGCGCGGCGATGTTAGATTGGTTTATAGATAAAAATTGCAATTTAGCTTATTTTATCAGTTTGGGTAATAAATCCGTGCTTGATGAAAATAATTTTTTAGAATATCTAGCAACTGATAAGGAGATTAAAGCTGTCGCCTTATATTTAGAAGAAATAACTGATGGTCAACGTTTTATGGAAATCGTGTCACGGTTATCGGGGCGTAAACCAGTTCTTGTTTTAAAAGCCGGAACGAGTATTGCTGGCAGCAAACTGGCACGCTCACACACCGGTTCTCTAGCTGGATCGGCGGCCGTAACCCGGGTGGGGATTGAACGGGCTGGCGGTATCTGGATAGAAAATCTAACTGAATTATTTAATTTAATTAAATTATTAAATAACGCGACTAGCTATCGGTGGCACAAACCAGAGCTTAAAATAATTACTAATGCCGGTGGTCTCGGTGTACTAACAGCTGATATTATTAGCCGCGAGGGACTTAGTTTTGGTGGTAGCCAAGATTTATTAGGAGACGCCAGTGCTCTTAAATACCGACAAGCATTAATTAAAACCTTAGAGGATAAAAATACTAATAATTTATTAGTTTTATTGACCCCACAAACTTCAACGGAGATTTTAAAAACAGCTGAGGCGATTGTAGCGATGTCTCGTCGTTATCCGACTAAATTAATAATGACTAGCTTTGTCGGTGGTCCAGCCATTAGCGAAGCGAAGGAGTTTTTTAATCATCATCAAATATCTATTTTTGATTGTCCAGAAGAAGCCGTTCGCAGTTTTAGTATATTATCTAACTATCAAATGAAGATTAAATTAGTTCGCCCGTATCGCTTAATTAAATTACGACCACAAACAGCGGTTACGGCCGATTATTTAAGAGCGATTAAGTTATTAAATAATTATCAAATTCCATTTGTCAAAACAGTTCGTTACCAAGTTAAGGCTACTAGACAATATCATTATCCAGTTGTTTTAAAGGCGGTTGGTCCTGATTTTATTCATAAGACCGATAAAGGCGGAGTAATAAAAAATATTTTAACACCGAGCGCCTTAGTCGCGGCCGCGCGTGATCTTAATTATGATCATCAGCGATCATTTCTCAACAAACTCAATTATTTGGTGGTACAAGAACAAAAAAATGATTTTCAAGAAATTATTCTTGGCTTTAAGCGTGATGTAGCGTTTGGGCCGGTGCTGGTTATTGGTTGGGGAGGGATTTATGCGGAGATTATTAAGGATATTAAATTGTCGATCGCTGATTTAAATTTAAAAGAAGCACTAAGACTCATTAATTCCTTAAAAATAGCGGACATTTTAAACGGAGCGCGCGGGCAAAAGGCCCATGATATTAAGACCTTGGCGAAAACGTTAATTAAGCTGGCTAAATTAGCCGGTGAACATCCTGAAATAGCTGAGCTAGACATCAATCCTTTATTTGTTTACCGGCATGGCGTCATCGCGGCTGATGTTCGAGTAATTTTAACTGAAGGATATGGCTTTAAATAATTTTTATGTATAAAAATAAAAAAATAATTGTTGTCTTGCCCGCCTATAATGCCGCCCAAACCTTAGAGCAAACAGTCAAAGATCTTCCAGAAATGGTTGATGAAATTATTTTAGTTGATGATAAAAGTAATGATGAAACATTGGCAGTTGCTAGACGTTTAGGTCTTTTTGTTTTTGCCCACGAGCTTAATGGTGGCTATGGCGCCAATCAAAAAACTTGTTATCGTCTAGCGCTTGCTCAGGGTGCTGACATCGTGGTCATGATTCATCCAGATTATCAGTATGATCCCAAATTAGTTAAATATTTTGCGGAGTTTATTGTAGATGATTATTTTGATATTATGTTAGGAACACGTATCCGTAGTCGTCGCGAAACGCTCGCTGGCGGGATGCCGCTTTATAAGTATTTTGCTAATCGAGTACTAACAATTTTTGAAAATATGGTTAGTGGTCAGAATTTATCTGAGTGGCATACCGGGATGCGCGCCTATAAACGAACAGTTTTAGAAAAAATTAATTGGCAAAATAATTCTAATGATTTCGTTTTTGATAGTCAGTTTTTATTTCAAGCAGTAGCCAAGAATTATCGAATTGGTGAGATTCCGGTTCCGGTTCGCTATTTTAAGGAGGCTTCATCAATTAATTTTTGGCGAAGTTTGCACTATGGTCTTGCAACTATTAAAATAGCATTAAAATATTGGCTTGGATTTATTAAATAACATGATTAATCTTCGAAAAACATTCAGAAATTGGCAGATTTTAGAGGGTTGGCGTCCTTATTTAGTTATCTTTGTTTTAGCTTTTTTCTTATATTTTTCGACTCTTTCTTACGGTCTTACTTATTTAGATGACAATACCTTAATTCTCGATCGCTATGAAATTTTGCGTGATCCCAAAAGTATTGGGATTATTTTTTCAACTGATGCTTTTTTTTCCGGGACTAATTTTTATTATCGTCCGCTTTTAAATTTATCTTTTATGATTGATGCCCAATTAGGCGGCGATCAATTATTTTTTTATCATCTTGATAATATTTTACTTCACATCATTTCTGCTTTTTTAGTTTTTATATTATTTAAAAAAATTGGCATCAAAAAACCGCTCGCTTTATTTTTAACCTTCATATTTGTTGTCCATCCAGCCATTTCTCAGGCCGTGGCTTGGTTACCCGGTCGCAATGATTCTTTAGTGGCAATTTTTGTTTTGGCGGCTATTTTAAGTTATCTAAACTATTTTTTTAGACCCCAGTTAAAATCTCTCATCGCTTATACTTTTTTCTTTGGCTGCGCGATTTTAACCAAGGAAACGGCTATTTTATTGCCGTTATTATTAATTATTCATTTTTTTACTATTGGTCGGCGCGATTATTTAGCGCGAATTGACGGTTTTTTAGTTTTAGCTGCTTCCGGAGTAGCTGGTTTCATCTGGTTAATTTTGCGTAATCTGGCTTTTGCTAAAGAAAATATTAGTTTAGGGGCGGCTCTTTGGTCGGTAGTTAAAAATTTACCTGATGCTTTTATTATGGCCGGGAAAATGGTTTTGCCGGTTAATTTATCAGTTTTGCCCGTTTCAGCAGATTCGACTTTTATTTTCGCCACGCTCGCTTTTGTACTAGTAGTCTTAGCTTTATTTTTTTCTAAAGAGAAGCGCCACGATTTATTATTTTTTGGATTAGGCTGGTTTTTAATATTTTTTATGCCACCTTTTGCCATTTCAGATGGTGCTCCTTATTTTTTGGAGCACCGACTTTATTTGCCGCTTATTGGTTTTTTAATTATTTGTAGCGAAATTGATTTTATAAAAAATTTAAATTGGCATAATAAGAAAATTTTAGCTGGAGGTGCTGTGTTGATATTATTGTTTTCTGCTTTAACGGTAAATCATAGTCGTTTTTTTAAAGATCGCCTAACTTTTTGGCTGGTAGCGGTTAAGACTTCACCACATTCGCCACTTGCTCAAAAAAATTTAGGGGTCATGTATTATTTTGAAGGAAATAATGAACAGTCTCAAAAGCATTACCAATTAGCCCTAGAGTTAAATCCGAATGAACCGATGGTTCATAATAATTTAGGAGTAATTTATCTAGCTCGTCAGGAGAAAGACCGAGCACGTCAGGAATTTTTACAAGAGTTGGAAGTAAATCCTGGTTATGATAAGGCTTTATTTAATTTAGGTGACTTAGCTGAGCAAAACAAAGAAATACCTCAAGCAGTTAAATATTATCAAGCGGCTTTAAGTTCCAATCCATATTATCGGGAGGCGTATGAGCGTTTGCTTATTTTAGAAAAGACGTTAAGATAGGGGAAGAATATTATGTTTCACAATATTTTTAAGACTCAAATTAATAGCATTACCGTGGCAGCGGCTTTAATCGCCCTATCTTCACTGGCTTCGCGCCTTTTGGGTGTTTTTCGGGATCGTATTTTAGCGAGTCAATTTGGTGCTGGGCAGACCCTGGATATATATTATGCGGCTTTTCGTGTTCCTGACTTGATCTTTAATTTATTAGTGCTCGGCGCCTTATCGGCTGGTTTTATCCCAATTTTCAGCTCTCTAATTAATGATTTTCAATGTGAAAATAAAGACTCTAAAGAAAAAAACAAAGAAGCCTGGGGGTTGGTTAATAACGTTCTTAATTATTTGCTAATTGGAGTTGGGGCGTTGTCGCTAATTGGGATTGTTTTTGCACTACCACTAACTCGTTTAATTACTCCAGGCTTTAGCCCGGCCGATCAAGTGGCGACAGCCAGCTTAACTAGAATTATGTTTTTGTCGCCACTATTGTTAGGCATTTCTGGAATTATTGGTGGTGTTTTACAATCTTTTAAAAGGTTTGTGATTTATTCGGTGGCGCCATTATTTTATAATTTAGGAATAATTGTTGGCGCGCTTTGGTTTGTAAATTGGTGGGGGGTGGCTGGCTTAGCTTGGGGTGTGGTGCTCGGTGCTTTTTTACATTTAATAATTCAAGTACCATCTGCGCAACAACTTGGTTTTTCTTATCACTATTTTATTAAGTGGCGCGATGAAAATACTTTAAAAATTTGGCGTTTAATGATTCCGCGCACCTTGAGTTTAGCTATTTCTCAAATTAATTTAGTGGTGATTACCGTTCTAGCCAGTGGTTTATCAAGTGGATCGCTAACAATTTTTAATCTGGCTAATAATTTACAATCTTTTCCTATTGGTATTTTTGGAATTTCTTTTGCCATTGCTGCTTTTCCGTCACTAGCGGCAGTTGCTTTTGATAAAGAAAAAATTACGGCTCATTTTTCTCAAACCATGCGCCAGATCTTATTTTTTATGGTACCGGCGACTGCTTTGATTATTATTTTAAGAGCTCAAATAATTCGGGTTGTTTTAGGAGCTGGTAATTTTGATTGGTCAGACACAATTTTAACGATGAACACGTTAGGTTTTTTCGCTCTGAGCTTATTCGCACAAGCAACCATTCCTTTATTGGTCCGGGTTTTTTATGCTCGCCAGAATTCCACTATTCCTTTTTATTTAGGTTTAGCGTCAGTTATTATTAATGTTGGCCTGTCTTTATTTTTAGGACAGAAAATGGGCGTTGCCGGCTTGGCCCTAGCTTATTCAATTGCTAACATTTTAAATTTTATTTTTTTGTGGATCTGTCTTTACGAAACAATTGGCAACTTAGATATTGCCAGAATTTTAATTTCCGTGTTAAAATTCACTACCGGCACGGTTTTGGCTGGCGTTTTAGCTCAGCTGTCAAAGGGTTGGGTAGAGCCGTTTATTGATATGACTAGATTTAGCGGAGTTTTTATTCAACTTTTATCAGCCGGCACGACTTTTGTTTTAGTTTATGCGGCTATTTGTTATTTACTTAAAAGTGAAGAATTTTTTGGATTTTTTACTTCTTTGATGAATCGTTGGCCCTTTAGAAAAGTTAAAATTGATGATCAGGGGGAAGCCCGAGGTCTGTAAATCTTTAAATATATGTCGGCAATCAATAACATTAGAAATTTTTGTATAATCGCGCATATCGATCACGGTAAGTCGACTTTAGCTGATCGAATGTTGGAAATTACCGGAACCGTGGAAAAACGAAAAATGAAAGATCAACTTTTAGATGGGATGGATATTGAACGTGAACGGGGGATTACTATTAAGTTGCAACCGGTAACCATGAATTATCATAGTTATCAACTTAATCTTATTGATACGCCCGGTCACGTCGATTTTTCTTATGAAGTTTCTCGTTCTTTAGCAGCAGTAGAGACCGCCGTTTTATTAGTTGATTGTAGCCAAGGAATTCAAGCGCAAACGCTGGCTAATTTATATTTAGCCCTTGAACAAAATCTGACGATTATTCCTGTTTTAAATAAGATCGATTTGCCCGCTGCCGATGTGCCCAAAACAACACAAGAAATAGTTGATCTTTTAGGTTGTGCGCCAGCTGAAATTTTATGTGCATCTGGCAAAACTGGCGAAGGGGTGGTAGAAATTTTAGAAGCAGTGATTAACCGCGGACAGTCACCCCAAAATCGACCGATTAATCAGGGTGAGGCTAATTATCCGCGGGCTCTTATTTTTGATTCCAAATATGATATTTATCGAGGTGTTGTGGCTTATATTCGGGTTTTTAATGGTGAGATTAAAAAGGGCGATAAGATTAGACTACTAGCAACGGGAGCAATTAGTGAAGTTTTAGATTGTGGAATTTTTAAGCCAGATTATTTTTCCACTAGTACTTTAAAAAGTGGGGAAATCGGTTATGTTGTTACCGGTTTTAAAACGGTGGCTGATTGTCGGGTTGGTGATACCATGGTAGCGGGTACTGCAGCCACTAGCTCAGAAAAACTAGAAGAGCTGGGTGGCTATAAAGAGGTGCGCCCAATGGTCTTTGCTAGTATTTTTCCACGTGAAGGTAGTGACTTTAAAGAATTGCGTGAAGCCATGGAAAAACTAAGGCTGAATGATGCGGCACTTACTTATGAACCAGAGCGCTCAGACGCCCTGGGCTTTGGTTTTCGGTGCGGGTTTCTTGGACTTTTACATTTAGAGGTTTTTCAAGAAAGACTGCGTCGTGAATATAATATGGATTTGATTGTGACAATGCCGAGCGTCGCTTATAAAGTTTTTAAAACTAATGGCGAAGAATTAATTATTCGTTCGCCGCAGCGCTTACCAGAACCGCCGGATATTAGTCGCCTTGAAGAGCCTTGGGTTAAATTAGATATTATTACACCTAAAACATATTTAGGAAGTATTATGCAATTAGCGCAAGAGAAACGGGGTATATATAAGAATACTGAATATATTTCTGGAAGTGGTGATGACGGTCGTGTTTTATTACATTATGAAATACCGATGTCGGCAATTTTAACGGACTTTTATGATAAGATAAAAAGTGTTTCGGCGGGCTATGCTTCGATTAATTATGAATATTTAGATTATCGACCATCAGAAGTTGTTAAACTGGATATTTTAGTGGCCGAAGAATTAGTGGAGGCACTGGCGACGATTGTTTATCGCGATGATGCTTATCGACAGGGACGGGAAGTTGTGGAAATTTTAAAAGATAATCTTGATCGACAAATGTTTGTTGTTAAAATTCAGGCTGCTTTAAATGGTAAAATAATTGCTTCAGAAAAATTATCGGCCATGCGTAAAGATGTGACTGCCAAGCTTTATGGTGGCGATGTTAGTCGTAAGCGCAAGTTACTGGAGAAGCAAAAAAAGGGAAAAAAGAAAATGATGGCCGCGGGCCGCGGTCGAGTTGATATTCCGCCGGATATTTTTGTTAAAATTTTAAAGCGCTAAGTCAGAGCTTTAAATAAAAAAATAATTAATTAATTAATAAATTATTCTATGAAACGTCGCAAAGTTATTAAATTGATGTGGATTTTGGTTTCAATAATCGTTGTTTTTTCAATGGTCGCCTGGTCAATGATGCTTGGTTATTAATTACTAATTTAAATATACATGAAAACTTGGCAACTCTCGCCTGTCGTTAGTGCTAAACTAGTGGCGGCGATGCCTGATATTAACCCACTTCTTTTACAATTATTAGTTAACCGCGGCTTAAATGAGCGCGCTGCTATTAATAATTTTTTATCTGGTAGTTTACCAGCGGAATTGCTTTGGAAATTGGGGGTAGACGATGAACCGCTTTTTTATAGTCCTTTTTTATTTAAAAATATGACCGCGGCGGTTGAGTTAATTATTAAACACATTAAAGCGGGTAATAAAATTGTTGTTTATGGCGATTATGATGCCGACGGAGTAACGGCTGCTGTTATTCTTTTAGAAACCCTACAGTTTTTACATGCGACGGTTGAAGTTTATTTGCCTGATCGTGTTTCTGAGGGCTACGGCTTAAATAAGGGAGCGATTAAAGCGATTGCCGCTCAAGGTGTAAAATTATTAATTACCGTTGATAATGGTATTCGTAATCGGGCGGAGGCGGCCTTTGCTCGCGAATGTGGATTAGATTTAATAATTACCGATCACCACGTGTTACCCGAAAAAGAAGCTGATTTACCAGACTGCCTTTATATAAATCCAGCCGATACTAAAGATAATTATCCTTGGAAATATTTAGCCGGAGTTGGGGTTGCTTATAAATTAGTTTGCGCTTTGCTGGCAAAATCCAGTTTGCCCGATAAACAGAAAAAATTAATTAGTGAACGTTGTTTAGATTTAGTGGCGGTTGGCACGATTGCTGATATGGTTAGTTTACTGGGAGAAAATCGCTGGTTAGTTAAAAAGGGTTTGCCGATTTTAAATGAGCACCGCCGCCTTGGTCTGGAGGCACTCATTAAAACTTCAAAGTCTAGTAGTCGACCACTTGAAGCTTGGAATGTTAGTTGGCAAATAGCTCCGCGTTTAAATGCCGCTAGTCGTTTGGCGCATGCTAATAGTGCTTTTGCTCTATTAACCACTAAAGACAAGGCTGAAGCCGAAGAGTTAGCAACGGAATTAAATAATCGTAATTTAAGTCGGCAAAAAATTACCGAAGAAATTACCGCTCAGGTTGAAGCGCAAATTGATTCAAATAATCTGCCACTCGTTATAATCGGTGTCGCCGGAGAAGACCAAATTTGGAACGAGGGCGTTATTGGGCTGGTTGCCGGCCGAATTGCTGAAAAATATTATCGTCCGACGATGATTATTACGCGTTTAATTGAGGAAGCAGAGTTTGATGCAGTTAAAAAAAAGTTAGTGCCCAAGAAAATAGTTTTTAAGGGTTCGGGGCGCTCAATTGAAGAATTTAATATGATTGCCGCGGTTAATGAAAAGGCTGAACTAGTTGATAAATATGGCGGCCATCCAATGGCTTGTGGCTTTTCTATTAAAGGTGAGGAAAATTTAGAAAAATTTAAACTAGAAATAACTGAACTGGCCAGTAAAACTCTAACGACTGAAAAATTATTTCCAAAAATAAAAATTGATGCGGTCGTCAAACTTAAAGATATTAATTTAGAATTAATTGCTAATATTGAGCAGTTAGCTCCTTATGGCCAAAATAATCCGCAACCTCGTTTTGTTTCTTATAATTTACGCATCAATGATTTAGTTAATATGGGTTTTGATAGTCAGCACGTGAAGCTGCGTTTAGTAGATAACGCTGACGATAATTCTCAGGCATCTTTTTGGGCCCTGGCCTTTGGTCAAGCGGAAGAATATAAAAAACACCAAATTGGCGATTTGATCGATTTAGTTTATTATTTAGAAGTGAATGATTTTAATGGGCGCCGGGAACCGCAATTAAAAATCGTGGATATTAAACGGAGCAATCTTGCTTCGTTATCTTGAAATTTTTTTATTTTATTATAAATTTTATTAAATATGAAAATCACTATTTATTCCGATGGCGGTGCGCGGGGTAACCCTGGACCGGCCGGGATTGGTGCAGTTTTATACAGTGAAAAAGGGAAAGTGCTCGCCAGTATTTCCGAATACTTAGGGGTGAGCACAAATAATCAAGCCGAATATAAAGCATTAATTAGCGCGCTAGAAAAGGCACAAGAGTTAAAAGCCGAAGAGGTTGAGTGTTTTTTAGATAGCGAACTAGTCGTTAAGCAATTAAACCGAGAATATAAAATAAAAAACAAGGATCTAGCGCCCTTGTTTCTTAAAATTCATAATTTATCTTTTAGTTTTAAAAAAATCACTTATCATCATATTCCGCGCGAACTAAATAGGGAGGCAGACCGACTAGCGAATGAGGCGATGGATCGGGGTTAGTTATATTAGAAATTATTTGAGACATGGTTCAATCCACTCAAAATGCATAGCGTCGCAAATACTTTTATAGTCACCTCCCCAACGAAAACCATTATCTTTAAAGGCTTTTTGTACTGAAATGGGTATATTTGTCATACACGGAGAGGGTAAACAAGTATCTCCACCAGAACATTTATGATTTAAATTTCCATTTATAGTATATTTACACCAACCATCACTACTACATTTTTTTTTATAGTTATCATTTTTAGCTGGATCAAAATCTAAAGCAATACCAAAAGAATGTAAACTCATGCTTGACGGATTATTTACATTTGCTCTCCAGTTCCAAGTTCCAATGCTTTCTGGTGCATAACCCGAGTTTTTTATTTCCTGAGCCACAGCCTCAAAGGCTGCTTGAGCTTTTTTATGAACTCTAATTTTTTTGTTTAGCATAGTTACGTAGACTAACTGTTTTTCTACTTCATCTGAAGTATTGCCAAATGTATTAAAAAAACATTCCATTCCTCTTGTTTGTCCCGTGAGAACAGCTTCAGAGGGTTCGTCAAACACCAGTGGTTTAATCGTTCCAATTTCAATTGGCTTTAACACCGTTAATTCTGGATTTACCGCAAATAACATAAAATAGGAAAACATTAAAAGCGCTAATCCGCCCAATCCTCCGGCAATAAATTCTTTAGCTTTAGAAATTTTAGAGTCATTACCGGCCGAAATTAACCACATTAAACCGCCAGCCATTAAAATTATGGCCGCTAAAATTCCGGCAATACTGAGCCCATAATTATAAATACCAACAATATATTCAGCTAGCCAAGGAATACTAACCTTATAAGAACCTTCTGAAATGGTCTGATAATCAATAGAAGAGGATGGCGTTAAGTCTAATCCGGGAATTTTAATTTGTAATTCCGGCATTATAAAGAGAGGTTTTTTTTCTTCTTCTTTAATTTCGAGTTTAATTTCACTACAACAGCAAGCCTTCATATAGCTTTGCTCTTGCCCAGCGGGGATTGTAATTACTGTTTGATCATTCTTACATCCTTCTCTGGTTTCATCAAGGTTAACCCTGGTTTGACTAAGGGCGGCGCATGAGGTATTAGTTACGGGTAAATGGGCTTTAACCCAACCACAATCAGCGGCCCTTACGTTCTTAGCTAAAACTAAACTCACAAAAAAATTAGCCCCAAAAAATAGCAGGATCATTAAAACAAATTTTAATATTTTTTTTCGTTTCATGTATTTATTTAGTGATTAGTGAAAAATGTTAATTTTTATTACCACTAATGTATTTATTAGCGGCCGGATGGTGAAAAATGCCAATCTTCATGTCCACCAACATCTTTATTTCTTAATAAACCATTGTCTTTAAAACATTTTATATCATCTTGATTATTAACATGGCTAATATCAATGGCCACTCCTGATCCGTGATTTGAGCAGCAGGGTGAAGCGGCATCACTGGGTGTAACTCCATAAACATTATTAGGTTTTTTCATGTCAATTTGTACTTGAGCGGGTCGCCAACTATTATTTATTTTATATTTTACAAAATCACCAGGTTTTCCGTCCTTTTTGTTTATGCAATCAATTGCTTTTTTATATTTTTCATAAGTGTCTTTATTTACTTTGTTTCTATCGCCTTTATTAATTTCTAATAAATACTTATTTTCTGGCATTACTAGATCTCCGGGAATAATATTTTTATTGGCAATTGATTGGCAGTCACCATGGCAACCAGCCGCGTAAGGATTTAAGGCGGTGGCAGCTGAAGAAATAGATGAGTCAGAATAATCTCCAAGAAATTCAGCGGCTTTTATTGATCCAAGTTCAATTGGTCTTAATTTAGTTAATTCCGGGTTAATATAATCGAGCAGCACCGAGGAAGTCATTATAATAATTAAACCAGTAACACTGCCAACTATTAATTCTTTAGCGGTGCTTGTTTTTGAAGCATCGCCTCTAGATAGTAACCACATTAAACCGCCAGCCATTAAAACTACTGCCGCTAAAATACCGACGATACCAACGCCATAATTATAAGCCCCTGAAATATATTCAGCGATCCAGGGAACACTTAAAAAATAAGATCCATCAGAATTAACTTCAGAAATAAGAGAGCTGGTTGGCGTTAGTCTTAAATTTGGGAAAGGAATTTGAAGTCCAGGAAAAATAAAATCGCGCGGGACACTAGTAGTTGTTTCGGATTTAATTTGACTACAGCAACAAACCTGGTTAGGATCAGTTCTGTCACCGGGGACACAATTATAAGGAGAATTAGATCCGGGAGAAATTTCTATGGAATTACAACCTCCGGTTTCGCTAACCATACTAATTCCGTCAGGACCAATGGTTGTAGTTTTTCCAACCTTCCAAACGCAATTATCATAAACCGCTTCTTTAGTGCAATTATTATTTTTTGCCGTGAAGTCTTTGAAAAAAGTTGTTTGGGCGTAGGTTTCATTTTGGCATTCTCCGCGAGTTAAATTTTTAGTTGTTTTATTTTTACTAACTTTATCTATTTTTTCACAGCAGCCCTTTTCACTCTCGGGGCCACAGCAACAGTTAATAGCCCCACCGGCCGGAGCAGTGCAGAAAGTTAAACTGCTAGAGGTCGCCCAACTAGAGCCAAAATCTAAACAGGCTGAATTAGACCAAGCACAATTAGCCTGAGCCTCAACAGCCAAGAACAAACAAAAAATAATTAATAAATATTTAGCCGTTTTAAGAAGAGTCATAATAAAACCTATCGTTTATTTTTTAAAATAATATCTAGTTGATAATTAAAAAAACATTTATTTAAATAAGAAATTAAAGGGATAAATAATATTTTTTAAGATTAACTTTAACTAGGTTTTTAATAGCCGTTAAATCAGCGGCTTGTAAATATTTAAAGCGGCCTTGTTTTTTTAAATACTCTGTAACCGGTTTTGTTTGGAAATCAGAGTCAATACTAGATGAGACTAAGCGGCCATTAATATATTCTAGTAAAGGATAAAGTCCGGTTTCACTAGCAAGACGAGCAAGTAGCACTGCTTCATTATTATTAATTTGCCAACCAGAAATGCAAGGGGAGAGAATTTGCAAATAACTTGGGCCGGCAGTCGCTAAAGCCCTTTTTACTTTACCAGTAATATCATCAGGAAAGGCAGCGGTTGATTGAGCCACATATTTAAGACCATGTGCCAAAGCAATTGCTATCATGTCTTTTTTAATTTGTGTTGAGCCGCTGGTTAATTTGCTGCCCGGCGAAGTGGTTGTACTGGCTCCATATGGCGTCGCTCCCGAAGCTTGAATTCCTGTATTAGAATAGGCCTCGGTGTCGTAGCAGATATATAAAATATTTTCACCTCGTTCCCACATCCCGCTAATTAACCCCAGACCGATATCAAAAGTTCCGCCATCGCCGGCCGTAACAATTATTTTAGTTTTTTGATCGTTTTTTTGACGCCGAGCCGCCGCAATCCCAGAAGCAACTGCCGCCGCATTTTCAAATAAAGAATGAATCCAGGGTAAGCCCCAGGCACTTTGCGGATAGGCGGTTGTAGTTACTTCTAAACAGCCGGTCGCGTTAGCAATAATCACATTTTTATTTAAGCCGCGCATTACGGCTTGAGCAGCGACGAGTTGACCACAACCAGCACAAGCATTATGACCAGGAGTAAGAAAATTATTTATTTTTTTATTCATATTTTAAGGGTTGTTTTTTATTTATTAATCCTTAATCCATTATCAAAAAAACGACAACACGACAAACCAGCACCACAGCTACGAGTACCTAGTTGACCATCTCCTTCACAGGTTCGTCCACCCTCCTTCTTATCTTCATCGCATTTAGAATATTTTTCATCACCGCACGGTTCACCCGCTTTTCCGGCGGTTGGGGGGAAAAACTTACCATCATAACAATAGGCAACTTGTACGTTACCCCCATTTTTATTAAGAGGATATTCTCCATTAGGTTGATTGTCACAAGAAAGCAGGTCATTACAACTATCAGTAGAACAGTTAGAGTTAAGGAAAGAGTTATTATTAGGAAATATTTCCTTGCATTGATTTTCAGTGGAATTAAAACACCGGCTCATTTCTCCAATACAGCAGCCGATTTTATCACACTTATTGGTTGAAAAATTTGGAATAGCCTCTTTATCATATATCCCATTTTTTTCATTGCATAGTTTTTTTGTTTTAAAAGATACTTTATTATTAATTAAACAACATCCTGAATCAAACACCTCTCGTCTAACCACCTGCGTTATAATTGGCTTAAATTTTAATAAATTAGGATTAATAGTGTTTAAAAGTAACCAAGAAGATAGCAGTAAAACCAGCCCACTTAAGCCGCCAGTAATTAGTTCTTTTGCTTTAGAAATTCGAGATTCATTGCCAGTTGACGTTAGCCAAAGCAATCCTCCGCCCATTAAAATAATCGCTGCTAAAATTCCGACGACAGCCATTCTATAGTCATAAACAGCTTTAATGTAGTTTGGCAATAAACTACTCACCATTTTACCAGTTGAAGCAATATATTGGCCAACGGCCGTATCGGCGCCACTAAAAATATCAGAAAAAGGAATTCCAACTTGAGACTTAAAAGTTAGGGGAGTATATTCTGGCTCTTCTTGTTTTGCATTAGCAATTAAATAGGGCAGACCGCTAATTATTAGCGCTGCCAGAAAAAACAGAATTTTTAATTTATTTAATTTTTTTATATACATTTATATTAATAAATTTGAAAGACTTATTATTTTATGTAAATTGGTTATAGTTTTTTTGGATATAATTTTTATTTATTATCGTTTAATCTATACCCATTTTCTTTGAATCGACAGCACGATAAACCAGCTCCGCAATCTCGTCCGCCCGTTCCCCCAACACATTTAAATCCCCCCTCTTTTTTATTTTCGTCACACTTGGCATATTGCTCGGTGCCACAGGGTTCATTCTTTTGTCCTTTTCCAACAAAAATTTTATTTTCGTAGCAAAAAATATTATTAGTATAAGTACTGTTTGGGCTTTTAGCATTTTCCCCGAGACCATTAATACCTTGGCAAGAACCAATTTCTTTACACAGCGTTGTGTCGCAAGGTCTATCATAAAATTTTAATCCATTTTGTCTACCACACTGATAATTTGAGGTTTCAAAACACTTCATTCCAGACACCCCATTCACTTCCATTGAGCAACATCCAAGCTTTTCACATTTATTGGTGGTGTAATTTGGTAGGCCATCTTTATCATAACTGCCACCCGCCTTAGAACACGACTCCTTACTTAAAAAAGAAACTTTACCACCGACAACACAACAACCAGAATCAAATATTTTTTTTATAGTTACCTGTGTTATAATCGGCCTAAATTCTAATAAATTAGGATTAATTGCGTTTAAAACCAAGTAAGATAAAAATAGTAAAACTAGTCCGCTTATTCCACCAGTAATTAGCTCCTTTGCCTTAGAAACTCGAGATTCATTGCCGATTGATGTTAACCAAAGGAAACCACCGCCCATTAAAACAACGGCCGCTAAAATTCCAGCAATGGCGATTCCATAGTCATAAATAGCCTTAATATAGCGAGGCAGAAGATCGCTAACCATTGTACCGCTGGCAGTGTTATATTTTCCAACTGGTGTTTGACTGCTCATATTAGAAAACGGGATAATCACTTGCGGCTGAAAGATCAATGATTCGTATAGTGTTTCGGTTTGCCCCGAACTTCCGGTGCCCTTCACCTCATCTTTAGTTGGGGAGAGTATTTCTTCATCTGGTTCAGGGATGTACTGAGCTAGCGCTCCCTGGAGTATGGCAAAATTAATAATTAACAGTGTAAAAATGAATAAACCCAGAAATCGCCTTATTTTTTTAACCTTCATATTTTTTAAATAAATTTTAAAGATTCACCCTGACGCCGCAAATCTTTTAAAATAGCGGAAATTGAATTTTCAGTAACATCACGACCGCCAAGGCCGACAATATAATCTTTAATAATACTTTTTCTGGTTCCCTTAAGCGCTGTAATTAAATCAGTATAAAGCGGGCCACCACTGCCAAGGCTAATGGCCTTTTCTAAAACAGCAATATATTTAACAGAACTAAGTAGATGTTTAATTTCGGTGTCCGGAAAAGGACGATAACTCTTAATTTTTAATAAACCGATTTCTTTTTTATTTTTAATAACCGCTTGAATCGTACCAGTTACAGAACCCATAGCGACAATCACGGTTTCTGGATTTTTTGGGCCTAAGTAAGAAATAAGACCGTTGTCAAAAAATGCTTTATTTTGAGGTGTCGATTTATAGCCTAAAATTTTATTTAAATCGCGATATTCCTTTTTTATTATTTCCAAACTAGACATTAGATCGTAATGTAAGCTTGCTCGAGTTTCTTGGTAATAAAGTGGAGTAAAAAAAGCGCCCATGGTGATTGGGTTTTTAGGGTCGAGATAAGTCTTAAGTGCGGGACGATAGGCGGGTAAATATTTTTTAATAAGTTTGGGTGTCGGAATGATTACGGGTTCATAGGAATGAGTTAAAATAAATCCATCAACATTAACCATTACTGGTAAGTGTAATTTTTCGGCTAGTTTAAAGGCGAGAATATGAAGATCAACCGCTTCTTGATGGTTGGCGGCAAATAGCTGAATCCAACCAGCATCTCGAATGCTCATGACATCACTATGATCACACCAAATATTAATCGGCGCGGAAATGGCTCGATTAGCGCAAGTCATGACAATTGGTAGGCGCATTCCAGCAATGTTATAAATAACTTCAGTCATCAGTAGTAGACCCTGTGAGCTGGTCGCGCTATACGTGCGCACGCCACCAGCGCTCGCCCCGAGAACAATTGAAGCGGCCGCAAATTCACTTTCTGCTCGAATATATTCATAATTTACTAAACCCTCAGCTTTAAATTTTGCCAAATCTTCAACGATATGGGTTTGGGGGGTAATCGGGTAAGCAGAAATGACGGCGGGCGCAATATTTTTTATTGTTAAAGCAATAGCGCGCGAACCCTCTAAAATTTGTTTAGTGTTATTCATGGTTTTAAAACTAGTAATCTTTTTCCATTTTAATCGCTTTAGTTGGGCATTCATGAGCACAAAGCCCGCAACCTTTGCAATAGTTATAATCGGTTATTGGTCGTAATTGATTATTAAATTTTTTATTTTTTTTCATGATGATGCAGTTTTCCGGACAGAGTTTTGCGCACAAAGAACAACCGATGCAAGCCGTTAAATTAGTTACCGGTTTTTCAGTGCGCCAAGAGCCAGTTTTATTTTTTAAACTACTATTAGCTTCGGTTATTAAATTTATTTTTTTATTATTATTTTTTTTGAGCATGGTGGTTAAAAGCTAATTCAATTGCTTTAATATTTTTATTAATTATTTCCGCCCCCTTATCAGTGAATTTTTCTCTTATAGCAGCGCGCAAAGAATTTAAGGAGACTAACTTACTATAATGGGCGAAAGCCCCTAAAATAACAGTGTTGACAATATTTTTACCTAGTGTTTTAAGAGCGATATCGGTTGCCGGACAAAAATAAACATGTGTAAATTTTTTCTTTAATTCCGGCCAAACATTTTTATTGGCATTAATAAGTACTAAAGTATTTTCAGTGGCTCCGCTAAAAACATCAGCTACTTTAATTAGGCTCGCGTCTTGAATTATTAAAACAGTGGGCACATAAATATGTTCATGCGTTGTGATTGGATGCGAGTTAAGACGAACGAAAGATTGAATTGGTGCTCCAGTGCGCTCGACTCCGAAGCTAGGAAAAGCTTGGGCCCAGAGGCCTTCCTTAAAGGCGGCGATGGCAATTAGTTCGGCGGCGGTGACAACGCCTTGACCACCACGACCATGGATTCTAATTTGTTCCATACTTTTATTGTTTATCCGAAGTTATTAAAATACCATCAATTAGTTCGGAAAAACGATTTTCGATTAATGTTCCTGAAATTGGATAATTGTTGATAAACCAGGTGGGGGTGCCGTTAATAACTAAACTATTGCCGTCATCATAATCATTTTTAATTGCAGTTAAATAATTTTTTTCATCTAGACAGTTTGTAAATTGAGTCATTTCTAAATCAAGATCACTAGCCAGCTCTATTAATAAGTTGCGACGAGCTGCTTGATTATCCGAGACTGAGGCAATTTCTTTTTGTTGAGCAAATAGTTGATCGTGCATTTCCCAGAATTTTTTTTGATCACCGGCACACCGGGCACTAAGCGCCAAATCAATGGAATTTTCATTAATTGGATAATCGCGCCAAACAATTTTAACTTGATCGGGGTATTGAAGATTAAGACGGCGCACCGCCTCGGCCGAGGCTTGGCAATAAAGACAAGCAAAATCCCCAAATTCAATAATGGTTACTGGGGCTATCGCCGGGCCTAAATAGTTATTAGCCCCGTAGTTATTAATAGTTTTAATATAAGATTCATAGTCGGCGACCGTTGGGGCGGTAGAGCGTTCAGTAATTATTGCGCGTGTTTCAAGGGCCACATATAAAATTGCCCAACTAATAAAAATAATAATTAAAGTTCCAAGTATAATTAAAACAAGTCCCCACCATTTTTTATACCACGGTAAAAGAATCCGACGATGACGCGCTTTCATGGCGGCATATTTTATTCTTTCTTCTAATCCCATAGTTTTAAAATTATTTAATTTTTTCTTATTGAAAAATAACCCGATTAACGTTATGATTAAAGATATTGGTAGTATATCATAATTTTATCGGGGCGTCATCAATAATTTGATTATTTTTTGCAGTTTTATTTATGAAATTAATTTCTTGGAATGTTAATGGTTTACGAGCTATTTTAAAAAAAGGATTTTCTGATTTTTTAAAGTTTAATCGGCCGGATATTTTATGTTTGCAAGAAACTAAAATTTCCGCCGCCACTCTTTCGGAGCTTAATTTAGAATTTTCTGGTTACAAGTTTTTTGGCCACAGCGCTTTGCGTCCCGGCTATAGTGGAACGGCTGTTTTAGTGAAAACAGAGCTAGTTGATTTTATTAAGATTACTAATGGTTTAAACCTAGTCGAATTTGATAGTGAGGGACGAGTTCAGACCGTTGAATTGCGGGATTTTTATTTACTCAATGTTTATTTTCCAAATGCTAATGCGCAGTTATCGCGTCTACCCTATCGCTTAAAGTTTAATGAAGCCTTGCTCCAGTATATTAAAAAATTAGAAAAAATTAAGCCAGTTATTTTAACTGGCGACTATAATGTTGCTCATCAAGAAATTGATTTAGCGCGTCCCAAAGAAAATATTGGTCAGGCTGGTTTTACTTTTGCGGAGCGTGAATGGTTATCGCGGTTTTTAACGGTTGGATTTTTAGATACTTTTCGGGCGTTAAATGGGGCTCAGATTCAATATTCTTGGTGGAGTTTTCGGTCTGGAGCTCGAGTTCGTAATATTGGCTGGCGGATTGACTATTTCTGTGCCTCCGCTAAACTTAGAAATATGCTAAAAAAAGCCAGTATTTTAGATAAAGTAACCGGTTCCGACCATGCGCCGGTAGTGCTTGAATTATAAAATAATAGTTTATATTTAAATATGTACGATCATCTAAAAATAGAAAAAAAATGGCAAGAAAAATGGCGGGCCGATAATCTTTATCGGACTGGTACTGACCCTCAAAAACCGAAATATTATATTTTAGATATGTTTCCTTATCCGTCGGGGGTTGGTCTACACGTTGGTCATCCGAAAGGTTATATTGCGACCGATATTTTAGCCCGCTTAAGACTAATGCAGGACTATAACGTTTTACATCCGATGGGTTGGGATGCCTTTGGTTTGCCGGCAGAAAATTATGCTTTAAAAAATAAAATTCATCCCCGCTTAGCGATGGAAAAAAATATTATTAATTATAAAAGGCAATTAGAATTACTCGGTCTGTCTTATGATTGGGAGCGAGAAATAGATACGACTAGCCCGGCTTATTACAAATGGACTCAGTGGGTTTTTTTGAAAATGTGGGAAAAGGGGTTAGCTTATGAATCTTTTGAGCCGATTAATTGGTGTCCGTCTTGTAAAACGGGCTTAGCTAATGAGGATTTAGAGGATGGAAATTGCGAACGCTGCGGGAGTCCGATAGAATTGCGACCGATGCGTCAATGGGTTTTAAAAATTACTGATTATGCTGACAGACTATTAAATGATCTTGATCAATTACCAGAATGGGAAGAAGCAATTAAAGAAATGCAGCGTAATTGGATCGGCCGCAGTGTTGGTGCAGAAGTAGATTTTAAGATTAAAGATTCAGAGCAAGTTATTAAAGTTTTTACAACGCGTGTTGATACGATTTTTGGCTGTACTTATGTTGTTTTGGCTCCAGAAAACAAGTTAATTAATGTTTTGCAAAATCAAATTAAAAATTGGTCGACAGTTGAAAATTATATTAAAGAAGTAAAAAATAAAACGGATTTACAGCGCACGGACTTAAATAAAGAAAAAAGTGGAATAATGCTTAATGGTCTTAAAGCGATTAATCCATTTAATCAAGAAGAAATTCCGATATTTTTAGCCGACTACGTTCTTAATTCTTATGGAACGGGCGCCGTGATGGCGGTACCGGCGCACGATGAGCGTGATTTTGAATTTGCTCAAAAATACGGACTTCGTATTTTAACAAGTATTATTCCAGACCAGGATGAGGCGGCTGCGCCCGCAGTAATTAAGGTCGCTTATACTGCTGATGGCTGGTTGATAAATTCCGGTGAATTTACTGGATTAAAATCAGAAGTGGCTCGTTTGAAAATGGTTACTTGGCTTGAAAAAAATAAATTGGGTTCTCAAAAAATAAATTATAAAATTAAAGATTGGGTTTATTCGCGTCAGCGTTATTGGGGTGAGCCTATTCCTTTAATTCATTGTGCTAAATGTGGGGTAGTTCCGGTTTTAGAGAAAGACCTACCAGTAGTTTTACCAGAAGTAGAAAATTATGAGCCGACCGGTACCGGAGAGTCGCCACTGGCCGCAATTAACGACTGGGTTAACGTTAAGTGTCCACAATGTGGCGGTGCGGCGCGGCGTGAAACCAACACAATGCCGCAGTGGGGTGGCTCTTGTTGGTATTATTTACGTTTTATTGACCCACATAATGATCAATTTTTAGTTGATAAACAAAAAGAAGCTTATTGGTCACCAGTTGATTTTTATGTCGGTGGAGCTGAACATGCCACGCGGCATTTAATTTATGCGCGTTTTTGGCATAAATTTTTGTATGACATCGGCGCCGTTAGTTATCAAGAACCCTTTACTCGTTTACGACATGTCGGTTTGATTATGGGTGAAGATGGGCGAAAAATGAGTAAGCGCTGGGGCAATGTTGTTAATCCCGATGAAGCAATTAAAAAATTTGGAGCCGATTCACTCAGGGTTTATGAAATGTTTATGGGACCCTTTGATCAGGCGATTAGTTGGAATACAAAGGGCTTGACCGGAGTCCGTAAATTTTTAGATAAAATTGAGCAATTGTTTATTAGTAAATCGGCGCCAGTTGAGAATCAAAAGATTAGTTCACTTCTTCATAAAACGATTAAAAAAGTTGGTCTGGATATTGAAAATTTTCGTTTTAATACGGCGATTTCCGCGTTAATGATTTTAGTTAATGAAATTACGGATAATTGTCACCAAGAAGGCGCGTTGCCGCTTAAGCCTGAAAATATGGTTATTTTACTTCAGCTACTAGCGCCATTTGCGCCTCATTTAAGTGAAGAGCTTTGGGAAAAATTAGGAAATACGAGCAGTATCTTTAAATCAGCTTGGCCCCAATATAACTCTGAATTAATTAAAGACACGGTAATTAATTTAGTTATTCAAATTAATGGTAAGTTGCGCGCTTCTTTAGAAGTGGCGGCCGATATTTCAGAAGCGGAGGCTTTTAATTTAGTTCAAGAAAATGAAATTTTAGTTAAATGGTTAAAGGATAAAGAGATTATTAAAAAAATCTTTGTCCCCGGAAAATTATTAAATATTGTTGTTAAATAAAGAGCGCTCTTTAAATAATCAGTGTAAACCAGTTAATAATTATCAGAAAATAACTTTAAAATATGAGCGATCTTCTGCCTAAGACGCAAGAAATTTGCCGTTTATTTGAAATTAAACCAGCTCGAACCAAGGGTCAAAATTTTTTAATTAATGAAAAAATTTATAACGATATTGTGACAGCGGCTGAGATAAAAATAACGGACACAATTTTAGAAGTCGGTCCGGGTTTAGGGTTTTTAACAGCGAAATTAGCGCACAAAGCCAAGCGCGTGATAGCGGTTGAGCTTGATGACCAATTAGCGCATTATTTGCAGACCGGTATTGACTCACAAGCAATTGAGAATGTTGAAATAATCAACGAAGATATTTTAAAATTTAATTTAGGCGCGCATATTGCGGCCACCGAGAATTATAAAATAGTCGCTAATTTGCCTTATAATATTAGTTCGGTTTTTTTACGTTTGTTTTTATCGGGGATTCACCGACCCGAGTCTTTAGTTTTAATGCTCCAGCAAGAAGTGGCCAAACGAATTATCGCTAGTGCGCCCGATATGAGTATTTTAGCAGTGGCGGTTCAATATTATGCAGTGCCTGAAATTATAAAAATTGTTAAATCGGGAAATTTTTGGCCGGAGCCTAAAGTTGATAGTGCGCTTGTTAAATTTCAGCTTCGACCAAAAAAATATTTAGAAGAGCGTGATAAACTTTTTTTTCGTTTAGTTAAGGCTGGCTTTAGCGCTAAACGCAAAATGCTTAAAAATAATCTAGCTAGCGGTCTTAAAAAAGATCCAGTGGCCATTAACTTTGTTTTAAAAAAGTGTGGAATTAATCCACAAGCACGAGCAGAGGAGTTAACCCTCATTGATTGGCAAAAATTATTTGCCGCGCTCGCCCCCTTTATGTTATAATTGAAGCAATTAAATTAGAGTAGATCACTCTAGTGGTATTTATTTTATGGCAGTAAATAACCCTTTAGATAAAAGTATGTCTATCTCGGGCGAGCGAGCTTTGTCGAGAGCACAAAAAATAGCTTTAGCCTTTTTAATAATTTTTAGCGCCTTGATTCTTGTTTTTTGGTTGTGGCAATTACAAAATCGAATTTTTGGACCATTTGCTATTAATTCCGATTCTAAAAACGCCTCTTCTTCTCAGGAAGAGTTGTTAAATAATCTTTTAAAGGCGACTGATACCGATAAAGATGATTTATCAGATTATGATGAGCTGTATACTTATAATACTTCGCCCTATTTAGAGGATAGTGATAGCGATGGTTTGTTAGACTTTCAGGAAATTAATAGTGGTACTGATCCTAATTGCCCGCAAGGTAAAGATTGTACCGCTCCAGAGATAATTATTGATAATCAGGCTAGCCCTTCGGAGTTAACTTTGCCAACCACAACCACTCTAACGGACTCTTCAGTAACAACAGCTGTTGATGCTAGTAAAATTACGCCGGCCGTAGTTGAGTCTTTACTTCAAGGCAAGGCGGATATTGCTACTTTACGCCAGTTTTATTTAGAAAGTGGGATGAGTGAAAATGATCTTAATAAATTTAGTGATGCAGAGTTGATGCAGATGTATCGCGATGTTTTAGAGAGCCAGAGCAATAACTCAAATACTTCTTTTTAAAATTATATTTTACCAAAATACCAGAGTAATAATATGACAATAAAAAAAATACTAGCAACCGGATTCTTGTTGGGTTTTTTATTTTTGCTTTCACCACAGCCAATTAGGGCAGAAGCAGCGGAAGCTTCGGCGCTTGGCTTTGTCGCTGCGGCCGGAGCCGGGATTCCAGTTACAGATGTGGGAAATTCTGTTTGGCAGACAGTTTCTAGCTATATCCAAAAAATTGGCTCTTTTGCTTTTCAAAAAACCCTAACCTCAACTTTAAATAAAATTGCTTATGATGCCGCGATGTATATCGGTTCCGGCGGCGAAGGTCAGGGACCATTATTTAACAGAATGAGTATTGGTGATTATTTCGCACAAATTGGCGATGAGGCTGCCGGAGAATTTATTGAAGCTTTTGTTAACGACAATTTTTTTAGTAAAGATAATAATTGCTCTGACGACTTACAAACCTGTAATGATGGTTGTGCTGATGGAGATACAAATTGTCTGCAAAATTGTTCTAAGAGAGCAACTGATTGTAATGCTAGAGCTTCAAAAAATAATCGTTATACTCCCTCCATTAATGTTTGTAGTCCCTCATCCTTGGGAGTTAGATTAAAAATTGGCCTTGGTCTTGTTGAGCAACAGCGTCCCGGGGCGCCAAACTGTACAGCCACCAGGATGATTCAGAATTGGGAAAATGATATTAATCAAAAAATTGAAGATTTACGTGATCCAAATTTTCTTTCTAATTTTGGGAGCTATTTTGATCCACGCTCTAACGACTTAGGAATTACGGTATCGGCCTATATCGGCATGAATACTGTCATGCAAGAAAAGGCTAAATTAGCCGAGACCGACTACACCACCAATAAGGGTTGGCTAGATGTTCGAAATATTGCTGGTGAACTTGAAGGCACTCCTGGTAATGCAGAAAAAATGTTAGATAATGCTAATGCTAGTAATCGTGAGGCCTTAGGTAAAACAACCGGAGATATTTTAGTTGATGCCGCCAATATTTTTCTTAACCAATTGGCTTTGACCGCTTTTCAAAATTTATTAAGTAGTTTAGGTGATCGAGCAGATAGAGCGATGAGTTCTGGACGTAGTGGCGTTAAAACTGAATCTGACCCAAGGGCTGTTTATGGGGAAACGGCGCTTAACGAGATTATTAGAAGTGCACTTCAACCGAAATTTAATACGATAGCTGATTATAATATTTTAGCTCAGCTGGCTATTTGTTCTGATAATAAAAATCCAGGACCAGATAACTGCGTTATCGATAGTCAGTTTGTACAGGCAATTAGTGAACAAAAAACCGTAGCCGAGGCTATTAAAGCTGGTTATTTACATGCTAATTGGCAAATAACCAATGATGTTGCCGGTGATAGTTATAATAGTAGTTATTCTTTACGCAATCTTTCAATTTTACGTAAATATCGAATTTTACCAGTTGGTTGGGAGGAGGCCGCCTTACTGGTCAGTGGTCTTAAAAATCAAGCGCCCAAAAAAGCTACTTTAATGGATTTAATTTCTTGTTTTGATGAAAATGATGGATATAAAGATTTCAGCACTGGTTTTGATACTAGTGACCAGGGTTGGTGCGAGGGTTTAGTTGATCCTAATTGGTTGCTTAAGGCGCCGCTTAATTATTGCAAACGATCAGGAATCGGTCCAAATATTATTAGTAAGAGCGTTATTCCTGGTTCTGGAACGGGGTTAAATATAATTCCTAGTAGCTTGAGTATTATCAGAAGCGACGGTTATTGTGCTGATAACCAGAGTTGTATTAAGGAAAATAAAGATGGTAGTTGTGAGGCATATGGTTATTGTAATGAGGAAAAACGCACCTGGAAATTTGAAGCCGAGACCTGTGAACCAATTTATAATACTTGCCAATCTTTTGTATCTGAATCTGGGCAAACGGCTTCTTATTTACAAAACACCTTAGATTATGGGGAGTGTGATGCTGATAATTCTGGTTGCCGCCGCTATTCAGTATCTGGTAATTATGCAACCTCTAGTGGTCAAGTTACTTGGAACGGTGAAGACGATTTATATTTGAATAAAAATTTAGGAAGTTGTGATAGCAAGGACGAGGGTTGTACGGAATTATTACGCGTTAAATCGACCTGGGGCGCTAATTTAGTGATGAATGCTAATTTTGCTTCAGATGAGGTTGGGGCGTCAAGCACTAACTCAATTATTTTAAATGATTGGCCGTTAACCAATCACGTTGAAAAAGCGGAAATTGTGCGGGCAGAGCTCGATCCAGGTGTCGATAGCGGTAAGGCGATTAAATTAAAAATTGGGGGACAACAAGCGGGGGGAATTAGCTCAAGTAACAGTCGTTCTCTTCTTCCTGATAATTTTCAAATATTACCCGGACAAAGCTATACTTTAAGTGCTGAGGTTTATGCGGCCCCTAATACTCCAGTTTCATTGGTTATAGGTAATGATGCTTCGTGGGGCTTTGTGGCTACTAGCACCGGCTCCAATAGTTGGCAACAGTTAACGATAACTCGACCAGCCAATACTTTTTATAATGAAGCTGATTTTCAAATACTTGCCGAAGCGCGCGGTGGTGATCCCGTTACATTTTATGTTAAAAACATAAAATTTGAAATTGGTAACTGGTCAAATAGTTTTAGTGCTTATGGTACTTATCGTATTTATCAAAAATTAATTCCTAGTTATTTAGAAAAAATTTGTTACGAAGATGCCAGTAGTGCTACTAAAAATTATAATTTAAAAAATAATGCGCCAGCGGTTTGTTATAAATTTGCACGACAATGTAATAAAAATGAAGTTGGCTGTGAACTTTTTACGGCCAAGACTGATAATTTTGCAGTAGCTGCTCAAGTTTCGAGTGAAGATTACTGCGCGTCTGAGTGCGTTGGTTATGACGCCTATGTGGCGCGCGCCAGTCATTTTAGTTTAGCGTCTGAAGAAAGAATGATTCCAGCTAAGGCCAAGATTTGTTCGGCCCAAGCGGCTGGTTGTACGGAATTTACTAATTTAGATCGGGTTGGCCAGGGTGGCGAAGGTCGAGAATATTATTCGGAGTTAAAGCATTGTATTAAACCATCACAGGGTACTTGTCGTGACTTTTATACTTGGGAGGGTCAGGGAGCGGGCTATCAACTTAAAGCTTATAGTTTAGAAGCCGACTCTAATCGTCCCCGGGTCTTATCTGGTGGTTCAACTTGCAATGCCGCTGTTTATAATTTACCGGTTAATTCTCCTCAATATAATTCAGATTGCCAGGAATTTTATAATACCAGTGGTGATGGTTTTTATGCCTTATTGTCTAAAACAGTCACCTGCTCAGAGGGTTGTAATACTTACCGGATGAATAATAAAAATATTAATAAAACAAAAACGACTGTCGGTCAGTGTATTGGAGCCTCTTTTGGTTGGGATAATAATGTTTGTTATGAATGTCTAAATGAAGGCATTTGGGATACAACTAATAAAGCCTGTCTTTATCAGGCTATTCCTGGCGAGGGTAAGGTTTGTGCGGCCAGTGAAAATGGTTGTCGTGAATATAATGGCAATTACGGTAATAATATCCGCTTGCTTACTTATTATGACTTTGAAAATGGTTTAGGTGATTGGACTTCTAATTGTTCAGATGGAATTGCGACGAGTACAATTAGTAGTAATAAAAATGGGCATTCATTAAGCTATAATAGTGGAGCGATTAATTGTGGTGGTGGTTCTATTACTAGGGCGCCGCGTCGATTAATTGAGGAAATTATTGCCGGTGAAGCTCAAAAAGCGCAACTTGATGTGTCCGGCCAAGTTACTTATGGTAAGGCCTATACTATTAAGTTCATGGCGAAAGCAGATACCAACACTACGCTTAACTTAAAATTTTTAAATAGTGCCGGACAAGAAGCCGTGTTGACGTCAGTCATAGTTAAGGCCGGTGCTTGGAATCTTTATCAAACTAACCTAGAAAGCTTAGATCATGATATTAGTGGGAAAGAACAATTAATTATTACCGCTAATGGCAACTTTTTCTTAGATAATTTTATTCTTTCAGAAATTACCGATCGTTATTATTTAATAAAAAATTCCAGTCAGGTTCCAGATATTTGTTACTATGATATTTTTAATAAATATCGCGGGGCCGATTATAATCTCGGCTGTTCCAGTTATGATGATCGCGCAGGTATAACCCATAATCTCCATCGCTTTAGTGGTTTGTGTTCGGGGTCAGCTGTTGGTTGTGAACAAATAATTAGCACTGCTAATTCTTCCGATTATCAACAATCAATTAGTAATGATGCTAATAGTAATGGCATTTGCGATTTAAATGAAGTCGATTGCGCGCTCGTGCCACGTGATCGGGCTTTTTATGTTATTTATGATGAAACCAAACTTTGTGCGGCCAGTAATAAGGGCTGTAGTCGTTTAGGTGAGGGGCAGGGTGGAGCCGCCTTACTTGGTTGGTCGGATGTTTTTAAGAAGAATGACCCCGACCAATATGAACGAACGATGTGTAATTTATCCAGTTTAGGCTGCGAGGCTTGGAAAAATAACACTGATGGCGGATTTAGTTATTTTAAAAATCCCGGATTTAATGCCTGTGTTTATCGTGCCAGTCAAAATCCAACCGTTTCCGGAAAGAACTGGTATAAAATTCCAGCTAAGCGCTGTGATTTAAATAGCGATAATAAAATTAGTGGTACTGAAAGTAATGGTTCTGTTTGTTTAAATGACGGTATGTGTGGCAATAAAAAATGTCTTATTGATAATAATGATTATCTTTGCTCGGTGTCTTATTTAAAAACTATTGGTTTTGGTGGCGCCGGTAATCAAATCGCGACACCCGATAAAGAAGCGGGGCTTTGCGAGGCCAGTGCGTCTGGTTGCACAGAATATATCGATATGGTCAGTCGTTTCTCACTAAACGTTGTTAAAAATCCGAGCCATAAAGCTGGTCAAAATACCCCAAATATTTTTCCGGGCTGGTCGAGTGGTTCTAACCCAGAACAAGTTGTTGCCCTTAAACCCTACAAACTATATTCGTTATATGTTAAAGGAACTTCGCCTGCCGCCTCTTTGTCTAATTTTAATGATAATAATGGTTTAGTCAGATCGTGGTTAAGTGATAATTCTTTTTCTTCATTACCTTCAAGTAATTTAATCGCTACTACCACAAAGCCGATAATTTTTAATTCTTTGAATAATAATAAAGCAACGCTTTTGGGTGGTAAAGAGGGTATAAACATTGAATTAAAAGAATTAATTATTGATTATCGAATTAAAAATAAAGTTGATAAAACAAGTTGTAATGGATTGGTTAATTTTGATAATGGTTGTATTTTATTTAATGAGCGCAGTGTTGCCGGGGCCAGTGGTTTGGCGAATTTAAATAGCGCTTGGGATGCTTATGCTTCAGTAGACGGGGCAGCACCAGTAAATTGTGATGGTGGCAGTTGTACGGCCAACACCTTAATTAAAGTACGCCCAGATAGAACCTGTAATAAATGGTTAGATTGTGTTACTTATATTCAGGACCCGGAAACTAATCAAAAAACTTGCTATGCCTATGGCGAATGTGATCGCTTAAATGATAAAAATGAATGTGCTAATTTTTTAGAAATTGCGACCGGAACTCAAGAATTTATTGCTCAAAATAATAAAAATACCTCCGGATTTGCGGTTTTAGGTAAATATAGCCTAGCTAATGCTAAAGAAGTTGGCTCCTCGGTTAATAATGGTAATTTTGATTTTGAAGGAGCAACGGCCTTAACCTGTCAGGCTACTCAGCAAAGTAATAGTACCGTTCCTTGTCCGAATGATTTAATTATTAATGAGCCAGACGGTGCTCCGGTTGATTATCCGGCACACGGCCAAGCTTATCTTAAAGTGCCGGGGGAATATCGAATCTCTCCTAACGGCGGATCGCCAATTGCGGTTGAAAAAAATACTGATTATTTTATTAACTATTTAGTTAATACCCGCGGATCAAGTCATGATGCGAAAATTGAAATTGTTGGGAATTCGGGTTTAGTAACTAGTAATGTTTCTCGAGCTAACAATGGTTGGGAAAGAAAAATCTTTAAATTTAATTCAGGTTCAAGTACTCAAATTAGACTATATTTATTACCCAATGTTCAGGTTAATGCCGGCGGTAGCGCTTTAGCAACACCGATTTATTTTGATGATCTTAATATTGAGCCGGTTTTAAAGATTGGTGAGAATCAATACGCTGCGCGCGAGTGCCGGCTATATCCGACGGCTAATAGTTTAAGCTGTTTTAATAAAAATGAAAATATTTTTACTAACGGGCTTGAGGGTTATTGTTTGGAACGAGATGTTACTAATCCGGCCAACTGTTTATTATGGCACCCGCTTGATAAATTAGCGTCTAGTCGTTCTAGCCAATCAACTCTTGGCTACCAGGGTCAATCTCCTTTAAATTATTGTACTGAGGTTGATGGTAATTTTGATTTAGTGGAGAAGCGGGAGGCTTATTCTCCTAAATCTGATTCCTTTGAAAGTCCAGGAAATTGTGGGGATGGAAATAAGATTCGGGTTATCACCGGCGATAATAATGGTGCAATGTATTGTGATCCAGAAAAACAATATCGACTTATTCAAACTCGATACCAGGACAGTGCAACCTGTTTCGTGGTTAATTGGTGTGTGCCCATAAGAGAAGATGAAATCATAAAAGTTAATTTTTGGGGTGATCAGGTGCAGGCACAAAAACAGGAAGTTTCCCTAGGAACCTCTTCGGCAATCACAAGAATTTTCTTAGAAGAAATGGACGATAAAAAAAATAAAATTACTGGTTGCGTAAGAGAGGGTTTTTGTTCTTACATGGATTATGAAGAGAGTAATTCCAAAGGCTGGTACCAATACAATGGTTTATGGGAAAAAGAAAAAACAAACGCCAGCCCCGCTATTCGTATTTTTGATCATAATAATCCAGTTTCAGATGAGAAATATTTATCGTTAGTTAGTGATGAAAGCGGGGTTGATGAAAAAAATGTCTATCGTTTAAAATGTAACGAGTTTACAGAAGTAGTTGATACTTTCGGTAATAATTATAGTTGGTCTGGTCGCGTTAAATCTACTCTTTTTGGAACTAGCACGCCACCATTCTTTAAGTATGATTATCCGGCGCTTAATTCCTATGGCCGTAATCGCGATAATATTCCCTTTGGCTCAGCTTTTTGGCCAGATAATTTTAACTTATCAATGAGTTCTAAAGTACCCCTGCTTAATCAATACTCGATTAGTAATGGAGAGAATATTGAAGAAGTTTATGCTGGTCGCCCCTATGGTTGTCGGGGGGAAAGCTGTAATATTATTGGTTACTGCAGCAATAACCCCCGGGTTTATTGTTTAATCGGTAATGATAATATTTCTAGTTTAACTTGTAATATTTCTAAGGTCGGTGGCGGCACCACTCAAGGCGAATGCTTACCGTTAATGGGAACAGCAACCAGTACTCCGACTTTCCAATTACCAGCGGCCAGTGAGACTCAAAAAATCTTAAAAAATATATTTTTAAGTGGCGCGCGTTATCAATTTAACGCCACGTCTAGTAGTGGTTACCTTTTTAACGAAGGTTGGAACTATGCTTTACCACCAAGCTCAACACAGATTAAAAAATGTACTTCTTCCGTTAGACCATTTAATAATCTTTCCGCTTCATTTTGTGCTATTTACCCTGAAATAAGAAATATCAAAATGTATCCTGGTTCTAGTAAGCTTGAAGTTACTGCCGTTTCCCCAAACACGCTTTATCGTTTAGAATTTAATACCGAAGTTGATGCCGAACAGCAGCCACTTAGAGAAATTGTTATTAATTGGGGTGATGGTAGTACCCAGATTATTCCCGATCAAGATCATAGACCGCAAAATACTCACGTGTTTTATCATTTATATGTTCAACCAAAATTAGCACACTTAAAGGTTAAAATTACTGATAATTGGGGTTTTTATGACGAGAAAATTTGGCCCCCCACCAACTAAAAGAGTAAAATCTTTAAAAGATAATGAGCGGTTTATTTTCTAAAAATAAACCGCTTTTTTTATTGCTAGCTAACCAGTTTTATTGTATAATAAAGATATTAAATAAAACGGTTTTTAGTAAAGACCGCTGTTTATGGTTATGTCAAATAAAAGTGGTGATTTTAGAGAGAATAAACTACAAGATTTTCGTGACAGCGTCGCCCCTCAAAATTTTAGTGACGACAGAAAGCCCCGTGATTTAAGAGGTGACTCTTCAGCTCCCGTTTCTGATTTTCGTGGTGATGAAGATGAAGGAACTCGTGATCTAAGAGGTGATTCTTCAACGCCCGATTCTAAAGATTGGCGTGAAACAATGGTCGCCGCCGTTAATAAAAAGAGGCAAGAGACGGCAGATAAACAAGGAAAAATCGCAAAAACTTTAGCAAAATCCGTTTCGCCAATAAGGAAATCGACGAGTAAGTTATTGAGACAGGCTTGGCTAAATGTGATTGATAGTTGCGGTCTAACCCTACTTTGGGTTTTAGCTCATTGGGAATTAAATAAGTTATTTGGTAAAGATTTATTTTGTCCCTATGGTTATGAATGGGCTGACGCCGTTCCTGAAAAAGGTGTTGAGGGCAAGATGACCGAAGCTACTTCTAATTTTTTAAATAAAGTAGAATCGGCTGGCGTTGGTTGTCTGGTTATGGTTATTTTATTTGGGATAATTACTTTTTTGCTTTTTCTTTGCATTATAATTAATAAGGAAAGAATTATTATTGAACTTACCTGGGAGGCGATTAAAGCTTCTTGGGGTGCAATTTTCTAGTTAAACTTAACGTTATTTTTTTAGTTTTTATTAAAGCAATAATTATATGGGAATTGTTATTGAGATAGTTGCCGGTTTACTTGGGGTAATAATTGGGGCGCTTGGTTTAATATTAATCCTAGTTATTCAGGGATTATTGGTCATTGCCTCGTTTCAAGATTTTATTAATATACCTGCGATTGTCGCTGGTTGGGTAATGATTCGCGATATCAGTAACATGTTTTTTGTGGTCGTTTTAATTATTATTGCTTTTGGCACAATTTTACATATTGAAAGTTATAATTATAAAAAATGGTTGCCAAAATTGATTTTAATGGCCGTCTTAATTAATTTTTCCAAAACCATCTGCGGATTGCTAATTGATATTTCTCAGGTTGTCATGTTAACTTTTGTTAATGCTTTTAAGGATATTGGTGGTGCTAATTTAACTGAGATGCTCGGTATTACTAGTATTTTAAAATCAACGGGCGGTGGTGGTTTCACAGATCTTTGGGTGGTTGTTGGTGCTTATGTTTTAGGAATGATCTATCTTTTAATTGCTATTGTCGTAATAGCCACAATCGCTATTATGTTAGCAATGCGCGTGGTGATGCTTTGGATTTATATTGTTTTGTCGCCCCTGGCTTATCTGATGCAGGCTTTTCCTGGCGGTACTGGCCAGGCCACAAACCAGGCCACAAAATGGTGGACAGAATTTACTAAAAATTTAATTTCTGGACCAGTATTAGCTTTCTTCCTTTGGTTTGCTCTTTTTGTTTTAAGCACCGGTAACGGCCCCGCCTTTAATACTACCAGTGCCGATACAAATGCTTCGTCAGAATCAAAAAAAGCGCAAGGAAGTAGTGGTCCAGCTTCAGAGGGTGCCACGCCCACGGCTTTGGTTAAGTTTATTGTTGGTATTGGCATGTTGCTTGCTGGTATGAAAATTTCGGCTGAGGTTGGCGGTGCAGTGGGATCAATTGCTGGCAAGGGCATGGCTAAGATTAATGCCGGCAAAACTAAGATTTTAAATAAAGCGAAAGGGGTTGGTATGCAAACCTCTAAAAAACTTGGTCGCAGCGGTTTAGGGCTTGCTTCATACGGTGCACAAAAACTTGGTGAAGCGGGCGGTAATGAAACTTTGGCTAGTTTAGGCAAGGTGGGGTTAGCTTGGCGTCGTGACTCTATTAATGTTGATAAGAAAAAGAAACAAGAAAAACGTCAACAATTTTTAAAGAAGATTGGTATGCGAGAAGAGTCAATGGGCGCTCTAGATGATTTTCAGAAAACCGAGGGAGGTAAAAAATTATCAACCGCAATGCATACTGGTGGCGCTGGCGCCTATGTCGGAATGGCTATGGGTGGTCCATTGGGGGCAGCGATTGGAGCGGCAATTGCCGCTGGACTCGGCAGTGTTGGAGTTACTGGTGCTAATAAATTGGCTGGTTATAATCGAAAAAAAGCTGAAGGATATGGGAATGCAGCCGCCGTATATGAGGGTAAAATTAATGAGATTAATAAACCAAAACTTGAAGCTGAAAAAGAGCAAAAAGAACAAGAAAGTATCGCTAAAAACGCAAAAGAAGAGCTTGAGGCTTTACCAGAAGACACCGAAAAAGAAAAAGATGATTATAGAAACAATAAAAATAAATATGATACAGAAAATTTAGCCGCCGAAAAAGCTAAACAAGAACTCGATACGCTTTCTAAACAAAGAGAGCCTAAAGATCCTATTCAAAAAAGGAGTATGGAGCTGAAGAAATCTTCTTTGGAAAATAAAATACAGGAACACAGTAAAAACGCCGAGGAGGCTAAGGCGAAGATGGGAGGATTTGAGCAAAGATCGGAAAAAAGAAAACAACTAACAGAAACGGAAAAAACAGCAAGTGAAAAAGCAAAAGAAGCTAAATCTAGAATTGAACAATTTGAAAATGATCCACAAAGAAATAAAATGCTTGAACTGATTAAACAAAGAGCAGCCGAGTCTAGAAATGAACAAGCTAAATATTCCAAGCGGGCAAAAAAAGACGACAGACTCGCATCCTTTACTTCTGAAACTACTCAAAAAGCGGCCGCAGAGGATTGTAAAAAAATTAGAGAGGCCAAACAATCTGTAAAAAATTTAGCTGCTGGGGACGGTGTCCAGGCAATTGAAGAAATGATGCCGAGCGATTTTTATGCTGGTGGCGAAGAATTAGCAGATCAACTACTTAATGGAAGTGGAGAGGCTAAGGCTGCTCTTGATAATATGGCAAAGTATGCTGAGGGACTTAAAGGAAAAGAGTGGTCTAAAGGGGAGCGCACTAAAATTGAATCTTTTGCTCAAATGATTGCTGCTTCAGAAAAGGGTGGCGCTAATGTTAGTAATTTTGGTAAATTAAGAGGTGTTGTGGATGAATTATTGCCAGACAATAAAAAGACCGGAGCTGTTAAAAATAGTGTCAAGACTTATTTTAGAGGGCGTAGTGCGGAAATGGCCGAAGGGGCAGTGAGTCCTGAAGATAAGGGGGGCAAGCTTTATGTTAATACCTTTGCTAATAATGTCGTTAGTAAAATAGATAAAGAAACAGGGGTTGAGACAAAAGAGATGAAAACCGAAGGTAAAGACATTATCGGTACTGATTTTAATAAGTTAAAAAAACGACTTAAAGAATCAAACCCCGAATTAGCCAAGCAATTAGACGAAAATTATATTGGCGCTAATATTTCCAAAGATCCTAAAGATTCTAGTGCAATTAGTGCGGTCTGTGAAGCGCTGGTTAAAGAAATTAAAGAAGCAAAAACAGAGCTTGAAAAAAGCAAAGGAACCATGGATGAAAAAGAATATAATAGTCGTCAGAGTGATCTTAATAAAGCTCAAGACCGGTTATCAAAACCAGAAAATATTAAAGATCTTAGTTTTGTTAATACGGCTCACCCCAGCTTTAAACGCGAACAAGTTTTAGCCACCGCTTATCATGAACAAATTCATTCTAGTGGTCTTGAAGATGAAGATTTAACCGAAGCAATCGCTAGAAGTTTAGCTGCTAATGGATTGGGACGTAATAATGAAACTGGTGGTCGTCATGCTCCCGAGTTAGGAAAAATGGCTAATGAACAACTACTATCTGGCATGAGTAAAAAAGACGTGGCTGCAAATATTGATCAAGAAATCGCTCGGCGGGCAAATTTAGCTGGACGCTCCTCATCAGCTCAAAAAACTGTTGCCAAAGAGTTAGAAGCCACAACTCAAAAAGCGCCAGAAACTTCAAAAAAATCAGACATGGAAAAAGAGGCAACACCAAAAGCCGAACAAGCGTCGTCACTTGGTGGTGAAAAATCGGATACTCCCGAGCTTGATGCTCGCAAGATAGAAGAAGCGATGAATGCTCTACCGAAAGAAATCGCTAACCTTTTTCAGAAAATTTTTAAAAGCGCACCTAAAGCCGGTGGTATTATTAGCTTAGAAATGACTAATCGCTTATTAAGAATGATGAATAACAACCTCAAGAAAATGAATGATTCTAAAAAATCTAAAAAATCTGAAAAGAGTAATAATTTAACTCAGCGAGTTATTGAGGACCAACTTCCCAAATCAGATAATGAATCAAGTAGTTAAGAAAAATCTAATTAGCCCTTAAATAATATGAATAATTACATTATTGAATGTTTAGAAAGATTTCAAGAGCTGCCGGATGATTTAGTAGCTGCTTTTGAGGACGAAAAGTTAATTCCAATAATTAAAGAACTTGAAGATCAATATAAAATAACACTTAGTTTTGTTTTAGTGCTACTGGCGATTGAAGAGCTACTTCCAGAAGATATTGCTGAATATCTAAACCTTAAATTTAAGTTGGAAAAAGAGGCGGCCGCAAAAGTTCAAGCCGAAATTATTTCTAAAATTTTTGATCCAATTTTTGAGCAGCTAGTCATGGGCGATTTTATCGAAAAAGAAATTAGTGGCGCCCCGGTTAGCCCTAGTATAGTTGACAGTAAAATCGATGTTAAAGAATTTATTATCAAACTTTTTACCGAAGGATTAGTTCCCACCCTTAACTTATCGGGTGCAGAGATTAACCGCCTTAATATCTTGATTTTTAAAGCATTTAACGAGCATGATGGCCTTGAAGATAAAGTAATTAGTTCTTTGTATAATAATAAAGAGCGATTAACAAGAAGCAATATTATTATTGACGGTAAAAGCGTCGAGCCAACAATTGCTAATTGGCTTAAAGATTTTATTAAACTTAACGGCAGTAATCTGTTTAACGAATTAGTTTTGGCGGATTATATTACTAATTCAGCAAATGCCAAAAGCCTGCCGCTTGATGATAAAAATAAATTACGACGCTTATTGCGACTATATCGTAATTTAGTATTTTTTCCCGAGAGCTTAGAAAATATCCCAATGGACAAATGGGCCATAATTCCAATAGATGAACAGGCGGCGGCCAGTCGTGAAAATTTTAACAAAAGTAAGACCACTTCAGCTTCTTTTGAAAAAGGTAACGCTCAATCAGCCTCAACAGTGTTTCCGTCAACGATTGAAGTTAAAACTAAGCTTAATAAAAAACCGGTGGCTCCAGAAACTGATAAAAAATCCTCAATATTAATTAAAAACACAATTAGTCCTGCCCCAGAAGCTATTAAGTCTCAAGTAGAAATGGCCCTAGAGGAATTAACTACTTCGCGTCAGCAATATTCGGCCACTAGTTTAGAATATAAAGCGATTACTCAAGAAATTAATAAATTAAAAAAGGCAATTCCTAAAAGTAGTAATTGAAATTATCAACATGCTTGATTATTTGAAAAAATTTAATAATTTGCCTAAAGAGTTGCGGGATAAAATTTCCACAACATCAGTGATGATAGCTATCACTGATTTAGAGGCGAAATATCAGCTTGATTTGGCGGCAATTGTCATGATGGTCATGGTTAAACAAATTTCTTTTCAAAATCTAGAAAGCTATTTTATTAATCAGCGCTTACTTGTAGCTAAGGCGGCTCGAGAATTAACCGATGAAATGATGGGTCGTGTTTTTAATGGTGTTAGTGAATATTTAGGTATCAAAAAAGATGATAAGATTAAACCGCCAACATTAAGTGAAGCAAAAAAAGATTCAGGGGATAACTATAATTTAAATGATTTAATTAAAGAAGCGGGTTTAACTTTTTCCGGAGACGCCCTGAATTTCCGTTTTAAAAACATTATTTTAACCTATTTTAAGGGGATTAGAACCAGGATTGATACGCGGGCAACACTAGCCAAGGAGTTTAGTTTGGGTGGTGTCAATCTGGGGACGGCTGAGATTGATCGCGTTTTTCGTATTAGTGATCAGCGCCTTAAAGAGCATAATTTTTTATTAATAACACCGCCCAAACCACTCAAACAACTTGATAAAATAATTTTACAGTCAGAACACATTGGTGAAGAATATGATTTGAAAAAATCCTTAGCGGCAAAAAAAACAGAAGACAGATTAATTAGTCCAGCCGCCGCCGATTTAAAGCATAAATTAGCGGCTACTCAATCATTTTTAGACACCAGCCATGAACTAAAGGCTCCTCAGGAATTAGAAGAAATTGCTGCGCCCCGGGTTAATTTAGCAATTAGCCAGCCATTAATTAAAAAACAAGCAGCAAGCGATCATGAAAAAAATGGTCAAGAAAAATTAGCTAGTTCGCCGGCTTCAATTATTAATAATCGTCCCTTGCCGCCTAGTCCAGTTTATTCAGCAAATAAACCCGCCCAAGTTAATAATCCAAATACTGTAAAGAATCCAATCACTCCGATAATTCCAAAAATCTCGATTACTCCAATTACTCCAACTCCTTCAGTAATTTCCAAAATCCCAGTAACACCAGTAATCCCCAAGACCCCAGCAGCTCCAGTTATTTCTAAGGTTTCAGCGGCTCCAGTGGTTCAAAAAAAATCACCAGCTGCCGTTCGCACTACCACTGTCCCTGGATCAGGCTTTGGTATGCATGATATTAAGCCAATGCCCAAGGTCATGGGGCCACTTGAGGAATTACGCTTTTTAGATTTAGTTAATTTTCGTCGCTTAGGTAAAACGCCAGAAGAGAGTATTTTAAAAATATTAAGTAAAATAAAATTATTAGAAAAGGATGGTTATGATCGTCTGGTTGCTGGTGTTAAAGCCTGGCGACAAAGTCCAGTTAATCGTCTTTATTTGCGCTTGGGTCAAGAAGCAGTTATTAAAGGAAAATCTTTTAAAGAAATAGTTGAGGCACATCTTCAGACCAGCTCAGATAATTTAAATATGAAAGAAATCGAAGCAATTGTTTCTTTAAACAGTAAGTTGATTTTTTAAATAAGCGTTTTTATGCAGCAATTTACCGTTCCTCAATTTATCGACGTTGAAAACAAAATTATCGGACCGATTACTGTTCGTCAGTTCTTAATATTTTTAACAGCGGCTATTTTAATCGGAGTCAGTTATAAGATTTTTGATTTTGCCTTGTTTATATTAGTGGGGGCGCTCGTGTTTATTGTGGCGATTGTGATTGGATTTGTTAAAGTAAATGGACAATTTTTTCATTTATTTATTTTAAATATTATTCAGAATCTGCGCCGACCAAATGTGCGTGTTTGGGGTCGGCGACCAGGCGAGGTTTCGGCACAAGTAGCTGTTAAGGAAATGGTCGAAATTATTCCTAGTAAAGTTTATCAGGAATCACATTTAGCGGATTTAGCTCTTATTGTTGACACTAAGGGACGTTATCGCGGTGAAAAATAATTATTAATTATTATGACTAATAAAAGTTTAGCCAAAAACAAAATAAACAACTATACTCAGGATCATCTGAATATTTCAGAAATTAAAGATGGGGTAGTTGTCATGCGTGATGGTACCTTGCGGTCGGTAATCCTAGTATCAAGTGTTAATTTTTCTCTAAAGAGTGACGATGAACAAAATGCCATGATTGGCGCTTATGCTAATTTTTTAAATAATATTGATTTTGTTTTACAAATAGTTATTCAATCACGGGAATTAAATATTGAAAATTATTTAGAATATTTACGCCAACAAGAAAAACAACAAACCAACAAGCTTTTGAAAATACAAACAGGTGATTATATTAATTATATTCAGGAGTTAATTTCTCTTGGAAAAATAATGAATAAACGTTTTTATGTCGTTGTGCCCTATGATCCATTAACTGACAAGCATCGCGGTTTTTGGAGCCTGTTTAAAGAGGCGGTTTGGCCAGCGACCAATATTAAATTAAAAGAAAAAACCTTTGGTCGTTATAAAGAAATGTTGAATCGCCGTTTAGATAGTGTGATTAGCGGTTTAGAGTCAATGGGCATGTCTGCACTTGCCCTAGATACGCAAAGCTTGATTGAGCTTTATTATAAGACGAATAACCCGGAAACCGCTCGTAATCAAGATTTGACCGATGTCAATAAATTAAGATTTGAGAGTGAGCAAGTGTCTTAATTATTATTAATATGATTGATTTTACAAAAGATCAAGGAGACAACCGAATAAAACTCAATGAGCCGATAAGGCTGGGTGCTAAAAAAACCGAATCGGTAATTGAAACTGATCCGAAGCTGACTAGAGAGCTTATTGAAGAGGAGCGCGCTTTTCGTCGAGGCGTCTTATCAGTTAAAGATATTATTGCGCCGGCCAGCTTAAAAGTCGATCCTACTTTTTTACGATTAGGTGATCGTTATGTGCGCACTATTTTCGTGGTGGCTTATCCGCGTTATATTTCTGTTGGTTGGTTTGCACCAGTTATTAATCTTAATTTTGCTTTTGATGTCGCCATGTTTTTTTATCCGGTTAAAAGTTCAATTATTCTAAAACAACTTAAAAATAAAGTTGGTATTTTAGAAGCACAAATTATTGGTGACAGTGAAAAGGGGGCGGCGCGCGATCCACTTCGAGAAACAGCGCTTCGTGACATTGAATATTTGCGTGATTCTTTAACGCAGGGGACGGAAAGATTCTTTCAGTTTTGTCTGTATGTAACAATTTATGAAAAAAATATCGAAAATCTAGATCGACTATCTGATCAAATTGAAGATATTTTTGGTTCACGCTTAGTTTATTCGCGACGAGTTTATTACCAAGCTGAGCAAGGCTTTAATTCAACCATGCCTCTAGGGGATGATGAATTATATGTTGCTTTTAATATGAATTCTTCGCCAATTGCTTCTTCTTTTCCCTTTATTTCCAGCGAATTAACTAGTGATCGCGGTATTTTATACGGGATTAATCGCCATAATAATAGTTTAATTTTATTTGATCGTTTTTCTTTGCAGAATGCTAATTCGGTTGTGTTTGCTACTTCCGGTGCTGGTAAAAGTTATGCAATTAAGTTAGAAATTTTACGTTCTCTAATGTTAGGAACCGATGTTATTGTGATTGACCCGGAATATGAATATAAACATTTAGCGGAAGCGGCGGGCGGGACTTATATTAATATTTCTTTATCTTCAGAAAGTAAGCTTAATCCTTTTGATTTGCCGCGCTCAATTGGCGGTGAAGCTAAGCCTAAAGACATTATTCGAAGTGCCGTGATTACCCTTAAGGGTTTAGTGCGCTTAATGATTGGTAATTTAACTTATGACGAGGACTCGGTGGTTGATCGGGCTCTGTTAGAAACTTATGCTAAAAAAGATATTACTCCTGACTCGGATTTATCAAAAATTGAGCCGCCGCTCATGTCTGATTTTGAAATGATTTTAGAGGGGATGGAAGGTGGGGCAAGTTTAGCTCAGCGCCTTAAAAAATACACCGAAGGAACTTTTTCGGGATTAATCAATGATCAAACAAACGTTGAAATGAATAATCAGTTGGTTTGTTTTTCAGTTCGTGATCTAGAAGATGAATTACGGCCAATTGCGATTTATACCATTGTTAATTATATTTGGAATGTAGTTCGTAGTGAAACTAAAAAACGAATTTTAGTAATTGATGAAGCTTGGTGGATGATGCAACATGAAGATAGTGCCAAGTTTATTTTTGCGCTGGTTAAGCGTTGCCGTAAATATTACTTAGGAGTTACAACAATTACTCAAGATGTTAATGATTTTTTAAGCTCGCCCTATGGTCAGGCGATTGTTAATAATTCGTCTTTGCAAATTTTACTTAAACAATCACCAGCGGCTATTAATTTAATTCAAAAAACATTTTTATTAACCGAAGGTGAAAAATATTTATTATTAGAATGTGGTCTTGGTGAAGGAATGTTTTTTGCCGGCAATAAACACGTGGCCATGAAAGTGGTTGCTTCTTATAACGAAGATCAACTAATTACCTCTGATCCGCGTCAACTTTTGGAAATTGAAGAAGCTAAGAAAGAATTTGAAGCCAGTTTAAAAAATTCGGAGAGCGAAGAAGTTATTTAATTTTTAATATTTAAAATATATGCAAACTAATCGTCGAAAAGTAGGAATTTTAATTATGGCTTTAGGCCTTATTCTACTCGGGTTTTTTATTTATTTAATTTTCTTTAAAAAGGGAACTAGTAATGCTCCGATTATTAATGATTTAGGGCCAACTACTGAGTTGCAGTTGCTAGTTTCACCAGTGGTTGAAACTGGAACGACAACCCCTGGCGACGCACCGCGCAATGAGCAGCAATACGATATTTCTAAAGAAGATGTTCATCTAATTGATCAAGTTGATCTAGAAAAAAGAGCCTTGCTTTATAGTGAGCGCCTAGGCTCTTATTCTAGTCAATCTGATTATGGTAATTTTTCCGATTTGCAAATTTATATGAGCGCCAATATGCGCACTTGGGCTGATAATTATGTTGCTGAATTAAGACAAGGATCTTTAACGTCGGCCAATGAATATTACGGAATTATTACTAAGTCTTTAATAGCGACTACTGAAAAATTTGATAATAAAACAGGTCAAGCAAAAATTACAGTAGAAACAGAACGGCGAGAAAGCGGTTCAGATGGCAGTGTTGGAACGCCGTATCGCCAAAAAATTGATTTAGATTTTGTTAAAGTTAACGGTGAATGGTTAATTGATAAAGCTTATTGGCAAAAATAAAATGACTAGTGGTTTAAAACAAATATTTTCTTGTTCGTCTTGTGGCGCCCAATTCCCGAAATGGAGTGGGCGTTGTTTGGAGTGTGGAACTTGGGGAACGCTTATTGCTGAGATCAGCGATAGTCAAACAACCAAGAAGCAAGCAGCTCTTAAGGTTGCCGAGGCAAGTGGCGGCGCCAAAATTATTGATCTACGTGAGATTAAGGCCCTGTCTTTAGAAAGACTGGCAACCCACGTTTCGGAAATTGATCGGGTATTGGGCGGTGGGCTAGTACCAGGATCTTTAATTTTATTAAGCGGTGAACCAGGTATTGGCAAGTCGACACTAGCTACACAAATTGCTTGTTTATCCGGAAAAAAAGGAGAGATAATTTATGTCAGTGGTGAAGAATCGGCGGCTCAGGTTAAAAATCGCTTAGATCGCTTAGGTGGTAATTTTGAAAATCTTAAATTTATTTCGGAAACTAATGCTGAGCGAATTTATGCGGCGGTTTTACGCGCTCGGCCCGATATTTTAATAATTGATTCAATCCAAACGGTTTATTCTAGTCTTTTGCCTTCAGAGGCTGGTGGTATCCCCCAGATTCGAGCGACGGCTCTTAAATTTTTAGAGCTGGCTAAAGAGCATGATATTACGGTTATTTTGATTGGTCATATTACTAAAGACGGCCAGGTGGCTGGACCAAAATCTTTAGAACACATTGTTGATACAGTTTTATATTTAGAAACAGAAAGTCGTCATAATTATTGCTTGTTGCGGGCGACTAAAAATCGTTTCGGTTCAGTTAATGAGCTAGGAGTTTTGGAAATGACCGGTCAAGGGTTTTTAGAGGTTAAAAATACTGGGGCAATTTTTTTAAATGGCCCCGAGAGCGCGGGTGGCTCAGTAATTAGTTGTGTGCTTGAAGGTAGTCGACCATTTTTATTAGATATTCAAGCTCTGGTTACAAAAACGGTTTTTGGCTATCCACAACGCAAAGCGAGCGGGTTTGATCTTAGTCGTTTGCAAGTTTTAAGCGCTGTTATTTCTAAACGAACCAAAATTAATCTTAATTTGCAAGATATTATTTTAAATGTGGTGGGCGGACTAAAGGTTAGTGACCCGGCCTTAGATTTGGCGGCTTGTGCGGCGATGATTTCATCAGCTTTAGACAAAGAAATAGCGCGTGACACGATAATTTTAGGGGAAGTTGGTTTGGGCGGTGAAGTGCGTGGCGTTACCCGTCTAGAAATACGCTTGCAAGAAGCTAAACGTTTAGGATTCACGCGTGCCATTATTCCGGAAATGGAAGTTAAGTCTCAGGGTCTGTCTTTAATAAAAGTTAAAAAATTGTCGTCGCTAATTGAAAATTTATAATAAAAAAGAGTAGCCACTATTGGCTACTCCAGATCAGATAAGTCAGTAAAAATTTGCTGTAACACAAAAAATCATTTGCGCTATTATTCTTTTTTTGCGTAAAATAGTAAACTTTAAAGTACTATTATTCTTTTTTTGTGTAGAACAGTAAACCTAAAGTACTATTTAGGCCTTTGTTTAAGAGGCCCTTTTGAAAAGTGGCACCGTTTCAATTTTTATTTTTTTTCGGTCTTTGTTGTAGGCGCTTTTTGCGCTGACACCAAAAAACTTTTGAAAAATTTGGTTGGCTTCATCTTCGTTTTTGAAGATTATGTTCCAAATGGAAGTCGAATATCTTTTTTTTCCATCTTCACAAATCTCCACACAAAAGCCGCGCTTTTGACTTCTAAAGCCACCACAAATATTAACGGCTTTATCGTTGGTAATAGCCACTATCATTTATTTTTCTCCTTTTGTTTGTTAAAGAAAAGATTGATTATAAATATATATTACCTTAATTTAATAAAATGTCAATTATTAATCAAAAAATTAATTAAAATAAGAATAGGTCTTAATAGTTATTTTTATTAAATTTTAGCTAAAATAATGATTAAAATAACTTAAAAAAGAAGATCAATTATCGCCCATTGACAGTATGTTATAAAAATGATATAATCAGATTAGTTTTTTTAAAAATTTTATCAATAAACGCCTGGGAGGGCAAAATGAAATCTTTGTGTTTATTTATTTTTTTGGTTTTTATGGTTTCGATTGTGGCGTGTTTCTGCACAATCCTTCTTTTTTTTCTTTATGCAGCCAGCGAATTCTCTGATCCGGGAGCTTGGCTCTTGTGGGTAAGAGGCTCCTGGAGATTATCTATACCAATGATGCTTCTCTGGTTGCCAGTATTTAAAAAAAGAATCAGGGAAAGGGTGTGGAGAGAAGTTAAGGAGTCACCACAGTTTATGTGGTTTGATAAAGCTTAACCTTAAATTTAAGCCGTTTTCTGTTTTAACAGTAACGGCTTTTTTATTTCATTCAAGATGAATATTATTATTTTCCCATTCGCCAAGCGCCTCTTTAATTAATGGATGTTTGTTTAAATTATTATCATGACTCACTATTTTTTCAGCAGCTGTTTGCGCTAGTTTTATATTTTCATAATCAAAGAGCGAAGCAATTTGTAAATCAGTCCAACCACTTTGGCCGGTGCCATAAAGTTCGCCGGCACCGCGTAAGCGTAAATCTATTTTAGCTAAAGTAAAACCATCATTATACTTAGTAAGAGCAGTAAGGCGCTGGATGGTCTGTAGATTATCGGTTTCTTCTTTGGAGGTAAATAGCAGACAATAAGACTGTTGATCACTGCGACCAACCCGCCCGCGAAATTGATGAAGACTGGCGAGACCGAAATGATCCGCACCCTCAATAATCATTAAAGTGGCATTAGGGATATCAATGCCAACCTCAATTACTGCAGTTGAAACTAAAATCTGAATATCATTTTTCAAAAAATCAGCTAGTACTCGTTCTTGATCTTTAGCTTTCAACTTGCCATGCAAGAGGCCGACTTTTAAATCAGGAAATATTTCTATTTTAAGTTTTTCGTATTCTTGCTTAACAGATTTAATTTCTAAGACACTTGATTCTTCAATAAGTGGGCAGATAATAAAAGCCTGACGACCAGCTTTAACTTCCTGACGAATAAAATTATAGGCGGCTAAACGTTTGGCTTCCGTGATAATTTTAGTAATAACTGGGCGCCGGCCGCTGGGCAACTGTTTAATTGTAGAAATATCTAAATCACCATATAACGTTAGGGCGAGTGAGCGGGGAATAGGAGTTGCACTTAATGAGAGAAAATGTGGACTAGAATTATTATGATTATTTAAATCGATAATTTTTTGGCGCTGACTAACGCCAAAGCGGTGTTGTTCATCAACAACCACTAAACTTAATTTAGGAAAATTAACTTGAGGTTGAATAAGCGCTTGAGTCCCGATAATAATATCAGCATTTTGGGCTGATTGATCTTTTTTACCGCCCAACCAAAGAGCGATTTTAAAATTATAATTTTTAAGTAGATCACTAATTGATTGGTAATGCTGTTTAGCTAAAATAGTGGTTGGTGTCATAATTATCGCCTGCCGTCCGTTTAAAACAGTGTTTAAAAGAGCAATGACCGCTACCACCGTTTTACCACTACCAACATCACCTTGTAGAAGACGACTCATTGGAACTTTTTCTTGTAGGTCGCGTAAAATTATCCAAGCCGCTTTTTTTTGATCATCATTTAGACGAAAGGGAAGACTAGCGACAAATTTTTTAGTTTCTAATTGGTTAAATTCAATTATTTGAGCGCGTCGTCCTTTTAGGGCCTGGCGGATTAAGCGCGCCTTTATTTGTCTTAAGAATAATTCATTAAATCCAAGACGTCGCCGCGCCGCCTCAATCTCTGAATAATTTTTCGGAAAGTGAATTTGTCTTAATGCCTGTTTTAAATCAAGTAATTTTAAAAGTTTTTTAATGTCGTTCGGTAACCAATCAACGTAAGAATCAGCTAAATTGATAATACTATAAATTAAAAAACGTAATTGTTTTTGAGTTAGGCCGGCACTTAAGTGATAATTAGGGACCAATCCGCGGGTATTAATTAATTCATGCGGGCCAACCTTTTCGATAATTGGCGAGACCATTGTTAGTTGGCCATAGTTTTCAGTTATCTTGCCGGCCAGTGAAACTTGATCACCGATCTGATAGCTACGAATCAAAAATGGTTGATTAAACCAGATTACTTTTAAAGAGCCGCTGTCGTCACTAACAATTGCTTCGCTAATAAATAAGCGTCTTTTTCGACTTTTCTTATTATTAATTAAATCAATCGTGCCGATAATGTTAACCACTTGTTCTTTTTGAAGATTAATAATTTTAGTTTCTACTTTGAATTCATCATAGCGCCGCGGGAAATAAAAAAGCAGGTCGTGCACGGTGGCTAGACCTAACTTTTTAAAAACTAAAGCGCTTGATTTCCCTACGCGATGTAAATCAGTTACTAATGAGCGTAAGTCGAGCATAGGTTAATTAATGGTGCTTCCGCCAGGAATCGAACCTGGATTACAAGATCCGCAATCTTGTGTCCTATCCGTTGAACGACGAAAGCTTTATCGGCCAAGAGCCATTTTACAGCCTTGGTCGTTATTATCTTATTATAACTTTAGCAGTTTAGTCAACTGTTCGGAGAGGGGAGTTTCTGTTCTTTCGAAGTCTTCTTCAAGATAACGGATTAAAAAACTACGGACAGTAAAAGCATCCATTCTTCGTAAAGGAATGGAAAGACGTGGTCGCCAGAAACTCTTAAATTCTAAGTATAGATTTTTTATACCTTCTTTTGGTCGGTAGAGAACAACAAAGTTTTTAAAAACATCGTAATCGTAAAAATTTTTTCCAATCCTAACACCCTCTGGACCTAATTTAACCTCGACAATTAATGGTTCGCGCTGATGGTTAATAAACATAATCACCGATGACATTATAATAATCAACACAAACAAAAAATTAGAATTTGATCCTAAAAAAACAAGTCGCCAACCAGAAAATCCAAAAAAAGAAGAAAAAATCAGCAAAAAAACAATAACCCCAGTAATAATATACCAATTACGGCTGCGTTCGGGTTTATTAAATTCGCGCACGGGCCAGGCCAGATATTGTGTTTTTTGTGGATTCATATTTTTCTATTAAATATAATTATTGTTTGACAAAGACGCTCACATTTTATATAGTAATTATATCATTTTACTTAAAAAAGTGAAATGTGTGGCCGCCCTCTGATGCGGTTTTTATCTAGATAAGAGTTTAGGCAATAATCAGAAGTATATTATAAGAGGTGTTTAGCTATTTATAATCTGATGGGTGTGTGGTTTGTCGGGGGTGGTAAATTTATCAGTTAACTAAGACAAACATAGACAATTAAATATTTATGGAGAGGTGGCTGAGCGGCTGAAAGCGACAGGTTGCTAACCTGTTATAGGAGTCTAACTTCTATCCGGGGTTCGAATCCCCGCCTCTCCGCGTACAAAATAAAACAACCAATTTGGTTGTTTTATTTTGTATTTGAAGGGATTCGAACTAGGCAGAAGCGAGACAAATACGAGCCGCCTTTTTGAGCGGCGAGTATGTAGTCGAGCGTCGCTTAGCCCGAGCTGGCGCAGGGCTCAGCGCTGCCTCTGGACAAGTGAGCCGCGTAGAGGCCGAAGGCCACTATACGCGGTGAGCGCGGAAATCCCCACTCTCTCCGCCAAGACAATTTAGTATCAGATAGACAAATAAGCCTTATGGTTACGGGGCTTTTATATATATTTTTAGTAATTAATTTATTATTCAATAATTATTTGCTAAGATATAGGTATAAATATAACAAATAATAATTAGCTATGTTAGATTTTAAAATATTCTCTGCGACTAAAGATGATTTAAAGGCCTGTGAACGACTAGGAAAACTTAAAGAATTTAGAGAAGCTTCTGGTGATTATATTGATGCTAAATTTTTAGCCCATTATTTAAGTCGAGACTTTTTTTTAGTTATAAAAAAAATCAAGAATTTGTGGGTTATCTGGTTGCTGAAAAATTAAGAGCCCGGGGCACCGTTATTTGGTATTTAGCCATTAAATCAAAATATCGCGGCCAAGGATTGGGCCATAAATTGTTAGGAGAATTTGAAAATCGTTGTCGAAAAAATGGAGTGGAATGGATAAATATGTATGTTTTGGAAAATAAGAAAACCTTGAATTTCTATAAAAGCATGGGGTATGGTTTTGGCGAAAAAGAAAGAGAAATAATAAAATTATTAAACGTAAAACGGTTTAAGGATTTAAAGATTTAACGACCCACTTACTTATTTTAAGTTCAAAATAGAGCTGGCCTTTGATGGGGAGCTTATCGCTTTGGAATGGCGTGATATAATAAGTTTACGATATTTTATTTATATCTAAATATATGAGTTGTATTTTTTGTCGAATTATTACTGGTGAAGTTGAGTCAAGCAAAGTTTATGAAGATAATCAAATCTTGGCTTTTTTAGACCTTCACCCTGTTCGTGATGGCCAATTGCTCGTTATTCCCAAAAAACATATTGACCATTTTTCTGATATCCCAGATGAATTAGCGGTAAAGATATTTTTAAAATCACATCAAATCTCCAAGGTTATAAGAGAAAAATTATGCCCAGAACGCATGGGCCTGGTAGTTCATGGTTATGGTGTCCCTCATGCTCATATGATTGTGGTGCCGCAACACCACGAAGATGATATTACTACCAGTAAAATGGCCAAAATTGAAGATGGGAGGATTATTTTTACTGCGGATAATTTACCCGCTTATTCTCGCGATAAACTTAATGCAATTGCTGAAGTTATAAAGAATAGTCTGTTGGAATAAAATGTTCATGTCACCGCTCCAACTAAGTCCCACCCTCTCCGCATGTAATATAAAAAAGGACTTCTGAGAAGTCCTTAAATTAATTATAATCTTACATTAATCATCAAATAACGTCCCATCTTTAATGCCCGCAACGACCGTATCTATCATGCAGGCAAACATAAACCAGAGTACGGCTGACACACTTAGTGTCGGCAATAAACTTTTAATAGGTATCTCTTCTACTTGGTTCCACAATGCGACAATAGAGAGAAAGCAGATAATGATAGAAAAGAGTATAATAGCAATATTCCGTCTGTATTTTTTGTTTGCTATAAGCAACAAATCCAGAAAGGCATAAACCGGCCAGTATATCACAGAAAGAATATGTTGAATAATCCTATCATAATTAGTGATACTACTATCAGTCATGGTTACGTTAGAAATACGACAGGATACGATAATTTGAGAAAGTATGATTAGTAATATAGCCGTTGCTAGTATTGTTATCATGGCCACATCTCCTTATATTGTTATTGAAATGTACGAATGTTATATATTATATATTTATCATGATCGATTCAATTTGTCAAAAAATTAATCATTGACACAAGATAATTAAAATGATATAACAATTTTGTAAAAATAGAACCTTAAAATTATTTGCTACAGTAGAAAGAAGTGTAATATTAAACTTTTTTCTACTGTGGCAAAATCAACAACTGATTAGCCTAACAGCAGTAACCCGCAACTAAGTTTAAAAAATAAACACAGTTGCAAAATTATAGGAGATATAACGATGGGCTCAAAAAATGATTTAAGGCTTGATGTTAGACAGACCGCTAAATTGAAATTGGCTTTCCGCCGCCATGGCTGGAATAATGCGGAAATTAAAACTTTGTCAGAAGGATATATTCTGGCCGATGTTTCAAAGGTCATAAAGGGTCAAGCTAACGGCTGGAATAGTCGTGAATTTCACGTTATCTTTTTTCCAGCCATATCTGATAAAATAACTTTTTGAAGAAGATATTCCAAAATTTATTATTTATATTGAGGGTGTGATGTAAAGTTGCATAGCACCACCCCCAAGCGTGTCCCACGCTCTCCGCAGCTCGTAAATAGCCCTGAATACGGGCTATTTTTGATAGGGAGAATTGAACTTTGAAACGAGTGGTGCTAATATTAAGATAAATAATAAAAATATGAGTATTGAAAAATTTGGACAATTTTTAGGAAAAACTATCGGTAAGAAAGGTGTTGAATATTTGAACAATAAAGTGGACAATTTTGATATTAAAGTTAGCGGCTCAGAAAATTTAGAAAGGGTGAAAGAAGAGGCATATTTGTTGGTTGCTAACCATCTTAAGCCGGAAGAAAACGTGGCAGAAAATAGCGGGATTAGCCCGGATGCTTTTGTGCTGTCGAAATTAGTAGAACAAATAACTGGCCAAAAAATAAAGATTGTGCAAAAGAGCGATGATGGTTGGTGGGCGAATAATATTGTTTGGCGCGCTTTTCAAAAACATGTGGGACAGCCATTAGGTAGGGGTTTTTCCAGTGGAGTTGGGAATATTCCAATTCAAAAAAATCCGGGAAGTTTTAATCGTGAATTTTTAACTTCAATTGATGAATTAATAAAGAAGAAAGAGCCAATGCTAATATTTCCTGAAGGTAATTGGTATGATGATTTTGATTCTAGCCATGAGATGAAATCCGGGGCAGCGCATATTGCGAAAAAACATAATTTAAAGATAATTCCCGCTTATATCAAAGGGGCTAATAGCTGGAAAGAGAATCAAAAAGTTGATGTTTCTTTTGGTGAATATTTTTCACCTGAGGAATTAGATAAAAACCAGATTTCAGAGAGAATTTCCCTAGAAATTAGTAGACTACAACAGAAGTTAAATGATTCTAAAATTATAGAATAGCCGTTCCAACTACGTCCCACCATCTCCGCGTTTTGACAAAATAGCATTAAAAGTGCTATTTTTGTTATAGAAAATAATAATTACACATATGCGTTTTGGAGAAAGCTTTCCACAAGGAGCTGACCCTAAAAATAGAATGGACGTTCTAAAAATTAATAAAGAGCAGGAAGATGTTCCTGACTATATTAAATTTGGTTTAAAAATTAGAGACGCTTTAAAAGCTAAAATTGAGAAAAACGGTTGGCCGGATTTACCCAATCAAGAGAGAATTAATGTAACTGAAGATATTTTCGAATCAGCTAAAAATGAAGTTAATAAAACCTGGGAAGAATCTGTTAAATCTTTAATTGAGAGCAAGGCTGAAGAATGGAAAAAAGATTTAAAAATAGATAATCCAGAAACTAGGGCAGCGTTTGACTTATTAAATAATCCCGAAGAGTTTAGTAAGAATTTCTCTTTACGCCAGTTTGGTGTTTTGGAAACATTAAGAGCGGTTAACCCGAGAGCATGGAGAACTTTAGTTGTTGCTTCTTCCGAAAGACAACTAGCCTCAATCGCTATAATGGAACATTGGCTTAAAAATGGAGATAATGAAAATTTAAAGACAATTTGTGAAAAAATTTCTTTAAGCCCCGAAGAATTAAAATTATTTGTTGATACGGCGGCAATTTTAGGTAAATATGTTGATCATGCCTATGTTAAGCAGATTGAACTAGCTGATTCACCTGGCGGTTCAGCTGAAACTAAGTTGGGCGAAGAAGATGGTGCTCAATATCTTTATGACTTATATAAAAATCCTAAAAGCGAAGATATTGATATCAAAACTTATAGTGATATTTTTCCGTACACCAATGCGGTTAGTGAAGTGGCCAGCGCCAATGAAGTTCCGTTGATTAATAAAATTTTTAATGAAAATATTATTGATGTCAATGAATATTCTAAGGCCGCTGTTACCGAAACAATTTTACATGAAACTGGACATAATGTTTTAGATTACGAAGATAAGAAAATTTCTAAAAGAATAGGTAAAAGTTTTGAGACAGGAATTCTTGAAGAATTGAAAGCGGAAACGGTTGGTATGAAAATTTTATATGAAACCTTTAAAAGAGGTGATTTACCAAACGGAGTTGATCTAAAAACTCAACTTTTAGCAAAGCTAGGAACGAATTTAGATTATTTAAAAAATAAATCAGATAAGAAAGCTGGAGCTGGTGAGCCGTATTATATTTGCGGAGCAACTATCTTTAACAGCTTATTTAAAAAGGGACTTATAATTAAGAAGAACTCTGGTTACGACATAGTCAGCCCCGAGGCTTGTATTAAAGAGATTGCTGGTATCGGCGATAAAGTTTTATCTTTTTATACTAATAGTGAAACTAAGCCGATTGATGTTAAAAACTATATCAGAGAACTAAGGGTGGCGGGGCAGGAACATTTAATTAAAGATTTAATTGGAATTTTATAAAACTTTGGCTAAAACTCATTGAATTATAAATAATCAATATAAGGTTTATGTCATTATTTGAAAAATTTGAAGATCCGGCGTTTGAGGAAGGTAAGATAGATTTAAAAAAGACAGGAGAAACTAAAGCATTATTCATTAATCAAGAAGACGTGGTCAATGAACGATACACGAAAGAATGGCAAAAAATAAATTTTGATACGACACTGCTTGAAGTATGCAAAAAATATCCTGAATTTTCAGAAAAAATTGTCAGGTCGCTAGAAACTCCACAGTTGGGCGAACATCATAATGAGGGCCCAACAATGAAGTCTCATTTATCGTTGATACTAATGACTTTAGAGGAAATTAAAGACGGAAAGTTTCCGGAATCAATCCAGGATGCAAATTTAAAGGAAATAATACAAAACATCACCGTAAAACGAGACGAAGATAATCCGAAAAAAAATATTATTAATCCAGAGTTAATTGATTATACTTTTTTTCATGATATTGCTAAACCAGATTGTTTGACTCTAAAAATTGAAGAGGAAAAAGGGGGGATAGAAATTACCAATGATCAGTGGACAGAAATTGAAAAAAAAGGTCGACCATATAGATATAATGATAAACTGATTACTTCTATTTCCTATTTTCATTCTAGTGAGGGCTCATCTGGTCGGCACGGAAATAAGGCGGCCGAGATGTTAAAAGATAAGGGAGTGGCACCAGAAATTATCATCGCTATCAGCAAACATGAAACTGCTTATCAATTTAGTAAAATAAATGCGGCCACATACGAAGAACATTTTACAAAGTCAGGTTTTTCTGAAAATCAACAAAAATTTATTCTAGTCACTTCTTATATTGACACCATGGCCACCCTGGGTTCAGACGGTAAACCTAATTTAAGTAATTTTAATAATTTAATTAAATCGCGTGATAATTTTTTACTTATCAAACAATATACAGATAAAGGAATTATTTTTAGAGATAATGAGCTAACGGCTTTAAAGAAACAAAATAAAGTTTTAACGACCGAAGATGTTGAAAAGATTATCCCCCTAGGTGAAAAAAGATGATCTTTAAGTATTAAAAATAGAAAGTAAACATTAATTAAAACAATAATTATAAAAAATAAAATTGTTAAGTTTATGAAAAATCCTATTAAATACTCATTAGCAACAGAAATTTGGCCAATATTTATTTTATTAATGACGCTCGGACTCAGTTATTGGTCGTATTTACGATTGCCCGCGCAAGTAATAACGCATTGGAATTTTTATGGTCAAGCTAATGGCTGGAGTAGTCGTGAATTTCACGTTATTTTTTTTCCAGCCATATTAATGGCTATGTATGCCTTATTTAATTTAATGCCCAAATTTGATCCGCACAGGGAGCGCTATCAAGAGTTTACTGGTGTTTATCAAAAAATACGTAATTTAATATTACTAACATTGTTTATAGTTTTTGTGGCAGCAACCCTTGTTAATCTTGGCTATGCCTTAAATATAGGAGTCATTGTTACCAGCACCATTGGTTTAATGATGATTATTTTAGGTAATTATTTTGATCAATTAAAACGTAATTCATTTATTGGTATTCGCACTCCCTGGACCTTGCTTTCCGATAATGTCTGGGACAAAACACACCATCTTGGCGGGCGCTTATTTATGCTTTGGGGCCTAGGACTAATTATTGCGCCATGGCTTACGCCTCCAGCCGCTTTTGCAATTCTTTTAGGTGGAATAGTGGTTATTGTTATTTGGCTTAGTGTTTATTCTTATCTTTTATATAAACAGGAAAAAAATAATAAAAACCTTGTTTTGTAAAATAATCTGTGCTAGAGTTTCTCTAGAAAAAAAACGGAGAGGTGCCAGAGCGGTTTAATGGAACAGTCTTGAAAACTGTCGTCGGTGAAAGCCGACCCAGGGTTCGAATCCCTGCCTCTCCGCAACATCGTGCTAGCACGAGGTACTAGGAAATAGAGCTTATTTAGGCTCTATTTTTTGTTGTAAAAAGGCTCATTTTAGCATATATTTCAACTATGACAACTAGACGATTTCATTGATTTTTTAGAGATTTTGTGATATTTTAAAATTATAATAAAATTAAAGAAAAAATATGAAAAAAGCTAATATAAAATCAATTACCATTAACACTAGTGCTACAAATAACGTAGCTTTACAGGACTATAAGAAACAGGCTCTAAATAGGGCATCCGAAGAAATTAAAAAGCTCGAAGAAGATATTAGAAAGATTGAAAAAAATTAATTGAAAATTATATGGAAAAAAACTTTGGTTTAAGACAACAGATAGAGCGAGCGGATAATCCGGAAGTATTGAAATCCGCACTTTTTGCTTTGTTGAAAAAAATCGATTCTCTTGAAAAAAGATTGCAATTTGCCGGAGAGCAATCGGAAGGAAATGATAATAAGATTGCCTTAATTTCAGAAAAAAAAGATAAGTTAGAAAGAATAAGACATGGGTTATCTGAACTCAATGAGAGAATGGAAAGGCCATATGTTGTTTCAGCGGAATTACAGGCCGTCAAAGAAGTGCTGGACATCTTAGCTGAAACAGGAGATTGTAATTCGGTTATTTTAGAGGGAGAACCCGGAACCGGAAAAACTCAATGGGCATATTCTGAAGTTGGGCAAGAATTACAAAACGGGAAAGATGTGACCCTTGTTCATGTTCGAGTTAAAGATACTATGAGAGCTCAAGATTTGCTTTATAGTATTGATGATGTAAGAAGATTGAGTGATGCGCAGGCTCAAGCACAAGTTCCGGAAGAAATAAAAAATGAAGCAGCTGCCTGGAAACAGAAGATAATCAATGGAGAAATAAAACCAGCAACTAATGAAGAATATAAGTCTTTTAAATTAAAAATGGAGGCTGTTGTCGAACTCGGAGAAACGGCGAAAGACCTTGATTATATAAATTACGTTGATTTAGGTCCCTTGGGCGAAGCAATTTATCAGTCGGGAAAGGGCAAAAAGGTGTATTTATTAATAGATGAAATTGAAAAGGGGCGTGAAGAACTGATGACTGGAATTTTAGATGAAATTGAAAACTTAACCTTCACTGTCGGCGAAACAGGCACAGTCATTAAGGGTAATAAGAAAAATTTACGAATAGTTATTACAACAAACACCGAAGATTCTGATAAAATTCCACCATCATTTCGTAGACGGAGCTTATATCATTATATTGATTATCCTGGTCGAGCTGATATGGCTAAAATAGTTAATTTGAATTTTCCTGATATAAGAAAAGAGTTATTAGACTACGCTATTTCTGTTTTTTACCAGTATCATGAAAATTCAGAGATACAAAAAAAACCCTCTACCCCCGAATTATTAGCTTGGATTAGGGTTTTAACCAAAGAATATGATAATGAAATTCCCGAAGATGTCCCACATCGAGAGATTTTGTTAAAATATCAGGAAGATCAGGCACTGGAAATTGGTAAAATTAATCTTAAAACCGAGGAGAGCATTGAAAGTGAAGAAAGTGAATTAACGCACTATGCCTATAAGGCGTTACGGGGTGAAAAAGTTTTTCATTTAAGCGATCATCTGAATTCATTTGAACAACAGGATAATTTTTCTCCATTTTACGCTCATTTGCAAAACGAAGGGATTAATTTCATCACACCATGTTTTAAAGAAGAAATGAAAGAAGATATGTACGGTGATTTGAATAATGTCCAAAAATGTACTAGAAATTTTCAAATCGTCACTCCTGGTATCGAATATTTGGGCGACGGTTATTATGTAATTCCTGAAGATAAAATCAAATTAGTTGAAAAAGTTATTGATATGCAAACCAAGGTTTTACCCGCTGGTCAAAAATTTATAAGTATTTGGAGTAAAAGTAAGGACATGACAAAAGGTAAAATCGAGTTTAATGGACAAAATTATGATGCTTGTATGGCCAAGGATGGCCGGGTGGTAATAAATGAGCAATATTAATTATGAGAGATGTGTTTTATAAATTAGAATATGTTCCTGCCGAAGAAAAAAATTTACATCAGTTTAAGGGCGCTTCGTTAAAAGAGGTAATTGAATATTTAGAAGGAAAAGAGGCAGAAAAAAAACCATTAGTGGGTAAGGATGAACTAGGCATTTTTGATGGTTTTTTAGGTTTATTGCGAGCGAAGGGGGTGCGCGTATCCACCCCTGAATGGCTACAGTTTATCCAAGTAATTGATAAAAAAGCTAATGCTAATCAGTTAAAAGAATTGGTAAGTAGCAATGAGCTATTAAATAAAGTTAGATTATTTGCGCAAACTACTTTAGTAAAAAATAAAGCTGATGAAGCGGCCTTTCACGAAGCCTTTAATGAATATTTTGAATTAGCCGCTAAAATTTACAATCGCGAATTACCAAAAGAAGACGAAAAAGATCCAGAAGTATTTAAAGGGAGTGACTCTTTTGATAGTGAGGTTGTGCCAGAAATAAAAGACCAATTAAATATTAAGGAAGTGGCTGAAAATTTAGATTTGCCAGAGGATAATGAGCACGACGACAACGAAAATGTTCATGGTGGTAAAAAAGACCAGCATAATGATATTTTAAAGAAAGCTGATCTGTCAAAACAAGGTGGGGGAAATAAGCAGGCGGAACAAAGTGGTGAAGGTAGGGTCGGAGTGCCTAGCGAGGGGCAAGGAGATAAAGGAAAGGATGGCGCTGGAAAAGGTGAAAAAGGAAAAGAAGGTGAAGGCAAGGGAGATAAAGGTAAAGCCGGAGCTGGCGAGGGTAATGTGGGCGAGGCGGGCGCCGGACAAGGTGAAAAAGGAAAAGAAGGTGAAGGTAAGGGAGATAAAGGTAAAGCCGGAGCTGGCGAGGGTAATGTGGGCGAGGCGGGCGCTGGAAAAGGAGATAAAGGAAATTTTTCTGGAATGGGTAAAGGGTCTTCAGGAAAGGAGACGGAAAATCAAATAGGTAATTCTTCAAAAATTCCAAAAGCACCTCAAAATAATCAACAAAAAATGGTTGAGAAAGGATATTTAGTTGGAGGCGGAAAGGGGAAATCTATTTACGCAGAAAGAGTTTATCAAGATTCTATTATTAATGAAGGTGAAAAAATTAACAAAGAAATCATACAAGCAAGAGAAAAAAGTGTGGGCAGAGTTGATCGTAGGATGCGTTATGAAGTGAGACCTGATAGAGCAAGTATGGGCGAAGTCATTCGTAATATTCGCAGAGTAATTCTTGATGTCTCGGAAGTAAAAACTAAAGATGTTAATTTGAGCGGGACGGTAAGAAATTTTGCCCGCCGTGATTTTCGTTTTGATTATCAAAGAGAAAGAGAAAAACAGCCAGAGATAGTTTTACTGATTGATGTTGGCGGTCCGGTTGATAAGTGGAGTCCATTAGTTAAAGAATTATCCGAAGCCATGGTCGAAGGTTTAACTAAGTTGGAAATATATCTTTTCCATAATAATCTTTATGGATATGCTTGGAAACCAGACCAAAAAAATTTATTATCATCAAGATATGCTAAAGAAAACTCTTTAATTGATATAAAATCAATTGTCAAAAAAAGAAAAAAAGTTATTATTTATGGGGACGCGGAAATGTCTTGGTCAGAACTTGAGTGGGATTGCTGGCCGCCACGCGGGAATACTGATAGAGTAAAAAAATTTGGCATGGGCGGAGAAGAGTGTTTGAATTTTATAAATAAAAAATCAGATTCTGTTGTTTGGATTAATCCTGTTTTTAAAAAAGAATGGCCAGATCGAGATGATTCAGGAACAATTGAGGCGATCAGTCAAATTATTCATATGCATGATTTAACGGTTGGGGGAGTAGAGGATGCTATTAAAGATTTAATGAAGAAATAGCAAATCTATGTGATTACCATTCCAACATCGTCCCACCCTCCCTGCCTCTCCGCAAAAACGCAAACTTTTGAACGGATTAAGCCTTACAAACATTAAGGAAAATTATAAAAATAAAAACGTTTTTTCCTAATCCCTAACAATATGGAAGAAAAATTTCAAAAAATTAAAGAAATGGTGGAGCGAGAATTGAATCAAGAAAAAGATTCAGTTCATGATATTGACCATATTATGAGAGTTTATAATTTGGCATTAACTATAGCTAAGACTGAGAATAATGTTGACATGGATGTACTGCAAGCTGGGGTTTTGCTTCATGATATTGGTAGTGCTAAAGAAGCTAACGACCCAAGCGGACAGACTGACCATGCCGTAATTGGGGCAGAAATGGCTAAACCAATATTAGAAAAGTTTGGCATGTCTTCCGATAAAATTAAACATGTTCAGGAGTGCATATTGACTCATCGATATCGCACTAACAACAGACCAGAAACAATTGAGGCGAAAATTGTTTATGATGCTGATAAATTAGAAACCGCTGGCGCCATTGGTATTGCTAGGGCCTTTTCTTGGATTGGTAAACACCACGCTAAAATTTATAAGAAAATGGACAATATCGGAGATTACGCCAAAGAGAATCTGACCGAAGGAAAAATAAATGGGCGAATAATAGACAAGTCAAAGCATAGCGTTCATATAAATTATGAAACTAAAGATAAATTTTTATTAGAAAATTTGTATACAGAAACAGCTAAAAAAATTGGCCAAGAAAGATTGGCTTATTATAAGGAATTTTTAGATAGATTGGATAGAGAGGTCGTTGGAGAATTATAAAACACCGCTCCAACCACTGGAGTCTAAAATGTACGTGAACCTATTCATATATTTTTATTGTTATTATGTAATAACCGTTCCCAGTGCGTCCCACACTCTCAGTTAATAAAATATTAAAAAACCGTTATCTACTATAGATAACGGCTTTATGTTTATTAAGCATTTTTAATTCGCATTGAGTAAAAACTTCTCCAGACAAACACCAACCCTATAATAAAGAGAATGGTTCCTAAAATTCCAGCAACTTCTCTAAATCCCGGAGACAGGGTTATCTCCATAGCCAATAGGCCGAACAAAGTTGTAAATTTAATAATAGGATTTAATGACACCGAAGAAGTGTCCTTGAAAGGATCGCCTACCGTGTCTGCAATAACTACGGCAGCGTGGAGGTCTGTTCCTTTTTCTTTTAAATTGACCTCAACTATTTTTTTGGCGTTATCCCAAGCTCCTCCGGCATTAGCCATAAAGATAGCCTGATATAAACCAAAAACAGCAATACCAATTAAATAACTAATAAAAAGTGCTACTGCGGCATTGTTTCCATTACTTGGTGCGGACCAGAAGGCGAATGCCAGGGTTAACATAAAGACAGCTGCAAAAATATTAATCATGCCTTTTTGAGCATATATAGTGCATATTTTGACAACTTCTTTTGACTTAACAATAGATTCTTCTTGGTTGATTTCTTCATTAAGATTAATATTTTTTTTAATGAAGTTTACTGCTCGATAAGCTCCGGCAACAACGGCCTGAATAGACGCTCCACTAAACCAATAAATAACCGCTCCACCCAGTAATAAGCCAAGAATAAAGTAGGGGTTAAGTATGTTGAGAATTAATTCAGGTTCAACACCGAGAGCTTCTTTAATTAACAAGATTATAGAAAAAATCATTGTGGTGGCTCCGACGACGGCCGTACCAATTAGAACTGGCTTGGCGGTTGCTTTAAAAGTGTTGCCCGCTCCATCATTAGCTTCCAAATAGTATTTAGCTTTATCAAAATTAGGTACAAAACCAAATTCTATAAGGTTTTCTTCATCTGATTTTTTAGAGTATTTCTCGATATTTGATAATTCGTAGATACTTTGTGCGTTATCAGTAACTGGTCCATAGCTATCTACAGCAATAGTGACTGGCCCCATACCGAGAAAGCCAAAGGCCACTAAGCCAAAAGCAAAAACAGTTGGATAAATCATCAGCGAGCTTAAGTCGAAATTGCTAGCATAGTAAGCCCCAAACATTAATCCGAAGAAGACTAGACCCTTCCAAAAGGCACTAAAATAACCAGCGACCAGTCCCGATAAAATAGTTAAGGAAGCTCCTCCGGCTTCCGTGACTTTAACGATTTCCCGGACATGGATTGATTTGGTAGAAGTGAATATTTTGGTGAATTCAGGAATTAAGGCGGCGCCTAAAGTTCCGAAACTGATAATTAGAGCCAAAATAATCCACAAGTTGTTTGGTAGGTCACCAATTAATAATTTACTGATAAAGAAAGTTACGATGATTGATAATATGGAAGTAATCCAGACTAAATTAGTCAGAGGTCTTTCAAAATCAATATCTTCACTTTTTTTATAGAGCCAGCCACTCAACCAATTATTTACTGTATAAGCCGCTAAAGACGTTATTATCATTAGTATTCTCATAACAAAAATCCAGGTGATTAGTTTGGCTTGATATTCAGGCAGAACCGCTAAGATAATAAAACTAATTAGAGCCACCCCAGTGACTCCATAAGTTTCAAAACCGTCAGCCGTGGGTCCAACGCTGTCTCCAGCATTGTCACCTGTACAATCAGCGATTGTTCCAGGATTTCTCGGATCGTCCTCTTTAATTTTGAAAAATATTTTCATTAAATCTGATCCGACATCAGCTATCTTTGTAAAAATGCCTCCGCAGATACGTAGAATACTGGCACCTAATGATTCACCAATTGCAAAGCCAATAAAACAAGCTCCCGCTAAGTAGCCGGGAACGTAAATTAAGATAATTAACATCAACAGCAATTCAATTGATATTAAAATAACGCCAATTGACATGCCAGAACTAAGAGGAATTTTTAATAATTTAAGCGGTTGTTTCTGTAATGAAGCATACGCCATGCGACTATTGGCCAGAGTATTAACTCTAATACCGAACCAAGCTACACCATAAGAACCAAGAATTCCTAGAGCAGCCCAGAAAATAATTAGAATAACGCCACCACCAACATTTTGTAAAAAACCAAAATAGAAGGTAATACACGCTCCAATTAAGACAAAAAGAACCAACAAAAATTTACCCTGTTGTATTAAGTAGGTCTTGCAGGTTTCAAAAATTATTTTCGAAACATCGGCCATAGATGGATGAGTCTGTATTTTTTTTATTTTTCTGTAAATAAAAAATCCAAAAAAAATTCCCAAGAGACAGACGACCATTCCCAGCTGTAAATATAGCTGTTGAGCGGAGTCTAATTTGGGGATCTTTAAATTTACTTCACCCGCCAAAGCAGAAGTAGCTGAGACAGTTAACCATCCCAGTGACAATAAAAGTGTTTTTAACCCAAGCATTTCTTTTTACTCCTTATGTTTTTAATGAACATTTAATAAATTAGTTTGATTCACATTATTAATGTGAAACCTTACCTTAGCAAATCCGTAGTTAATTTTCAAGAGCCCTTATCTTTTAAGTCATGATTATTATTTGCTATTTTAGATATCTTGTGATAATTTACAGTTACAGCAAATAAATAAACGAATATGACTAATGACAATTCTTTTTTAAACCAACAAAAAACGGAGAAAAAAATGGAAAAGAAAAAAACAAAAGAAGAGGCTCAGCAAGAATTAATTGAAAAATTCGGACTGAAAAAGACATCCGACTTTCAATTAGCCTTACAACAAGGCAAAATTGAACTAGCTGAAGAATGGCTAAATTATATTGTTGAAAATAAAGAAAACTTTCCTCAATATGAGGCCACTTGGGTTTCTTGGCTGAGCGATCGCCAAAAAGACATCGAACTTTATAAGCAATTAAAAAAAGATGGAAGTTTGGAGAAAATGGAGCATCGGACTAAAGAGGAAGCACGAGCTGAATTGCAAGAAAAATTTGGCTTTGCCGATACTAAGGGTTTTAAAAATGCTCTAAAGAGTGATATCCCTAAAGCGGAAGAGTGGCTAAGCTATATTGTAGAGAATAAATTGAGCTTTCCGCAATATTTAGCCGCTTGGAATAGATGGCTCGGTGATCGTCAGCAGGAATTGGTTGAAGCTAAGAAATAACCCTCCTTCATGGATTAATTATGAAAAGCCCTATTTTGTATAATTAGGGCTTTTTTATATAACCCGCCATATCATGGTATTATTTAAAATAGTGAAATTTTATATAAATTACTTACTCATTGTTTTTAATGTTTATCTATTTTCGGTTGGAGCTTGGATTGGATAGATAACTTAGATTAGCTAAAACCATTTCGAGTTTATCCTCATTTTTCTCAAATAAAAAAATGCACAAACCCCGAAGAAGTTTGTGCATCAATTTTAATTGATAATTCGCGTTGATTATTTTAAGAACAAAAATAACCCATAAACGTCGGCAGTGTATCCCGTTTTCAGGGAATAAGCTTCTACGTCAAATCTATAAAGATTATTAGACATAGGCGATACCTGGACAACGGCAGCCGAACCGGTGGAGTTATTTTTTTGTTGTAGTGACCAGCCGTTTTTAGTGCTTTTATAAAGATACAGATCAATATCTTCTATCAATGATCCTCCAACCGCAAACGCATAATAATTAACGCCACCGATAAGTTCTCTCAACATACTCTTAGTAGTTAAAGAACTCTTATTCACGATATCAAACTCAGCTCTTATTAACTGGTAATCAAGTTGGGATTCTATGGTTCTTATACTAGACAGTGAGGAGCTCATAAACTCCGACATCGACTGACTATTATTACCAGCACCTGAAGCAACAAATAGCCCATAATACTCATAAAGATACCTAGCGTCAAATTTATAGGCAATCACATCAATTCGATAAAGATCAGAAGTTTCGGGAAAAACAAAAACAATTGCTTCTGGAGATGTGCTTTTATCTCGAGCCACCTCTATCCAATCATCCCCACTTGGTTTATAAACAATGATGTCTAAATCCTTAATCCTTTCGCCACCCAGAGCACTAATGCCATAGCCTTGTCCGGCAAAAAGGGCTCGATAACTACTTCGAGTGTTATCGCTTGTTTTTAAAACATCAAATTCGGCATGAAGCAATTCGGTTTGATATTCGGTTAAACCGTTAGCCAAGCTAATCCCGGTCTCGATCATGGTTTGTAAGTTACCCTGAGCCTTAAGTTGATTTGGCTCAAAAAGGAAAACAAACACCAACAAAGAAAGAATTATTCGTATCACTTTAACACCTCACTTATTGTTAATGAAAAATAATATTTAATTTAGTATGGCTATCATAAAATGAATATAAAAAATAGTCAAGACACGGTTTAATCGTCGTGCAATGTTGAGCCTTGGATTAGAATTTAAGTCTCTTTTGTTAAAATGATAGAGTAATTTTTTAAATAATTAAGCTTTTTTAAAACGTTAAGATTATTAGAATTTTTAATAAAACTGAGTCAATAGTTATTAAAAATTAGCAATAATGATTCTCCATAATAATCGTCAGAATTATAAAAAAGTGTTATACTTTAATCAAATATTAAAATAATATCCAGGGTTATGTTTATTAAATATGGCCCAATTAATAAATTATATGGTCAATCCACAATTGTTAAATTATATTAAACAGTGTCTGGAGCAGAATTTTAATAAGGAGCAAATTATGGCCGAACTGGTTAAAACCGGTTGGCCGGAAACCGATATTTATGAAGCCTTTAGCTTGGTGACGCCAACTGGTTTAATAATTAAGTCAGCATCCTTAGAAAAAAAGCCGGAGGCTAAAAAAAGTGAAGCAGACCGGCCAGTATTTAAAAAAAAGACTTGGCATTTACCGTCAATTAAATTTAATAAAACAACGACAATAATAATCACGACGTTAGCGTTTTTATTTTTAGGAACTGGTGCGCTGGCTTATTATCATTATTTTCCATCACCAGAAAGAGTTATCAGTAAAATGCTAGATCGTCTGAGTAATATTAATTCGCTAGCTTATGCTAGTGAACTAAAAATCGAATATCAACTGGATAAATCTTTAATTGAAAGTTCTTTTTATAAAGATTTTCCTGACACGATAAATCCTTCGGCCTTAGAGTGGTTAGCGGTACCCGGTGTTTTTGATAAACCACATCAAGTTAGTTTAAGTTTAAATGGCCAATCCGACTTTCAGGCTGATATAAAAAATACGATTACCTTTAAAATTCAAACTGATGAACTGTTTAATAATACTCTTTTGGGCGGTGAGGTGCGCAGTCTTAATCAGTTGATCTATACTAATTTAGATTTACCTAATTTAGGCTTTATTGATTTAAGCGTTCTTCTAAATCAGTGGATTAAATATGATGCAGCCAGTAACATTGAAAAGCTAAATAATTTAAAAAATTTGGAAAATACTATTAGTCCCACTGGAACCAGTTCTGAGGAAATAACTAGTTTTTTTGAAAAAGCGACTCAAGCTAAAGATCTTTTAGTTGGGGCGTCGGTTTTTCAAATTACGACCGTCTTAGCAAACGAAAAAATAAATAATATTGATACCCGGCACTACGAGTTTACTATTAACCAAGAAAATTTAGGGCAGTTTATAAAAGAAATTGATAATAAATTTACCGCCGAAGGCAAAAGATTAACCGAACAAGAAATTATAAAAATAAGAGAATCTTTAAACAAACTAGAATTAATTAAAGGTGAAATTTGGATTGGCAAAAAAGATTTTTTGCCCTATAAATTATTTATTGATTTAGCTGTAAAAGACGAAAGTTTATCTATTAGCAAAACTGGTACTGACCCGATTAAAGTAAAAAAAATCTCTTTAACCCTGTCCAGTCAAAACTTTAATCAACCAATAAATATTCAAATACCAGAATCCACTAAAAGCTTTGAAGAAGTGATGATGCTGGTTTTAAGCCAGATAGTTACCGTTGAAGAAAATCCAACAGCTAGCGATGTTTACCCGACAAATACAGGGCTTGAAGAGGATCAATTTTTACTAGATAGCCAGGCGACTTCTACGGATTACGCACACTCTAGTGATTTATCAATTGAAGTTAAAGATGAGAAAATTACCGATTCCGATAACGACGGCTTAAGCGACTACGAAGAAAAAGAGGTTTATAAAACTAATTATTTATTACCCGATACCGATGGCGATGGCTATTTAGATGGCGCTGAGGTTAAAAGCGGCTATAACCCTAGCGGCAAAGGGGTTTTATTACTAGATAGTCAATAGTTATTGATCTTGCCCTCTTTTTTAATTTAAGCACTCTTTTCTTTTTCTAATCATAATGTCAGTGATTAATTTTGTTTATATTTTTTACCACACTTAATAGGAGTGATAATTAAAGTTATAAAAATATGATGCTTACCGGTCAGTCAACGAAAATTATCAGGATTATTTTAGTGGCTGGACTTTTGGTTTTGGGATTTTTGATATTTTTTCGTCAAATAGATTTTACTTCAGCCGATCTTGGTCGTCATTTAAAAAATGGTGAATTATTTTTAACAAATAAACAAGTATTATTCACTAATTTTTATTCTTATACAGAGCCGACACTCAGCTTCATTAATCATCACTGGTTATCGGGTGTCTTATTTTATCTGATATTTTTATTGGGTGGTTTTAAATTGTTAACTGTTTTGAATGTTTTACTGATTACCTTAATAATTTTTCTATCTTGGCGCTTAGCAACAAATAAAATAGATAAAACAAATAGTTATTATGCGGCTATTTTATTTGTGCCAGCCATATTATTATTAAGCGAGCGCGTAGAAATTCGACCAGAAATAATTAGTTATCTGTTTATTTTATGGTTATGGATTTTAATTGAAGCGGCTGGGAAATTTAAAAAGTGGTATTATTGGTTGATTTTTCCAGTCATTTTTGCTTTATGGGCCAATTTGCATATTTATTTTATTTTTGGCTTGGTAATGCTTGCTGGGCGAGTGTTAATTGGGGCCATTATTGAGTTGCCCTTGGGTTGGCGGGCTCTTTATAAGACGGTTCGACCTTGGATTTTAGTAACACTGGCCGCGTCTTTTGCCGCCCTTTTAAATCCCAACACCTGGCGAGGACTTATATATCCTTTAAACATTTTTTCTAATTATGGCTATGAAGTTGCTGAAAATAAATCAGTTTTTTATCTTGAAAAAATAATGATTAACCCTAACTTTTTATTATTTAAAATACTGCTAAGTATTTTAATAATAAGCTGGTTAGTGCATTTTTTATTTGTTTGGCGACAAAAAATTGTTCAGTGGCGATTGTTCGATTTATTTTTATCATTTTTATTTATAGCACTTGGTTTATTTGCTACACGGAACCTTGCTCTTTTTGGTTTGGTGGCTGCCGTTATTACTGCTCGTAATTTAGTTGTAGTTGATAAAATGATTTGGCCACTAGGCAAATTCTCATCAAAAAATATAAATTACTTAAAGGCTGGTTTAGCACTAATATTGGTTTTGTTAGTAAATTTATTTTTAGTGAGGGATGTTTTAAATAATTCCTATTTTGGGCGCACCTTGTTTGGTTGGGGTTTAAAGGGCGGGGAAGAGACGGCGGCGCAATTTTTTATAAATAATAATTTGCAGGGACCAATGTTTAATAATTATGATATCGGTAGTTCTTTAATTTTTTGGTTATATCCAAAGGAAAAGGTTTTTGTCGATAATCGTCCGGAAGCTTATAGCCAGAGCTTCTTTACAGATATTTATAAGCCCATGCAAAGCGAAATTTCTGCTTGGCAAAAATATAGTGCTCATTATCAAATTAAAAGTATTTATTTTTCGCACACCGATTCTACGCCTTGGGCCCAAAATTTTTTAAGAAATATTTTACAAGACCCAAAATGGGCTTTAGTTTTTTTTAATGACTCGACGCTTATTTTAATTAACAAAAATCAATATGATGCGGAAATAGTTAAAAAATTAGAGATTGATCGAAAAAAATTTGTTACTCAGTTCCAATTTTTAATTAATAAAATTGAATCAAAAAACCGATTTAACTTAGCGGCTTTTGCAGAACTAGCCGGTTATCCGGAGTTGGCGCGCACGGTTTATCAAAATTCTCTTCTAATTGATAAAAAAAATAGCCGCGCCTGGTTAGCGTTGGCTTATTCTTATGCTAATGGCGATTTACTTGAGCGTCGCCAGTCTTTAATTTATTTTAAACGGGTGCTGGTCACCGATTGGCAATTACCGGAAGTCTATAATCAGTTGGCTATGACTTATTGGAGCTTAGGCGATTATTTATTAGCGGAAAATGCCTGGCAATCAGCTTTGAGTTTAGATAAAAATAATGTGACGGCTAAATATTATTTAAAACAAATTGAAGATTTGAAGCTGTCTGGGAAATTACCACTAACCACTATACCTTTCTCTTATTAAAGTTTTAATTGCCAGAAAGCCATCGCGTGCTTTTATTTTTTTACCCTGTCGGTAGCTGCGACGATGATAATTAATGGGCAGTTCAGTTATTTTATAGTTGTTTTTGAGGAGCTGGGCGGTTATTTCTGGCTCAATCTCAAAGCGGCGTCCGCTGAGTTTAATTTGTTTAAGAGCAGTTGTCGGGATTAATTTAAAACAAGTTTCCATGTCCGTTAATCGGGCAGAGAATAGTAAATTGGTGAGTTCTGTTAAAAAGCGATTAACAAGATAATAGAAATGTAAGGAAGGCTTATTTAAAAAGCGTGAACCGTAGATCGCTAAATGGTCTTGGTTAGCACTTAAAGCGTGTTGGAATAAGACAGAAATATCGATTGGTTCATATTCGGCATCTGCATCGCAAATAATAAAATAATCACCAGCCACTTCTTGAAGGCCGCGCTTAACGGCTGCCCCTTTACCCTGATTTTTTTCTTGATTAATTAATTTAAAACAATACTGTTGACGGAGATTTTCTAAAATATTTTTAGTACCATCACTTGAGCCGTCATTAATAATAATTATTTCTTTGTTGATTGGTAATTCAAAAATCTGTGGCAAATATTCATTAACCAGATGGGCTTCATTATAAATTGGGATAATAATTGATAGCAGCTTGTCTGCGGGCATAAGGTAATTTTTAATAATTAGATATTATTAAATTATTATAACATCGTTTTTAAATTTAGTCGCCATTACGGGTTTAGACTAGTTGTTCTGGTTGGTTTACTTGTTGGGGTTTATTTTTTAAAATTTTTTGACTATGGTTTAGTGGGTAAGGAAATTGTAAAAGTACTACCTAACCCCAGACGACTGGTAACAGTGATTGAACCATTAAAATCAGTATTGATAATATGTTTAGTTGAGGGGAGCCCGAGTCCTAGACCCTGTTGAGCACCATTTTTAGTACTAAAAAACGGTTTGAAAATATTTTCTTGGTTTTCTAAAGAAATACCTTGACCCGTATCACTGACCTTAATAATTAAAAATTTTTGTTGGCGATAAATTTTAATCGTAATTCCGGCTCTGGGTGAGTCATGGGGCATCGCTTCAATGGCGTTAGCTAGTAAATTAGTGATGATTTGATTAAATTTAATAGCGTCGCCATATAAACTAATTTTTTCGTGACGATTAAAAGCAACGGTGACGCCCGCTTGGCGCGCTTTATAACTTAAAATTTGAATTGTTTGTTTAATTTCTTCGTTAACTGAAAAAATAGTTTCCGTGCTTTCGCGCTGAAGCTGTTTTTTAATACCACAAATTAGTCCCGACATTCGCTGGGTTGCTAAAATAGCTTGTTTTAGATAAGACTTGGTTTCGGGTAGGTTTTGATTTGGCTGGTCACTATTAATTTGTTCTAAGTTTAAAGAGATTGCTGTTAATGGATTAATTAGATCGTGAAAAATACCTGATGACAAACGACCAAATTCAGCTAGTCGATAAAGTTGATGCATTTTTTCGGTTTCGGCTTGGCATAATTGTTCGTTTTTTTCAATTACCCTGGTTTCTAGAGAGTTTCTTTCTAGTTTTAAATCATCTTCGTTTTTTCGGGTGCGCTCTAGAACCTTTTTTAAGCCACGGGTAAAGAGCCAGACGGTGGTCGCAATAATTATTAAGATAATTACATGAAAAATTATGTCGGCGATATCAATTTTTTCTTGGAACCAATAGTTTTTGACTTTAATTAAGTTAGAGTTTTGCCAACTAACTAAGACCAATAAGGTGTTAGATATTAAAACAATAATTATTAGTGTAGTGTTTGCGCTTAAGAATGAGCTAGAAATAATAATAAAAGTTATTAACAGTAAGCTAATTGGCAAATCAACGCCCCGGGCAATTAAAAAATAGGCCGCTGGTAGAGAATAAAAAATAATTAAAATAATCGCGATTAGTCGAGTTGGGCCGCGGCGCGCCCAATAATATAAAAATAAAAATAAGATAAATAAAAAAACCAGAGGCCAAACAGCAATCTCTTTTTCTTCTGGGTACTTAAAAAGATCGACAATCCGGATGATATTAATAATTAAGAGAGCGGTTAAGGATAATAATAAAAAAAAGTTAAGAATTGTTTTTGATGGTCGCCTCTTTTTATTATTAATTAAATCTAGGAGCCGACTAATTATTTTTAAGACGATCATATTTTTTTAATTTCTTAAAATTAATTTGTCGACTTTAAACTTCATGGTGATTTCTAGGGCAGCTAGCTAGCCGGTGTTAGTTTAACAAATATAGTTAGATAAAATTTAAAATTTTTTTAAAACCTTTGTTTTATTGGGATTTCATTTAACTTATAGCCGCGATTAGAAAAAGTAGTAATAATTTCTCGTCGACCGTTTTCTATTTTTTTTCGAAGATTACTGATATGAACCTCAATTGTATTAGAAAATGGGTCGGCATTAGCATCCCAGACATTTTCCATAATTTCTTGGCGAGAAAGCACTATCCCTTTATGTCGTATTAAATATTCTAAAAGAGCAAACTCTTTAATGGATAAATTAATGGTTTGCCCCTTGCGAGTTACGGTTAGGCGATCGCAATCTAATTCTAGATTACCCAGACGAAGATAATTTGGTTGTCGTTCACTGGGTCGTCGTGTGATTGCTTTAACCCGAGCGATAAGTTCAGAAAGTGCGAACGGTTTAGTTAGATAATCATCGGCGCCGAGCTCCAGCAAATCAGTCTTGTCACCAAGCTCACTGCGAACGCTAATTATTATAATCGGCGTGTTGATTTCTTCTTGGCGAAGTTTTTTGGTTAATTCGCGACCGCTAAGTTTTGGCAGATTATAATCAAGAATAATCAAACTATAATGATATTCTTGGGCTAGCTGATAGCCCTGCTCACCATCACTAGCCAGATCAATTGTATAACCAGCCGCCTTTAGAGCTAGACGTAGAAGATTAACAATATTTTGATCGTCATCGACTATTAGTAATTTCATAATTTTGTTTATATGCTTTATTTTAACGTAAAAAAATTGTCTAAACAACCAAGAGCAGTTATTTATCAGACCTTTAAATTATAAGTTAAAGAAGTTAAAGAAAATCTAAAGTTTTTCTAAATAAAAGATAAATATTAGAGATTACCTCTTAATTTGCCTTTTACTTAACATCTGAGTTAAAATATTAATAAGTTTTAGTTGATTGATTAGTATGAGTGTTAAAATAACTAAATTTTTTAATAGCAAAAGAAATCTAAGTTCTTTTTGGCGACCACGCTTGATTGATCCTTTTGCGGTTCAAGAAGGGAAATTTAATTTTGGTCAACTTAAAGATTCATTTTATTATAATAATTGGGCGGAATCCTCTTTTTTAGCTGATACTAGCCATAAAGAGACATTGAGTCTTTCTTTTAATTTTCGAAGACTTATCTATTTTGCCTTGGTCGTCACCTTATTAATGGCTATTTTATTTTTTAAAATAGTCTGGTTACAGTTATTTAATTATGAAAATTATCGATTATTAGCCGAGGGCAATCGTTTGCGTTCAGAAATTATTGAGCCTAAGCGCGGTATAATTTATACGGCTGATTTACGCCCTTTAGTGCGCAATACGGCTAATTTTGTTCTTTATTTTCGACCGATTGATTTGCCACGCGATGAGTTAGTGCGCGATCGCCTGTTACGCCAAGTCAGTCGAGCTCTAGAAGGAGAAAAGCTTAGTGATGAAAATATTTTTACAGCACCACTAACCGCCGAGGTTAGTATTATCGGTGATAATGCTCGTTTTTATGAATTAAAAGAAGCCTTGTCTAATGTGCGAATTGGATCACCAGAGTCTTATCAAGCTTTATTTGTCGCTGATAATATTGATTATGACCGGGCCATTCTCTTATCTTTACAACTGCAAAATTGGCCGGGAGTTTTTTTATCTAGTAAAACGCGGCGAGAATATTTGCAACCAGAAGCAACATCTAGTCTAACTTTGCTCACTGGTAGTAGTTTATCACATTTATTGGGATACACTGGTAAAATTAGCAAAGAAGAATTAAAAAATTTAAGTAATGATTATCTGCCAATCGATTACGTTGGTAAAATGGGGATTGAATATTCTTGGGAAAAAGAATTACGGGGTAGTCCAGGACGCAAAAATATCGAAGTTGATGCGCTTGGTCGACAGAAAAAAGTAGTTAATGAGGTGGCGGCGGTTAATGGTGTTAATTTGCGTTTGTCGATTAACTGGGACTTACAAAAAAAGGCTGAAGAAATATTATTATCCTATCTTGAAAAAAACAATCTACGCCGGGCATCGTTAATTGCTCTTAACCCTAATAATGGAGAGGTTTTGGCACTGATTAGTTTGCCAACCTATGATAATAATTTATTTGCCAAGGGCATTAAGACCGAAGAATATAAAGTTTTTCTAGATGATTTAGACCAACCTTTGTTTAATCGGGCAGTTAGCGGTGAGTTTCCGTCCGGTTCGACAATTAAACCAATATTTGCCGCTGCGGCCCTTCAAGAAAAAATTATTGATGAAAACACTAGCTTCATAAGTAGTGGTGGTTTGCAAATCGGTGAATGGTTTTTTCCTGACTGGAAACCAGGTGGTCACGGTACGGTTAATGTTCGTCAGGCACTAGCCTGGTCAGTTAATACTTTCTTTTATTATATTGGTGGGGGCTATGGCGGATTTAGGGGATTGGGTTTAGATGGTTTAGTTAAATATGCTTATTTATTTGGTCTGGGAGAATTAAGCGGAATTGATCTACCTGGGGAGCGACCTGGGTTTATTCCAACCAGTGATTGGAAACGGGCGACTAAAAATGAAGCCTGGTATATCGGGGATACTTATCACGTTTCTATTGGTCAGGGTGATATTTTAGTAACACCGCTACAGGTGGTTAATTATACCGCGGCCATTGCCAGTGGAGGCATTTTATACAGGCCGCATCTAGTAAGCGCTATTTTAGGTGAAAATAGTCAGGTCATCAACCAAATTTCTCCAGAAATTATTCGTCGTGATTTCATTGATGCCAAAAATATAAAAATTGTTCGTGAAGGAATGCGCGAAACAGTTACAACCGGTAGCGCTCGATCATTAAATTCTTTACCGGTCGCTGTGGCTGGTAAAACGGGAACAGCTCAATGGTCGAGTAAAAAAGCCAACCATGCTTGGTTTATCGGTTTTGCTCCTTATGAAAATCCAGAAATTGCTTTGGTCATTTTAGTCGAAGAGGGGGTTGAGGGTAGTACTATGGCCGTTCCAATCGCTAAAGATTTATTGGCCTGGTACTATGCTTCAAGATAATTAATTTTTATGGAAATACCTTTATACTTACATTTAATGATTCATTTTTCGCTAGCCGTTTTAGTTGGTTTTTTGATTGGCCAGCTGTGTCATTGGCGCTGGGGAGGTTTAGTTGGCGGGATTCTAGGTGGATTTTTAATTGACCTTGACCATGTTTTAGAATATTTTCTAGTTTTCGGCTGGCGTTTTAATTTTAATGATTTTATTGGCGGTCGACAATTTTTAATTAGTGATCAGGTCCATTTATATTTTCATGCCTGGGAATATCTTCCCCTATTATTAGTAGTAGTCTATATTTTAAGAAAAAAACGGGCATTAATAATTATTCTTTTAGCCTTAACTTTTAGTGGATTTGTGCATTTAATATCTGATTGTTTTATTAATAACTATCCGCCGCGCAATTATTCAATAATTTATCGCTGGCGCAGTCAATTTGCGGTTGAGCATATTTTAAATGCTGATCAATATAGTAAGTATAAAATAACTAAAGAAGAATTAGGCTTATAATAAATAAAAAATTAAATAAGTTAGAAATTATTAGCACTCTCTTGACTTGAGTGCTAATTTTATTTATAATAGCCTTGAGGGTTATTTCTTAAAAAGAGCGAGAAGTGTTTTCAAAACTTTAAATATATCAGTTATGATTTCTGAGCGTAAAAAGTTTTTACTAGAGACAATTATTAAAGAACATTTAAAAACCGCCCAACCGGTTTCTTCGGGAGTGATTGTTGATAAATATAAATTAGATATTTCACCAGCGACTGTTCGTAATGAAATGATGGAACTTGAGGAAGAGGCTTATATTCGTCAGCCACACACTTCCGCTGGTCGCGTTCCAACCGAAGCAGCTTATCGGTTAATTTTAAAAGATTGGCTAGAGGGTCGGGGGAGACGGGCCTTAAAAGAAACAGAGCAGAAAGTTTTAGCTCAAATTTTTAAGCATGATGAACTGTCTTATAAACAAACTGCCAAAGTAATTGCAGAGCTTTCGGGTGGAGCTGTTTTTTGGGCCTTTCATAAGAATGATTTATATTATACGGGTTTAGCTAATCTTTTTTCTCAACCAGAATTTAAACAATTAGATATTATTGGCGATATTTCTATAGTGATTGATCGGCTAGAAGAAATAATTGATAATATTTTTGAAAAACTTTTAGAAAAAGAGCAAGTATTAATTGGTTCAGAAAATCCTTTCGGAAATTTTTTAAGTACAGTTTTAGTTAAGTATAAACATGATAATCAGAGTGGTGTTTTTGGAATTTTAGGGCCAATGCGAATGGACTACAGTCATAATTTAGCACTCATTGAATTTATTAAGAAAAAGTTTGAATAATATGAATCAAAAAATTAAAAGAGGTATTTATCGTCATTTTAAAGGGGGCCAATATCGAATTTTAAATGAAGTCTTAAATTCGGAAACTCTAGAAGAAGCGGTTGTTTATCAGGATATTAAAAATGAGTCAAAAATTTGGGTACGACCTAAGAAAATTTTTTTAGAGGAAGTTGAAGTCGCCGGTATCAAGAAACCACGTTTTGAATTTTTTAAAGACGAAGAAATAGAATCCTGGGAACATCAATATAAACGAGCCTTAGCTGATTATCAGAATCTTTTAAAACAAAACATTAAAGAGCGAGAAGAGTTTGTTAAATTTGCCATCGCCGATTTTTTACAAGATATTTTGCCAGTTTATGATCACTTAAAAATGTCAATAAAGGGGCTTAGTGATACGGAGGGGAAGAATGCTTGGGCACTCGGCGTTCGTTATGTTTTAAAACAATTTAAAGATGTTTTAGAAAATCACGGAGTCACTGAAATAAAAACAGTTGGTGAAAATTTTGATCATGATTTAATGGAGGCGCTTGATGGTTCTGGTGAAAAAGTTAAGCAAGAAATAATGCCTGGTTATAAGTTAAATGGTCGAGTGATTCGACCAGCAAAAGTAATTGTTGAGTAAAAAAATTTAAATATTTAATTTTACATCTTTCTATTTCCACTGGCGTAAGGCCAAGTTTTATAGAAAGATAAATAAATCTATGTCAATGATAAAATGGACTCCATTTTTTCCGGAGTTTGACGACATGGACAAAGTGATGGACTCCATGTTGCCAAGTATTCGCGGTAATCAATTTGGGTTTACCCCCGCGGTTGATATGTATGAAGATAAAGATAATATTATTATCGAAACACAGCTCGGTGGTATTGATCCAGAAAAAGTAGATATTTCCATCGAAAATAATGTTTTGACAATTAAGGGTGAGAGTGAAAAGAAAAGCGAGGTTGAAGATAAAAATTATTATCGTAAAGAAATTCGTCGTGGTTCTTTTTATCGCTCAATCCCACTACCAACTAAAGTTGATGGTGAGCTAGCTAGCGCCATTAATGAAGAGGGGATATTAAGAATTACTGTGCCGAAAGCAACCGAAGTTAAACCAAAAACCATTAAAATTCAGACCAAGAAAAAATAGATTGTTAAATAATAGATCGGCTCGCCTTATTTAAGGACGGGCCGGAAATTAATTAATAATTAAAATATGAAATATTTTTCCGACGTTTATAAGAAGGAAACAAAAATGTGTCGTGAGCTATATCAGAAACAACAAGGTTGTGGTTGGGGAAAATGTGATGAGTGTGGAGTTATCCCGCTGTTACACAAGTTTGAAACGGGTGAAATAGTTGAAAGTTTAGAAGAAATAAAAAAATTAAAAGATAAAATATTAATAAATTAACTCGCTTAAGCGGGTGTAAAAATTATATGTCAAAAATTCTAGGAATTGATTTAGGAACAACCAACTGTGCCATGGCAATCATGGAGGGTGGTCTTCCTAAAATTATTGAAAACATTGAAGGCAATCGAACCACGCCGTCAGTTGTTGCTGTTTCAAAAAATGGTGAACGAATTGTTGGTCAGTCAGCCAAGCGCCAGGCAGTGATTAATCCGGAAAATACGGTTTATGCTGTTAAGCGTTTGATCGGTCGTCATTTTTCTGAAGATGAGGTTCAGCGGGATTTAAAAAACGCTCCCTATAAAATTCTACAAGCTGGTGAGGGCGTTAAGGTTAAAATGGGCGATAAAGATTTTACGCCGCAAGAAATTTCAGCGATGATTTTAGGTAAGTTAAAAGCAGATGCTGAGGTTAAGTTGGGTGAAAAAATTACTGAAGCGATTATTACGGTTCCGGCCTATTTTAACGATTCTCAACGCCAGGCAACTAAAGATGCTGGCGCAATTGCTGGTCTTGATGTTAAAAGAATTATTAATGAACCGACGGCGGCCGCCCTAGCCTATGGTTTTGACAAAAAACAGGGTCAAAAAATTGTCGTTTATGATTTAGGCGGAGGCACTTTTGATGTTTCTGTTTTAGATATTTCCGCTGATACGGTTGAGGTTAAAGCAACTAATGGCGACACTCATTTGGGCGGGGAAGATTTTGATCAACGTATCATCACTTGGATTATTGGAGAATTTAAGAAGGATCAGGGCATTGATTTATCAAAAGATACCTTGGCTCTACAGAGAATTAAGGAGTCGGCTGAAAAAGCTAAAATTGAATTATCAACGGCAACTGAAACGGAAATTAATCAGCCGTTTATTTCCACAGACGCCAATGGTCCTAAACATTTAGTAATGAAAATGTCTCGGGCTAAATTAGAAGCTTTAGTTGGCGACTTAATTGATAGTACGATTGAGCCTTGTAAAAAAGCCTTAACTGATTCCGGTTTTAAATTAAATGAAATAAATGAAGTAGTAATGGTCGGCGGCATGACACGTATGCCCCTAGTTCAGCAAAAGGTTAAAGAATTTTTTGGCAAAGAACCAAATTTAACGGTTAATCCTGATGAAGTTGTCGCGATGGGGGCGGCAGTTCAGGCTGGGGTTTTACAGGGTGACGTGAAAGATGTTTTATTGCTTGATGTTACTCCCTTAACTCTTGGTATTGAAACTTTAGGCGGAGTAGCCACTCCACTAATTGAAAGAAACACGACCATTCCAACCTCTAAAGCGCAAGTTTTTTCAACGGCGGCCGACGGTCAAACTGGTGTTGAAATTCACATTGTTCAAGGAGAGCGGCCGATGGCGCGTGACAATAAAACACTTGGACATTTTACCTTAGACGGTATTCCAACGGCTCCACGCGGTGTGCCGCAGATTGAAGTAAAATTTGATATTGATGCTAATGGGATTTTAAATGTTTCAGCGACTGATAAGGCGACCAATAAGCAACAGAAAATTACTATTACCGCTTCCTCGGGTTTGTCTAAAGAAGAAATTGAAAAAATGAAAAAAGAGGCAGAAATGAATGCTGACTCTGATAAAAAAAAGAAAGACGAGGCGGAAATTAAAAATCAAGCTGACGCCGTCTCCTTTACTATGGAAAAAATGATTAAAGAATCGGGCACAAAAATGAAGCCAGAGGATAAAAAGGAACTAGAAGATAAAAATGAAGAATTAAAAAAAGCCAAAGAGTCTGGTAATTTTGAAGAGTTAAAAAAGAAAATGGAGGAAATTAATACGATTGCTCAACGGATTGGTGCAGCGATGTATCAACAACCAGGCGCTCAGGCTGAAGCTAATTCAGGAGCTGAGGCTAACGCCACAGACGCGAAAACGGGAACCGGGACTAGTGAGAAAAAAGACGACAATGTGGTTGAGGGCGAGGTTGAAGAGAAAAAATAAATTTTAGATATTCTGAGGCCACCCTTTAAATTAAAGGGTGGCCGATTGAATAAATAAATTATGGCTAAGGACTACTATGATATTTTAGGAGTTTCTAAAAACTCTAATGCCGATGAAATTAAGTCGGCTTTTCGTAAAAAAGCACATGAGCATCATCCCGACAAGGGCGGTGATACGGAAAAATTTAAAGAGCTTAATGAAGCTTATCAGGTTTTAGGTAATACCGAAAAACGTCAGCGCTACGATCAATTCGGTTCGGCCGCTTTTGATTCTGGTGGGGCGGGCGGTTGGGGTGGCTTTAATGGCAGCCAAGGTTTTTCTGGTTTTCAATCAGCTGACGGGCACAGCACCGGCATGAATTTTGATTTTGAGGATTTAGGCGATATGTTCGGTGGTTTTGGCGATATGTTTGGTTTTGGCGGTGGGCGCAACCCTAAACGCTCAACGCGTGGACGTGATTTAGAAATGAGTTTAAAATTGGAATTTTTAGAAGCAATCTTTGGTCTTGAGAAAGAGCTTAGTTTTACTAAAAACGTCAGTTGTAATCATTGCCACGGCAAAGGCGCTGAACCGGGTTCAAAATTAAATACGTGTTCAACTTGTGGTGGTACTGGTCGTGTCACTAGAATTCAACGAACAATTTTAGGTAATATTCAGGCTCAATCAAGTTGTTCGGCTTGTGGGGGCGAGGGCCAATATTATAGTCAAAAATGTACTAAATGTGGCGGTAGCGGCCTGTATCGCGAAAATATTAAACTTAAGGTTAAAATTCCCGCCGGAATTAATGAGGGTGAGTCTATCCGTTTAAGCGGTCAAGGCGAGGCGGGCGAAAAGGGGGCACCGGCCGGCGATCTTTATTTACGAATTAAAATTAATACACATAAAACTTTTGTGCGTGATCATTATGACATTCGTACGGAGGCGGTAATTAGTGTTAAACAAGCTATTTTAGGAGATAAAATTGATATTGAAACCGTTCACGGAAGTATTAAACTTAAAATACCCACCGGCACCCAATCAGGAACCGTTTTTAAACTTAAAGAAAAGGGGGTCATTAAACTTCATAACCGAGGTCTTGGCGACCATTATGTCCGGGTTGTTGTCAATATTCCGGCTAACTTAGATAAAAAACAACGAGTCTTATTGGAGAATCTAGATATTTAATAAATTAACCATTTTTTATTGACTTTATCTCTATAAGTGTTAAAATTATAGTATAATAAATTAAACAATAAGCATATGTTTGATTGGTTAAAAAAGATTTTTGGGGTTAGTAAAGTAAATAACCAAACACCAACTAATCCTAGTTCAGTTGATTACTCGGCCGTGACGCCAATTATGACACCAACCACTACTCCGCCGGTTAGCCCCTCGTCGCTCGATAACCCAGCTGATAATTCAGACGATAGCACAACTAAGAGCGCTTCTTATAACGAAAACAACGAGCCGCAAGTTTAATTGTTAATCAGATAGATATTAAAAAGCGCGATTTTCGCGTTTTTTAAGTAAGAAAAATGTTAATTGATACCCATGCCCACGTTAATTTTAATGCCTTTAAAGATGATGCCGATGAGGCTATTCGTCGATCTTTAGATAGTGGAACCTGGATGATTTTAGTTGGCTCAGAAAACAAAACTTCTAATCGAGCCTTGAGTTACGCCAATAAATATGAGCGCGGCGTTTATGCGGCGGTTGGGTTACATCCCAGTCATTTAGAGGGTGGTCCGATAGATATTGAAGAAAATGATATTACGAGCTCCAGTATTATGAGAATGGAAGAATTTGATTATGGTAGTTATGAACAATTAGCTAAATTTGAAAAAGTAGTAGCTATTGGCGAGATCGGGCTAGATTATTACCATCTTAATCCCGCTAAAAATTTACAGGCGATTAAAAAAAAACAACAAGCGGTTTTTATTCAACAATTACTTTTAGCTCGCAGCCTTGATTTACCAGTCATTATTCATTGTCGTCAGGCGCATGACGATCTTTTAATGATTTTATCGGAGTTCAAAAAAGAATATATTAATTTAATACCACGCCATAAGTCCTGGGGAGTAGTGCATTGTTTTTCCGGTGATGAAGAATTGGCTTGGAAATATTTTAAAATGGGTCTACTTATTTCCTTTACGGGTTTGATTACTTTTAGTCAGCAATGGGATGATTTAATTCGTAAAATACCGTTGGATAAAATTATGATTGAGACCGATTCTCCTTATATGACGCCCGAACCTTATCGCGGTCGACGCAATGAACCCTTGCTAGTCCAGTATGTAGCCAACCGGATTGCCGATATTCGCGGGATAAAGGTGGAAAAAGTCGCCGAAATAACAACATTAACGGCACGCGCCTTTTTTCAAATTTAAAACGAATAATAATAAAATTTATGAGCAGCTTAGGGTTGACATCGGCAGCAGTTTCGCGCTATAAAAATAGTGGCTTTAATTTATGAAAAATGATTCTTGGTATTTAGCCCTAAGAGCGATGGCTAATATTTCTGGATGGATTGCTTTTCCAGTTATTTTGGGTTTGTACCTTGGCAAGTGGTTAGATAGTAAGTTTGCTACGGAACCATGGTTATTTTTAGTAACAACCGGTATTTGTTTTTTGGTTTCCGTTTACGGCCTGTCTCGCAGTGTGCTTAAGGAATTTAAATTTGAAAATAAAAACTATTCATCATTACCGGTTAAGCCTAAAAAAGTAATTAAAAAGTGATATGGCAACGGGCATTATTCACGAGCAAACCTTATTCGCCGAACCAATTTTTCAGATTGGTAATTTTGCGGTCACCAATTCTTTATTGACCTCGGGATTAGCCTTTTTAATAATATTAACTTTAAGTTTACTTATAAAATTTAAAATAAAAGCTGTTCCAACCGGTTTGCAGAATGTCTTGGAAATGATTGTTGAAAAATTTTTAGAAATTTTTGATGGAGTTACCGGTAGTCGTCAGCGCTCTCTTAAATTTGCGCCGATTGTGTTAACCTTTTTCTTTTTTGTATTAATTAATAATTGGATGGGTCTTTTGCCGGGTGTTGGTTCAATTGGTCAAGTAGTTAAGCACGGTGAAGAATTAATTTTTATTCCTTATTTGCGGGGGGCAACGGCTGATTTAAATACGACTTTAGCTCTCGCCACGATTGGAGTTGTTTTAAGCCATATCTTTGGAGTAATTGCGATTGGTTGGTGGCGATATTTAAATAAGTTTATTAATTTTAAAGCCTTTTTGGAAATTCCCAAGAAATTTAAGCGTGATCCGATGATTATCCTAATTAATCCAATTAAAGCCTTTGTGGGCTTAATTGAAGTGGTTGGCGAGCTTGCCAAAATTGCTAGCTTATCTTTTCGTTTATTTGGAAATATTTTTGCCGGTGAGGTTTTGTTAGCCTCTATTTCAGCCTTGTTTGCTTTTGGCGCTCCGATTCCGTTTTTATTTTTAGAAATTTTAGTGGGCGCAATTCAGGCTTTAATTTTTTCAATGCTAATTTTAATATACCTAACAATTAATACGGCCAGTGAAGAGCATTAGTTAAAATAAGCTAATTAAAGTAAAATCGTTAAAATATAATTTAATTTTATAATCAACAAATTTATGGAAAATGTCATGTTTGCTAAAGCGTTAACTATCGCCATTGGTACGATTGCCCCGGCTCTAAGTATCGGATTTATTGGAGCTAAAGCGATGGAATCGATTGGACGTAATCCGGAAGCCGCCGGAAAAATTTTAGTGCCGATGCTTTTAGTAGCCGCTTTTGCTGAAGCGATTGCTATTTATGCTCTAGTTATTGCCTTTAGTATTAAATAATTATTCTTTGAGTAATTTTTAATGGTTATTATTTTAGCGGGTGAGGGCAAAAGACTAGACACTTTTTAAAGTTTCGCCAATTTTTATTTATCATTTTAATGATATCTTATGGAATCACTAATTTCAATTTTCCACATTAATACTTCCTTATTTATCGCTCAGCTTATTAACTTTGCGCTTGTCTTTTTCATTTTATATCGGTTTGCTTTTAAGCCCTTGATTGGTAAGATGGCCGAACGTTCAGATAAGATTGATAAAAGTTTAAAAGACGCCGAGGAAATTAAAAAGCAGTTAGCGGCAGCCGGTCAAGAAAGAAAAGAAATTCTAATCGCGGCCAGAAAAGAAGCGGTCACTCTTTTAAAGGAAGCTGAAAAACGCGGAGAAACTAAAAAAAGTGAATTAGTTTTAAAGGCCAAAGAAGAGATTGGTCAAATTATTAATTCTGAAAAAGCTAAGCTCGCTAAAGAAAAAGCAGAAACCTTGAAGGAAATTAAAAAAGAAGTGGCTAGTTTAGTCACCATTTCATCAGAAAAACTATTAAATGAAAGTATGGGCGGTGCTCATGATCAAAAAATAGTTAAAAAGGCAGTAAAATAAAATGAAAATATCTAACGAACAATACGCCCTAGGCCTGTTTGAAGTTTTAAAAGACCTGCCGCCCAAAAAAATACCAACAGCTATTAAATGCTTTATAACTATTTTAAATCGGCAGGGCGCCTTGAAAAGGGTAGCCGGTATTATTGCGCGGTTTAGTAATATTTGGGACCAAGCACACCAGCAGATAACCGCTGAAATAGATAGCGCCCGACCTCTAGATAAAGTTAGTAAAGAAGCAGTAATTAATTATTTAAAGTCCAAGACCATGATAGATAAGGTTAATTTACAAGAGAACATTAAACCAGAGCTGATTGGTGGTTTTGTTTTGCGTTATCAGAGTCGGATTTTAGATGTTAGTTTAAAAAAGAGCCTTAGAGAACTACACCATAAAATTAGTAATTAGTTAAGTTTTAATATATGTCAAACACTAAAAATTTTATTATTGAGCAGCTAAAAGAAGAAATTGCCGGTTTTAAATCGGATGTGGGCGAAAAATCAGTTGGCTATGTTTTACGGGTGTTTGATGGAATTGCTCTCATTTCTGATTTATCGGAGGCGATGATGAGCGAAATTTTAATTTTTAAAACAGATAAAGGTGAAGTTTCTGGAGTGGTTTTAAATTTAGAAGATGATCAGGTGGGAGCCATTATTTTGGGCGATTATACTTTAATTAAAGAAGGTGATTTGGTAATGGCCACTAAAAGAATATTAGAAGTACCCGTGGGTGAAAATTTAATCGGTCGCGTTGTTAATCCTCTAGGAGAACCGCTTGATGGCAAGGGAGCGATTAAAGCTGAAAAATTTTATCCAATAGAAAAAATTGCTCCTGGTGTAATTACGCGCGCCCCAGTTAAAGAACCAGTTCAAACCGGTATTAAAGCAATTGATGCCATGGTTCCAATTGGCCGCGGTCAGCGCGAATTAATTATTGGTGATCGTCAGTTAGGGAAAACGGCAATTGCCATTGACACTATTATTAATCAGAAGGGCCAAAAAATGAAATGTATTTATGTGGCGATTGGTCAGAAAGAATCTAAAATTGCTAATATCGTCGCCAAATTGGAAGAAGCCGGGGCAATGGCCTATACTACCGTGGTTTTAGCCGGCGCCTCAACCTCTGCCTCTTTGATTTATATCGCTCCCTATGCTGGTTGTGCGCTGGCTGAATATTTTCTAGATAAAGGTGAAGATGTTTTGATTATTTATGATGACCTGTCAAAACATGCGGTTTCATATCGTGAAATTTCATTATTACTTCGACGGCCGCCAGGACGCGAAGCTTATCCGGGTGATGTCTTTTATCTTCATTCACGACTCTTAGAAAGAGCTTGTAAATTAAGTAAAGAATGTGGTGGTGGTTCAATTACAGCCCTACCAATTATTGAAACACAGGCTGGCGACCTTTCGGCTTATATCCCGACTAACGTTATTTCAATTACTGACGGTCAAATTTTTTTAGAGCCAGATCTATTTTATAAAGGAAATCGTCCGGCAATTAATGCTGGTTTATCGGTTTCGCGCGTTGGTTCCTCTGCTCAAGTAAAAGCGATGAAAAAAGTAGCTGGTCGGATGCGCCTAGAGGCTGCTCAATATCGCGAATTAGCAGCGTTTGCCCAATTTGGTTCCGATCTTGATCAAGACACTAAGAAAAAACTGGAACAAGGCAAACGTTTATATGAAATTTTTAAACAAGCTCAATATCAACCACTTTCCGTGGCTAAACAGATTTTGATTTTTTATGCCTTAATTAATGGGTTTTTAGATGATGTTCCGGTTGCGCGTATTTGTGAGTTTGAGGCTGGTTTATATGACTACGCCAGTTTAAATGACCAGGTTTTAATAGCCATTGGTGAGCAAAAAGAATTAAATGAAGAAATTGAAAATCAAATCAAGCAGTTAATTACTGATTATAAAAGCGCCTTAGATTATTTGATTAAATAATAACATGGCTAAGACTAAAGAAATTTCTCGCCGCATTAAATCAATTACCAGCACTAAAAAAATAACTAAAGCGATGGAACTGGTTTCGGCGTCAAAAATGAGAAAAGCGATTGAGGCGGTTTTAAAAACACGTACTTACGCTGATTTAAGCTGGGAAACGGTTTTGAATTTAGCACAGCTATCAGCTAAACAGCAGGAGCCTTTACACGAGTTGCTTAAGCCTTGTTTAGAGGCAAAAAAAGTAGTTATTATTTTAATTACTTCTAACCGAGGAATGTGTAGCAGTTATAATACCGCTGTTATTGCTAAAGCCAAAGAATCTATTGCCCGTCATCAAATTGATACCGATTTTATTTTAGCTGGCCGAAAAGGAGCGACTGTTTATAATCAAAATTATCAAGTTGCCGCTGAATTTCCTAAAGATGAATTATTAACTGAGATCAGAGATATTTATCCAATTGTTAAAATGGTGCTCAAGGATTATTTAGATGGTAAATACGATAAAGTTCTGGTCGCCTATACTGATTTTATTAATCCAGTTAAACAAGTGCCAAGAGTCAAACAATTAATACCAGTTGAACTAGCCAGTAAAGATAATTATTTAGGAGTCACCGGTCAAGATCCGAGAATTGGTTTGACGGTTGAGGGCACTCAACACGAAATTGAAAAAAGTTTAATTAATGAAGGCTATGTTCATGAATATTTATTTGAACCAAGTCCTAGAGAAGTATTAGATAAAATGATTCCACGCTTAGTTGAAATTCAATTATATCAAGCATTTTTAGAAGCTAATGCTTCCGAACACAGTGCGCGCATGACGGCCATGCATCAAGCGACCGAAGCCGCTGCGGATATGGTTTCAGAATTAACCCTATTTTATAATAAAGCTCGTCAGGCCAATATTACTTCGGAAATCGCGGAAATTTCGGCCGGCGCTAACGCTCAATCTGAATAAAATAATTTAAATAATATGGCAGAAGCTAAACAAAATATTGGAGTTATTAAGCAAATAATTGGAGTTGTGGTTGATGTCTACTTTAAAGACAAACTTCCAGAAATTTATAATGCGCTTAATGTTAATCTAGGCAAACAGACGTTGGTTTTAGAGGTTGAACAACATATCGGCTCTAATATTGTGCGCACAGTGGCCATGGGTTCAACTGATGGCTTAAAGCGTGGTGATTCAGTAACGGATACGGGGGCGGCTATTTCCGTGCCAGTGGGCCCAGAAACTCTCGGTCGTATTTTTGATGTTTTGGGTAATGTGGTTGATGGTGGTGCCCCAATCAAAACAGGAAAAAAATATCCAATTCATCGAGCGGCTCCAAAATTTGTTGATCAATCTAATAATGTAGAAATTCTCGAGACGGGTATTAAGGTAATTGATTTAATTTGTCCGATTATTAAAGGCGGTAAGGTTGGGATGTTTGGTGGTGCTGGTGTTGGCAAGACCGTAGTTATTCAAGAGTTGATTCATAATATTGCTTCAGGGCATGGTGGTTATTCGGTTTTTGCCGGTGTTGGCGAAAGAACCCGTGAAGGCAATGATTTATATCATGAATTTAAAGCCAGTGGCGTTTTAGATAAAGTTTCTATGGTTTTCGGTCAAATGAATGAACCGCCGGGAGCACGTGCTCGAGTTGCTCTTTCCGGATTATCAATTGCCGAATACTTTCGTGATGAAAAAAATCAGGATGTTTTATTCTTTGTTGATAATATTTTTCGCTTTACTCAAGCTGGATCAGAAGTCTCGGCCTTATTAGGACGAATGCCTTCGGCGGTTGGTTATCAACCAACCCTTGCTTCAGAAATGGGTGAACTTCAAGAAAGAATTACTTCCACTAAAAATGGCTCAATTACCTCTATTCAGGCAGTTTATGTACCAGCCGATGATTTAACTGATCCAGCGCCGGCCACCACCTTTGGACACTTGGATTCAACCGTTGTTTTATCTCGTCCCTTATCTGAACTCGGCATTTATCCGGCGGTTGATCCGCTCGATTCTTCATCAATTATTCTTGATCCGAAAATTGTTGGTGAGGAGCATTATGAAGTGGCTCGCGATGTTCAAAAAATATTACAACGCTATAAAGATTTACAGGATATTATTGCTATTTTAGGTATGGAAGAATTATCTAATGAAGATAAGATAATTGTTGCTCGCGCTCGCAAAATTCAAAGATTTCTATCACAACCCTTTTTTGTTGCGGAAACCTTTACCGGTCGTCCTGGAAAGTATGTGAAACTGGCCGATACAGTTCGGGGCTTTAAAGAAATTTTAGATGGTAATCATGATGATAAAAATGAGGATAATTTTTATATGTTAGGCGGTATTGAAGAGGTAAAACAACCATCCTGATCGACTATTAACCAGTGATCGGTTTTTGATTGTTTTAAAATTATGTCCAAAACAACTATTCAATTTGAAATTGTAACTCCGGAGCGCCTTGTTTCCAGCGAGGAGATTTTACAAGTAACTGTTCCGACTGAGTCCGGAGAAATTACTATTTTACCAAACCATATCCCGTTGGTATCGCTTTTAAAAGCAGGTGTTTTAGAGATAAAAAAACTTGATCAAAGTCTGGACGTGTTGTCAGTGTCCGGTGGTTTTATTGAGGTTTCTTCAAATAAGGTGATAGTTTTAGCGGATACAGCTGAAAGAGCCGAAGAATTAGATGAGGCGCAGATTCAGGCGGCTCAACTTAAAGCTGAAGAGCTTAAGAAAAACGCTAGTAACGCTGATGAGGTTCAGTTTGCGGCAGTTGCCGCCCAATTAGAATCAGAATTGGCTCGTTCTCGAGCCTTAAGTCGTTGGCGCCGACTAAAGAATATTAATATCAATAAATAGAGTTCATTTAATTAACATAAAAGGAGTTGTTATGCAATCTAATAATCATATTAACGATATGAATTACGAAAAACTTAGTGCAGGTGCAAACACAGATGCAAACGTAAGCACTGATAAAGGAAAAAAATCAAGAGATTTAGCCAATAAAAATTTTGATAATTAGAATCAAACTCTTTTAAGTGGAGATGCGGGTAAGGTAGCTAATCTATATGCTCATGGCGCCAGTTTTTTGCCGACGCTTAATCCGGAGCTTAAAAAAGGAAAAGATGGGGCTAAAGAATATTTTCACCATTTTTTGGAAAAGAATCCAGAAGGAAAAATTATTGAAGATATGATTCAAGAAGTGTCGTTTGATGAAAGCGGAGAAACAATATCCTTTATTCATTCCGGTTTATATAATTTTGAAGTTGGTGGACCAGATCAAAGGGAGGTGGTTGCTGCCAGGTTTACTTTTGTTTATGCGAAGAATAAAGATGGCCACTGGGAAATCTTACATCATCACTCTTCTTTAGTTCCCAAATAATTAGGCTAATTTTTTAGAGACAAAAAACCTGTTCTAGTGAACAGGTTTTTCTTTTATAAAAAAGGCCGCCTATAATAATAAGTAGCTAAAAATAATTATACCTAAAATGATTCGGTACCAACCGAAAGGAGCAAAATTATTTTTTTGGATAAATTTCAAGAAGAATTTTACACCGATAATTGCCGTTACAAAAGAGACTGTAAAGCCGACAGCCCAAGCCGTAAAATCGCCACTACTTAATAAGCTCAACGTTTCTCGACTTTTATATAAATCTAAGCTAGTAGCCGCCATCATTGTCGGAATGGCTAGTAAAAATGAGAATTCAACGATGTTAGTTCGACTTAAGCCCAAGCTAAGCCCACCGATAATTGTTGCGGCGGAACGTGATACGCCCGGAACTATAGCTAGGGCCTGACAAGCGCCGATGATTGTCGCCTGCGCGTAGGTCATGGCTTCTAGGGGTTTATCGTCTTCAACTAAAACGGTAGGGGAGGTATTTTTATTTTTACAATAATATTTTTCAAATAAAATTATAATTATGCCGCCGAAAAATAAGGTTCCGCCAATTAAATAATTATTTTCCATTAGATAGTTTTTAGCGGTCTCATATAAAACTAAGCCGATAATTGAAGTGGTAATAAAAGCTGTTCCGATTTTAAAAATTATATTCCAAGAGCTCCAAATCTTTTTCCAGTATAAAATAACAACTGCCAAGATTGCTCCTAGTTGGATAGAAATTTCAAAAGTTTTTAAAAATTCCGAAGAAGGAATTTTTAACCATTGGCTAAAAAGGATTAGGTGGGCCGTAGAAGATATGGGTAAGAATTCCGTTAGTCCTTCAACTAGGCCTAAAATCAAAGCATGCCAGTTATTCATATTATTAATAATTGATTAACAACTAACTCCAGCGCCCAAATAGACGGCTAGCGGCTGGCTCATTTCTTAATATTTATGGAAAGCCTCAAACTCTCCGGCAGTAGAGGATTATTGATATTATAGGTTAGTTTTGGCAATAAATAAAGGTATTGACATGGTTTAGCAAAACGCTTAAAATGATAGCAGTTTAGCACTCTTACTCTTCGAGTGCTAATGATATTTATTTATTAATTAAACAAACTGGAATTTAGGTGGACGTCAGTCTTCTTAAGCGACAGTTAAAGAATATGAAGTTAAAACCTTTATTTAACAACGTGGTTATTAAACCATTAAAGAGTGAAGAAATGACTAAGTCTGGCATTGTTTTACCGGATACTGCCGATAAAGAGCGCCCAGAAAGGGGTGAGGTGATCGCCGTTGGTGTTGGTAAAGTATTAGATAATGGACAGCTAACTAAGATGTCGGTGTTTGTTGGCAATCAGGTCGTGTTTAAGAAATATTCACCAGATGAAATTAAAATTGATGGAGAAACTTTTTTAGTTTTAAGTGAAAATGATATCATCGCCATTATTGAATAGGCGCAATTAATCAAATGTTATATTTTATTCAGTTAAATTAAAAATTATATGTCCAAGCAAATTATATTTAATGAAAAAGCGCGGCTAGCCTTAAAGCGTGGTGTTGATCAACTGGCTAATGCCGTTAAAGTTACTCTCGGCCCCAAGGGCCGTAACGTGGTGATTGCCAAGAGTTACGGTGCGCCAATTATTACTAAAGACGGCGTCACCGTTGCTAAGGAAATTGAGTTAGAAGATAAATTTGAAAATGTGGGCGCAGAAATAATTAAGGAAGTTGCCTCTAATACTAACGATGCGGCTGGTGACGGAACAACGACAGCGACTATTTTAGCCCAAGCAATTATTAGTGTTGGTTTAAAATTGGTGGCGGCCGGCATCAATCCGATTGAAATTAGAAAGGGAATAGAAAAAAGAGTTGGTGAAATTGTCAGTGAACTTAAAAAAATGTCTAAGGTTATCTCAACTAAAGAAGAAATCACCCAGGTTGCTTCTATTTCGGCTAATGACCCAGAAATTGGTAAGATTATTGCGGAAGCGATGGAAAGCGTGGGTAAAGAGGGGGTGATAACCGTTGAAGAGGGTCAATCATTTGGAATTGAAAAAGAAGTTGTTGAGGGGATGCAGTTTGATAAGGGTTATGTTTCGCCCTATATGATTACCAATAACGAAACAATGAGGGCAGAAATGAGCGATCCTTATATTTTAATTACTGATAAAAAAGTAACCTCAATTCAAGAAATATTACCACTTTTAGAAAAAGTAGCGCAGTCTGGTAAAAAAGATTTAGTAATTATTGCTGAAGATATTGAAGGCGAAGCCATGGCGACCTTTGTGGTTAATAAACTAAGAGGAACTTTTAATGTTTTGGGAATTAAAGCACCTGGATTTGGTGATCGACGCAAGGCACTCCTAGAAGATATTGCGGTTCTAACCGGAGCCCGAGTTATTTCTGAAGAAGTGGGCTTAAAGCTGGACAAGACAGAGATTAGTGATCTTGGACAAGCACGCAAGGTAATTGCCTCTAAAGATAATACGACAATCGTTGACGGCAAGGGTCAGGATAAAGATATTAAAGCGCGAATTGCCGCTATTCGTAAAGAAAAAGATTTATCTGATTCGGAATTTGATAAAGAAAAATTACAAGAACGTTTAGCAAAATTAGCGGGCGGAGTCGCGGTTATTAAAGTCGGAGCGGCCACGGAAACAGAAATGAAAGAAAAAAAGTATCGGATTGAAGATGCTTTAAATGCCACCAAAGCGGCGATTGAAGAGGGAATCGTACCTGGAGGTGGACTATCTTTAGCAATAGCTTGTTATGGTAAAAAATTTGAAAAATTTGATGAATTAATGGCCGAAAATAGCAACGTTTTAGTTGGTGAAAAAATTATTAACCAAGCGATTTTAGAACCGATTAAAATTATTGCGACCAATACCGGTGCTGATGGTTCTTTAATTTTACAAAGAACGATCGAAGAAAACAAACAGGGAACCGAGATTCGTGGTTATAATGCTGCCAGTGGGGAATTTGCGGATATGATAAAAGTTGGCATCGTTGATCCAACCAAAGTTGTGCGTTCGGCTCTAGAAAATGCCGCCTCCGCCGCGATGATGCTCCTAACAACTGAAGCGGTGATTGCTGATAAACCAGAGAGTAAGTCATGTGACTGTAAACATGGTGAAGGGACTAGTAATTATGGTGGGACTGACTGGGAGTAATATCTAAAATCTCAGTAAAATTAGGTTGATTTAAAACCGCCCTCTTTAATTTGGGCGGTTTTGGTTTTTTAGATATTCTGGTATAATATAGGTAATAAAAAGATAGAGTCTATGATAAAAAAAAATAAAAAAAGTCTTAAAAATAATAAAGTTCAACCAGTGGTTGTCGTAGTTTCTGGATACTTTAACCCCCTTCATGTTGGTCACCTAGAAATGATTGAACGAGCTAAAAAATTAGGCGATAAACTAATCGCGATTGTCAACAATGATCAGCAGGTTAAGCTAAAGGGGAGCTTTCCTTTTATGTCTCAGACTGATCGGTTAAAAATTATTAAAGCTTTGCGCGCCGTTGATGATGTTTTTTTATCAATTGATTATGATAAGACGGTCTGTAAATCACTAGCAAAAATTAAACCAAATATTTTTGCTAACGGTGGTGATCGCAAAAGCATTGGTGACGTTCCGGAGTATGGAGTTTGTCAGCGTCTTAAGATTATAATGGTTGATGGTTTAGGAAAAAAAATTAGAGCTAGTTCAGAAATGATTGCGCGCGCTCGCCGTGCAACCGAAAAAAGGGGGCTTCAGAACAAATAATTGTTCGGTTTTTATTAAAATGATTATGTTTATTAAAAAAAATAAAGGTCGTTATCTGCTTATTATTATTTCAGTTATAATTTTGTTTTTTTTATTTTTTTTATTTTTACAAGCTCGCTCGCTCAGTTCACTAAATAATTTAATAGAGCAAGTTAGCCTCGTTTTTGACGGTAGAAATAAATCTGAAAATAAAATTATTTTTAAAACCGAAAAAACCCTGCGTATTTTAGAGGGTTGGACGACTAATCAAATTGGTGAATACTTAGAAGATCAGGGGTTATGGTTACTGGACCAGTGGTTAATGGTTGCTGGACAAACAGAAATACCCGGTCAAAGCGCCATTAGTTCTTCTTCGCTGTTAATGGACAGTTTTGACTTTTTAGAAGCTAAACCAGTCGCTCAGGGTTTAGAGGGTTATTTATTTCCGGATACTTATCGCGTTCATGCCAGCTCAACGCTTGAAGAAATAGTGACGGTAATGTTAAATAATTTTGACAAAAAATTAACGCCGCAAATGCGGTCTGATCTTAAAAAACAAGGTCGAAGTATCCATGAAATTATTACCATGGCCTCAATTATTGAAAAAGAAGCGCCAATTAGCTATCAACCGGACGCGGATAATCGGGATGCCTATTTAATTTCCGGAATTTTTTGGAAAAGACTGGCTATTGGTCAGGCGCTGCAATCGGATGCCACCCTATCTTATCTTTTAAATGATGATAAATCGAGTCATAGCGGCTCTGAATTAGAGTTAGAATCACCCTATAACACTTATAAATATCGGGGTTTGCCACCGGGTCCAATTTGTAATCCAGGACTACTGGCGATTCGTGCGGCTATTTATCCACTTGAATCAGATTATTATTATTTTTTAACGCCGACCACTGAAAAAATTGTTATTTACGGGCGTAATTATGAGGAACATTTACGTAATAAATATAAATATCTTAAATAATTTATTATGATTGACATTAATGGCGGTTCAAATTTAAATGATGTTCAGGAGCAAGCAGCTCATCATAAACGCTTGTTTTTGATAAGCATTTCCGTTGTAATAAGTTTGATTATAGTTAGTGCTATTTTTTTCTTATTTTATAAAAATCGTCAATCAGCGTTAAATTTAGAACCAATTATCACTAGTCCGCCCGAGGAAGCATCTTCTGTGGTTTTAATGTTACCTGATTTTAATCAACCATCAACATCAACATTAGCCACTAAGTTTTCCGATCTTAGTGATTTAGAGTTGGAAAAGATTTTTTTCTCAAATTTTTATCAAGCACCAATTATCACGGAACCTTTAAAAATAAATAATTTTAACTTACCGCTTAACGTTAAAATTGAGGTTATTAATTATTATGATCTTTCCAGAAAAATAGGACTAGATAATAGTTTGAATAAACTTAATAATCAGGGTTTCGTTTTAATTGATAATCCGTGGTCAAAAGAAACAACTAATTTTTTTGATATTTATCGCGCCCTAGATGATAAACAAATTCCCTTATTTTTAAGTTCAGATTTTTTAATTTATCAACAGCAAAATATTATTAAACAAACATTTAAAGATATTGAAGAAAAAATTTTTTATAATAGTTTGTGGGAAATAAGCAAGGGTTTATATTTAAATGCTAAAAATCGCTATGAAGAACGGTTAGCTTTAGTCGGCAGTATTAATGATTCAGTTCTTGAGGGTATGCGTCTAGAAACAGCCTTTTTTGCGGTCGCACTTGAACTTTTACAACCGCAAGCTGAACAAGTAGCTAAGGATAAATCATCGGATGAATCAGTTTTATTTACCGAGACCGATGTTGGTCGTTTTTATTTTTCGGTACCGCCATATTTAAAAGATGAGGTGGCGGCCGAGCTTAAATTAATTAAAGAGGCGCGGGCCGCCAGTGTTAAATCTCCAATTTTTCTTTATCAACGTGATTATCGCGATTTTTTAGTGCCGACCGAATATCGTCGTCAGGCTAAATTAACTAATTTTTATATGGCCGCGAAATGGTTGGAATCGATTTTCCCGCTTAATTATCGAGATAAATCCTGTCCGAATTGTTTATTAGATAAAGAAGATTGGCGTCTTAATTTTATTGCGGCGAACCTAATTGCCGCTGACTTCGCTGCCAATAAAGAATTAAAAAATGAATGGGCCAGAATCTATAAAGTTATTTTTTTCTTTGAGGGTTTGCGTGATAATTGGAATTACCTACATTATTATGAAGCGGCCAAAAAAATATTTGGCGATGATTACCAAATAGAACAATTATTTACTGATAGTAATCCAGAGGCTAATAATAATATCGATAAAATGCGGCAAGCGCTACTTAAACTTCAGTTTTCTGAAGCGGCTGGCGCTTATTCTATTAATCGTGACTCAAGATCGTTATTAGGATTAAAGATCCGATCTGAAAACTATTGGCCCAATGAATATGTTTGGAGTAAATTATTACCACCAGTTATTGGCTCTTATTTGGGGACAAGTACACCTCCTTTAAATATTACTGCCTGTAAAGATCTAAAAACTAAGGGTCGTTGCAATGGTTTTTCTGGGGATTTTATTAATTTAGTAAAACCGCTAGCCGGTTACGATTACTATGATGAAAATACTAATTATCAAAATTATACAACGGCAGTAGAGGGGTTGCGCCGTTCACTACTTAATGATGGGCTAAAAAGAGATAGTGGATATTTAATGAATTTAGGAGTTATTCAGGCTTATTTAGATACTAGCGAGCGTTCAACGGTTACACAATCAAAGGCGTGGTTTGAAGAAAAAGATCTTAAAACCAGTGCCGCTACCTGGTTTAATTGGCAGTTGGCTAGTGATAAACTAATTCCCTATAAAGAGACAGATAGTCAACAAATAGTTGGCATTTCTCAGCAAAGCGATTATTTTTACGTTGAACCAAATTTAAAACTGGTGGACGAATTATTGGCTAATAATAATATGATTGTTAAGGCACTAACCGCGTTGCGTTTAGATGGAGAATTAATTGCTAGTCTTAATGGTATTAATAATTTATCAAATACTTTTAGAGCCCTGCGCGTTATGATGGTGAAAGAATTAAAGGGCGAAGAACTGACCGGCGCTGATTATAAAATTATCACCGAATTTGTACGTGCCTGGAGTGTTGAAAAAAAGAGTATTAGTAATAAAAAAAATAATTTTATATTTTCTAATTCAAATTTTTTAAAAGTCGATTTAAGTAATTTTAAGTTATTAGTTATTGTTTATCAGACTGGCGATAAAAAAGCTTTTGCCGTTGGTCCGGTTTGGGACTACAAAGAGAGTAATCGTTAATTTATTAATAAAAAAGCCGTGTTTATTGGCTTTTTATAATTAGTCCTAAAAAATGTTAATACGTAGAAAACTAATAGGATTAGCGTTGATATTTAAAGATAAAAATTTCTTGATCAATTGACCACCAGGCGTCAGCGGTTACCTTGGCTTCGGCAATTAGTTGACGGCTGTTGTTCCAATAACGATTAATAATTAAATAAACAGTATCAGCTCCACTAAGAGTAAAAGCTCCGGCCACGTTTTCGCGGTCGGGTTTTTTATAGACCATGTCTAAATAGTATTGATAAAGGGGTCCACCAGTGGGAATGGGATAAAAATAAATTTGTTCAGGCGAACTATTTAAATAGCGATTAAAACCGAATTCACTAAGAGCGGCCACACTTACTTGTTGGTTAGCTAGAACAACGTAAGGACCGTGACTATCTGCTTCAATTGCACGTACGGCCTTAAAATCATAATCACTAGTACTATAGCCGCGGCTATTGTGATATTTATCAAAGCGAGGGTAGGCGCCATAAAGAGCGGCGCTCATTAAACCGGTTGCTAAAAATAAACAGATTACTTTAACAGCGCCCGGTTCTTGAAAGATTAAAGTGATTGCGCGGCTGATAACTATTACTAAAATGGGTAGCAGAAAAAAGAAAATTAACCAGGGAATTCTTTGGGAATAACTCGCTTGTTCATAACTAATGACATTTGTAAATTGTAACCAGCCACTTAATAAATAAGCAATAAACAAGGCGGTGGCCGTGATCGTTAGATTTTTAAACAATCGTTGTTCGGACTCATCTTTTCGATAATAAAAAATAACGATGCCCAGTAGTCCGATGAGTAAAACAATTTGGTAATTATTAATTAAAAAATAGACTAGATTAAGAAAAATATTTTCAGCACCGAACAGTCCGGGGTGACCGATTAAAGTATTATATTTTTCTAATAACCAGTTATTTATATTTTTCAGATGAAATTTTCCGCCGCCACCCAAATAAAGAACGAGTGGTAAACTGATAGCCAATAAGAAACTAGCCCCGTATCTTAAATATTTTTGACGCTGATTATTTTTTAATTGTCTAAAATAGTTTAATTCATGGAGACTTACCCAGATTATCCAAATTAGCGCTGGTAAACCAGTTAGGGGATGAATGGCCGCACTCGCTAACGCCGTGAGCCAAGCACTTACCCTATTTTTTCTATCCAAACTATTAAAAATACTTAAAATCAGGAAAAGATAGCTGAGATTTTGGGGAGTCGTTATAATAAAGGGTCTAATTAATAAACTAGAAATAAGTAAAACGCCAATAAGTCTGGGGGCGGCGCCAAGATTAAGGGTTTCGTTTTTTAAAAAACGATAAATAGTTATTGGTAAAGATAGAGCCGCTAAAACGGGTACTAAAAAAACACTGAGTTCCGCTATTTTTAGAGAACTGATTTTATGGAGAGTGATTATCAAACTATATTGTCCTAGATAATAAGGCGTTTTTGGCAGAATAAAACCCTGTAAATCAATTAGTTCTAAAGCGGCTTGGTGAATAAAGGGATCAAAGCCATAACCAAGCCGATAAACACCAATAGCTATCGCGAGCGCTAAAAAATAATGAACACTTATTATAATTAATCTAAAAGTTGAGGAGAAATATTTTTTAAATAATATAATTATTATAAATAGTGTGCTAACGCCATAAGCGATAAAAAAATTATCATTAACGACTTCCCAGGGAGAAATTAATGGTCGTCCGCTGCGAGCACTGAGTAAATAAAAATATAAAATTATTTGGCTAATTAAATAAAGCACTAATAATAAATAAGCTCTTAATTCTTGGGGATTTTTTTGAGGCTGGTTATAACCGGTTTGGCTATAATTAGCCGTGTTTGCTAGGGATTGATATTTAGTTAACAGTTTGAAAATAGTTAAACTGAGGATTAAACTAATAACTAAACCAAGCCAATTAAGGGCATAAAAATAATAAACAATCGCCCCCAAGCTAATGATTAGTGAGATTAACCAGAGGGAATAATGATATAGTTTATTGGCCACGTTTGGCCAGAAGATTGTTTTCATGACTTTAAACAAGGAAATATCTTTAATCATAGCAAATTCTTGCTAAAATTAACAATTTTAGGTAATATTATTATATAATCTGCTTTCATTAATGTTTAAAAAGAACCTCAATTTGATATTGGTATGTTTTTTGGCAGCAATCTTTTTCGTTTTGTGTGCCAGTTTTAACTATCTGTCTCAAGATCAAAATTTTACTAAATGGTCGTCTCCTGATGAGACGGCTAATTATTTTTTTGCTAAACGCTTGAGTCAAGAGGGAAATTTATCTTTTTTTGATTCAGCCAATTTAATTAGTGAGGGTTGGACAATGCCGCGCAGCGTGCGCAGTGACGAAGGTTGGACAAAGCCAGTAAGTTTTTTGGGTATAATTTTGATTTATGGTGGTTTGGGGGCAATTTTTGGTTTAGCCCTTATTCCTTTTTTGACTCCATTATTTGCCGCCCTGGGAATTATTATTTTTTATTTAATTATTAAGCGTTTATTTTCTGATCGAATTGCCTTGTGGTCGGCGGTGTTACTAGCTTCTTTCCCAGTTTATATTTATTACAGCGCCCGCAGCATGTTTCATAATGTTTTGTTTATCGTTTTTTGTTTATTTGCTTGGTATTTTTTACTACTAGCCGCTAGTTCACCAACCGTGTCTAATAAAATTTCTTCCTGGTTTTTAAATAAAAAAATTTGGTTGAGTCTGACATTCGCTTTTTTTAGTGGTATTTTTTTAGGTTTAGCGGCGATTACGCGTACTTCTGAAATCTTGTGGCTACTTCCGGTAGCTGGTTTGATCGCGCTTGTTTATTGTCGTCATTTAAGATTAAGTGCTTGGTTATTATCGGGTTTAGGTTTTATGGTGCCACTGATTCCGGTCGCTTATTATAATCAATTGTTGTATGGAGCTTTTTGGCGGGGTGGTTATAATGAACTGAATCTTTCAGTAAATAGTATTTTAAATAGTAGTAGCGATCTTTGGCGATTTACTTGGTTGGGACAATTTGATTATTACTGGAACTATTTATCTAATATTTTTCATCAGGTATTTTATTTTGGTTTTAAATATGAAAAGTCGCTAATTGCTTTTAGTCATTATGTTATTGAAATGTTCCCCTGGCTTTTTTGGGCTGGTTTATTGGGGTTAATTATTTTAATTGTTCGGATTATTTGGTGTTTTGAAAAAAAATACTTAATTTATTTAGTTGCTTTGTTTTTATTATCTGTCTATCTGATTTTTTATTACGGCAGTTGGCAATTTAATGATAATCCGGATATTACTAGATTTACTATTGGTAATTCTTATACGCGTTATTGGTTGCCAATTTATTTAGGATTAATGCCTTTGGCTTCTTTGGCGATTATTCGTGTTACTGAAAGCTTACTAGGATTTAAATCTAAAAATATCGCTAACTGGCGACGATTACTGGCGCTTGGGTTGCAAATGACAATCGTGTTAGCGATTACCACTTGGTCTTTATTATTTGTCTTTTCCGGATCAGAGGAGGGATTATTATATATTTATTATAATAATCTTGAAGAAAGACGTGGCGTTGAACAAGTTTGGTCGTTAACTGAAAATAAATCAATTATTGTTACTCGTTATCATGATAAGTTTTTATGGCCGGAGCGCCGGGTAATTATTGGAACTCTGCCTAATGATGAGATAAGCCAAACCATGAAACGTTTAGTTGTTTATTATCCGTTATATTATTATCACTTCTATTTAAATGAGACTGACGTTAATTATCTTAATAGCCGAAAACTAGCAACTTATAATTTGCGATTAATTTTAGTAAAACGTATTGGGGCGAAATTTGCCCTCTATCGCATTGTTCGGCCAGTGGGACCATTACGCAGTGATAACCGTTTGTAAAATATGAAGAAAAATAATAATTATCATATTATCACGATTGGCTGTCAGATGAACGGAGCAGATAGTGAGCGTTTAGCTGGTTTATTAAAAAATAAAGGCTTTAAATCGGTTGATAATTACCGACAAGCTAAAAATGTGATTATCAATACTTGCGGTGTCAGGCAATCGGCGGAAGATCGCGTTTATGGTTTAGTTAATCAAATTAGAAAGAATAATAAAGAAGCTAAAATTATTATAACCGGTTGTCTTAGTTATCGGGCAGACGTTAAGCGTCGTTTAGCTGGTCGGGTTGATTTATTTTTACCAATTAATGAAATACCGCAATTACCAGGATTTCTTTTAGAAACGAACATTTATCAACCCTATTTTAGTTTAGAAAAAACTCGTCAACAATTAGGAGAAAAATATTTACAAATAAAGGCTGATTATCAAAATTCCTTTTCTGCTTATTTGCCGATTGGTAATGGTTGTAATAATTTTTGCTCATATTGCGTAGTTCCGTACGCTCGCGGTCGCGAAATTTATCGTCCGGCGCAGTCGATAATTACTGAAGCCCGGGCGCTAATTAAGGCTGGTTATCGAGAAATTATCTTAATTGCTCAAAATGTTAATAGTTATCAGGATAAGCGTTATAATTTTCCAAAACTATTAAAACGTGTCAGTCTTTTACCGGGTAATTTTTGGTTGCGTTTTTCTTCGAGCCATCCTAAGGATTTAAGTGATGAGTTAATTAAGGTTATCGGAAACTCGCGCAAAATTTGTCACCATTTGCATTTAGCAGTACAGTCAGGTGATGATCAGATATTACAAGCAATGAATCGTAATTACACGGCGGCTCATTATCTAAAATTAATTAAAAAAGTACGAGCCGCTAAACCCGGGTTGGCGATTACAACTGACGTGATTGTCGGCTTTCCTGGAGAAAGTAAGGCTCAGTTTAATAATACCGTTAATTTGTTTCAAACTATAAATTTTAATTTAGCCTATATTGCTCAATATAGTCCGCGTCCAGGTACGGCCGCGGCCAAGCTTAAAAATAATGTTTTAACCAGTGAAAAGAAAAGACGGGCACAATTTCTTAATCGTTTATTGATTAAATCTGCTCAGAGCTATAATAATAATTATTTAGGTAAAAAGGTTAAAGTTTTAGTGGCCGGACGTAATAAACGGGGCAAATATTATGGTAAAACAAGTGATTATTTAACCGTTATTTTTACGGCAGCGGCCGCGGTTAATGATAATTTGATCGGACAATTTGTTAATGTTCACGTGACGGCCGCCCAACCTTTTGGCCTTGAAGGGAAATTAATTTGATTTATGATTTTTAAAAAAACAGATAAAAATAACAAAAAACCGAAGGTAGTCGTTATTTTAGGAACAACTTCCAGCGGTAAAACTAGCCTGGGGGTTAAGTTAGCCCGGAAATTTAACGGTGAGATAGTTAGCGCCGATAGTCGCCAGGTTTATCGGGGTTTAGATATTGGTACCGGAAAAGATTTACATGAATATTTAAAGGGTCCTTCGGTTGTTTCCTATCATTTAATTGATGTTGCTAGTCCTCGTCAACGCTTTAATCTCGCTCGCTTCCAAGGTCTCGCTCAGCAAGCAATTAATCAAATTATTAATCGCCAAAAAATACCATTTCTTGTTGGCGGTAGTGGTTTATATCTTCAAGCTTTAATAGATAATTATAATTTACGAGCGATTACTCCTAATTCAGTTAAACGAAAATTATGGGAAACCTGGTCAGCCGATAAATTGTTGGCGGCGATTAATTTAAAACATCCCGACTTTGCCAGTCGCCTTAACAATAGTGACCGCCACAACCCTCGTCATTTAGTTCGTTATTTAGAAATTATTGAGTCCGGTTCATTAAACAATGTTATGAGGCGCGAGCCGGAATATAATTTTCTAGTTTTAGGTCTTAATTATCCCGCTGATATTTTGCGTCAACGGATTGAAATTCGTCTTTTAAATCGTTTAGAAAAAGAAGGTTTAATTGCCGAGGTTTGGCACCTACATAAAAATGGTTTATCCTGGAAAAGGCTTAAATCTTTTGGCCTAGAGTATAAGTTTGTTAGTGGTCATTTAATGGGTGAAATTTCTTATAAACAACTCATTACAGAGCTGACTAACGCCATTTATCATTTTGCTAAACGACAAAAGACCTGGTTTAAACGCTGGGAAAAACAGGGTTTGAAAATTAACTGGTTAAAAAATGAAAAAGAAGCACAAGTTTTAATTAAACGTTTTATTAACTGATCAACCAGTCTTTAGGTTGTTCATTAGACTTAAAACTAATAATTAGATATATTATAAAGATAACTAATATATTTATGTATTCACTCAGAGAAAAATTAGCTGAAAAAACACGAGCTTTTAATGAGGAACAGTTAGTCGCTGAGCGCTCAAAAGCTGAGGCTGAGCTTGCGCCGATTCGCCAAAAAATTAATAAGCTTGAAAAGCGCCAGCAAAAATTGGAAATTTTGAAAAACTCTTTAATAGCTAAAACGAATAAAGCTGCCGGCGATGGTCCCGGGATGTCTGAGTATGCTCAGCAAGTTTTGCATCGCGGAAAAACAGAAGCCGAAAGAGTCGATGAGTTAATGGTTGAAAATCGGGCGGCGCTAGCAGAAATGGGAATCAAAGACCTCGGTGATTTAGTTGCCCGTCAGGAGTTTGCTGAATCCGATGAAGTTTTAAATTATCAAGAAGCTCAACGCAACCTTAAGGATTTAAAACAATCCGATGAGGCATTGTGGCAAGAATTCAATAAATTAGCTATTACTCCATTAAATCAAGAAACAAGTTATGAGCAAATAGCCATCGCTCTTCAGGCCGAGCTAGAGGTCGTTGAACGAGAAATAATTTCGGAAAAAATAAAAACGCCCGAAGGCCGTCAGGAGGTAATTTTAAGTTTGGCTGAAAAAATTAGTCAGCAATTACCAAAATTTTCTTTTGATCGCGATGCTAGTAAAAACTATTTTTTAAATGATTGGGGTAATCATTATCACCGGAATGTTTATTTTAACAATAATCAAAGAAAGGGTGATATTAATTGGAAAACTGAAAAGATTATTCCAAATAAGTTAACTGAGATAATAGAATTAGCTGGCCCCGATCTGTCGCTAGAGGCTATTAAAACTGCTTATAGTCAGCAACTAGAGCAAGAAATAAAAAAATTTGATGATCAGCATGAAAAGTGGCGCTTTTTAAATGAGCAGATAAGCACCGATCAAGAAATTTTAAATAGTTTACCCGAACAACTACGAGAATTTTCTAAACTCCAGGAGCGTACGCGTGCAGAGTTATTAAAAAAATCAGAAGAATTTAAAGAAAGCAAGATAGATTTTAACTCTGATCGGGTAACTGGTTACGGCACTAATTATCAATATTTCATAGAGATTCAAAAAGACTGGTCTGAGTTAATTACGGAAGAAGCTAAAAACACTAATCTTTTTCCAAAAATTCAACCAACTAAATTACAAGATTATCTTAGTAAAAGTAGTTTGAATTTAGAAGATTTTATAAAGGACATCAAAAAATTATCTTCAGAAGCCGATGTAAAATCATTTTTGAAAGATGAAAAAAAAGGTATTCGTCTGATACATCATAATCACTATGACGCTGAGCGCTTATTGAGGGGTAGTCAGGATAATTTATATAGCAAATTTAATGAAACTTTTCCTAATATTAAAACTCTAACGGAAGCTAAAGAAATAATTAGCCGAGCAATTAGCGAGCAAAATAATGCTAAAATTAAAATATTGGATGGAATTATGACAGCCGTTAGTTTACAATTAAAAAAGAGGGAATTAGATGCGGCGATTGATCGCTTGGGAATTGATAGTTATGCCAAACAAGATGTCGGACATTATTTATCAAATTTAGAAAAGGATAAACAAAGCGCACAAAGAGCGCTGTTAGCTGTTAAGGAGGCTATGAGGGTTTTACCAAAAGACAAGGAGTTAATTTTAAACAATCATCGGATTGTTGTTCCGGCCGTCGAGGCCGCCCGAAACTCTTTAAATGAATACTTAACAGTGTTGTTAGATAATTTACGATTAACAAAGAAGCAGCTTGAGGAACACCAACAAAAAAAACCTAAACTGTTTGGTTTAAAAACTTGGGAAAATAAATTAAACCAAATTCTTAATGACAAAAAAACAAATGAAAATGCTTTAAGTGACCAAAAAGAAAAAATTGCTAGTTGTCAAAAGCAGTGCCAATATTATATTGATAATGAGGAATATTCTCGAGTTAATTATTTATTTAAAGATTTAAAAGCTCAAGGAACTAGCGAAGAAATATTTACTGGTTTAATTAATGAGTTACAAACAGTTATTAACCAAGAAGTGCCCATAGAAATTAATAAGTTGTATCAAGAATATTCTGAGTTAGAAAAACGCTTACCTTAATATTTTTAATTTATTTAAAAAAATTAAATTTGGTTAATTTATAAAAAAACATCCGCTAATAAGGATGTTTTTTAAAATTTTCGGTTAGAAATTTCGGTTAGAAATTATTGAAGTAGTTTTTCTAATATTTCCTTAGCCAGTCTTGGATTAGCCCGCCCTTGAGTCTTGGCCATCATTTGTCCGATTAAAAACTGGATGACGTTAGTTTTACCACTGCGATATTCTTGAACTTGCTCCGGGAAATCATTAATAACTGTTTGAGCCGCTTCTTTTAAAAGGGCATCATCATCGACTTGTTTTAGACCCAGTTCATCCATAAGATGAGTAGGATCTGTTCCTTTTTCATACATTAGTCCTAGTATTTTTTGAGCAGTTGAAGAATTTATTTTATTTTCATAAACTAAAGAAATTAGTTCGGCAAAATTCTCCGCATTAATCTTCAGGTCTTTAATACTTTCTTTATTTGCCCGGAAGTGCTTGATTAGCTCCGCATTTATCCAGTTAACAGCTGTTTTAGCTAATTGTTTTTCTTGACCGGCATAACCTTTTCCGTCGGCCTCAATCCAGGCTTCAAGTTCGGAGATAACGTTTTCTGTCCAAGCCGCTAGTCGCTTATCGTTTATTAGATTATCAACACTGTCGGGGTGCAGGCCATAGTCCCTAATAAAACGAGCCTTTTTGTTAATTGGTAGTTCTGGCAAGGAAGCGCGTAATTCAGCTAGCAGTTTATCGTCAATTTTAAGTGGCGGAATGTCTGGTTCTGGAAAGTAGCGGTAATCGGCGGAACTTTCTTTTAAGCGTTGTCTAACTGTTTCGTTTTTATTTTCATCCCAACCCCTGGTTTCAGCATCAATTTCCCCCTGAGCGTCAAGGATTTGTTGTTGTCGTTCAATTTCAAAATTAATTGCTTTTTCAACCGCTCTAAAGGAATTGATGTTTTTAATTTCAACTTTTGGATTCAGTTTTTGCTTGTTTTTAGGAACAATTTGGCTATCGCGATGTTGCCAAGAGTCGGGTGTTTGCAAGCTGATGTTCGCTTCACAGCGCATTTCCCCCTTTTCCATATCGGCGTTAGAAATTTCTAGATAACGCAGGATTTGTTGGTAGGCTTGGCAGAATTTTTTAGCCTCAGCGGCATTATGAATCACCGGTTCTGTGACCAGTTCCATCAGCGGTGTTCCGGCCCGATTAAAATCTAGGAGAGTATAGCCTTGCTCTTTAAAATGAAAAGATTGGCCAGTATCTTCTTCTAAATGAATGCGGGTGATATCAATGCGCTTACCGTCTATCTCCAGATAACCATTAAAAGCGAGAGGCTGATCATATTGCGAGATTTGATAACCCTTAGGGAGATCGGGATAAAAATAATTTTTACGATCAAACTTGGATTGTTTATTTATTTGGCAGTTAAGGGCTAAACCGGTCATAATTGTCCAATTAATTGCCTGGTGATTGGGAACGGGCAGTGTGCCTGGATGGCCCAAGCAAATTGGGCAAACAGTTGTATTGGGTTCATAATTTTCTGCGTTATTATCACAAGCACAAAACATTTTGCTACGCGTGCGCAATTCAGCATGTATTTCTAAACCAATAATTATGTCGTATTCTTTGGCCATATTTTTAGAATTATTAGATTATTGTTTAAACGGGTATTTTTAAAAAAGACCAGAACTACCAAAACCGCCATTTTGTCGAACAGTTTGCTCGTCAATTTTTTCTTCTTTAATTAAAAAATTGGGACTCGGTTGAATTATTATTTGGGCGATTTTTTGTCCCGCAGTAATATTAAAAACATCTTCGCTTAAATTTTTAACGATTACTTTTATTTCGCCGCGATAACCAGAGTCGATAACGCCACCTAGGGTGGTGATTCCCGTTACGGCTAAGCCACTTTTATCCCAAATTAATCCAGTATAACCCTCAGGAATAGCTAATTTAAGACCGGTGGCCACTAGGGCCTGTCCATAAGGAGCGATTGAATAATAATTAGCGGCAAACAAATCATAACCAGCATCACCGGGATTAGCTTTTTCAGGAAGTTTAGCGCTAGCTGATATTTTTTCAACTGATAAATAACCTGGATTAGTGGATTCTGCAATATGTTTTTCAATATTTTTTGGTCGGTCATTAAAAAGAGCTTCACGTTTATTAATAATTTGCTGATTAGTGCCAATAATATTACCGATTGGCTGAAAACTGGTATTGGTATATTTATCAACTCCAATTATTTTGCGAGCCGCATTTAAAACCAGTAAACCAATATCGTCGCGATTTAAAATTTCTTGGTTACGCGTGCAACGGATTAGACGAAAATCCGGAAAAGTTTCGGCGATTTCTAAATAAATAGCTTCAGCGTGTTTTAGGTGTTCGAGATTATTTTCATGAATGTCAGCGGTTTTTCCATTCCAATCTTGGCGGGTACGACTAAGAGCTAATTCTTGAGCGATCGCGGCTTCGACATGAAGAATAATGGTTAAATCTGGTCGGGGAATTTCAAAAATTTTATATTCTAAGTCATACAACCAATTAAAAAAAACTTTGCGTTCGAGTGGATTTTTAATTTTTCCACCCTGATGACCCATATTGGCGCTTGTATAGCGATTAGCTAAAACAATATAACCGGCTGCCAACCATTTTTTAATTTGGAAACTTGCATCGTAGCGATCAACGGCGTAAATAATTGAGGCTTTATAGGAATCAACTTCTTCGGCCGAACCATATTTACCAGATAAATACTCTTCAATCGGACCAGCGGATTTAGTATTATACTGCGGAAAGTCGGCAATAGCGACCGCATAACCATCGCGCTCTAAAGCTTCTTTAAGCAGTTTAAGTTGAGTTGTTTTACCGCTACCATCAGTCCCATCAATCACGATAAATTTTCCTGTAGTTGCGTACATATTTTTATAATTTGATAGTCGATATAATTTTATCGAGTTGTCTATAGAGATCTTCTTTAGACTGGTTGTTGTTAATTTGATAATTGGCCTGAGCCATAATTAACGGGATACTTAATTCCGTTTCAAGTTGGTGATCGGCTAAAAATTGTTCATAGGTTTTGTTTTCGTCATCAATATTTTCTTTGCGCTTTATTAAGCGTTCATACCGAATTTTAGGGTCGGCATCGATACTAACTAAATAAAAATTATCAACGTCGCGCAGATATTGGATATCGGCCGGCCGCCGAATACCGTCAACAATAATTAATTCGGCCGGACTACTGATTACGTCTTTGGCAATTACTTTAGCAAATAAATCCTCGCTAAAATTTTCCCGCAAAACACTAGATAAGCGAGAGAGATTTAAACGATTAATTTCTAAACTTAGGCGTTGTAAAATATCACGGATGATCGTCGAAAAACGAAAACTAATCGCTCCGTATTTTTCGCTTAAGTATTTTTGGCTAGCATCTTTACCGCTGGCAATTGGTCCGGTAAAACCAATGATTATTTTTGGCATAATTAGTATTTAACGCGGTAGCGTAACATCAAAGTATGATCGTTTAACTTTTTAAATTCCAGGAGCTCAAGGTCGGCCTCTAGATCTTTACTAAATAAAGAAAGCCCGGTACCAAAAATCTTCGGTTCGACCGTTAAAATAATTTCTGAAATTAATTTTTTTTCTAAGAAAAGGGAATTAAGATAAGCACCACCGCCCAAAAGAGCTGATTGATAGCCCAGAGATTCTAAGTCAATTAAAACTTTTTCTGGGTCACCTTTAACCCATTTTACTCCCAGCTGTTCGCCGTGATCAGTTTCAGAAAAAACCACATTTAAACGATCTTTAAGGGGTGCTGGAAAAGTTTTAAAAGTATTTTCACCCATCATAATAACGCGATGAGCTTTAGATATTTCAACAAACAATTTTTTGTCTTCGCGACTGGTCCAATTAGCAAATTGAATTTGGTTCTTAGCAATTTTGCCATCAACCGTCATGGCCATTATCATAGTTACAGGAATCATGGGTTTTGTAGTTAGTAATTAAATAGCAATTGGCGCTTTAATACCGGGCGCCGGGTCATAACCCTCTAAAACAAAGTCTTCATAGTTAAAGCTAAAAATATCTTTAACCTCGGGGTTAATGATCATTTTGGGTAAAGCTTTAGGTGTTCGACTAAGTTGTTCTTGGACTTGTTCAAAATGATTATTATAAATATGGAGATCGCCGAAAGTATGAACAAAATCGCCAAGCTCTAAATCACAGACTGAGGCCAACATCATCGTCAAGAGCGCGTACGAGGCGATATTAAAGGGAACACCCAAAAACAAATCAGCACTGCGTTGATATAATTGGCAAGATAATTTATTGTCATGAGAAACGTAAAATTGAAAAATAGTATGGCAGGGCGGTGGCGCAGTCTTTTTTCCGCTAATTAAATTACGCAGGTCACCAACATTCCAACCACTAACGATTATGCGGCGGGAAGTTGGGTTATGTTTTAAAGTTTCGACAACTTCGGCAATTTGATTTATTTTAGTGCCATCAGGTGCTTCCCAGGCAGTCCATTGTTTACCGTAAATTGGTCCGAGTTCACCATTTTCATCAGCCCATTCATCCCAAATAGTGACGCCATGATCATTTAAATATTTAACATTGGTATCGCCCTTTAAAAACCAGAGTAGTTCATAAATAATCGCTTTTAAATAAACCTTCTTGGTAGTTAACAGTGGAAAACCAGCGTTTAAATCATAACGCACTTGGCGACCAAAAACACTTCTAGTCCCGGTTCCCGTACGATCATCTTTACTTTTCCCGTTTTCCCAAACATCGCGCAGGAGATCAAGATATTGTTTCATATAGTTTAAAAAAATTATTGATCTTCGTAAGGTGTTATTTCGCTGCTAATCAGCTCATAATTTATTTTTGCTTCTTCAAATATTTCTTTACTCCGCTTACCGGCATGGTAATCTTGAGCACAGATAACCCGTTTAATGCCAGCGTTAATAATCATTTTAGCGCAAGTATAACAGGGTGTCATTTTACAATATAAAGTGCCACCCTCAAGGGCGATGCCCATGCGGGCTGCTTCACAAATAGCGTTTTGTTCCGCATGAGTGGTGCGAATACAGTGGCGGCTAGTAATTCCATTTTCGTCAGTCACGGTATGCATTTCGTGGCCAACATCATCGCAATGGGCCGCGCCCACCGGAGAGCCGGCGTAACCAGTTGAAATTATTCTTTTGTTGCGGGTAATGACACAACCGCCGCGGAAACGATCACAAGTGCCGCGACTACCGACCATCTCAACAATTTTTAAAAAGTATTCGTCCCAAGAAGGGCGCCGATAAGGCTTAGATACAAGCTCCGGATTTTTATTCATAAAAGTAATTTAAATAGCTCTTGATTCTTTTCATTTTAACCTATTATTAAAATAAAATAAATCTTGACAGATGTGTTTTTATATTCCGGCGGGCTTTTAAAAAGATTAAAAAGGGGTTAAACTATAAATATAATTATTTATTTTTTATTTTGACTTAAAGCCTTTTTTATGTTAGAAAAATATATAAAAATTTTTGCTAACAATAAAGAAATTTATTTAAGAGTAAAGGTTTTGCCAAGAGCTGGAAAAACAGGGTTAATAGAAGAGTTAGTTGATGGAACACTAAAGGTGGCGGTGTCAGCTGTTCCTGAAAATGGAAAAGCTAATTTAGAACTTATCAAATTTTTAGCAAAAGAATTTGAGGTCGACAAACGGAACATAAAAATAATTAGTGGCGCCGGTGAGAGATTAAAACTTATTAAAATTATTCAATAGTTTGATTTTGTTAAATATGGACTTATCAGTTATTATCGTTTCTTGGAATGTTAAAGATAAATTAAGAGATAATTTAGCCGCCCTATTTAAATCAGAGGGTGATGTTAAATTTGAAGTATATGTGGTTGATAATAATTCGTCTGATGAAAGTGCGGCGATGGTCGCGGCTGAATTTCCGCAAGTTCATTTAATCGTTAATCACGATAATTACGGTTTCGCCCGAGCTAATAACCAGGCACTGAAGTTGGCTCTTGGTAAATTTTTTTTACTACTTAATCCAGACATGTGCGTGCGCACAGATACTTTAAAAAATATTATTTATTGGGCGGAAAATAATCCGCAAGCGACCGTAATCGGCGGGAAGCTACTTAATAAAAAAACAGAAGTTATTAAACAGGTTCGTCGTTTTCCAAGAATTTGGGATCAACTCCTGATTACCTTAAAAGTGCCCCATCTTTTTACTGGAGCAGTGAATGGCTATTTAGAGTCACGGTTTGACTATCATCAGGCGTCTAAAGTTGATTCTATTCGAGGCGCTTTTTTTCTAATTAATTGTGAGCAGTATAAAAAAATTAGTGGTTTAGATCGGCCACTTTTAGATGAGCGCTATTTTCTCTGGTTTGAAGAAGTTGATTTTTGCCGTCAAATTTATAAGCTTGGGGGTGAGGTTTGGTATACTCCGGCAGCTCAATGTTTGGATTATGTTGGCGCTAGTTTTAGTCAGGTAAACAGGGGGCGAGCACAAGAATATTTTAGTGATTCAATGTTAAAATATTTTCAAAAATGGGAAGCGCCCTGGAAGTACAATTTATTAAAAGCGGCGTGGAGGTTAGCAAAAATTTTTATAAAGTAATTTTATAAAGAATAATTTTTTTGTCTGTCGAAGATTGTTTATAATTAATTATTAAAGCAAAATTAAAATAAATCTAAAATTAACGATTGGTTAAATTTTTATGTTGATAAAAGTGGGAATTATATTAATAAACTATCAAGATTATGCGACGCGTTTTTTAGTGCCTTGTCGTAACTCTTTAAGGGCACAGACTTATTTAAAAGAGCTGATTAATATATATATTGTTGATAATGCCTCGACTCCTGAAAGCAGGGCTTTTTTAAAAACTACGTATCCTGAAGCTCAGATATTGATGCGCAGCGATGGTAATTATGCGGCGGCCGGTAATCTTGGTTTTAAGCAAGCCATTGCCGATGGCTGTCAATATTTAGTAACGGTTAACATGGATACCGAAATGGCGATTACCTGGCTTGAAGAATTAGTTATTGCCTTAAACAATAACCCTGAAGCCGGAATCGCGCAGTCTAAAATATTATTATTTCCACACAATGAAGAAGATCAAAAAAATCCGCGCTTAAACAGTTTAGGTAATATTATTCATTTTTTAGGATTTGGTTTTACTTCTAACTATGGTGAAGCCGATCGAGAAATTAGGGGTTATCCATTAATTAATGGTTATGCTAGTGGTTGCTCTTTTATTATTCGAAGTAAGGCGTATTTAGCCGCCAGCGGATATAATGAAGAAATGTATATGTATCATGATGATTTGGAACTGAGTTTAAAGGTGCGCCTAGCTAACTATAATATTGTTTTAGCGCCGCGTTCGCGAATTTTCCATAAGTATGAATTTACACGGAGTACTAAAATGATTTATTATATGGAGCGCAATCGTCTGTTAATGATAGCTTGTTTCTATCCAGGATTTTTAATATTATTAATTTCTCCTTGGTTGCTTATTATGGAACTTGGCTTATTTTTTTATGCGGCCATTTACGGGTGGTTTTGGGAAAAAGTACGAGCCAGCGCTTATTTTTTGGTTCGTGATCATTGGTCCTTAATTTTTAAACAGCGGCGTCAGATTAAAAAAAATAGTCATCAAGAATTTTCTAAATTAGCGGTTGATTTCACCGGAACAATTGATTTTCAAGAAATTGCTAATCCGCTTTTACAATATTTTGTTAATCCACTAAGCAACTTGTATTGGCGTTTAATTAAAAAAATTATTTAATATGGATCTTTCTATTGTTATCGTTAATTATCGCAGCAAAGATAAGTTGGCGCCCTGTCTAGCTTCTTTAGCGGCCGCCGATCTTCGAGATTTACAATACGAGGTAATTATTGTTGAAAATAATTCCGGTGATTTTCTAGGAGATTTAAATACCTTTGATCTGGAAAATTTAAAAATAATAATTAGTCCGCGTAATTTAGGAATGGGCGGTGGTAATAATCTAGGAATACGTGAAGCAACTGGTCGTTTTATCCTTGTGCTTAACCCAGACACCAAAGTTACTCCAGCCGCCATCAAGTTGATGAAGGCTTATCTAGAGGCCAATCCGATAACAGGCCTGATTGGCCCAAAATTATTTTATCCGGATGGTTCTTTACAATTATCTTGTTCTCGTTTTCCAAAATTATTTATTCCAATTTTACGGCGCACTTTTTTAGGACGATATTTTAAGCGCTGGCAACGTGAATTTACAATGGCTGATTTTGATCATGCCACGACCACCCCAGTTGATTGGTTAATGGGGTCTTGCCTTTTATTTAAAAAAGAATATCTTTTAGCCAGTGAACATCATTTTCATTCGCTATTTGATGAACGTTATTTCATGTATTTTGAAGACATTGATTTAGCACGTCAGTTTTGGTCTAATGGTTTAGCGGTTGTCTATTATCCGACCGCTGTCGTAATTCACGATCATCAGCGCGATAGCGCTAAATATCCCTGGTATCAGGCAATTTTTTATGATCGCTTGGCGCGGGCTCACATTGGTTCTTGGTTAAAATATTTTTTAAAGTGGGGTCTAAATTCTAACAGACCCAACGGTCGCCACTAACTCCATAAATTAATTTTTAAATAAAATAAAAATTTTAAATATTTTTTTATGATAAAAATAAAAAAAGCAATTTTTCCAGTCGCTGGTTTCGGGACCCGGTTTTTACCGGCGACCAAAGCTCAGCCCAAAGAAATGCTGATGGTAGTTGATAAACCGGTGATTCAATATTTAGTTGAAGACGCTGTGCGCGCCGGCATCGAAGAAATAATTTTTGTTACCGGTCGTGGTAAGCGCGCGATTGAAGACCATTTTGATTATTCGTTTGAACTAGAAAAAACCTTAGTAGAAAAGAATAAACTTGATTTACTTAAAAAAGTTAAGAAAATAGAGAGCTTGGCTAAATTTTCTTATGTTCGACAGCCGATTCCACTTGGTGACGGGCAAGCGATTAGGTGCGCCGCTCACTTAGTTGGTGATGACGAGCCAGTTTTAATTATGTTTGGTGATGCTTTGTATAATGCACCACTTTCACCGATCACTCAAATTTTAGAAGTATATAATAAATATGGAGCTTCGGTTGTTGGTTTGTCGCCGGTTGAATTAAAGGAAGTTGATAAGTTTGGGGTGATTAAGGGAATAGAATTAGGAGATGATGTTTATGAAATTAAACAATTTGTAGAAAAACCGGCAATTAATAAGGCGCCTTCTAATTTAGCGGCGGTGGGTATTTATGTAATTACGCCGGAAGTTTTTCAAGTTTTAGAAAAAATGGAATCCGGCAAATCTGGTGAAATTCGCCTAGCTGATGCTTTTGATCAGATGTTGGCTAATTCGCGGCCGATTTATGGTAAAAAAATAAAGGGTGAATGGTTAGACACCGGTAATAAATTTAATTTTATTAAAGCTAGTTTGAAATTTGGTTTACGAGATAAAGAAATTGGCGATGAACTGCAGCAACTTATTAATAGTTTAGCGGAAAAATAGATTAAACTTTTTTATTGTAGGCGCAGGCTATAAACGCCCATTTGTTCGCCGACTTTTGCCCAGAAATAAAGAAGATTATTCTTGTCATCAAGTGCTAAAGATTCAACTGCTTCAGCTTGAAAAATTTTAGTGATATTTTCTGTTTGAAAATCAAGAGTCTGTAAACTATTTCCGGCCGTAAAGAGCAAATAATTTTTATCTTGATGCCAGGCGAGTTGGCCAATTTTTTCACTAATACGGGTTAGTAAGAGGTCTTTATTACTACTAGCGTCTAAAGAATGAATTTCCCAATCATTATTATAAATCAGGGTATTTTCACCGGTCCACTGCCAACTAGTAACATTAAAAATAGTTAAGCCGTTGAGGGTATCAGTTGGCAATAAATATAAAGTTTTATTAGTCTGATCATATAAACTAATAAATTTTGAATTATCCATTATAAAACGATAAGCGCCGACGGCTGGTAGATTTTTTTCTAAGACAAGACGATTTTCACTACGACTATATTTTTGCAAAATTTGTTTATTATCTCGCTTAACTATTAAAAAAATATAGTCATTTCTCGCTTCATAGGCGGTATAATCTTGGCCGCTTAAAATTAAAGAACTAGTTTTATTATTTAGATCAAGACTAGCCAGAGATTGGTTATAAAGATAATATAAGATATTTTTTTGTTCGCCACTTTGCCAGTGGTTGGCACTAGTCCCGATTAATTCTTGATAATTAAGGGTGTTATTTTCGATTGGATTAAAAACTAAGCCAGCGGCCAGTAAATAATCATCATTTTTAAACCAATCAGCATCAGTCGGGAAGTTGTCTGGTAAGTTTTGTTCACTGCCGTTTTTAAGGTTAATAATTTTATTAATGCCGGCAAGGTATAAATATTTTTTAGAAGGACTGAGACTTAAAAAATGATTGGGGGTTTCCGCAATAAGCAGGGGAGCGTTCGATCTAAAGAGATTAACGCCTTCAATAATAGTGGTTTGGCCAGGATAAACTTGAATACGCTTATGAAATGGCCAAAAACCCGCCAACTCTAAACTTAAATCATAATCGCCGGGCGGGATATTGTTTATTTTATCAGAACTATTTAGATATTTTTTAGTCCAAGGATTAAGTGAAAAATTAGTTTGTGGTTGGCCATCTAAATAAACAGTCGCTCCTCCAGGCGAACTACTAATAATAATCATTCCAGTTTTAATCAGAAGACGATTAAAGCGAGGGGGCCAACTAAGATTAATTTTATAACCGGAGGCATAAGTTGAAGCATAGGCAGTCCCAATAATAAACAGAATGATAAAAATTGCCAGAAGATAGGTTCTGATTTTTTTGGACATAAATAGTTTTATTCAAGTCGAGTAATATCCGCCCCTAATTTTTTTAGACGAAGATCGAGTTGTTCGTAGCCACGATCAATTTGATAAATATTATCTATTTCTGTTGTGCCCTGAGCGATGAGCGCGGCAATAACTAAGGCGATACCGGCGCGAATATCCGGACTAATTAATTTTTTGCCGTAAAGTTTAGTCGGACCACTAATAACCACGCGATGTGGATCACACATAATGATATTGGCGCCCATTTGTGAAAGCATATCTGTCCAGATTAAACGACGATCATAAATAGTTTCTTGAATTAATGATAAGCCTTGTGCCTGAGTCATCAAAACCACATAAGGTGATTGCAGATCAGTAGAAAAACCGGGATATTCATGGGTTTTTAAGTTGTAAGGAAGAATATTAGATGATTTTTTAATTAAAATCCAATCATCCCCCTTTTCATAATGAACATTAATTTTATCAAAAACAGTTAAGAGATTCAGTAGGTGTTGTGGATAGCAATTTTTAATTTTTATTTCACTGCCACTGGCGGCGGCCATTAAAGCAAAAGAACCAGCTTCAATGCGGTCAGGAATAATTTTACAGATTCCAGCGCCCAGGCTAGTGACGCCTTTAATAATAATTGTGGGTGTGCCAGCCCCCTTTATTTTTGCTCCCTGGTCGTTAAGATAGTTAGCTAGTGCCTCAATTTCTGGTTCCATTGCACAATTACGTAGGATAGTTTCGCCCTCAGCTAAACAAGCAGTCATCATCATACTTTGAGTTCCGGTAACAGTAGCGGTTGTAAAAAAGAAATCAGCGCCATGTAATTTTTTGGCACTTAAATGATAATAATTATCATGAACTTCAATTTTAGCGCCTAAAGCTGAAAAACTTTCTAGAAAAAGGTCGATTGGTCGTCCGCCGGCTCCAATCACACAACCTCCGGGGTGAGGGAACCGAGCCTCACCAAAGCGAGCGAGCAGGGGGCCAACAAACATCACGGAAGTTCGAAATTTATCGGCTATTTTCTTCTCAAGCTCTGTTTTGCTAACATTAGCCGTATTAATCTGTAATTCGTTGCCTTGATCAGTAATTTTAGCTCCTAAGTGTTGAAGTAATTCTAATGACTTGTTAACGCCATCTATTCTTGGGACATTTTTTAGGGTTATTGTTTCTTTAGAGAGCAGAGAGGCCGGTAACATGATTTGAGCATTGTTTTTCGCCCCACTGACAATTATCTCGCCATTTAGCTGTTTACCACCCGTAATAATGAATTTAGCCATATTAGTATATTTTTGTAATTTATTATAAAGACACTATAACTTATTTATTGACATTTTTCAAATATTTGCTATTATTAATTTTGTTCAGATTTCGCTCTGATTTTTTATTATAAGTATGCTTTAGCGTTGATTTTTTTTAAAAAACATTGCGCTTAAGCTCTTTCTCTGTAATATGTCAAAAATTGCCGTAATTAAAACAGGTGGTAAACAGTATAAGGTTCAGGAAGGGGAGACCATTAAGGTAGAAAAAATTCTAGCCGAAGACGGATCAAAAGTTAAATTAGATACTTTATTAATCGCCGAGGGTGCTAATATTGAACTTGGTCAACCGTCTTTAGGAGAGAAGGTTGAAGCCGAGGTTATTAAAACCGCCAAGGGTGATAAAGTAACGGTTGTTAAATATAAAAATAAAACTCGTTATAAACGTACCGTTGGTCATCGTCAATTATTTACCGCCCTGAAAATTACCAAGATTGCTTAATTTTTTGTAGTTTTAATTTTTTAAATATCAATTCTCAGTAAAAATCCGCCCCAAAAAGGCGGATTTTAAGTTATTATTTTAAGACTCTCTATTTATTTATTTCACTTCTATTTTTTAGAGCACTGCCCAGAGTTAATTCATCGGCGTATTCTAAATTTGATCCAGCCGGTAAGCCTTTAGCTAAACGAGTAATACTTAAATGGTCTTTAAGAATTTTAGTCAGATATAAAACAGTTGTTTCGCCCTCTAGGGTAAAATTTAAAGCAAGAATCAACTCTTTGGTTTTTTCTGCCTTTATTTTATTAAGCAATTTTTGGATGTTTAAATCTTCTGGACGAATTTCATTAATAACATTAATTAGACCGCCCAGCACAAAATAACGGCCATTATATTGTTTGGTTGCTTCAATGGCGGCTAAATCCTGGCTATTTTCCACCAAACAAAGTAAATCTGCTTGCCGTCCGTTATCACTACAAATTGCACAGGGATCTTTTTCAGTAATTGCTAGGCACTGATGGCAGATTGTTGTTTTTTCTTTTAATTCGCTAATAGCCGTGGCAATTTTTTTTATTTTTTCTTCACTTTGTTTTAATAAATAAAAAACATAACGTTCGGCTGTTTTTGGGCCAACGCTTGGAAATTCTGATAATTGACTAATTAAGTTCTGAATTGCTTGCGGATATTTCATGAACAATTCTAGTTAAGTTTTTTTAATAAATTATAATTAACTAAGTCCGGGCAGGCCACCCATTTCTTGCATTTTTTTGGCCATCATTTTTTGAGCGCTTTTAACGGCGTCGTTAAAACAATTTTTTAAAGTTTCTTCTTGGGAGCCCTTAGAAAGGGTTTCACTCAGTTGGATAGAAAGTATTTCCATGTTACCGTCCATAGTGATTTTAACACCATTTTTTTCGACATTAACTTTTTCCTGAGATAGGGCATTTTGCATGGTTTTTGCTTGACTGCGGAGGTCTCTGAATTGTTTTAATTTGTTAAACATATTTTTTAATTTATTAAATTTATTTATATTATAACATTAAACACGCAACCGGTAGCTATTAAAAAGAAGGAGCATCAGCGTCATAACTGGGTTTTGACCAGCTTTTAAAATTAGCAGTATTTTCATCAAAAAATAGGTCTATTTTTCCAGTTGGCCCATTGCGATGTTTAGCAACATGGATTTCTGCTTTATGTCTTTCTTCTTGAGGAAGATCGTTTGGATTATAGCCACGATCGGCGGCTTTACGATAAATAAATAAAACCACGTCAGCATCTTGTTCGATCGATCCAGAGTCACGTAAATGAGATAGTTTAGGAATGGCGGGGTGAGTTAATTCAACGGCGCGCGAAAGCTGAGCAAGGGCTAAGATGGGAATATTTAATTCGCGGGCAATTGATTTTAAACCACGACTAATTTCAGAAATTTCTTGAACGCGGTTATCACCATATTTGCCACGGCCTTCCATTAATTGTAAGTAGTCAATAACAATTAAGCCTAATCCTTTTTCCATTTGTAAGCGGCGAGCTTTGGCGCGAATTTCCATAATTGATAAACTTCCGGAATCATCGATATAAATCGGAGCTTCGGATAATTTACCCATTGCTTCACCGATGCGTGTAAAGTCATTACTACCTTCTTTATCAGAAAGATTACCGGTGCGCATTTTCCAAAGACTAACGTCAGCTTGGGCGCAAAGCATCCGATCAACCAGTTGTTCTTTACTCATTTCTAAGGAGAAAATACCGACACCCTCTTTACTTTTAATGGCCGCTTGGCGAGCAATATCTAAGGCGAGTGAAGTTTTACCAACCGAGGGGCGAGCGGCGAGAATAATTAGATCAGATTTTTGCAGTCCAGCTAAGACGCCGTCTAAATCCGAGAAACCAGTTGATAGGCCGCGCAGTTTGCCGCTATATTTATGTAAATCATCAATTCGATCAAAAGCGTCGTTTAATAAATTATCAATAGATAAAAAAGTATTTTTTAAATATTTTCTGGAAACACCAAATACTTTTTTTTCAGTTTCATCAAGAATTTCATCAATTTCACGATCTTCATTAAAACTTAAACTAGAGATTTCAGCCGCCGCTTGTTGTAAGCGCCTAAGGGTGGCTTTGCGTTGGATAATATTAGCGTAGTGAACAATATTACCAGAAGTGGCTACCGCATTTGATAATTGAGCGAGATAAGCGCGGCCGCCAATAGAGGTTAATTGTTTTTTTTCTTCAAGCTTATTGGTTAAAGTGATGACGTCTATCGGTTCTTGGCGCTCATATAATTCTTTAATTGCTTCGTAAATTAGTTTATGACTATCTTTATAAAAATCTTGAGCCATGATAACATCAGCCACTTTAATAATTGAGTCTTTATCAATCAATAAAGCTCCAAGTAAAGATTCTTCCGCCTCTTGGCTATGAGGCGGTATTTTAGCGATTGGGTTGTTGTCAGTGATTATCATGTAGATCTCTTTGTTTAACTTGTTATTATCTTAGCTGATGACGGTGTATTTTTCAAGCTATAAAAAACTATTTTCCATCACACTTTATACGCAATTTTTCCACTACCACAAAAAACCGCCACTAATGGCGGTTTAAACAAAGGTTTGAAAATTAGGGGGGAAAATGGAGCCGACTGTCGGGCTTGAACCGACGACCTGCTGTTTACAAGACAGCTGCTCTACCAACTGAGCTAAGTCGGCCCTTGGCTTTAGTGCGCCCAGCAGGATTCGAACCTGCGACCATCAGCTTAAAAGGCTGTTGCTCTACCAGCTGAGCTATAGGCGCAAATTAAAACGGCTATTTGAAGAGCCATTTTATTACAAGATTGATAATAACAAACGATTTTATTTTTGACAAGGCCTCATTAAATATATTCTGACTATTTTTGACATATTTAATGTACAAGTCCACGAACATACTTAACACCCCTATAAATAATTATTAGCCAGTTTAAGGTCAATTTGTGCCATCATTTTAACTATCTTTTCCTTGCCCTTTATCTTCCTGGAATTAGCCAGTCTC